>Ga0190273_10000326_pt1 | contig 19883 bp, 19 predicted proteins | sample Popmic504IS_FD_134513 | JGI IMG/M metagenome (GOLD analysis project Ga0190273, IMG submission 134513) | Populus adjacent soil microbial communities from riparian zone of Shoshone River, Wyoming, USA - 504 IS | ecosystem: Environmental > Terrestrial > Soil > Riparian zone > Trees stand | place... | reverse complement strand
CAGCTCGTCCTTCTTCGGAAGCTCGCCGTTGAGGAGCAGATAGCAGACCTCCATGAAGGTCGAATGCTCGGCGAGCTGGTCGATCGGATAGCCGCGGTGGAGGAGGATGCCCTCGTCGCCGTCGATATAGGTGATCGCGCTCTCGCAGGCGGCGGTCGAGGTGAAGCCGGGATCGTAGGTGAAGGCGCCGGTCTCGGCATAGAGCTTGCGGATATCTACGACGTCGGGGCCGACCGAGCCGGCGCGCACCGGGAAGCCGTGGCTTTTGTCGCCGAGGGTGAGTGTGGCTTGGTCGTCCGCCATCTTATTCTGCTCCGTCCATCCGGTCCGCGATCCGGGCGAGGCTTTCTTCGCGCCCGAGCAGGACCAGAACATCGAATATGCCGGGCGAGGTCGCCCGTCCGGTGAGCGCGGCGCGGAGCGGCTGGGCCACCTGGCCGAGCTTGACCCCGGCCGCTTCCGCCGTGCTGCGCACCGCCGCCTCTGTGGCGAGCGCCGTCCATTCGTCAAGCGCATTGAGCGCGGCCCAGGCGCGGGCGAGCAGGCGGGGGGCGTCGCCGGCGAGCAATTGAGCGGCCTTCTCGTCAAAGTCTAGCGGCCGGGTGCGAAACAGGAAGGTCGTGTTCTCAGCGAGTTCATTCAGGTTCTTCGCACGCGGCTTGAGCTCCGGCATGGCCCGGACGAGAAGCTCGATCTCGGCGGTGGAGAGGTCGCGGCCGATCAGTGGCGCGACCCTCGGCGCGACCAGGCCGCCGAGGCGGCCGTCATCGGCTTCGCGGATATAATGGCCGTTGAGATTCTCGAGCTTCCTCAAGTCGAAGCGGGACGGCGACTTGCCGACATGATCGAGGTCGAACCAGCGCACCGCGTCCTCTCGGCTGATGATCTCGTCGTCGCCATGGCCCCAGCCGAGCCGGAGCAGATAATTGGCCAGGGCCTCGGGAAGGAAGCCCAATTCGTGATAGTCCATCACGCCTGTCGAGCCGTGGCGCTTCGACATCTTGGCGCCGTCCTGGCCGTGGATCAGTGGGACATGGGCATAAGCCGGCTCGGGCCAGCCCATGCCGCGGATGATGCCGAGCTGGCGGAAGGCGTTGTTGAGATGGTCGTCGCCGCGGATGACGTGGGTCACGCCCATGTCGTGATCGTCGACGACCACCGCCAGCATGTAGGTCGGGCTTGCGTCGGAGCGGAGCAGGACCATGTCGTCCAGCTCCTCGTTCCTCACCGTCACCCGGCCCTGGACGAGGTCGTCGATCACCGTCTCGCCCTCGCGCGGCGCCTTCAGGCGGAGGACGAAGGGCGCGTCGGCCGAGCCGTCGGCGCGATCGCGCCATGGGCTCTCGACCCGGTACGGCCGCTTCTCGGCCTGCGCACGCTCGCGCTGGGCGGCGAGCTCCTCGGCGCTCATGTAGCAGCGATAGGCGTGGCCGCGCGCGAGCAGCTCGTGCGCGACCTCGGCGTGGCGGGCGGCGAATTGCGACTGGTAATATTCGGGACCGTCCCAATCGAGCCCGAGCCAGCGCATCCCCTCGAGAATCGCCTCGATCGCCGGCTGGGTCGAGCGCGCCTTGTCGGTATCCTCGATCCTGAGCAGGAAGCGGCCGCCGTGATGGCGGGCGTAGAGCCAGGCGAAAAGGGCGGTCCGGGCGCCGCCGATATGGAGGAAGCCGGTCGGCGAGGGCGCAAAGCGGGTGACGACCCCGCCGGGCTGGACGGTTGCGCTCAAGCGCCTTTTCTCCAAGGATGCATGGCCATGACGGCCGGTGACGGATGCGCCCCTAGCATAGCGGATCGGCCGCGACAAAGGGGCGTGGGCGTAAACAGCAGGCGCAACTGGAAGTCCTTAGTTCCCCGGCGAAGGCCGGGGCCCGGCGGCACCGACGGAAGGATTGGGCCCCGGCCTTCGCCGGGGAGCAGAAAGGTGAGGCCGCTCGTCTTTTCCCGTCATTCCGGCGAAAGCCGGAATCCATGAACACGGACGCTTTCGACTCGTTCGCCGAGTCCGGCGTTCATGGATCCCGGATCAAGTCCGGGATGACGTCACTCTCCACCCGCCTCGAGTCCCTTGCCGACGCCGAGCGCGACCAGCTTCCGCTCTGGCTTCCGGTGGGCCTCGGCCTCGGCACCGCGGCCTGGTTCGCGCTTCCGGACGCCCGCGCCTGGACGGCTTTCCTGCTCCTCGCCGCGGCTCTGGCGCTGGCCCCGCAGGCGCTGGCTCCGGGCACGCGCTGGAGCCGTGCCCTCTCGATCTTCGGCCTCGCCGCGATCCTCGGCTGCGCCAATATCTGGTGGAAGGCCGAGCGCTCGGCCGCCCCGGTGCTGAGCCGGCCCGGGGTAGCCGAGTTCGACGCGAGGGTCGAGAGCTTCCAGCGCCTGCCCGCGCGCGACCTCGTCCGGCTGCTGGTGAAACCGGCGGAGAAGAGCGGACTGCCGCCGCGCCTCAGGGTCAATGTCGATGCCGCGACCGCGCCGGCCGGGCTCGAGGCGGGGGCGACGGTAAGGCTGCGCGGCTGGCTGATGCCGCCCGCGCCCGCGGCTCTGCCCGGCGCCTATGATTTCGCCCGCGCCGCCTGGTTCCAGGGCATCGGCGGCACCGGCCGGGTCACCCTGGTCCGGCTGGTCGCTCCGGCGGCCGAGCAGGGCTGGCGCGCCCGTCTCGCCAACATGCGCCAGCGCCTCGCCGACCATGTCAGGGACCGGCTTCCGGGCGGGGCCGGGGGGATCGCGGCAGCGCTCGCCACCGGCGACCAGGGCGGGATTCCGGAAGGCGATGCCGAGGCGATGCGCCGCTCCGGCCTCGCCCATCTGCTCTCGGTCAGCGGCCTTCATCTCACCGCCGTGGTCGGAGCGGTGATGCTCCTGACCCTGAAGCTGCTCGCCCTGAGCCCGATCCTGGCGCTTCGCTTCCGGCTCGTCCTGGTGGCGGCGGGCGCGGGCGCCCTGGCGGGAATCGCCTATACGCTGCTGACCGGCGCCGAGGTGCCGACGATCCGCTCCTGCATCGCCGCCTTGCTCGTCCTCCTCGGAATCGCGCTCGGCCGGGAGGCTCTGACCTTGCGGCTGGTCGCGGTCGCGGCCCTCGTCGTTCTCCTGCTCTGGCCCGAATCGCTGCCCGGAGCGAGCTTCCAGATGAGCTTCGCCGCGATCACCGCCATCGTCGCCCTGCACGAGCATCCGGGGGTGCGCGCACTGCTCGCCCGCCGCGAGGAATTGTGGCCGGTGAAGCTCGGCCGCTTCGCGCTCGGCCTCGTCCTCACCGGCCTCGCGGTCGAGCTCGCCCTCATCCCGATCGCCTTGTGGCACTTCCATCAGGCGGGGCTGTACGGAGCTCTGGCCAACATCGTCGCGATCCCGCTCACCACCTTCGTCATCATGCCGCTCGAGGCGCTTGCGCTTCTGCTCGACCCCGCCGGCCTCGGAGCGCCCTTCTGGTGGCTGGCGGGGGCAGCGCTCGACCTCCTCCTCGGCCTCGCCCACGCCGTCGCCGCCGCGCCGGGCGCGGTGGCCCGGCTTCCGACGCTGCCGGCCGCCGCCTTCGCTTTGATGGTCGCCGGCGGGCTGTGGCTCGCTTTGTGGCGGACCCGCTGGCGGCGGCTCGGCCTCCTGCCGGTCGCCGCCGGCGCCGCCGCGGCCCTGCTGACCCCAGCACCGGACCTGCTCGTCACCGGCGACGGCCGCCATCTGGCCGTCAGGACCTCGTCGGGCGAGCTGGCGCTGCTCCGCGGCCGGGCCGGCGACTATGTCCGCGACCTGATGGCCCAGAGCTCCGGCCTGGAGGGCGAGGCGGGCGAGATCGATTGGCTCCGGACCGCCGAATGCAGCGCCGACTTCTGCGCCGCCGACCTCCGCGGCTGGCGCCTGCTGGCGAGCCGAAGCGACCGGCTGGTGCCGGCGGCGGTCTTGGGCAAGGCCTGCGCCGAGGCCGATATCGTCGTCTCGGAGCGTCGCCTCCCGGCCGCCTGCCGGCCGCGCTGGCTCAAGGCGGACCGGGAAATGCTCGATCGCACGGGAGGCCTGGCGATCGCGCTCGGGAGGGAGCCTCGGGTGTCCACCGTGTCGAGCGGGGACCGACACCCCTGGATTCCGGAGGGCTCCCCGGCGAAGGCCGGGGTCCAGCACCACTGACCTTCGAACCTGGGCCCCGGCCTACGTCCGGGAGCAGACTCTACCTCCGACCCTCCCCCCGGTTCGACCTTTCGATCGCCATCAGGATTCCGAGGCAGATCATCACCGTCAGCATCGCCGAGCCGCCGTAGGAGACGAGGGGCAGGGGAATCCCGACGACCGGGGCGAGGCCCATCACCATCATCAGGTTGACGACGATGTAGAAGAAGATGGTGAGGGTCAGCCCGGCCGCCGCGAGCCGCTCGAACCGGCCCTTGGCCTCAAGCGCAACGCTCATCCCCCAGCGCAGCAGAAGGAAGAAGAGCAGGATCAGCACGCAGCCGCCGATCAGGCCCCATTCCTCGGCGATGGCGGAGAAGATGAAATCGGTATGCTGCTCGGGGAGGTAATGGAGGTGGCTCTGGGTGCCGTTCAAAAAGCCCTTGCCGAACACCCCGCCCGAACCGATCGCGATCTTCGACTGGGTGAGGTGGTAGCCGGCGCCCAATGGGTCGGTCTCCGGGTTGAGGAAGATGAGGACCCGCTCCTGCTGGTGGGGGAGGAGGAAGGAATAGACGATCGGCATCGACACGCCGACGGCGACGGCCCCGCCGATGAACCAGGCGAGGGGAAGACCGGCGAGGAACATCAGGGCGATGGTGTTGAGGACGATCAGCATCGTCGTTCCGAGGTCCGGCTGGAGCAGGATGAGCAGGATCGGCGGGCCGAGGATCAGGGCCAGCGGCCACATCGCCCACAGCCGCCTGATCTCTGCCGGGGGGACATGGGCGTAGAAGCGGGCGAGGGTGAGGACGATGATCGGCTTCATCAGCTCGGAGGGCTGGAGCCGGAGGAAGCCGAGCTCCAGCCAGCTTCGAGCGCCGCCGCCGATCACGCCGAGGCCGAGGGTCAGGATGAGCAGCAGGATGCCGCCGCCGTAGGCGAAGAAGGCGAAGTCGTGGAAGGTCTGCGGCCGGATCCGTGAAATGGCCAAGGCCATGGCGAGGAACACCGTGAAGCGGATCATGTGGGGGAAGGCCCACGGCATCATGAAGCCGCCAGCCGCCGAATAGAGGGCGATAATCCCTGCCGCGCCGAGGGCGGCGACGATCCAGAGCATCCGCCACGGCAGGGTCGCCAGCGGCGCCGGGACGAAGGCGAGGCCCATCAGAGCCGGTCTCCACGAGGCAGGATTGCTTCCCGGCGAAGGCCGGGACCCAGTCGTTCCGCCGGCGCCGCTGGACCTCGGCCTTCGCCGGGGAGCAGGTATTTCAATGTCGCCGGTACGGACATTAGCGGCCGGTCCCGGAGGTCCCGCCGCCCACGGCTTTCGCAGCCTTGGCGGCGGCGAGCCAGGCCTGCGCCCGCCGCTCCATCCGCTCGGCGAGGGTTCCGCCCCATTGCTCCTCGAAGGTGGCGAGCGCGGCGAGCGCCCTGGGCTTGTCGAACAGATAGGTGAGCACGTCCTTGGCGACCGGAGCGGCGGCGCGGGCGCCGCCCATGCCGTGCTCGATCACCACCGAGCAGGCGTAGCGGGGCGCGGCGACGGGCGCGAAGCAGACGAACAGGCCGTGGTCGCGATATTTCCAGGCGCCGGACTGGCCGCGCTGGCCGCCGGTGATCCGGCGCACCTGGGCGGTGCCGGTCTTGCCGCCCATCTCGATCCCGGGAATTTCGAGCTTGCTCCGGCCGGCGGTGCCGGCGCCGTTCACCACCTCCCACATGCCGGAGCGCACCGTCTCGAAATGCTCCTTCGGGAAAGGCAGGGGAGCGGGCGCCGGGCGCTTGCGGTGGACGAGGTTGGGCTGGATATCCAGCCCCGAGGCGACCCGGCCGGCCATCACCGCCAGCTGGAGCGGATTGACGATGACGAAGCCCTGCCCGATCGAGGTGTTGAGGGTGTCGGACTCGGTCCAGTCGGGCCGCTCGACGAGCTTGGCGCTCTTCTCGTAGCGCGCCTTCTTCCACTCCGCGCTCGGCATCGTCCCGTAATTCTGGGAGACGACGGGGATGTCGAACTTCTGGCCGAACCCGAGGCGCTTGCCCATCGCCGAGATGACGTCGATCCCGGCGCGCCTCCCCATCGAGTAGAAATAGGTGTTGCAGCTCCTCGCGATGGCGGTGTGCATGGTCATCGAGCCATGGCGGCCGAGGCAGCGGAAGAAGCGGTTGCCGAGCTGGAATCCGCCCGGGCAATTGACATGGTCCCTGGGATCGATCCCGGCCTGCTGGAGCGCCATGGCGACCATCGGCTTGAAGGTCGAGCCGGGCGGGTAGAGGCCGTTCAGGGCCTTGTTGAGCAGCGGCTTGCGCTCGTCGTCCGACAGCATCTTCCACTCGTTGCGGCTGATTCCGTCGGTGAAGCTGTTGGGATCGTAGGCCGGCATCGAGGCGAGCGCGAGGATGTCGCCGGTCAGGCAGTCCAGGACCACCACCGAGCCCGATTCCTCGCCGAGGCGCCGGGCCGCGAAGGTCTGCAAGCCCGCGTCGATGGTGAGCGGCAGGGCGCCGCCGCTCTTGTCCGGCACGGTGGTCAGCTGGCGCACCAGCTTGCCGCCCGCGGTGACTTCGACGCGCTGCGCCCCCGGCCGGCCGCGCAGCCGCATCTCCATCGTCTTCTCGACGCCTTCCTTGCCGATCTTGAAGCCCGGCGTGATGAGGAGAGGGGCCTTGTCCTCCTTCTTATATTCCTCCTGGTTCGGGGTCCCGACATAGCCGACCAGATGCGCGACCGCCGCTCCGTCCGGATAGAAACGCGAGAAGGAGCGGAGCGGAGCGACTCCGGGCAGCTCGGGCTGGCGGATGGTCACCGCCGCATATTTCTCGAACGGCAGATTCTCCGCGACCGGCACCGGCTGATAGCCGGCGGCGTGCTTCAGCCCCTCCCTGATCCGGTCCACCTCGTCCTGCGGAAGGTCGAGCAGGCGGGTGAGCTCGGCGATGATCCGGTCGGGCTCCTTCAGGCGGTCGGGGATGAGGTCGATCCGGAAGTCGCTTCGGTTGATCGCGATCGGCTGGCCCGCCCGATCTACGATCCAGCCCCGCCGCGGCGGGATCAGCCGAAGCTGCACCCGGTTGCTCTCCGAGAGGAGCTTGTAGCGTTCGTTCTCGGCGATCGAGATCCAGGCCATCCGGCCGGCCAGCGCCGCTCCGAGCAGGCCCTGGAAGCCGCCCAGCACCATCGCCCGCCGGGTGAAGGTGAAGAGCTGGCTGCTCTCGGTGATGACGGGGCGGTTGCGTCTCTTCATCGCGACAGCCGCCAACGGTCGAGGGCGACGACCAGCCGCGCCACCAGGGGATAAGCGAAGATCGACAGGCCGAGCTGCGGAAGGAGCACGGCGAAGGGCGTCACGGTGCCCATCTGGCGCGCCACGTACCAGCCGCCGGCGGTGTAGAAGAGGATGGCGGCCGCGGCGAACAGCCAGTCCAGCCAGTAATCGCGCCAGCCGACCCGGCTGTCGACGATGTCGAGGATGAGGAAAGTCAGGGTCCACAGCGCCATCGACTGCCCCACCGGAAGGCCGGCGACGAGATCGTTGAACAGGCCGAGCGGCAGGGCCATGTGCGCCTGCCACATTTCCGGCCTCAGCAGCCGCCAGGCGAGCAGGACGAGAAAGGCGAGGTCGGGCACGATCGCCCAGGTCGCGACGAAGGGATAGAGGGCCAGCAGCGAGGCGGCGAGCGTGCTCAGGATCGGCACCCATTGCCGGCGGAAGCCGAGCAGGGCGACGTCGCGGCTCGATCCGGCGATCCGGCTCATTGCCCCGCCCCCCTCAGCGCGCTCTCGGTGGTTTCGGTGAGCGGCACGTCGGCGAGCGGCTGATAGACCGGGAGAACCATCGCATATTCGACGCTTGAAGGGTCGGCGAGCGGCTTGGCCACCGTCCGGTCGCCCTCGACCGTCACCACCACCGCGACGGGGATGTCGGGCGGATAGACCCCGCCGACTCCCGAGGTCACCAGCACGTCCCCTCGGCGGAAGGGGTTGCGGCCCACCTCGAGCGTCTTGAGGTCGATCGTTCCGTCGCCATGGCCGGTGGCGATCGCCGGGGTGCCGTCGCGGACCAGCCTCACCGGCACGTTGCTGGCGCTGTCGGCGACGAGCAGGACCCGGCTCGCCCAGCGCCCGCTCTCGATCACCCGGCCGACGAGGCCGTCCGCGGAGCGCACCGGCTGGCCCGGCCGGACCCCGGAGGAGGCTCCGGCGGAGAGGGTGGCGAGGCGCCGGACGGAGGCGAAGGAGGAGCCGACGATCCGGGTCACCGCGACCGGATCGTCGGTCTCCCCGGTCAGCTTGAGCAGGGCCTTCAGCCTTTTGTTCTCGAGCTCGGTCGCCTGCGCCTTGATCAGGCCGCGCCGGGCGTCCTGAAGCCGCTTCTTCAGCTCGGCATTCTGGCTGCCGGCCTGGACATAATTGCCCACCGACCCGCTCATGCCCTCGAAGAAGCGGACAACGCTTCGCCCGGCCGAGCTCACCGGGCTGGTGACGTCGAGCGCGACGCCCTTCAAGGCGTTGAAGCCGGTCGGATCGACGATGGCGATGACCAGCAGAAGCCCGGCGAACAGGGTCCCGCCGACGGCGATCACATAGGACAGGAACAGCCCCATTTGCGCCCGGCGGGAGAAGCCGGCGCGTCGTGTCGAAGGCGGCGGCACCTGTCTGCCTCCCGGCCTGGCGTCAGGCGGTCAGCAGAACGCCGCGGAAGATTTCCTCCTCGAGCGCCCGGCCGGTGCCGATGGCGACGCAGGTCAAGGGATCGTCGGCGACGGTGACGGGCAGGCCCGTCTCGTCGCGAAGCACCTCGTCCAGGCCCTGCAGGAGAGCGCCGCCGCCGGTGAGGACGATGCCCTGGTCGACGATGTCGGCGGCGAGCTCGGGAGCGGTGTTCTCGAGCGCGATCCTGACGCCCTCCACGATCGTCCCGACCGGCTCCGACAGAGCCTCGGCGATCTGCCGCTGGTTGATCGTGATCTCCTTGGGCACTCCGTTGACGAGGTCGCGGCCCTTGATGTGGACCGAGAGCCCGTCGCCGTCGGTGGGCGGCTTGGCGATGCCGACCTGCTTCTTGATCCGCTCGGCGGTGGCCTCGCCGATGAGCAAATTGTGGTTGCGCCGGACGTAGGAGGAGATCGCCTCGTCCATCTTGTCGCCGCCGACCCGGACCGAGGTCGTGTAGGCGAGGCCGCGGAGCGAGAGCACGGCGACCTCGGTGGTGCCGCCGCCGATGTCGACGACCATCGAGCCGATCGGCTCGGTCACCGGCATGTCGGCGCCGATCGCCGCCGCCATCGGCTCCTCGATCAGCCACACCTGCGAAGCGCCGGCGTTGGAGGCGGCGTCGCGGATGGCGCGGCGCTCGACCGAGGTCGATCCCGACGGCACGCAGATCACGATCTCGGGCCAGCGCGGGAAGCGGCGCTTGCCGTGCACCTTCTGGATGAAATGCTTGATCATCTGCTCGGCGACGTCGATGTCGGCGATGACCCCGTCGCGCAGGGGCCGGATCGCCTCGATCTGGTCGGGGGTCTTGCCCATCATCATCTTGGCGTCGTCGCCGACCGCCTTCACGCGCTTCACCCCGTTGATCGTCTCGATCGCGACCACCGACGGCTCGTTCAGGACCACGCCGCGGCCGCGCACGTAGACGACGGTGTTCGCCGTGCCGAGGTCGATCGCCATGTCGTGGGAGGGGAACTTGAAGAAACGCAAGAGTGACATTGAGCTGGGTCCCGGTTCTCTAGAAACGCCGCCGCGGCATCGTACCCCGGCGCGCTCGCCTTTCTCTATAGGATGGCCCCTCGGCTTGTTCCACAAATGAGTTAACAAGGGTCGCGGGTTAGCTCGGCTTGGGCTAGACCGCCGACATATGTCAATACGCCGCCTGCCCGAGCATCTGGTCAACCGCATCGCGGCGGGTGAAGTGGTGGAAAGACCGGCCAGCGCGTTGAAGGAGCTGGTGGAAAACGCGATCGACGCCGGCGCCACCCGCATCGCGATCGCGCTCGGCGGCGGCGGGACGGCAAGCATCGAGGTCGCCGACGACGGCTGCGGGATGAGCCCCGGCGACATCGCTCTGGCGCTCGAGCGCCATGCCACCTCGAAGCTTCCGGGCGAGGAGATCGAGTCGGTCACGACCCTGGGCTTCCGGGGCGAGGCCCTGCCGTCGATCGCCAGCGTCGCCCGCCTCGCCGTCGAGAGCCGGGTGCGCGGCGCCGACGGCTGGTGCCGGCAAGTCGACAACGGCCGGCTCGAAGGGGACGGGCCTGCCGCTCTGCCCCCCGGCACCCGCATCCGGGTCGAGCAATTGTTCGCCCGGGTCCCCGCCCGACGCAAGTTCCTGCGCTCGGAGCGCTCCGAATATGCCGCCTGCGTCGACGTCGTGAAAAGGCTTGCCATGGCCCGGCCCGACATCGGCTTCACCCTCGAGCATGACGGCCGCCGCACCCTTGCCGTCCAGCCCGGCGAGGATCGCCCGGGCCGAGTCGCGGCGCTGACCGACCGTGCCCTCCACGAGAACAGCGTCGCGATCGACTATGACCGGGGCCCGGCGCGCCTCGGCGGAGTGGCCGGCCTCCCGACCTTCAACCGCGGAGTCGCCGACCACCAATATCTGTTCGTCAACGGCCGCCCGGTGAAGGACCGGCTTCTGATCGGTGCCGTCCGCGCCGCCTATCAGGACCTCCTCGCCCGCGACCGCCACCCGGTCGTCGCCTTGTTCATCGACCTTCCCGGCGACGAGGTCGACGTCAACGTCCACCCCGCCAAGACCGAGGTCCGCTTCCGCGACCCGGCCGGGATGCGCGGGCTGATCGTCGGCGGGCTGAGGCATGCGCTCGACGCCGCCGGCCACCGCAGCGCCCAGCAGCCGGCCACGTTCAGCGGCTGGCGGGCCGAGCCGGCGCCGATGCGCAGCCCGAGCTTTCCGATGCCGCCGCGCGGCCAGCACAATGTCTGGGAGGAACGCGAGCCTTACGCCCCCCAGGCCCGCGGCGAATCCGCTTTCGCTCCGCCGCCCGAAGCGCACCGCTTCCCCCTGGGAGTCGCCCGGGGCCAGGTCGCCGCCACCTATATCGTCGCCGAGGCGGAGGACGGCCTGATCCTCGTCGACCAGCATGCCGCCCACGAAAGGCTGGTGCTCGAACGGATGCGCCGGGCGATGGCCGACGGCGGAGTCGCCCGCCAGGCGCTTCTGCTTCCCGAGGTGGTCGAGCTCGACGAGCCCGCCTGCGACCGCCTCGAGGCCCGCATCCCCGAGCTGACCGAGATGGGCCTCGAGCTCGAGCGCTTCGGCGCCCGCGCCGTGCTCGTCCGGGCGACTCCCGCGATCCTCGGCAATGGCGACGTCAAGGGCCTGGTCACCGATCTCGCCGACGAGCTCGCCGCCTTCGACGACGCCCTCGCGCTCAGGGAGAAGCTCGACCACGTCGCCGCCACCATGGCCTGCCACGGCTCGGTCCGGGCCGGCCGAATCCTCTCCGTCGCCGAGATGAACGCCCTCCTGCGCGAGATGGAGGTCACTCCCCACTCAGGCCAGTGCAACCACGGCCGCCCGACCTGGGTGAAGCTGGCCCACGGCGACATCGAGAAATTGTTCGGTAGGAAATGAGCCCGCCCCGCCGCGAAGCGGCCAAAAAATCTCCTTTGCGGCTTTGCGGCTTTGCGTGAATCTAATTTCCGGGATTGAAATTCGGTGTCAGACACGAATTGTCGATGGAAATGAAGCTGGAACGGATCGGTGCAGGGCTTCGGCAAGTCGCCATTCTCTGCGCCGCCGGGCTGGCGGCCGCTTGCTCGTCGGGGGAGCAGCCGGCGTCCGGGAAGAGCATCGTCCTGCTCTCCGTCGAGACCGGGCCCGGCGCCCGTCCCGGCTCGATCCGGGGCGAAGTCCGCTGCGGGGACGAGGATATGCCTGCGCCTCCGCCCTGCCTCCCCGACGATTTGCCCCTCGCCGAGGCCGTGCTCGCCTGCGGTCCGGTGCAGGCGACGATCGATCGCGGCGCCAGCCATCGACTGCTGGTGAAATTCCCGGCCGGGACGAGCGAGCGCTTTCCCGCCTTGCCCGCCGACGTCGATATCGTCCGCTGCGTCCGCAGCCGCGTCGGCTTCTCATTCTCGGCCGGTCTCGCCACCGACTCGGACGAGGTGTTGGAGGGCAACCCGGCGCCTTTCCGGATCCTCCATTCCGGGCGGCCCGCGGAGAAGCGGGCCGAATGAGCCGCAAGGATCTCCTGGCCGCGGCGGTGCTGACCTTCGCCGCGATGCTCCTCTACTGTCTCTACGCTTCGGACCGCCGGGTCTGCTTCCCGACCCCCTGCGGCACGATCGAGAACGTCATCCATTTCATGGGCGACGAAGGGTGGTTCGTCGGCCTCCTCGCCTTCCCGCTGAGCCTCCTGGCTGTATGGGCGTGGAATCGCTCGACGGGCAGGGACGAATGAGCGTTCGCGACGAAGCTCGGGCCTCTAAAAAATCGGTGCCAGGCACCATTTCCTAAATGTTTGGAATCGTTCGAGGCCTAACGGCTGCAGGCGCCGCGATCGGTGGCCCTAAGGAAGCGCCTGCTCCGTGATCCGCACATGGGCGTCGGTGAGGTGGAAGCCGTGCCTTTCGATATCGTCGAGGCATTCCTCGACGTCGACCCCCGGCTGCGCCCGGCCGCGGACGAGGTCGAGGGATTTGAAGGCCGTCCAGGGGCCGAAGCGCGGCGGCAAATTGCCGCCCTCGGGGTCGCTGGTGAAGGCGAAAATCCGGTCCGGCCCCCTGAACGCTTGTATCTCCATGAGTCTCATCCTCCTTGCGGCCCCGGTCGTTCGGCCGGGATCATCCGCCGCTCGATCCGCCGGTGCCAGAAGATCCCGGCCGCGGCCATCAGGGTCAGCGGCCCCAGCCCCCACCACCAGAACAGCCTCGGGTCGCCGGCAAGGCAGGCGACATAAAGGGCGACGATCCGCATATTGGCGCTGAGCAGGTTCATCAGCCGCAGCGGCGGAGCCGCCCGCCGGGCATAGGCGGCACCGAAGGCGCGGCGGTCCGGAGCCGCTGCCAGCACCCGGTCGAAGCGGGCGGCAAGGCGGTCGAGCGAACCGGCGATCCGATCGTAGAGGCGGGCCAGCCGATAAGGGGATTCGGGGCCCGGCTCGCCGCCGGGATCGCCTCGGAGCCGGCGGTGGTAGCGAATCCGCTCGCTCTCGAAGAGATTGGACTGCACCCCGTGGACGAGGCCGGCGATCGTTCCGGTGATCCAGGCCTCTGGTGTGTCGATTGCGGCTCCGAGCGCCAGATAGAGCAGCAGGAAGACGCCGTGGTCGACGGCGCCGTCGAGGAAACGGCCGAGTGCGCTCGCCGTGCGGGTGGCCCGCGCGACCATGCCGTCGAGACCGTCGAAGATCAGCCAGACGATGCAGAGAAGGAACCCCAGGGTGGCGAGGGCCGGCTCGCGCCAGCCGAGGAAGCAGGCCGCTGCCGCAGTGCCGGTGACGAAGCCGGCGACCGAAACCGAATTGGCGGAAACCCTCGCCTTGAGGGCCAAGGGCAGAAGCATCCGCCCGGCGAGGTGGACGACCCAGACGTTGGTCGGATCGTCGACCCGCCGGTCGCGCGAGCCGTCGGGCGGCGGCAGCCAGGCGGGGCGGGGCCGTGCGTTCATCAGTGCAGGCTCGGCTGCGCCTCGCCGGAATCGTACCAGTCGGTCCGGCGCGGCAGGCGGGGGTTGAGGTACAAAGCGGGCAGCTTCACCATCAGCAGGGTGCGGTGAACGAGGAAATCCGCCGCTTTCTCCATCGCGGTGGGCCGGCCGCCGCCATTCTCCTCGAGCCAGGCCTGGTAGGGCGTCCAGTGGCTCGGCTCGTCGCGCTCGATCACCTTGAAGATCTTCACCAGCCGCTTGTCCGCGGTCATCAGCGGCGAGCGCAGCAATATGTCCACCTGGCGCATCCCGCGCATCTCGGTGAGCATGACGATCCGGCACAATTTGTTGAAGAGGCCGGGGCTGGCGATGATCTCGGCGGTGTCGAGATCGTCGATCCCGCAGCCGAAGGTCAGGCGAATGAGCCGGTCGATATGCCCGCAGGTCCGATCTACCCGGTAGGGCATCCGCCCCATATCCTCGAAATAGCGGCGGAACATGAGGTAATGCTGGCGCTCGTCGCGGCGGTGCTTCTCGATCGCGGCGATGAAGGGCCGGGCGCCGGGATGGCGCGAGCGGACCGCCTCGAGCACCCGGTCGATGCTCGTATAGCCGCGATGCTCGTTATAGATGTAGACCGACGCCAGGATGTCGAGATAGCGGCGGTGCCAGGCTGCGAGCATGGCGAGCGGGTTACGCCCAAGCCCGGATCGCGGTCAATTATCCCTTGCAACGGGGACCGACTGCCCAGGGACGTCATCCCGGGCTCGACCCGGGATCCATGAACGCCGCCGCGCGCGATTTCGACCGGCCGTGTTCGTGGATTCCGGCATCCGCCGGAATGACGCTCGGGTCGGTCGCAGCTTCAGCGCGAGCGGATCGGTTCCGCCTCGATCACCTTCCCGCTCCGGTCGAGCTGGACCATGTAGTAGACCGGCCGAAGCGGCGCGAAGGCCGAAGCGTAGCCGAGCTCGCGGGCGCAGTCGGCCCTCGGCAGGTAGCCGACATATCCCGTGCACTCGCCTTCCCAGTCGGGTGCTCCGAGGACGGCCTCGGCCGACTTGCGGTCCATGCCGATCTGCACCCGGGTAAAGCGGCCGGGAAGCTCGCGGTCGTGCCACCATCCCCAGGCGCCGTAGACGATCCCGGCGCCGACGGCCGCGACGAAGGCGGCCTCGAGGAGCCGGCGCGGACGCCAGGTCCGTCCCTCAGCCATCGTCGCCCGGCGCGGCCAGAGCCCTCAGGCGCGCCCCGACCTGCTCGATCGGGTGGGCGGCCGCTCCTGCGCGGCTCGCCTTCAGGCGCGGGTAGCCGGCTTCGGCGTCCGCGATCAGCTCGCGCACGAAGCCGCCGCCGCGCACCTCGCGAAGGATCCGGCGCATCTCCGTCCTCGTGTCGGCGGTGACGATCCGGGTTCCGCCCTTCAGGGCGCCGAACTCGGCGGTGTTGGAGATCGCCTCCCGCATCCCGGCTATGCCTCGCTCATAGATGAGATCGGCTATCAACTTTACCTCGGTAAGGCATTCGAAATACGCGATTTCCGGTGAGAAGCCGGCATCTACCAAAGTCTCGAAGCCGGCATGGATCAACTCCGGGATCGCGCCCCACAGCACGGCCTGCTCGTTGAACAGGTCGGCCTCGCATTCCTCGGCGAAGCTGGTCCTCAGCATCCCGACCCGGCCGCTTCCGATCGCGGCGCCGTAGGACAAAGCGAGCGCCTCGGCGCGGCCGCTCGAGTCCTGGTGGACGGCGAACAGGGCGATGAGCCCGCCGCCTTGCTCATATTCGCGCCGAAGCGCCGTCCCGGGGCCCTTCGGGGCGACGAGGAAGACGTCGAGGTCGGGCCTCGGCTCGATCAGGGCGAAGCGGATGCTGAGGCCGTGGGCGAAGACGAGGGCTCCGCCCTCGGGCAGGTTCGGCGCCACCTCTTCGGCATAGAGTCTCGAATGGAGCTCGTCGGCCGCGAGCATGACGACGAGGTCCGCCTTTTCAGAGGCTTGGGCCGCCGTCATGACGTCAAACCCGTCCGCTCCGGCGCGGGCCCGGCTGGCCGATCCCTCGGGAAGGCCGATGACGACCGAGACGCCGCTGTCGCGCAGGTTGAGCGCCTGGGCGCGCCCCTGGTTGCCATAGCCGATCACCGCGACCCGCCGGCCCCGGATCAGGGCGAGGTCGGAATCCTCATCGCGATAGACGTGCATCGAGATCGGCTAGGGCATTTGCAAGGCCGCCGCAATCGAGCGGCTCGGTGAAGCGCGGCCAGCCGGCCGGCGGCTGGCGCGAGAACCAGGTATATTGGCGCTTGGCATATTGGCGGGTCGCGGTTCGGCCCGCGGCAAGCGCCGCCTCGCGGCTCAGCTCGCCTCGGAGCAAGGCGGCGATCTCGCGCACCCCGATCGCCCGCATCGCCGGAAGCATCGGGTTCAATCCTCGCTCCAGAAGTGAGCGAACCTCTTCAACCCCTTCATCCGACATCATTTGCTCGAAACGACGGTCGCAGCGTTCGTACAGCCAGTCGCGTGGCGGCAGAAGCACCAGCGGGACCGGCTCGATATCGCCCGCGATTCCGCCGCTCCGCTCTTTCTGCCACTCCGCCAATGGCCGTCCGGTCGAGCGGATCACTTCCAGGGCGCGCCCGACCCGGGTCGAGTCCGACGGCCGGAGCCGGGCCGCGGCGGCCGGATCCTCGAGCGCCAGGGCTGCATGATTATGCAGGACGGTGAATGAGCGGACCGCCGCCCTGATCGCCGGATCGATCTCCGGCACCGGCGCGATCCCGTCGAGCAGGGTGCGCAGGTAGAGGCCGGTACCGCCCGCCAGAACCGGCAATCGTCCCGCCGCCCGCGCCTCGCCGATCGCGCCTTTGGCATCGGCGGCCCAGTCGGCGGCCGAGCAGGGCCGCGCCGGATCGCGATAACCGTAGAGCAGATGCGGCGCCCGGGCTTCGTCGGCGCGGGTCGGCCGGGCCGAGATTATGCGCAGGTCCGCATAAACCTGCGCGCTGTCGGCATTGATGACGACCCCGCCCGCCGCCTCGGCCAGCGCCAGCGCGAGCGCCGACTTGCCGCTTGCGGTCGGCCCCGCGATAAGCGCCAGCCGCCTGTCCGGAGAGGAAGCCATGTTCATCGCCACCCTGATAGCAAAGGATCGCCTGGCCGGCGGCGATATTTCGGCGGCTTGCGACGCCCTCGCCGCCGCCGGAATCGCGCCCTACGGCCGGAGCTGGATCGAGGAGGACAAGGCCTGCGATCTGCTCTTCTCGGCGGACCCGGCCGTCGCCCGGGCCGCTCTGGAGGGCCTGCTCCCGGGGATCGACGTGGTCGTGCAGGGGGAGGCTTCGAGGCGCCGCAAGCTGCTCGTCGCCGACATGGATTCGACGATGATCGCGGTCGAATGCATCGACGAGCTCGCCGATTATGCCGGCCTCAAGGCCGAGGTGGCGGCGGTGACCGAGCGGGCGATGAACGGCGAGATCGGCTTCGAGACGGCGCTTGCCGAGCGGGTCGCGCTGCTCGCCGGGCTCGAGGAAGACGCGATCGACCGGTGCCGGGCCGAACGCGTCCGGCTGACCCCCGGCGCCCTCCCGCTGGTCCGGACGATGAAGCGGGAAGGGGCCTGGACGATCCTCGTCTCGGGCGGCTTCACCCGCTTCGCCGACCCGGTCGGAGCGGAGATCGGCTTCGACCGGGTCGTGGCCAACCGACTGGGTGTAATGGCGGGAAAGCTCGACGGGACGGTCGCTCCGCCGGTGCTCGGCGCCGAGGGCAAGCGGCTGGCCCTGCTCGACGCCGTCGCCGAGCGCGGCCTGCGTGCCGACGAGACCCTCGCGGTCGGCGACGGCGCCAACGACGTGCCGATGCTGAAGGAGGCCGGCCTTGGCATCGCCTACCACGCCAAGCCCGCCGCCGCCGCTGCGGCCGACGCAAGCATCGTCCACAACGACCTCACCGCCCTCCTCTACGCCCAGGGCTGGGCGCGGAGCGAATGGGAGGAATGACAAGGATTTGGAAATTGGTGCCTGGCACCAATTTACGCGCCGATCAGGGGCGGCTCATGTCGGCGGCGATGGCGGCGAGGGCGAAGGCGACCGAGGCCTCCGAGCAGTGGAAGACGAGCTCGACCCCGTCCGGGGCGATGCCGCGCACCGTCGCCTCGATCGCCCCGGCCTCCGGGTGGCGAAGCTCGACCGAATCGCCGAGCCCGGGCCGGGCGTTGGTCTCGAGGAAGGCGCCGCTCGCCGAGATGGTGCGAAGGGCGGCGGGGGCGGGCGCTTCGGCGACGAGGATGCACATCCGCCGCCGGCGCCAGCGCGACGCCATCCGGCTTCCGCTCCCGATCTTCCCGACCGCCGCCATGCTTGTCCCCCCGCTCGTGGAGGGGTGATAGCCGCCCACGCACGAAAATTCGGTTAAGGCGCGACCGGGAAGCAGGCGGCGCCGGCCGATTTGGCCGCGGCGCAGACCCGGTCGGCGGCGGCCCGGCTGGCCAGCGGACCCGCCTGGAGCCGGGTGACCGCTCCGGCGGCGACATATTGCGGCTGAAGCGACGCGAAGGCGCCGACCTTGCCCTTGAGCCCCGCCCAGGCGCGCTGGGCGCCCCCGGCGGTTCCGAACGCTCCGAGCTGGACCCGCCAGCGGCCTCCCGCCGCGGCCGCGACCGGGGCCGGAGCCGGACGGCGCGGGGCCGGGCCGGTCGCCTTGGCCGGGGCCTTTGTAGGCGCGGCGACGGCGGCCGAAGCGAAGACATTGGTCTTCGCTCCGCCCAGCGACTGGGCGAGGGCGACGCCCTGACGGCGCTGGTCGGCCGGGATGAAGCGCTCCATCGCCTTCAGATTGTCGGCGGCCGGAGGCACTCCGCCGTCGGCGGCGCGGAGCATCAGCGCATAAGCGCGCGGCCAGTCCTTGGCGACGAGGTCGCCGTTGAACAGCTCGGTGCCGAGGATATACTGCGCTCTCGGATCGCCGAGCTCGACCGCCTTGCGGATCCAGGGCAGGGCTTCCTGCTTGCGGCCGCCATTGTAGAGGAGCAGCCCGACATTGACCTGGGCCTGCTCATGGCCCTGCCGGGCCGCTTTCTGGTACCAGCTCTGGGCGAGCCCGGCATTGGCCGGCACTCCGCGGCCCAGCTTATAGGCCTGGCCGAGATTGAACTGGGCGTCGGCATTGCCGGCTTCGGCGAGCGGCCGCCACTGGGCGATCGCTCCGGCATAATCGCCGCGATACCAGCGGTCGATGCCGGCCTTGACGTCAGACGGGGCCGCGCCCGCGACGGCTTGCGCCCCGAGGAGCAAAAAAGCCGCCGCCGAGGCTGCGAGCAGTGGCCGACCGGAAAAATGCATCGTCTATCTCCCGCGCGGGAAAGGGTTTTCGGCCCTGGGAGCTAGCCGAAAATCCTTAATGTGCGCTTAGCATAAAGTCGTCCCGTCATCCCAGCGAAGGCTGGGACCCCAGGGGGTGAGGAGCTCAGGCGCTCTTCACCCGCCGGGGCCCCAGCCTGCGCTGGGGCGACGAAAAAGACGGCGGCCCGCGCTTCGGCGTTAACCGGATTTTAGCCAAGTGGGGCGCAGGACTGCGGCCAAGGATCGCGAGCCCGAGGGGAAAACATGCGCGTTTTGGCACTATCGTCGCAGAAGGGGGGATCCGGCAAGACCACCTTGTCCGGCCATCTCGCCGTCCAGGCGGAAAGGGCGGGTGCAGGCCCGGTCTGCCTCATCGACATCGATCCGCAGGGATCGCTCGCCGACTGGTGGAACGAACGCGAGGCTGAGATGCCCGCCTTCGCCCAGACCACGGTCGCCCGGCTCCAGGCCGATCTCGAGATATTGCGCCAGCAGGGCTTCAAGCTCGCCGTGATCGACACGCCTCCCGCCATCACCATGGCGATCCAGAGCGTCATCCAGGTGGCCGAGCTGATCCTGATCCCGACCCGGCCGAGCCCGCACGACCTTCGCGCCGTCGGCGCCACCGTCGATCTGTGCGAGCGCGCCGGCAAGCCGCTCATCTTCGTCGTCAACGCCGCCACGCCCAAGGCGCGGATCACCTACGAGGCCGCGGTCGCCCTGTCGCAGCACGGCACCGTCGCCCCGGTGACTCTCCACCACCGCACCGATTACGCCGCCTCGATGATCGACGGCCGGACGGTGATGGAGGT
>Ga0190273_10000325_pt1 | contig 19894 bp, 19 predicted proteins | sample Popmic504IS_FD_134513 | JGI IMG/M metagenome (GOLD analysis project Ga0190273, IMG submission 134513) | Populus adjacent soil microbial communities from riparian zone of Shoshone River, Wyoming, USA - 504 IS | ecosystem: Environmental > Terrestrial > Soil > Riparian zone > Trees stand | place... | reverse complement strand
TCCGCACCGGCGACATCGGCGCCGGCAAGGGCGAGGTCTTCGTCCTCGACATGGGCGAGCCGGTGAAGATCGTCGACCTCGCCCACAACATGATCCGCCTCGCCGGCTACGAGCCGGAGAAGGACATCGCGATCGAGTTCACCGGGCCGCGGCCGGGGGAGAAGCTGCACGAGACCCTCTTCTCCGAGGGCGAGGAAGTGCAGCCGACGGCGGCGCGGCGGATCAACCGGGCGGTGCGGCGCAAGCCGCTCGACCAGGAGTGGGTCGAGTCCACCCTGAACTCGCTCGAACACCTGGTTCTGGCCGGGGACGAGGCTAATTTGGCGGAGCGGGTCATCGAGTTGATCGCCGCACCGGGCGGCGACACCGCGACGGTCGTCTCCAACGAATAGCCTCTCGCAGCCACTTTGGTCCATGCGATCGAACAAATCGGCGCCTTCGCCGGCCTGGCCGCTTTCCTCGGACTCGCCGTCCTGGCCCTCCTCTCGTTCACCCACGGACGGGACATCCGCCGCCTGCGCGAGTGGGCGGGGTCGGCTCCCGAGCGGGACGCCGAGCGCAAGGAGCAGACCTCGACGATCGCCGCCCAGCGGGCGGAGGAGCTGCGGGCGCTGCAGGAGGCGCGGACGGCTGAACACCAGGCGGTCTCCAGCCGCGAGGAACGGCGCCGCCGGCGCGAGGAAGGGCTGCCCGGCGAAGGCCGCGGCGAACGCCTGCGGAACCGCTTCGCCGGCGCCGGCGAGATCGCTTCCAGCCCCCTGGCGCTGGTCGCCCTCTTCCTCGTCTTGATCGCGATCGTCGGAGGCGGCGCCTACCTGCTGCTGAGCAACTCGGACGGAAGCGACAACGGCAACCCGAGTTCGAAGCAGGCGGCCGCGAAGATCAAGCCGGCCGAAATCGAAGTCAGCGTCCTCAACGGGACCGCCGTGCCCGGTCTCGCCGCGGTCTTCGGCGACAAGGTCGAAGGCAAGGGCTTCGACCTCGGCGCGGTGACCAACAGCAGCTCCAGCTTCAGCGACAGCGTCGTCATGTTCAAACGCGGCCACAAGCCGGAAGCGCAGAAGGTCGCCAAGCAGCTGCAGATCAAGAAGCTGCAATTGATGAGCGGCGAAATCGAATCCGTCTCGGCTGGTGCCGCCGTCGCCGTGATCGTCGGCGAGGACAATGCCGAAGCGGCGGAGTGAGGGTGAGGCGTCTGTCTCCCCACGCGCAGCCGCGGCTGTCTTCGCCGTCCTCGTCCTCGCCACGGTAGCCGCCTTCGCCTACGCCCAGCGGCTCAAGCGCGACCCGCTGGTGCTGGACAAAGTCACCTTCGTCGGCTTCCCGGTGCTGAACCGGGAAGACCCCGTCCACAGCTTCACGCCCAACGGCGATTGCCGGTTCGACCGGCTCCGCATCCGCTTCCGCACCACGATCTCCGACGAGGGCACCGTGCAGGTGATCAAGCCCGGCGGCCGGGTGGTCGTGACCCTCGCCCGCGACACCCCTCTCAAGCGCTACACGTTCCACACCTACTACTGGGACGGGCGGCAGCGGGGTAGTGGCGCCGCTTCCCGCGGCCGCTACAAGCTGCGGGTCAGGCTGGGGGAGCGGGTGCTCGTCACTCCCGGAGTGATCCGCTTGCACCGCTCGCCGAAGCACGCGAAGTCGCACTGCACCACCCGCACCGAAACCGGCGGCCTTCGTCCGGAGCCGCAGCCGTGAGCGGCGTCCTCGCCGGCATCGGCCTGGTCGCCGCGGCCGCCGCCAGCGGTGCCGCGATCCTGCTGCCGCCAGGGCGGCCGCGGGCGCTGCTGATGGTCCTGGCGATGGTCCTCTTCCCGGTCCTGATCGTCGGCGACCAGTGGCACGCGGCGCAGATCGTCGACCTCCGCCACGACGAGGCGCGGATCCTCGAGCTGCTGCTACTGGCCGCGGCCGCGATCGCCGTCCTCACCTACCTCTTCCGCCGCTGGCCGATCCTGCTGCCGCTGGCGATCCTCGCGGCGGTCCCCTTCCGGGTGCCGCTCCACGCCGGCGGTGACACCGCCAACCTGCTGGTGCCGCTCTACCTGGTGATCGCCGCGGCGGTGGTAGCGACGTTGCTGCGCGACTGGAGCGATCCGCCGACGGTGCACGCGCCGCGGGCGCTGGCCTACGTCCTTGCCGCCGCGGTGGTCCTCTACGCGCTGCAGGCGCTCTACTCCGACGACTTCTCCAAGGGCCTGCAGAACGTCTGCTTCTTCTTCGTCCCCTTCACGGTCGCCTACCGGCTGCTGCGCGAGGTCGAGTGGGACCGGCGGCTGCTGAAGTGGGCGCTGGTCGTGGTCGGCGTCGAGGCGGCCGCGTTCGTCCTCGTCGGCAGCGTCGAGTCCGCGACCCGGAGCCTGTTCTGGAACGACCAGATCATCCGCTCGAACGAATTCCACACCTACTTCCGCGTCAACTCCGTCTTCTGGGACCCGAACGTCTACGGCCGCTACCTGGCGCTGGTCACCGTGGTCGCCACGGGGGCGATGCTCTGGGCCCGCACCCGCGAGACCTTCTGGCTGCTGAGCGGGCTCATCCTCGTCCTCTGGATCGGCCTCGTCCCGACCTTCTCGCAGTCGAGCCTCCTCGCCCTGCTCGCCGGGCTGGCGGTGCTGGCGGCGATCCGCTGGAGCTGGCGCTGGACCCTGGCGGCTGTCGTCGTCGGCGCGATCGGCGCCGTCCTCGTCGTCCTCCTGGTCGGCGGCTCCGGCAAGTTCACCCCCGACCGGATCAACGTCGACCTCAGCGGCCGCGGCAGCCTGATCTCCGGCGGCGCCGACCTCTTCGCCGAACGCCCGCTCGAGGGCTACGGCTCCGGCTCCTTCCAGGCCGCCTACCGCGACCACCGCGAGAACAAGGACGCCCCGGTAACGGTCTCCCACACGGAGCCGGTGACCGTGGCTGCCGAGCAGGGGCTGCTCGGGCTCGCTCTGTATGCGGCGCTGATCGGGGTGGCGCTGGCGACGCTGGGCCGTGGGCTCTGGGCCGCCCAGGCGGCGGATCCCGCCGCCGCGCTGGCCGCGAGGGCGGCAGTGCTGGCGGCCTTTGTCGCACTCCTGGTTCACACGCTGGCGTATGCCGGGTTCTTCGAGGACCCGCTTACGTGGGTGCTGCTGGCGGTGGGGGCATCCCTGGCGCATGCGGGTGACCCTGTGATCCGCAAGCCCGCGTAGGGTCTCTCCGTGTCGGGATACCTGCGACGGCTGGCTACGACCGGAGCGGCCTACACGGCCGCCAGCATCCTCTCCAAGGTCATCGCGGTCGCGCTGCTGCCGCTGTACACGCGGTATCTCACGACCGCCGACTACGGCGCCGCCGAGATCCTCTTCGCGGCGGTCGTCGCCGCCAGCATCATCGTCCGCCTCGGCCTGATCGAGGCGATCCTGCGCTTCTATTACAAGGACGACGAGGACCCGGCGCAGGTCGTCGCCGGCAGCTTCGCCGGCCTCTTCTGGCTCTCGACGCTGGGGGCGCTGGTTCTGCTCCCCTTCGCCGGGCCGATCTCCGAAGCCCTGCTGCCGGAACCGGAGAAGCTGGGCGCTTCCGCGCCCGCTCTGGTGCGAATCGCGATCGGCGGCCTCTGGGTGCTGACGATGTGGGAGTTCATGCTCACCCTGTTCCGGCTCGAGGAGCGCGCGCGCGCCTACTTCCTCACCACGATCCTCAACGTCCTCGTCTCGATCGGGCTGACCGTCGTTCTCGTCGTCGGGCTCGACGAGGGCGCGCGCGGGCTGCTCGTCGGCAGCTACGCGGCGGGGGCCGTCTTCGTCCTCGCTCTCATCGCTCTGCAGTGGCGCCGCCTCTCGCTGCGCCTCGACCGCGGCCTGATGCGGCGGCTCTTCCATTTCGGGCTGCCGACGATGCCGGCCGAGGTCTCGCTCTACCTGCTCAACTTCGTCGACCGCCTGATCATCGTCCGCTCGCTCGGCCTCGCCGAGGCCGGCCTCTACTCGCTGGCGGTGAAGTTCGCGCAGGCGGTCAACGTCCTCGTCCGCGGCTTCCAGCTCGCCTGGCCGCCGCTCGCCTACTCGATCCGCGACGACGACGAGGCCCGGCGTGCCTACGCCGTCGTCGTCACCCTCTTCGTCGCCGGCTGCGCCTGGGTCGTCGCCGGCATGTGGCTGTTCTCGCGCTGGATCGTCCGCGCCCTGGCGGCACCGAAGTTCTTCGACTCCTACGAAGCGATCGGCCTGATCGCCACCGCCGTCACCCTCTACGCGCTCTATCTGGTCCTCGTCGTCATCCTCGGCCGCACCGGCCGCACCAAGTTCAACTTCCCGGCGGCGATCGGCGGACTCGTGGCCAACGTCGTCCTCAACCTCCTCCTCGTCCCACCGCTGGGAATCGTCGGCGCCGGCCTCGCCCTCGTCGCTTCCTACGTGGTTGTACTGGGCCTGATGTACGTCTTCACCCAGCGCCTCTTCCCGGTCCCCTACGAGTGGGGGAGGCTGCTGCGCGTCACCCTCACCGTCGCCGCCCTGGTCGGGATCGCCGAGCTCCTCGTCCCGACCTCCGGCGCCCTCGGCCTCCTCCTCCGCGCTCTCCTCTTCGCCGCCTACCCGCTGCTGCTCCTCGCCTCCGGCTTCTTCACCCCCGGCGAGCGCCGCTGGCTGGCCCGCCTCCGCCACCCCGGCGCCGTCGTGGCCGGCCTGGCGACCCTGCGAGCCCAACCGGCCGCGGTCGAAGGCGACGTCTCGGAGATCTACGAGGTAGAGCGAATGGACGAGGACGCTCGCACCTGACCGGCACGGTCGCGGAGGGACTCGCCGCGGGCCGGGAAGAGAGCCTGGCGGGCGTGGGCCCAGTAGACGGGGGCCGGTTGCTTGGGCAGGAGGCTTGCGGCCATTGCCCGCGCCGCGTATGACCACGCGGTGAGGACGCGGACGGCGATCGTCGCCGCGCGGCCGTGGTGCTTTCGCATGTACAGGTCGCGGTTGCGGTGGAATTCGACGATGCGGGGGAGGCCTTTGGCGAGATCGGTGGAGAGCTGGTCGTGGTGGATCGCCTCGGCGGCGGGGACGTAGAGGGAGTGCCAGCCGGCCTCGCGCAGGCGCTTGGCGAAGTCGCACTCGTCGAAGTAGACGAAGAACCCGGGGTCCATGTAGTCGACTGCGGCGGCCGCCTCGCGGCGGACCATCAGCGCGCTCGACTGCCCCCAGTCGACGCTGCGGACCTCTGGCCCGCCGCTCTGGACGGTCAGCCGGCGGTGGATGAAGAGCGCGCCCGCCACCGCGGTGCCGACGCCGGGGAAGCGCCAGGCGCAGGGGACGGGACTCCCTTCTGAGTCGAGCAGCTGCGCGGTCGCCGCGGCGGCTTTCGGTTCGCGCTCCATCACATCCAGCAGCGCCCGCACCGCCCCCGGCCGCAGCTCGGAGTCCTCGTTCAGCAACAGGCAGTACTTGCCCTCTGCCTCGCGCATCAGCGTCGAGTCGTTCTCGGCCTTGCCGGTCCGCCGCTCGAGCGCGATCAGGCGGATGTCGCCGCCGAGCGCTCGCACGGCCTCGGCCGAGCCGTCCCCGGATGCGTTGTCGAGGACGAGGACCTCGCGCTCGACGCCCTCCGGGTGAGCGCGGTCTATCGCGGCGAGGCAGGCGAGCAGGTACTCGCGGCCGTTCGTGTTCACGACGCAGTAGGAGAGCGTTGGGGACAAGAGGGTCACGATAATCCGGCGCGACGTGCTTGCGTGTCACGCAAGGCGCTCTCGCATATGAAGGTTCAAATCGTCGACCCCTCGGCGTTCACGCCGCCTTACGACCGCGCGCTCGCGGCGGCGCTGGCGCGCGCTGGGGCCGAGGTCGAGCTGCTGACGACGCGGTTCCTCTACGGGCCGGTCCCGCCGGCCGACGGCTACCGGGTCGAGGAGCCCTTCTACCGCCGCACCGCCGCGCGCGGCCTCGACGCCCCCGCGCGCGTGCCCTTCAAGGCAGCCGAGCACGTGCCGGACATGCTGCGCTTCCGCCGCGCCGTCGACGCCGACGTCATTCACTACCAGTGGCTGACGGTCCCCTCGCTCGACGTTCAGCTGCTGCCGCCGCGCCGCCCGCGGGTGATGACCGCCCACTACGTCCTGCCGCCGCGGCCGAGCCGCCGCCAGGTCCGCTCCGCCCACCGCGTCTTCGGCTCGATGGACGCCGTCGTCGCCCACTCCGAGCACGGCGCCGCCCGTCTCCGCGGCGAGGTGGGGCTCGATCCGGCGAAAGTCCGCGTCATCCCCCACGGTGCCTTCGACTACCTGACGGAGCTGCCGGAGGAGAAGCCGCTGCCGCCGGAGCTGGAGGGGGCGGAGGGCCCGGTGATCCTCTCCTTCGGCCTGCTCCGCCCCTACAAGGGGATCGAGAACCTGCTCGAGGCCTACCGTCGTATGGTCGCCGCCGTTCCCGCGCCCGCGGAGCTCTGGATCGTCGGCAACCCGCGGATGGACATCGCTCCCTTGCGGAAGCTGGCCGCGGAGGCCGGCGGCCGTGTCCGCTTCGTCACCCGCTTCGTCGAGGACGCCGAGATCCCGGCGATCTTCCGCCGTGCCGACCTCCTCGTCCTCCCTTATCTCGACGCCGAGCACTCCGGCGTCCTCTACACCGGCCTCGCCTTCGGCAAGCCGATGGTCCTCAGCGCCGTCGGCGGCTTTCCCGAGGCGGCCGAGACCGGCGCGGCGCGGCTGGTCCCCCCGGGAGACACCCCTGCGCTCGCGGTGGCGCTCGAGGAGCTGATCGGCGACGAGACCGCCCGGCGGGAGCTGGCCGCCGCGGCCACCCGCGCCGCCGCCGGCCCCTTCTCCTGGGATGAAGCCGCCCGCCGCACGATGGACCTCTACCGCGAGCTGCTGGAGACGCGTTCGTGAACACCGTCGCCGCGATCCTCTTCTGGCTCAGCGCCGGCGCGATCCTCTACACGCACCTCGGCTACCCGCTGGTCCTGGGCGCGTTGGTGCGTCTGCGGGCTCAACCGAGAGACCGCAAGCGCGACAAGGCGGCGGTCACTGACTCGAGCCCGGTAACGCCCACCGTCTCCCTGATCATTCCCGCCTACGACGAGGAGGAGGTGATCGCCGGCAAAGTCGCCAACGCGCTCGCGCTCGACTATCCCCGCGACCGCCTCCAGGTGATCGTCGCCTCCGACGGCTCGGGCGACGCCACCGCCGAGCGCGCCCGCACCGCCGGCGCCAGCCTCGTCCTCGAGTTGCCCCCCGGCGGCAAGGTGGCGGCCCTCAACGCCGCCGCCGAGCAGGCGGCAGGCGAGATCCTCGCCTTCTCCGACGCCAACAGCGTCTGGGCCCGGGACGCGCTGCGCCGTCTCGTCGCTCCCTTTGCCGATCCCGGCATCGGCTACGTCTGCGGCCAGGTCCGCTTCCTCGATCCCGACGGCAACAACCTCGAGGGCGCCTACTGGCGCTACGAGATGGCGCTGCGGGAAGCCGAGTCGGCCCTGGCCGGCGTCACCGCCGGCAACGGCGCGATCTACGCGGTGCGCCGCGACGCCTACATCCCGCTTGCCCCTTCCGGCAGCCACGACCTCAGCTTTCCCTTCCGCCTCGCCAAGCGCCGCCTGCGCTCGCTCTACGCGCCGGCCGCTCGGGCCGAGGAGAAGATGGTGCCGACGATCGAGGGCGAGTTCGCCCGCAAACGGCGGATGATGGTCGGCCTCTGGGACATCGTCGCCGGCGAAGGGATGCTGTCGCCACGCGGCTACTCACCCCTGTACGCGTTCGAGGTCGCCTCCCACCGCCTGCTTCGCTACCTCAGCCCGCTGCTGCACGTCGTCGCCTTCGTCGCCAACGCCTTCCTCCTCGGCGGTGGCTGGTTCTACGTCCTCACCGTCGTCCTCCAGCTCGCCTTCGCCGCCGCCGCCCTGCTCGGGCGCGCGTTGCCGATCGCGCCTTTCCGAATTGCCCGCTACTACGCGCTCACCACCCTCTCGATCGCCGCCGGTCTCTGGGACCGCCTCCGCGGCGGCGCCGGAGGCCGCTGGGAGAAGGCCGAGGGGACTCGCTGATGCCGCGCGCCTTCGACATCGCCGTCGCCGCGATCGCGCTGGCGATCCTCTCGCCGCTGCTGCTGATCGCCGCGATCGCGATCAAGCTGACCAGCGCCGGTCCCGTCTTCTATCGCCAGCGCCGCGTCGGCCGCGGCGGCCGCGAGTTCGAGATGTGGAAGCTGCGGACGATGGTCCAGGGCTCCGACCCCGTCGGCGTCGGCAAGATCGTCTATCGCGACGACCCCCGCGTCACCGCCCCGGGCCGCCTCCTCCGCCGCACCTCTCTCGACGAGATCCCCAACTTCGTCAACGTCCTCCGAGGCGAGATGGCGATCGTCGGTCCCCGTCCGACGATCAAAGCCCAGGTGGACGATTACACCCCCCATCAGAAACGCCGGCACGAGGTCCTACCCGGGATCACCGGTTGGGCCCAGGTCCAGGGCCGCGCCGGCATTCCCTGGGAGGAGCGAATCGAGCTCGACGTCTGGTACGTCGACCACCGCAGCCTCCTCCTCGACCTCCGCATCCTGCTGAAAACCGCCTGGCTCGTCCTCACCGGTCAGGGGCTGGCACCGGACTGAGCGGGATAGGGTTTCGCGCGTGAGCGCCGACCGTCCCGCCGTCAGCTTGCGCCCCTTCGAGGAGGGCGACGCGCCGGCTGTCCACCGCTGGTTCAACAACCCGGCGGCGATCGCCTCGCTGATGGAGCAGCGGGACGAGTTCACCCTCGAGCAGGCGGAAGCGTGGACGCGGAGGGCGATGGACGACTCCGGCGAGGACCGCAAGTTCGCGATCGCGGTCGAGGGCTACGAGGAGCCGGTCGGCTTCACCGCCCTCTACGGCCTCTTCCGCCAGACGGCGCCGGAGCTGGGGGCGCTGATCGGGGACGACGTCCGCGGCAAGGGCGTCGGCCGCCGCGCCGAGGCGCTGACGATCGCCAAGGCCTTCGACGAGTACGGCGCCCACCGCGTCTACGGCCGCATCCCCGCCCGCAACGAGGTCGCGAAGAAGACCGTCGCCGGTCTCGGCTGGAAGCACGAGGGAACGATGCGCGCGCACCTCGCTCGCCGAGACGGCCCTCCGGACGACTGCGAGGTCTGGGGCGTCCTCCCCGACGAGTTCCGCGCCGCCGCCGCGGACCTGCTCGAGTGACCGCTGCCAGAGCCGAGCTGATCGAGGATGGCGGCGCTGCCGCTGCAAGCGAGGAGTTCTTCCGATCGCACCCGTTCCTCGGAGCCGAGGGCGTCACCCACACCTTGCGGATTGAGAGCGAGGAAACTCAACTCCTCGCCCCTCTCGTGGTCCGCGACATCCCAGGGACCGACCAGCACGACGCCGTCTCCCCCTATGGATATCCGGGACTGGTCGTTGGGGAGGGGCGGGTGCACCCCCTACCGGACGCGCTCGCTTCGCTCGCTTTTGGGAGTGTCCGTACGGGGGTGCACCCGCCCCTCGATATCGCCGGGATTGACTTCTCCGCGACGGGCCTGGTGAGTGTCTTCCTTCGGCACACGCTCGGACCTTCGCCATTGTCGGAGGCAACCGAACGCAACGTCGTCCAGATCGCCGATCCGGCCTTGCCACCGAAGTCCCGTCCCAGCGACCGGCGTCAGGTGCGTCGCAACCTCGAAGACGGATACGAGCTGGACCTAGTGTCGGGTCCGGAGTCCACGCCACCGCAACGCGCCGCCTTCCTCATCGCCTACGAACAGACGATGCGCCGAACCGGCGCCGCCGATCACTACTTCTTCGGCGCCGATTACTTCGACCGCATCCTCGAAGCCGACGGAACCTGGCTTGCGCTCGCGACCGCTCCCGACGGCGAGGGCGCCGCCGCGTCGATCGCCGCCGTCAGCGACGGCTACCTCCACTACTACCTCAGCGGCAGCACGGACGCCCACCTGCGGAGCGCACCGATGAAGAACGTCGTCACCCGCTTGGTCGAGCACTCGCAGGAGCTCGGCCTGCCTCTCAACCTCGGCGGCGGAATGACCGCCGGCGACGCCCTGGAGGAGTTCAAGCGCGGCTTCGCCAACCGTCAGCAGGCTTGGCTCACCTCAGAGCTGGTCTGCGACGAGGAGAAATACGCGCAGCTAAGCCGTGGCAGTGAGGCCGGCGGCTTCTTCCCGGCCTACCGCGCCTGACCGCGCTCAGGATTCGGATTCGTCCGGTTCCGACGGAGTCGGCCCGGTGAATTTGAAGGCGAAGACCGGCTCGCCGCCGTATTTGCCCCAGGTTTCCTTGCCGAAGGCGCGGATCGCGTCGAGCGTGATCGAGCCTTTGTATTCCGGGCAGCCGAGCAGGTTGGTCCAGGTGGTCGCCGCCACCTGGTAGGGCATCGTCTTGTTGGGGAAGAGCAGCGAGGCGCCGTACATCGTGTCGTAGAGGCCCTTCAGTTCCAGCTGGTCTTTTTCCGGCAGGCTCGGCGCGTACTGGATCTCCAGCCGCCCGTGCTCGAGCGAGTGGACGTAGTCGATCGGCGTCGGTTCCTCGGAATAGGCACCGTCTGCCTGCTGGTAGGGCGGTTCGACGTGTTCGCCGGAGGTCGGCGGGTTGGTCTTGTATTTCGGCGTCGGCGAGTTTTTGGGAATATGTTCATGCCCCTCGTCTTCGAGTTTCAGCTCGAGTTTGCAGCCGGCTTTCTTCGCCGCTTCTTTCAGGTCCGTCACCTTCGGCGGCGGCACCGGCAGGGCCACGCGTTCGTCGGGAGCGACGCCGTTCGTCGATCCCATCTGGGTGTTGACGTTGATGTGGGCGTCGCCGTTGCCGCCGGCGTCGCTGTCGTCGCCGCCGGTGGCGAGGATGAAGACGAGGACCGCGATCGCGAGGACCACGGTCGAGCCGATTGCGTAGGCGAGGATCAGACGCGTGTTGCCGCCCCGCGCGTCGCGCTTTTCGGCCTCGATCCGTTCCTGCCGGAGTTTCTCGCGTTCCCGCTCGCCCTTCCCCATGACGCCCTAAAGCCTAGTCGGCTCGCTCCATTTCGGCGGCGTCGCCCCGCACCCGCTCCCAGGGACGCGACGCCTTCAGGGCCCCCAGCACGGCGCGCGTGGCCGGCGCCCGGTTGAGCGCGTAGAAGTGGATGCCGGGAGCGCCGGCGATCAACAGCTCCGCGCACTGCTGAGCCGCGTAAGCGATCCCGAGCTCGAACTCGCGCTCCGCCTCGCCTCCGGCGGCCGCGAAGGCGGCTTCCAGCGCCGGTGGGATCGTCGCGTCGCAGAGGTCGCAGATGCGCTTCGTCTGCGCGAAGCTGGTTACCGGGATCACTCCCGCCAGGATCGGCACCTCGACCCCACGTGCGCGGGCCGCCCGCACGAAGTCGAAGTAGACCTGGTTGTCGAAGAAGAGCTGGGTGATCAGGAAGCGGGCGCCGGCATCGACCTTCGTCTTCAGGTACCGAAGGTCGGCGTCGAGATCGGCCGCCTCCGGATGTACCTCGGGAAAGCAGGTACCGCCGATCCCGAAGTTCCAGCCGGCGGCGACGAAGGCGGCGAGCTCGGCGGCGCTGCCGAGGCCCCCCTCCGGCTGAACGAAGTCCGCCTGGCCCCGGGGCGGGTCGCCGCGCAGGGCGAAGACGTTCTCGATCCCCGCGGCCTCGATCCGGTCGAGAGTCGTCGCCAGCCCCTCGGTCGTCTCGCCGACGCAGCTGAGGTGCGCCATCGTCTCGAAGCCGATCTCGTCCTTCAGCGCGGTGGTGATCTCCACCGTCCCGTCACGAGTCGAGCCGCCCGCCCCGTAGGTGACCGAGACGAAGTCGGGCTCCAGCGCCTGTAGCTCTCGGGCGGTCTCGAACAGCTCTTCCCTCGCCTCAGTCGTCTTCGGCGGGAAGAACTCGATCGAGAAGGTCGGCTTCCGCTCAGTGATGATTTCGTCAATCCGCACGTGATGAGGGTAGCCGCACTCCCCACCCGTCGCTTTCGTAGACCGCTCCAGCTGTGGGACGATCTAGTGGATGAGCAGCACGGAGGTGCGCTACGAGCGCCGCGGGGCCGCGGCAGTGCTGACGGTCGACCGCCCGCAACGGCGCAACGCGATCGATGCCGCCACCGCCGCCGCGCTGCGCCGGGGGCTGGAGGAGTTCGAAGCCGACGAGGCGGCGCGGGTGCTGGTCCTCACCGGCAGCGGCGATGCGTTCTGCGCCGGGGCCGACCTCAAGGCGCTGGATTTGGATGTCGACGATCCGGCGGGGCCGCTCGGCTTCACCCGCCTCACCCCGTCGAAGCCGGCGATCGCCGCGATCGACGGCTGGTGCGTGGCCGGCGGCCTCGAGCTGGCGCTCTGGTGCGATCTGCGGATCGCGACGCCGCGCTCGGTCTTCGGTTGCTTCGAGCGGCGCTGGGGGGTGCCCCTCGTCGACGGCGGTACCCAGCGCCTGCCGCGGGTGGTGGGGTTGGGGCGGGCCCTGGAGATGATCCTCACCGGCCGCCCCGTCGACGCCGAGGAGGCGGAGCGGATCGGACTCGTCAGCGAGCTGGCCGAGCCCGCGCGGCACCTGGAGCGCGCTCTCGAGCTCGCCGAGCGCATCGCTTCGTTTCCGCAGGAGACGATGCTGAGCGACCGCCAAGCCGCGCTGGAGGGGGCTGGCCTTCCCCTCTCTGAGGGCCTGGAGCTGGAGCAGCGTTTCGGACGCGAGGTTCTCGGGGTCGCGGTTCGCGGCGCCGCGCGCTTCGCCGGCGGCGAGGGCCGCGGCGGCCGGGGCGTCTAGGGGTCGCGCCTCAAGGCCGATCGACGCGCATCGCCGCCGAGGCCGCATCGGCGCCGAAGAAGGGAAGAACCGCCAGGTACATCAACTCCGGCAGAAGCCGCAAGTACCCACTCGCCTGGTTCGCGGCTAGACGACTGTGGAGGACCGCGAGGATGCCGGCCACCACCGCCTCGGCCGAGATCGCCGGCGCCCCACCATCACTCTCCTCTCGCGCCAGATCCATCATCGACGAGGCTCGAGCCATCGCCTCTGTTCGTTTGGCCACCGCCTGCGGCCCCGCCGCGTGGACCTCGACCAGCAAGGCCCGACCCGTGGCTGGCTGCTCATCGAGGAAACGGAGAAGACCGGTCAGCGCGCCACGCAGCTGACCGCACCAGGTCCGCTGGCCGAGGGCGGCATCCCGCATCGCCAGCTCGACCCAGGCCGACCCGGCGTCGAGCGCCTGCAGGTAACAGTCCTCCTTGTCGTTGAAGCAGTCGTAGAAGGCCTGGCGATAGACCCCAGCCTCGGCGATCGCATCCTGGACCGTCGTCCGCTCATATCCATGGGTCCCTACTGCTTTGAGCATCCCCTGCAGGATGCGCTCGCGTTTTCCGGTCAAAATCTCCGCCCGGTCGAATTTGATCGAGAAAATTAACTGTCTGTCTTTGGTACCTAAACGGTATCCCCTCCCGACCAAACGCGGGGACCGGACTTAGGTACTCTTCCGTTCGTGGCTTCGAAGTCAACACCGCGTCCACTTCCCGGGCGACACCGGCTCTCGCGCGAGTTCATCGCTCAACATCAACGGGCGCGGATCGTCAACGCGCTCGCCCTCGAGGTCTCCGAGAAGGGGTACCGGGCGGTCACCGTCGCCGACATCGTCAAGCGGGCCGGGATCGCTCGCAACACCTTCTACGAAAACTTCGGCTCGAAGGAGGATTGCTTCCTTGCCGCCCAGCAATTCGCGATGTCTGCCGCCCTCGGCCGGGTGGTCGAGGCGGCGGGGGAGATCGACGAGTGGGCCTACCGAGTGGAGGCGGGCCTGGCCGCCTTCCTTCGCTACGTCGCCGAAGAGCCGGCGCTCGCGCGCACCTGCATGGTCGATGCTCTCGCTGCCGCCCCGACCTCCGTGCGCTATTACGAGGAGTCGCTGCAGGCATTCGTCTCCCTATTCCGACTTGGACGCGATGTCTCCCCGCACGGACAGGAGCTGCCGGAGACACTCGAGGAAGCCCTGATCGGTGGGGTCTTCTGGATCCTCTACCAGCGCCTCTTGGTCGCCGAGCCGACGGATATCGAGGGCCTTCTTCCCGAGCTGGTCGAGTTTGCCCTGACTCCCTACCTAGGTGCGGAGGCTGCCCGTGCGGTGGCCTTCGCATAAAAAAACTGGCCAGTTGGCCAAATTAAGCTGCAATCGTTTGAATCGGTATCGTCGGTTCTCTTGAGCGATCCAGTCAACCCCTCTGTCGATTCGCCGGAGTATCCGCCCGAGCTCGCCCGCCTGCCCCCCGGTCGCCACGGCCTCCCGCGCGAGTTCGTTGCTCGCAATCAACGCGAGCGCTTGATCGCCGGACTGGCCGAGGCGGTCGCGGAAAACGGCTACGCCGGGACGACGATCGCTCACATCACCCGCCACGCCGCTGTCTCCCGGCGGACCTTCTACGAGCACTTCGCGAGCAAGGACGAGTGCTTCGTCGCGGCTTACGACACGGTGATGGCGGAGCTGCGCCAGCGTGTCGATCAAGCTTTCGGCGAAGAGGAGGATTGGCCGCTGGCGGTGCGGGCCGGGATCGCGGCGATGCTCGACTTCCTCACCACCGAGCCGCATCTGGCTCGCCTCAGCATGGTCGAGGCGCTGGTCGCCGGGCCGGTCGTGGTCGAGCGCTACGACGCGGCGATTCAGGGCCTGGTTCCCTACTTCGAAGCCGGCCGCAACGGGCGTTCGGCAGAGGTGCTCGCCGGGCTTTCCCCCAGCACGGAGGAGGCCTTGATCGGCGGCATGGTCTCGCTGATCTCGCGGCGGATCTTCGCCGAGCGCACAGAGGAGCTGGAATCGCTGCTCCCGGACCTGGTCGAGTTCGCGCTGACGCCATACCTCGGCAGCGCCGAGGCGGCGAAAGTCGCCCGTCAGCGCTGACCGCCGTCGCAATTTTCCGCCCTTGGATCGGAAGTTGAGCCGATCTCTATGGCGCTATCATCTTCAGGACACGAACATACGTTCGTATGGAGATCGCCTGCGTCATCGACAAGCGTTTGGCGAGTCTCTCGCGCCCGGGTCGCGGCGGGGGGCCCCGGCCCGGGCGCTTTGATGCTGACGGGGTAGCTGGGGTAGCTGATCCGGTCGCCGCGGCGGAGGCGACCGAAGCAATGGTGCGAGCGCTGGAGAGGATTGGCGCCGCGGTCGAGTCCGAACAGCCGGGCGAGGCTTTCTTCGCGGTCGACGGTCTCCAAGCTCTCTACGGGGGCACCTCCGCTGCCGTCCTCGCCGCGGCGCAGCGAGCGGTGGGGGAGGAGCGGCGGCTCGCCACCGGCAGCACCCGGCTCGCCGCCTATCTCCTCGCCGACGGGTGGGCGCGGCCGGTCCCCGTCGCCGCCCTGCGCACCCGGCTCGGCGTTCCCGACCGCGAGGTCGACGAGCTGATCGAGGCGCTCGAGCGCCTCGGGATCGAAACCTTGCGCGCCTTCGCCCAGCTCTCGGTGGATCAGGTCTCCGACCGCTTCGGGCCGCTCGGCCTGCGGGCGCTGCGTCTCTGCCATGGGGAAGAAGAGCCGCTGCGGCCGCGGACGCCGCAGGCGCAGGTGGTCGAGGAGATCGAGTTGCCGGAAGGGACCGCCGGCCGTCAGCTCGACCGCGCGCTGGAGCTGCTCGTCGACCGTCTACTGGCGGTCCCGCAGCGCCAGGGAAGGACGCTGCTGGGCCTGCGGCTCGGGGCGGTTCTGGCGAGCGGTGGCAGCTGGAGCGTCGAGCAGGGCCTGGGCCGCCCGAGTGCCTCGCCGCGGGTCCTACGCAACGTCCTCGCGCCGCGGCTCGAGGAGCTGCCGGGACCGGCGACGGCGCTGCGTCTGCGGGCGGTTGGACTGGGGCCGCCGGCGCGCGACCAGCTCGAGCTCGCGGTTGGCGGGGCCGAGCCGCGACGGCGTCGACTGCGGGCGGCCGTGCGCGAGGTCCGCGCCGCGCAAGGCGCCGAGGCGCTGCTGAAGATCCTGCCCGTCGACGATGCCTCGCGCGTGCCAGAGCGCTGGGCGCTGCTGACTCCCTACCCCGAGCTCTGATGCCCGGGGTCCGTCGTCTCTACGCCCCACAGCGGGTGGCGGTCCGCACCGACCCCCGCGGGGCGCCGATGCTGGTCGAGGGAGTGACAGTCGAGGCCGTCCGTGAGGAGTGGCTGGTCGAGGATCGCTGGTGGACGCCGCAACCGTTGCGCCGCCACTACTTCGAGCTGGCGACCGCCGATGGACGCGCCATCACCGTCTTCCGCGGCGCCGGCGCCCAGCGCTGGTACCGGCAGCGAGCCTGATGTACGTCGAGCTCCACGCCCACTCCGCCTTCTCCTTCCTCGACGGCGCCTCGACCCCGATGGAGCTGGCAGCCGCCGCGGCCTCCCACGGCTATCCAGCCTTCGCCTTGACCGACCACGACGGCGTCGGGGGCTCGATGGAGTTCGCCCACGCCTGCAAGGGTTTCGGCATCCGCCCGATCACCGGCGCCGAGCTGACGGTACGAGCTGACCGCGATCTCCACGTCACCTTGCTGGTCGAAGACGAGGCGGGGTACCGCAACCTCTGCCGGCTGCTCACCGCCGCTCATTCCCACACCCGCGACAACACGCCGCGAACGCAGGCCCAGCCATGGGCGACGCTCGAGCAGGTCGAGGAGCATGCGGAGGGGCTGGTTTGCCTCTCGGGGTGCGCGCGGGACGGCGCCGTCGCCGGAGCCTTCGAACGCGGCGACACCGCGGCGGGGGAGCGTCTCGCCCGGCGTCTGCTCGCCGCTTTCAGCCGCGACCGCTTCCGGATCGAGCTGCAACGGCCCTACTGGCGCCGCGACCGCGCCCGCAACCGCTGGCTGGCGCTGCTGGCCGAGCGGCTCGACGTCCCCTGCCTCGCCACCGGCAACGTCCACTCCCACGACCGCCGGCGGGCGCCGCTGCAGGACGCGCTGGTCGCGATCGGCCTCTGCGAGACGCTGGAGGAGTCCGAGCCGCGCCGCCGCGGCAACTCCACCTCGGCCCTCACCTCGCCGGGGGCGATGGCGGCCCGCTTCGCCGAATACCCCGAGGCGATCGCCGAGACCGAGCGGATCGCCGAGCGGCTGCGCTTCGACCTCACCGAGCAGCTCGGCTACCGCTACCCCGGCAGCGAGGACCCGGGCGCCGACGCCGAGCTCGCCCGCCTCTGCAACCACCATCTCGGCGAGCGCTACAGCGGCAACGCCCGCCTGCTCGAGGCGCAGTGGCGGCTGGAGGAGGAGCTGGCGATCATCCGCAAGCTCGGCCTCTCCGGCTTCTTCCTCCTGCACCGCGACCTGCTCGAGCTGGCGCGGGAGGTGGCCGCCGAGGTGCGCGGGCCGGAGTCGGCGCGCGGGGTCCTGCCGCCGGGACGGGGGCGCGGCTCCAGCGTCAGCTCGATCGTCTGCTACTTGACCGGCCTCTCGCATGTCGATCCGGTCGAGGCCGACCTCTTCTCCGGCCGCTTCCTCAACGAGGAAACGACCTCGATGCCGGACATCGACCTCGACTTCCCCCGCGACATCCGCGAGGTCCTGATCCCGCGCGTGCACGAGCGCTACGGCCACGAGCACTCCGCCCTCGTCGCCGCCTTTCCGACCTATCGCCCCAAGGGCGCGGTGCGCGACCTCGGCAAGGCGCTGGGCCTGCCGCCGGCGGAGATCGACAGGGTGGCGAAGACCGCCAACTTCTACGGCGGCGCGGAGGAGATCGAGCGTGACCTGGTCGCGGCGCTGGGACAGCAGCGGGCGCAGGAGCCGCGCTGGCGGGCGCTGCTGCCGCTCGCCGCCGAGATCATGGGCCTGCCGCGCCACTCCTCCCAGCACCCGGGCGGGATGGTGATCTCGACCCGGCCGCTGATCGACGTCTGCCCGGTCGTACCGGCGGCGATGACCGGAAGGCAGACGGTGCAGTGGGACAAGGACTCCTGCGCCGACGCCGGCTTCCTCAAGATCGACCTGCTGGGGCTGGGGATGCTCTCGGCGGTCGAGCGCTGCGTCGAGGAGATCGGCCGCGCCCGCGGCGAGCGCCTCGACCTCTCCCGGATTCCGCTCGACGACGAGGAGACCTTCGAATCGATCCGCGCCGCCGAGACCACCGGCGTCTTCCAGATCGAGAGCCGGGCGCAGATGCAGATGCTGCCGCGGACCCAGCCGCGCGACCTCGACGACGTGATCGTCCAGGTGGCGCTGGTGCGGCCGGGGCCGATCCAGGGGGGCGCCATCCACCCCTATATAGAAAGGCGCAAGCTCCGCCGCGAGGACCCCGACTACGCGATCCCCTACGAGCACCCGCTGCTGGAGCCGGTGCTGGAGGAGACGCTGGGGACGATCGTCTTCCAGGAGCAGGTGATCGAGGTGGCGATGGCGCTCTCGGGCTTCAGCTCCTCCGAGGCGGAGGGGCTGCGGCGGGCGATGAGCCGCAAGCGCTCCGAGGAGGCGATCCGCGAGCACCACCAGCGCTTCTGCGCCGGCGCTGCCGCCAACGGCGTCTCCGAGGAGATCGCCGAGAAGGTCTGGGGGCAGATCCAGGGCTTCTCCGGCTTCGGCTTCCCCAAGGCCCACTCGGCCGCCTTCGGGTTGCTCGCCTACCAGTCGGCCTGGCTGCGGCTCCACTACGGGCCGGAGTTCCTCTGCTCGCTGCTGAACGAGCAGCCGATGGGGTTCTACCCGCCGGACTCGCTCGTCCACGAGGCGCAGCGGCGCGGCATCCGGGTGGCGCCGCCGTGCGCCAACCGCAGCAGGGTCCTCTGCCACGTCGAATCGCCGCGGGAGGAAGACGGGGTGCGCGGCGGGCTGGTGGTGCGGATCGGGCTCGGCTACGTGAAGGGAGTGAAGAAGGAGGAGATGGAGGCGCTGGTCTGCGAGCGCGAGCGCGGCGGGCCGTTCGAGGGAATCGCGGAACTGGCCTCCCGCGCCGGCGCCGGCCTGCCGGGCCTGGAGCGGCTCGCCTGGGCCGGGGCGCTCGACGGCATCCCCGTCGGCGCCGAGGACGGCGACCGGCGCGAGGCGCTCTGGCGCGTCGGCGTCACCGGTGCCGGCCAGACGCGCGGCAACAGCACCCAGCTGGCGCTGCCGATGGAGCCGCCCGCGGCGCCGCCGCTGGCGCCGCTCGGCGAGTGGGGGAAGCTGCTCGCCGACTACCGCGCGACCGGGATGAGCGTCGACAAGCACCCGATGAAGCTGCTGCGCCCGGGCCTCGACCCGAAGCTCGCCCGCAGCACCGACCTCGAGCGGCTCGACCACGGCTCGACGGTCGAGATCGCCGGCATGGTCACCGCCCGCCAGCGGCCCGAGACCGCCAACGGCATCACCTTCATGCTGCTCGAGGACGAGCGCGGCGCGGTCAACCTGGTCGTCCCCCCGCCCGTCTACGACCGTCACCGCCCCCTCGTCCGCACCGCCCCCCTGCTCCGCGCCCGCGGCCGCCTCGAGCGCCGCGAAGGCACGGTCAACGTCGTCGTCGCCGACCTGGCGCCGCTGGAGCGGACAAAGCCACAGGTCCCCTCCCAGCCGCAATCCCGCGAGGCAGCCGTCGCCGAGCTCCGCGCCGTCGCCCCCGCCGGCCACGCCTTCGGGCGGCGGGGGCGCTGAGGAGACCTATTCAGAGAGGCTGTAGATGTAGTAGACAGTCCGTGAGATGTACCTAAGGGCGATCAACCAAATCAGTGACTTCCGGTCAATAGTCGAAGTGGGGCCATTGAAGCTCGACCGGATCAACCTGTTCGTGGGCCCAAACAACAGCGGCAAGTCTTCGATCCTTCAATCGGTCCTTGCTCTTCAGCAGGGCTTCGGGATCGGGGCCGGGCATATCCGCCTAGATAAGCCCCAGGCCTTCATCTCACACTCTCTAGTCGACGTACTGGCCTATCCCACCTGGGGAGAACTCGTCCAACGACCAGAGGCAGATATCGAAATCTTGATGAAGAGATCGGGTGAAGAAGCCTTGTCTCTTCGCTGGGGAGACGGTCGTTGGATAGTCGACCGGTTGGCGAGCAAGG
>Ga0190273_10000324_pt1 | contig 19945 bp, 13 predicted proteins | sample Popmic504IS_FD_134513 | JGI IMG/M metagenome (GOLD analysis project Ga0190273, IMG submission 134513) | Populus adjacent soil microbial communities from riparian zone of Shoshone River, Wyoming, USA - 504 IS | ecosystem: Environmental > Terrestrial > Soil > Riparian zone > Trees stand | place... | reverse complement strand
GCTCGCCATACGGAGCGAGGCCCATCACCTTGTACTCGCCCGAGTTGACCTTAAAGCCCGTGTAATAGGTGAAGGTCGAATAGAGCAGGCCGAGCGAGTGCGGAAAATGAAGCTCACTTAGCAGGTGCAGCTCATTTCCCTTTCCATATCCGAAGCTGCTGGTGGCCCATTCTCCGACACCGTCCATCGTCAGGACGGCAGCAGACTCGAAGGGTGAAGGGAAAAAGGCGCTCGCGGCGTGCGATTCGTGATGCTCTGTAAAGAGGACTTTGCCTTTGTAGTCGCTCTGCCTGCCGACCTGCTCGCGTATCCAGAGTTTTTCGCGCAGCCACAGCGGCATCGCCATGAGGAACGAGCGGATTCCGCTCGGAGCATAATCGAGGTAGGTTTCCAGCAGCCGCTCGAATTTCAAAAGCGGCTTATCGTAGAACGCGACCAGATCAACTTGCTCGGGTGTAATGCCCGCGTGCTTTAGACAAAACTCCACAGCCGATGCGGGGTAACGATGGTCATGCTTTTTACGCGAGAAGCGTTCCTCCTGCGCGGCGGCAAGGATTTCTCCGTCGCGCACAAGGCAGGCCGCAGAGTCGTGATAGTAAGCAGAGATTCCGAGGATATGCATCTTGATAAAAGCCGGGCCCGTCCCTTCAAGTCACTGACGCCCGCGCGGGTCGTCTGCGAGAGGCCGCTTTTGAACCTCTAAGCATAACCGAAGAGCTTGTCCAAGTAGTAGTAGCGCGGGGGGTGTCGCGGGCTGTGGGTCAATTTGAGATTGAGTGTGATGAATGTTGCTATTCACCACAGAGACACAGAGCGCACAGAGATAACACAGAGAGTTGAACATCGCTCAATCCTCCGTGCTTCCTCCATATCCTCTGTGCCTCTGTGGTGAGTCTTAATGCAATGCTTATTCGATTATCAAAACTGACAAACTACCTTCATGCGCGACACAGACCTGCGCCCCACGTGAAGCCCGAGCCGAAGGCCGGAAGCAGCAGGTAATCGCCCGTCTGTATTCTTCCGGAGCGACGCAACGTGTCGAGCGCAATGCCCATCGAGGCCGAAGAAGTATTGCCGAAATCTTCGAGCACACTGACCAGACCTTCGGCGGGAAAGCGCAGAGAGCGTGCCACCTGCGCTAAAAGATTCGCGTTGGCCTGGTGCGGAACCATCCAGCGCACGGTGTCCGGCGTGAGGCTGTTTCGCTCAAGCACTTTCTGACTGGCGGCTGTGATTTTGCGCGCGGCTTGAAGGATGACCGATTGGCCCACCATGCGCGCGCCATAATCACCACTATGTTCTTCAGACGAATGTGAGCGCGCCGTCCCGAACTCCGTCCCCGGACAACGAATGCCCAGATCGTCGACGTAAGCGCCGTCTGTTCCAAGCAAGATGTCTATGATCTCAAGCGCGCCCTCTCTTTTTTCCGAAGAGACGACGAGCGCCGCAGCGCCGTCACCGAAGAGCATAGAGATCGTGCCAGAGGCCGCAGATAGATCGAGCCACGCAGACTGAATCTCCGCCAGACAGACGACGACGTTCTTCGCCGCGCCGGACTCTACGAGCGCGCGTGCCAGTTGCAGTCCGTACAAGGCATTGCAGCAAGTGGCGCGAATATCCAGACAAGGGATTTCACCCAGACCCGATTGTTTCTGTACGGCAGAGGCGCTGCCCGGAATAAAACGGTCGGGCGTCATCGTGCCGAACAGCAGATAGTCCACATCCGCCGCACTGATCCCTGCATCTTCCAATGCAAATCTGAGCGCGGCTGCGCCTAAGGAGCTGGTCGTCGTGCCGGGCGCGGCCCAGCGCCGGCGGCGTATGCCGGAGGATTTGAAAATCTGTTCGGCGGAGAGACCGAGCCTCTCGGCGATCTCTTCGTTCGTCACCACTCCTTCGGGCACACTCATGCCAGTGCCTGTGATAAAAGCCGTCACTGCTCTTTATCCTTTGCGCGACTCGACGTAGCGTTCAATGGTTTCGATGGTCTGGAAATTGGCGGGGTTAACGTCCGAATCGGGAACCTTTATGTCGCACTGCTCTTCTAGCACGGTGACAAAATCGACGAGCGCGAAGCTGTCGAGCACACCCGACCGAAAGAGATCGTCGCCTGATTGCGGCTGCTCCGCTCCGGCGCTTCTGGCGCTATCGTTGAGAAAATCTGTGACACCCTTGGGCAAAGCCATAACGTTCGTGATCGCTCCTTTGATGAATTATTGAACCGGGCTGTGAAGCTCTCGTGCCCGATAACTGTCATGATTAAAGACCTCTGGAGTGTAGCACAAAGGGCCAGTCTTCGGCCCGCAGAAATCGACGTAGATCAACGCGCGGCGGCAGTCCCAATCGCCGCAAAGAGAGCTTCAATATCGCAGCCTATGTCTTTGCCGTCCGTCGCGCGCCCCCTGTAGCGGCTCTCCGCCGTCAGCCTGTAATCTCCGCCCTTGCGATCCGAGAACTTTACGTCGGCAATGGTCGGCGGATAAAAGTTATCTCTAGGATATTTGTCCGCATCAGCCCCGACCATCACGTTTCTTTTGAATACGCCGTCCGGAAAATAGGTATTGATCGAAGCCATGCCGGGCGATTGCCCGCCTCCGAAAATCCCATACTCGTTATGCATGACGATGTTGTTGGTCATGACAAAGCCAGGGCTCTGCCCCGGATTATTAGCGGTCTCATAGGCGCTGATGATGTTACCCGTATGAATCACCGTATTATGATCCACCGTCACATCTTTAGCGGTCGTCAACTGGATAAAGTAGCCGCTCCCGCCCCACTTCAATCCGCTGATGTCTTCTAAAAGATTATTGACGATACGGATATTGGTCATCTGCTGGCCCGGATATAGATTATTTATTCCGAGCAGATTGAAGCCGCCGCCGCAGTGGCGAAAAAGGTTGTGCTGAAACGTCACGTCGCGGATAGTATTGCGCGGTTGCAATCCTTCCTCGTTCGTCACGGTCAACTGCACTGCGAACCCGGCCTGAGCATCGGCCCAGTTGTTCTCAAAGATATTGCCCTCGACCATCACTCGCTGTCCCGCTTTTAGCTCGAACAGATTCTTGATCTGCCAACGACCTTTCCACGCGAGCGGACGACTGACGAGATTACGTCGAAACTCTATGTCCGAGGGAATCAAGTCAGGCACGCCGGGCAAGCTTCCGCCGAAACCGAAGTTCTCGCCGCTGGCTTCCAAGTAGTTGTTGACGATGTGAAATGGCCCTGGCCCGTTCCATCCCCAGATCGCCTGCGCGTCGAACCCCTTGCTGTGAAACTCTGAGATGTAACTGTTGATGATCGTCGTCTCTGCGCTGTTCAGTGCAATCCCTCGAATAGTGTCCTGCGTCGGATGCGCGTGGATGTAGCAACGATCCAGGATCAAGTGATGCGGCACCATCTCCATAGTGTTCTGCGAGCGCGAGCCGTCGCCCAGACGGATAATCTCGCGAACATAAACCGAAGCATCCTTGGGCGCGAACTCCACTCCGATGAACCGATAGTGATGCGCGTAGGCTGCCGTCTCTAGAGCGGGCAGATTCGTGCCCGGAGAGAGTAGCTTCGGCAGCACTGAAGAGTAAGCCGGAGAGATACGCTCATTGGCAGCGGGCAGCGCAGAGTCCGGAGCAGAAGTGCGAATCGTGATAAAGGAAGAATCCGAATTGGGAGAAGATTTGGCAGTGAGAGTGAAAGGGCCGATAAAGGAAGCGCCAGCTTCGAGGAGGATAGTGTCGCCTGGTTGAGCCGCATTGATCGCTGATTGCAGATCGCCTTTGGCTGATACCTTGATCGTCTGCGGAGCGGCGCTTTGTGAGACACGGCGCGGGCGTTCCTGCTGCGAAGCGGGACGGCGTCTCTGACCAAACGCGTATATCAGGCAGGCCATCAACAGCAGCCCCGCAATCGCCAGGATCAGAATCGTCGCTCGACTTTTTTGCTCACCCTTCATGCTTGATAATGAAAATCTCTCTCTTCACTTCTCAGTGGCTGCCCCTGTGACGATGCGTTGATCGCTTAGCGATAGTGAAGCCAGTAATAAATCAGCTTGGGATATTCCAGAGCGACCAGCTGCCAGGCGGATGGATACCACCACCAGGTTGCGGGGCTCGGCATCTGCTGGCCAGGCGCGACCGTCTCCAAGCCTACTTCGACGCCGCTCCCCTGAAAAACACGGCGCAGCGTCCACAACGCTCGCCTCGAATGATAACTTGAAGTGACCACCAGGATTGAGCGCAGACCATGCTCGGTCGCGTATCGCCGCAGGATCAGGGCCTCCGAATATGTGCTTGAGATCGTATCGGGCAAGACCTCTATGCGATCCGGCGTCACTCCGCTGCGCAGAAGTTCACTCGTAGCGCGCTCTGTAAAAGTAGGATTGCGCTGCTCCTCTACTGACCAGGGCCCGCGTATATTGTCATTGGTCAGGATAATCTTCGGCGCGCGTCCCTGTCGAAAGAGTTGCGCTGCACGTTGCGTTCGCTCAACATAAGCGCCCGAACCACTGAGCACAAAGAGAGCATCTGCGCGCGGCAATTCGGCGCTCACGATCAAAGCCCACGCAGCACCCCACGCCAGCAGCGACCACACGGCCAGAGCCAACGCACCCACGACAATAAATCGCCTAACGAAGGGATGAGGGATGAGGGATGAGGGATGAAAGGAATGCTGATTCAACTTGATTGCTTTCTTATTCATCCCTCCGCCCTCATCCCTCATCCCTTCGTTCATCCTTCATCCTTTTCTTTCAGGTTCGCAATGTGAAGGCAGATTTCTTCTAGGCGTGCCTCCCAGCTTTCATGGCGAATGGCTTCGCTTCGCTCGGCGCTCGGGCCGGGGTCTTCGAGCGCCGCCTTGACCTCGCTCACGAAAGATTCCGGGGTTGAGCCGATCCGGCACAGGCCCAGCACCTCGACTTCGGGAATCGCAGTTGAAACGACCTGCAAGCCCGCGGCCAGATATTCGCGCACCTTGAGCGGATTGGCATTGAGCGTCAGCTCGTTGATGCGAAACGGCATCAGCGCGACATCAAAGCCTTTGCAGTAAGCGGGAAGTTGTTCATAGGGCTTGCGACCCAGAAAGTGCACGTTGGGCAGGCTCTCCAGCGCAGACACGTCCGTCGTCGATTTGCCCAGCAGCACCAGCGACCCCTCTGGAAACTGTTTCGCCACAACCGCCATCAACTCCAGATCAACCCAGTCGGCGATCAGTCCGAAGAAACCTATGATGGGACGCGGAAGGTGGGCCATGTCTTCGGGTACGATCGTGTCTGGATCGAGCGCTCGGCGAAAGTGCGCATGGTCTACGCCGTGGCGCACAAGGACTGTGCGCGGATTGAACTTCGCCTTGGATTGATAGAGCAGCTCGGCGGAAGTAATGACCAGATCGGAGCGGCGCAGAAGCTGCTCCTCAAGCTCCAGCATCGGTGCAGAAGGGATGTCGGAAAAGGCTGCGTACTCGTCCACGCAATGATAGATGACCATCTCTTCGCCGAGCTTCCCGGCGATCATTGCTGCGGAGGGCAGAAATACATAGTTGATGGCACGCTTGAAACCAAGCCTGCGCATGGCGCGCTTAACCTGGAATTGAAGTAGCTGCCGGTTGAGTTCGCGCAGGCGCGGATTGCCGTAAGCGGGGATGGCGAGCGGGCTCAGGACAAAGAGGTTCGGCTCGACTTCTGTGACGGGAGTAGTGGCCGCCGCAAGTTTTTTAAAGATGCGGGTCACGTCCGAGCGGGATGCGGTCGGCGGGCGCATACCGATAGAGTTGATCCAAAGCACTCGGTTGTCGCGTGCGAACAGGCGCATCAGATGAGTCTTCGACAAAGGATCGCCCGTCCAGTCCTGAGCGAAGCACACAATGTCGCGGCCACGAAGAATTTTTCCTCCGGCGTCGCCTGCCCTCAGGGCTTTGTCACCTTGTGTGTGATCTAAAGTTTGCAGCATGTGATTATCTTTTGGTTCTCTCAACGGCGCACGACGGCAAGGCTCTCTGCCAGATCGAGGGAGGGTTCGTGCTGAGCCTCGCCGTCGATAAAGCGTCGCATCCACATTTCAAAATTGACGAGCGACCAGAGCCGCTCCGAATGATTGCGCGCGCCAGATTGATGCTCTGTAACGACTCTTCGTACAAAGCCCGGCTCGAAGATGCCGCGCGAGGCGGCGCGCTCACTCAAGACGTAATCGTCTATCACGGGTCGAAAAGAGGTGCGAAACCATCTCGCCAGCGGCACGGGAAAACCCATCTTGCCGCGCTTCAGGATCGCTTCAGGTAAGACGCCCTTCATGCTCTGCCTCAAAATATATTTGGTCGTCCAGCCGCGAAGCTTTAATCGCTGCGGCAGGCGCGCTGTAAATTCAACCAGCTTGTGATCCAGAAAAGGCACGCGGCTTTCGATGGACGCGGCCATACTCATCTGATCCTGTTTCATCAACAGCTCATGCAAGTAAGTCTTGATGTCTGCGTAGAGCAGCCGGTCGAGCAGCGTCTCCGCGTCGCTTGTTTCAAAGTAAGAGCGCGAGTCCGTGTAAGGATCGAGCACGCCTGCGCGCTCGCGCGTGTCGGGCGTCAAAAGCTCGCCCTGCATCGCGCGCGAGAAGACGGCGAAGTTGTCGAAGTAGAGGCTTTCGATCTCCGCAGGCAAACACAGAAAAGTGCGCCGCAGTTTTTGTCTCAGCCTGCCGCCGCCGTTTTCAAGCCGCCGCCGCACCAGGTCGCGCACAGCACCGGGCGTCACCGATTGATACTTGTGACCGAGCGCGAGGTTGTAGACGGTCTTGCGATAACGTTCATAACCGGCCAGCGTCTCGTCGCTGCCTTCGCCCGTGAGCACGACCTTGACGTGCTGCGAGGCCAGTTGAGAGACGAAAAAGAGCGGCACGCTCGCAGGGTGGGCCAACGGCTCGTCCTCGTGCCAGACGAGTTGCGGCAGGGCCGCGAAAAACTTTTCCGCATCGATGATGATCTCGTGATGATCCGTGCCAAAGGCGCGTGCGACGATTCGCGCATATTCCAACTCGTTGGCTTCGCGCTCGTTAAAGGCGACGGAGAAAGTCTTGATGGGCTCACTCACCATCTTGCTCATCATGGCGGCGATGGCAGACGAGTCTATGCCGCCGGAGAGAAACATGCCTAGCGGCACATCGGCCATCAGACGCAGCCGCACGGATTCCCTGAAAAGCTCAGTCCACTCATCTATGTACTCTCGATCGCTGCGGCGCGCTTCACCTTCTCCATTAACGGCGACAAAGCTTACGTCCCAGTATTTTTTTATCAACGTGCGACCGTCCCTCCACAGCAGCGTGTGGCCCGGCAGCAGTCGCTTGACGCCGCGAAAGAGCGTCTGCTCGCCCGAAGTCGAATGGTTCGCCAGATAATCGGGCAGCGCCGCGAAATTTATCTCAGGAGTGACGGCGTGCCCTGCAAGGAGCGCTTTGATCTCCGAAGCGAAGTAGAGCGAGCCGTCAGCGTCCTCTGCGTAATAGAGAGGCTTGACGCCCAGACGGTCGCGCGCGATGAAAAGCTCTCGGCGGCGCTCGTCCCAGATCGCGAAAGCGAACATGCCGCGCAGCTTTTCAACGCAGGCAGCGCCCTCTTCCTCATAAAGATGCAGTATGGTTTCCGTGTCGCAGTGCGTCTGGTACGTATGGCCGCGCGCTTCCAACTCTGCGCGAAAATCCGCGTGGTTGTAGATTTCGCCGTTGTAAACGATGTGCAGCGAGCCGTCTTCGTTGGTCATCGGCTGATGTCCTGCGGCGACATCGACGATGCTCAGGCGGCGATGGCCCAGGCCTATGCGATCATTGACATAGATGCCGTCGTCGTCAGGCCCGCGATGCGTCAGAACATCGCGCATCGCCTCAAGCAAGCGAACGTCAATGCGCCGGCGCGACCGCTCCGATAATGCTATTCCGTTTATGCCACACATAAAGTAAGCGCCGCCTCGCTCTACATCAAAGTCTCCGGCTCTCCCTGGCCGGAGTAGTTTTCAGAGCGCCGTCGTCCGTCCGCGAAATAAAGTAGGGACTCGCCGCTCAAAGAGTATGACTGCTCTCCGATAACCGCCTGCCCCGCGCCGAAGCTGGCGATAGTAAAAGCGCCGCTCGCGGTCGTTTCCACGCGCAGCTCCCGGCCAAAGCGACGAGCGACGACATACCCGGCTCTCTCCGCAGACTCGAAGACCTTGCGCCCATCAATCGCCAAGTGTTGCCCGCCCAGCAAGACCATCTCCTTCAATTCTACGGTGTCGCGCTCGAACCTCAACCAAGTCCACTGGAAATCGGATGAGACTTCCATTGCTTCAACGATTGGCCCAACAGCAGTGGTCAGGAGCACCAGGTCGCGCACGTCACCTTTTATAAACTCGAATGCCTTGCCGCCTTCCGCTTTAATCTCGCGCACCTCTGGTGCTGCGGCGCGGCCCTCGCCCACGGCGCGCGGGATAAGGAAAGTAGTGAACTCTACGCTTTTAGATGGGCCAAGAGATGGGCCAATTGATGCCGAAGAGAAGATACAGAGAGGAGCAGCCGTGCGCTCGCCATAACAGCGCGAGACCCACGACTGTTCCGTGTGCCAAGCGCCGCCCTCGCCGAAGGCGACGAGATCAAGGCCGGGCGTATCCCGTTCATGCTCGCGCACTACGGCGATAGCAGCAGTATCCGTGCCTTCGATAAAGGGCTGCGTGCCGGGCGCGAAATGGAATCTCAGATCATAGCTGTGCGCGCCCTCCGTCAAAATGCGGTCGCGCATAATCCAGTAATCACCTTTGAGAAAAAGAAGGCTTCGCTCGTGCGTGGCGGGCCGACTGAGGCGCTCATAACCATCATGCGTGCCCTCGAAATAATCGAAACGCTCATGGCTCGTCCACGCGCGCGCCCGCCCCTCTGCGATGTGCCGCCACGTGAATGGCCCATCGGGTACTGACGACGATTCATCGTCGACGGTGAGCGTATTATGAGCAGCCGTACTGCGAAAGGCATCGCGCCACTCTTTTGATCCCGTGTAAGTGAAAGTCCCTGGATCAACCAGCAGTGTTCGCCCGCGCGCCGCCACCTCCACAGAGAGCGCGTCCGCATGCGAGTGCCCGCAGTTCAAACTCCCGTGCGGGCCGCAACTCACGAGCAGATAGTTGGACTCGCGTGTCCAGCCATCGCGCATCACGTAGTAACCGCCATCCTTGAAAGCGCGCGAGGTCGCAAGTGGTGTGTGCGCCTGAAGTAGATCAAAAGCCTGAAGGGCCTGCGGGCCGAGCAGCCAGAGCGTTTCCTCCGCCGCTTCTTCCGCGACGTATTTGTAATCGGGACGCGCAAAGAGAATTGATGCGGTCGAGAGCGCCGCGCGGAAATCGTTCGGCGCGCGCTCGTCCAACATGACGAGCCGTCCGCCATCGTCATCACCAAAGAAAGGCGTCGTGCCGTCCGGTCTGGTGATGTACATCAGATGATCGAGCAGCGCGCTTAATTTATCCGCGAGGTCGGCTTCCAAGTGCTCGCCGTTTGCTTGCGCGAGGATGTAAAGATGCGTGTAAAAGTCCGTCGTGTAGCGGTGATAGTAGCTCGATTGCTCGAAGTACACGCCGTCCGCGCGAACTTGACGCGCAAGCTCTTTTATCATGATGCGTGCGCCAAGGGTGCGCCAGCGCGATGCTCGGCGAAATTCGGGAAGCACAGTGCCCAGATAAAAGAGGCCGAGCGCTTCGCCCGTCAGATGCGTATTCGGGCTCGCATAGGTTGAAAGATATGTCTCAAGATGTCGCGCGTGAAGGTAAAGAAATTTTAGCGCGCGAAGATAAGCGTCTGCTGTCAGAGCGGGCGAATCTTTAAAAAAGTGTAGCGCCCACAACCAGGAGATGGCGCGGAAAGAGACCTCCAGGCTGCTCGCCCAGTTGACGCCTTGCTTCGGCGGATTCTGATCCATCCAAGCGGTCAGGTGCGCGACCGCCGTTTGCGCGTAAATCTCATCACCCGTGTACCAATAGGCCCGACCGAGCGTGCAAAGATACTGCTGGCGGTTCAGTTCCCAGACGATCTTTTTATCTCCGGTCAGAGTTGTGCCGAGTTCGTCAATACTGCTCCAGTGCGTGAGGGGAGAGCGTTTCCCCGATAGAGGCTCAAGATGAAAATCCGGCATTGAGCCGAATTGAAGATCACGAAAGCCGAGCAGGTCAAAGCGTCCCTCACAAACGCGGCGCGCGCGTTCGACGACGCGGTCTTCCGCCTGCTTGCCGAAGCGACGGCGCAGCTCTGCCGTGGTCTTTTCACGATCATTGAACGCCGCGAAAAAATTGTGAGCACCGCGCGCGCGGAAATTGCTCAACAAGCCTTCGGCGCTCATGTGCTCGATGCGCGCCGCGTCTATCACTATCAAACCGAACAAGGTTTCGTCCGCAGGCGTGCGTGCCCTGCTTGACCGGCCCGTTCTCTCAAGCCGCGCGGCGAGCAATTGACTGCCTCGCACGCGCAATTCATCGAGCGAGCGCCCGCGCAGCTTTTTCAATTTTTTAAGGGACTCGCTCATCAATGCTCGATTCGAGGAGATCAAAAGTAATGGTAAATCGGATGCGATCTAAAGTCTCAAGGCTAAAAGTTTTCTCCCTGAACGCTGCTCACGGTATGCGGTAGACGCGAACGCGAGCGCGCCAGCAATCGATCATACAACTCGCGTGTATTCTCAAGCTGCGCGCGGTCTGAAAATTTCTGCTCGACACGGCTTCGCCCACGCTCACCCATTGTGCGCGCGCGTTCTGGATCGCTGAGCAGTGTGATGATACGCGCCGCCATCGCTTCATCATCGCCGGAGGCGACCAGATAACCCGTCTCGCCTTCGACGACCGCTTCACGCGCGCCGCCCACATCCGTGACAACCACTGGGCGCGCGGCGGCCATGTATTCGAGAATCGAATTCGAGAAGCCTTCGGCCTTTGAGCTAAGCACGCACACGTCCGAGACTGCGAGGAGTTCCGCCACGCGCTCGCAACGACCCGTAAAGAAAGTGTCGCGCTCGATTCCAAGTTCTGCGGCCTGCGCGCGCAAAGCACTGGTCAACTCGCCTTCGCCCGCGAGCACAAAGGCTGCTTCGGGTATCTCTGCATGCACGCGTGCGGCGGCGCGCAGAAACATCGGATGATCCTTCACGTCGTGGCGCATGTTGGCGACGATTGATACGAAGCGTCGTTCGGGCTCGCGCGGCAGACACAACATCGAGAGCAATTGCTCGCGCGGCAAATCCGTGTGCGGCGTGACGCGCGCCATATCCAGACCGTTATAGATGACGACGACCTTGCTCTCGGGCACGCCGTCTCTCAACAGATATTGTTTGACCGCTTCGGCGTTGGCGTGAACGGCATGCGCCAGCCGGAATGCGATACGCTCGACCCTATCTTGCGCGGGCGTGCGCCAGCCTCCGGTCTCTCCGCGAAAGGCTATGCGGACGGGCACGCGCGCCAGCGCCGCTCCCATCATCCCGAAGACGTTCGTGTAAAAATCCTGCGCGTGTATGACATCTATCGAGCGCTCGCGCAGGAAGGAGCGTAAGCGCCGCAGTTGTCTGAAAGTATTGCGATCATAAAAGCTGGTCAGCCTGTACTGCGGAATCTCTCCGAGCCCCAGGCGTTCAACCTCTTCGAGAAGGACGCCGCTCTTGTTCATACAGGCGATATGCACACGGTAACGCCCATCTTCGACAAGCAAGCGCGCCAGTTGCACGGCCTGGCTTTCCGCGCCGCCCATCTCAAAGCTGCCGATAAAAAGCAGTATGTTGCGTTTCCCTGACATAAGAGTTTTTGTCAATATCGGTTTGGGCTAAGACGTGCGCGCGCGCCACCTCGGTTCGGATTTACAAAGCGGGTTGCGGCTTGCCCTCATCCACGCTGCGCCGTGATGCGTCCGCCTTGCCGGAAGACGCGCCGCGCGCAGGCTGGTTGATTGTGATTTGCTCAATCGCGTCGGTGTTTGAGTATGTCTGCTCTTGGCGCTCGGCCCTGAGCCATGATTCCAGAACGAAGATGTACCAGAGTTGCTTGGAGGCCCAACCCTCGCGGGCAGCCCTTTCCAACTGCTCAAGCGCAGCAGATGAGCGTATCCAGCCTTCACTTTCCAGCAGGGATTCGCGCAAGCTTTCTTCGACCTGTGCGCGCCAGCGCCCCGCTATCCAGCGCTGAACGGGAACGCCGAAACCGCGCTTGCGCCCGCGCGCCACACGATCACCTATGCGTCGGCGGGCCAACTCTCGCAGCACTGCTTTTAAGTTACCGCGATGCAGGCGCAGGTCGTAGGGAAGAGAGCTTGCGAACTCCCAAAGCTCTTGATCGAGGAAAGGCGAGCGCGCCTCAAGCGCGTAATGCATCGTCGCTCCGTCAACCTTCGTCAGGTACTCGCCGACGAATCGCATGTGACGATCGTACTCAAGAAATTGGCCCAGCACCTGCCGTCCGGAATCCGGCGACCAACCGAGCTCACGCTGCCGAACGTTTAATGACGAGAGCCGCTCGCCAAGTAAGCCCGCGCGCCTGTAAGCGGGCAAACCGTCATGCGCTGAAGCGACAGCGCCGAGGCCGCCCGTCGTGTAATCCAGAAAAGATGCGACGCGCCGCAGCGGCCCGTAACGCGGAATCTTCCCGCGATGTGAGAGCCATCCACTGGCCGCAGCCCTGGGCAGTGAGCGCGCGAGCCTCTCGGCCATCCACAGATGGCGATGTTCAGGATAGCCAAGAAACACATCATCGCCGCCATCGCCCGTCAGCAAAACGGTCGCTTCGGGCGCAACCATTCTGGAGACCGAAAGCATTCCGAGCGCAGAGGCGCAGGCGAACGGCTCGCCGTAAGCGGCGACCATCTCATCCAGTTGTGGCGAATCTTCAGGAGAGAGATCGAGCACGCGATGGCGTATGCCTAAAGCTTCGGCGGTCGCGCGCGCGTCCGCCGTTTCATCCCATGCGTCACCCGGCGTGCCGATCGTATAGGCCGTGACATCGCCGCCGAGTTTCGCTATGGCCCAGCAGACGAGGCTCGAATCGACGCCGCCGCTAAGCAGTGCGCCGACCGGAACGTCCGCAAAGAGACGCACCTCGACGGCGCGCAGGAAGAGCGCTTCCGCTTGCTCGACGGCCTCTTCAAAGGATGGGCCAACGCTCTCTGCCGTCGGCGGCGACCAGTACGTGCGCGTCTTTATTTTTCCTGCGTCCCATTCGACGATCGTGGCCGCGGGAACTTTTTGAGCGCCCTCGTAGATCGCTCTCTCATCTGTGACGAAGCCGAACTCCAGATATTCAAGAAGCGCCTGCTCGTCTATTAAGCCTGGCAATCCGCCGACCTTTAGCGCACGCACCGTCGAGGCGAAAGCGATTTCTCCATCGCTTCCAAGAGCGTAAACGAGCGGCTTCACGCCCAGCCGGTCGCGCACGAGAAAGAGCTTTCGCTCCCTGTCATCCCAGAGGCCGAAGGCGAACATCCCACGGATTTTTTCAACGAGTCGATCAATCCCCCACTCGCGGTATCCGTGAATCAGGACTTCCGTGTCGGTGTGGCTGCCGAATTCGTAGCCGCGTTCGACGAGTTCCTCTCTGAGTTTGCGAAAATTATAGATCGCGCCGTTAAAGACTATGCCCAGAGAGCCGTCCGCAGATGTCATGGGTTGGCGTCCGGCCTCGCTCAAATCGAAGATCGCCAGCCGACGGTGGCCCAGCACCGCCTCACTCCATTCTTCCAGGCCCTCGCCGTCCGGCCCGCGACGAGCGAGCGCGCACGTCATACGCCGCACGCGCTCTAGCGCAACGCTTTTCTCGACTGCTCCGACCAGGCCTGCAATTCCACACATAATTAACTCACAGCTTGCGTGACAGACGACTGCTGCTCCTCCTCCTGCGCTGTCGAAGGCAGAGCCGCGCGTGCGGCTGAAGAGCCCTCCTGCATGATCGGGCGAAGACGATAATCACGATACTGTCCGGGCTCGCCCTCGTGTCCGTCGATGGCCGCAAGCGCGATGTTGAAGGCTTCACGCGCCGTCGTAAAATGTAATTTGAAGCTACCGCTTCGCTCTCCCAGCTCAAGAAGATTTTCCAGAAAGCGCTGCATCGCGTCGCCTATCATGGCCGACTCATCCTGCGGAAAGAAACCGTGACAGTAGAGCTTGATAAAAATCCAGTCGGGTCGGCCACGCACATTGATGTGCGCGCTTCGCCAGTGCTCGAATCTGGTTAAATCGGGTAGGTGGTTAGCGGCGAGCGCGCCGTCGTCGAGTCGCGGCACGGGCAGCCCCTTCACGCGGCGTCGCCAGTCGAAAACCAGCGGGCCTGTGAAGATCAACGGCAGATTTGGCCGCTCACCACGGCGCACGGACGGGCCGGAGCGATGCGGTCGCGCCTGCGAGAGAGGATGACCGCACTGGTAAATGTCGTTAAGGCGCGGCACCTGCGACTCGTCGGGCGCGGACGGCAAAGTGAAATCAGCGTAGCAGCCCGTCTCAAGCAGAATCTGCATCTCGGAGTCGACGCCGCAGTATCTTCCACCAGCAGAGTTGGCTAAAGCAAGATTGCCGTGCACGAAGGCATAAACGGGAGGGCCAACACCATTCATGCGCGAGAGACACTTGTGCTCCTCCGCCAACAGATCGCGAAATTCCGTGAGCACACGGCGCAGATTCTCAGCCGTGTCCGGTCTCTCTACCCCGTGATGCAGATGAACCTCTACATCGCCGAAGCCCTCGCGTTGCAGCTGGGCCATCCGATCTAACAAAGGGGCGTGATACTCCTCGCCCGGATAAAAGAGTGTGTGACGAAAGGCAGCGCCGTCCGTGTCTCGCACGGCGTCGCCAATCTTTCGCGCCTGTTCGCACCAGCGCTCCAAGCGTGCGCGTTGCGTGTCCCAGTCCACACGCTCGCCCCTGTCAGACCATCCCGGCTCAAAGTGATTGGCAACCATCAGCATAATCTGCTGCGGCCCGCTCTCAGCTTTGTCGCTCATACGGCGCACAAGTTCCGCCGCGCGCCACAGCGGATAGCGCGCGAGCCACGGCAGCGACCATGCGAGTTTCTTCAGATAACCGGGATCGTTTGTGCTCATACTGAATCTATTCTGATATGGGCCAACTATTTCGTGGCGACTAAACTGATGCCCAGGATCAACCTCAAAGGCAGTTCGCCCGCCACTCTTTTTCTGAGGCGGTGCGGAAGCAGGCGAAGAGCCCTTTCAGTCCAACTGACCAGGCCCACAGGCAGCGCCAACTGAAACCTGCGCGCCCCTGCGAGCACACGCACTTTCCTGAAGCCTGTCGCACGGAAAATCTTCGCCAGCTCCGTGACAGTGTACTCTCTCAGATGAAAGCCCGTGGCGACTTCGTCGAAGTAACCGGAAATATCGTGCGGCCCCGAAAGACTGTTCGGCGTGATACAGATGTAGACGCCGCCCGCGCTTAAAGCACGGTGGATGTTGCGCAGTTGTTCGAGCGCATCTTCAGGATGCAGGTGCTCCATCAACTGATCGCTGTAGGCGACGTGGACGCTATCCTGTGGGACGGGAATGCTACAGCCGTCGGAGATCACGCGCTCGAAGTTAGGGGGAAGCTCCAGGCCCTTCCCTATCTCTTCGGAGACATCGACGGCATAAACCCTTCGGACAAGGCGCGCGACTTCGAGGGAGAGTGCACAATCGCCAGGGCCAACTTCGAGAAAGGTCACACCCTCATGTAGAAACTTGCCGAGCACGGTCATGCGCCCGGCAACTGCGCGGGCCTGCGCCGCAGGGTCAGCCTTGCGCGTCAGTTGCGGGTGCGCGGGCACGCGCCTGTAAAGCTCGTCATAGAGAGCCGTGTAGAGATGTTTGCGCTCCTCTCGGCTGGCACGGCGCAGACGCTCTGCCAGTCCTTTCTCGATCAGGTAATGCTCCCTGATGAGGTCTGGCGATCTCTGTTCGCTCTTCGGTATCGTCCGAGTCATCGAAATGGAACTCATAAGAACTGTTTTGTCTTCACGGTTTATCCGGCATGCTGATTTATTTATCGGTTTATCTCATTGAAAGCACGCCGCTCTCCTTTGTGCTTCGCTAATCTCTAATGAGGATCGCCACCGTGCGCTCGTCGCTATCGCCATCCTTGTAGGTACGCACGCCGCCCAAGCCGAAATCGACGCGCTCTTTTAAGTCGGCGACATACTTTTCAAAGTCGCTCTGGGTCTCGCCCTCGTGCCCTTCGTAAATCAGCAGCGACCAGGGCACGCGACTTAAAGCGTCTAGCCATCCCAAGTGACCGCGCACCGCCAGATAAGAGATCACGCAACCCTCAAGCGCACCCTGTAGAAATCCTGGCAGGTCTGTGTCGAGCGGCTGCGTTGATTCGATGTCGCCGCCCGTCGTCGTCACGCGCGTACACCCCAGGGCACGCAGCAGCTGTTCGGTGTGCGGCGTCACATAGGCGCGATCCCAGCCGTGACACCAGCGCGCGCCGAGCTTCAAATACTGCGCCATCATCATCCCAATGTTGCAGCCGACATCCATCACCAGCCGACCTTCGACCGAGACGCCCGCCTCCTGCAACAGCTCGCGCAGCACGACCATCCGATCTTCGACGTTGCGCCGTCCAGAGAGATTTAGTCCCGGCACGGACTGGTACAGATAACGACCTCCGCGCAACAGGTAGGGCGTTCCGAAGTGGCTCTTCTCTGTGGCCGCCTCAGCCGTCTCGCGCAGGTGTGCTTCGTAGCCGACGAGATTGAAATTCTGAAAATCTATGTAATGAAATTTCCCGCCTGCGTCCACCAGCGCATTGCCGTTGCACGACGGACAAGTGAAATCCTCGTCCTTCCACCCGTCGGGAATATTGTTTCTGATTAAGCCCTCGTTTTCCAGCGCGCGCAGCTTCTCAATGCCCGCCTCGCACTCCTTCATTGCGGGCGCTTGGCCATCGACGTGCTGTATGACGTAAGCCGTCCACAAATGCTCACCCGTTTGAAACTCGATCAGATCATAAAGCTTCGGGCCGAGCCCCTTCGTGTAGAGAAGATTGGCGACCAATGTCAGATGACCATGATCGTGCGTCGCACGCTTCTGCAATCGGCTGTATCCGCGCCCGTTGCCCTGACCGTTAAGAATATAGGTGCTGTCGGCGACGCCTCCCTGATGTTTGATGATCTTTAGTCCAGCGTCCGCAGGGTAATGTTTCATCACGGATTGAAAACCGCTTTGCTGTAAGGCTGCGGGCGGAACGTAAACGGTGTGGCCGCCTTTCGAGTAAGTCGCGCTTATTGAATCCAGATGAGCGAGTATATCTTCGATGCTGGTGAAATTTAGTTCGGGAAGGAGAAAGCGTTGCGGCTTTTGGAGCGGCAGCACTTCCTGCCAGTTGGCGCTTCCCGCGAGGTTTTTGCTGAGCAGTTGTCTTGGGCCAACGCGGCGTATGAGCTTGTACTCCATGATGAGCTGGTCGGCGGTCTTGGTGGCCAGCGAGTAGAAGTTCGGGAACTGCACGGATACCCGGCCACGCACCGAACGCTTGCTTGCTTCTCTCAGGAACTCTTCCGGGTCTTGAAATTTACGGTAAGCGCGCTGCCCCTCTTCCGTTACCAGCCAGCGCTCGTCGTCGTTATGCAGCCATCCGGCTTTAGCAGGCGCAATCGTCCCCAGCCACACGACTTCCTCAAAGCTGCGCAAGGCCCTCGAAGGGTCTGTGCGCTGCTCGCTCTCGGAGAGAGCCATGGACTCGCCGATGCGCGAGAGCACGTCCTTTGGCGCGAGCCCTTCAGGATGGGGAAGCAGTATCTCGAAGGCTTTGCGCAGCAACTCTGCCCTTCGTTTGCGTGTCATCGTCATTGTGGCCATCAAGGCTCTCTCCTCTTAGTATTACAAAACCCGGCTCTGAAATTTTTCTTATTCTTCTTTAGAGCCTGCTTTTCATTTCTCCCAGGACTACAGTGTCTCTGTGGCCCGCTTGTCGGACGCGTGGCGTTGAAAACGGCTGAGCCTATGCTGAATCATTCCGCGCTCGTTGGTGGTGAGCACACCCATCGCCAACACCGACAGGAGATAGGTCAACGTAAAGACAGACCCGCCCGCGATCAGCATAAGGATCGGCCTCGTTCCCAGTATAAGCGAGCGCAACAGCGCCGTCGCGAGACCGGCACTCGCAGCCGCCACAGCAAGTTTGCCGACATCCTTGAGCAACCAGAAGTCTTTGCGCGTCACGCCTAAAATATTTTTTACCTTGCGCGCAGTCACCAGGCGGTCTATGACGTTGACGCTGACCATAGAGACCACAGCACCCGTCAGACCGAAACGCGTCAGGCCGAACCAGAGCGCGGCGATAAACAGCACGAGCAACACAACGCGTAGCCGCAGCAGAAAGTACTTATGCTCTGCGAAGGCGCGGATCACAGGATCGTAGGCGCTGGTGATGATCGCCAACGGGACGAGCGTCAGGTTGATGGCGAAGATGGGCCAACTCTCCAGGTACTGCGCTGTGAAGAGGACTAAAATAAACTCGCGCCCCATGACGATTAAAAATGCGTAGAAGGGCAACAGCACGGCAGAGAGTTTACGCATCATGCGCGCGACCAGCTCTGCTATCTCGCGGCGGTCTCCTGCCTTTTGCAACAAACTGACGCGCGGAATCATGACGGAGGCAATAGAGTCGCTCAACAGTCCCAGCAGCGGCAGCTCGAAACAGCCGACGGCGTAGATGGCATAAGCCGCCGGGCCAAAACTATAGGAGACGAAATAGTTATCCAGCTCCAGCAGCGCGCGATAAAGCACGGAGGCAAAACCCAGAGGCAGCGCGTAAGCCAGTTGCATCCCGATCACAGGCCATTCGAAGCCGCGCCAGAACTGGCCGTAGCGCGCGCGCAGGTAAACGACCAGGATAACGGTTTGCAACACGCCCTGAATAATCGCCGCATAGAGAAGCGATTCGATGGTCGCGAAAGTGATGGCAGCGACGAGCAGGAAAATCGCTTTCGTAAACTGCGCGCTGATGACAAACAGGGTCGCCAGCCTTAGCTCGCCACGCGCAATCGCGATCATCTCCAGAGATGATGAGGCGACCCAGGTGAGCACGACCAGGCCGACCAGCGGCGCGTAACTTGTCATCTCCGCGCTGTTGGAAAGCGCGGAGAGTATCTGTGGACGCAGGACGAGCGCGAGAAGGATTGCGCCCGAGATAAAGAGGTGAAAGAGCAGGATGTTAAAGACGATCTGCTGTTGTCTGGCACGAGCTTCCTCGCGCGGCAAAAAGTAGAAGGCGCTCATGCCGACGCCCAGCGGGAGCAGCGCGTAGGCCGTGTTGACGAACAGAAAGACCTGCTTGTAGAGCCCGAACTCGCGCTGATCTAGTCGACGCACGAGCAGGAGCGGCAGCGCGAAGCTGAAGACGAAAGCCAGCGTCTTGGCAAACATCATCCATGCCGCCCGCACGGTCAAAGAGGATTTTTCTTGGTCAGACTCTCGGGTCACTTTATGGATTATCCAACGCTTCGTGTATCGGTCGCCGCATTCGTCGTCGCCGTAGTAGCTGTCGCGCTCGCCGGATTGACCGGAGGCTCGCGGATCGGCTCCCAGCGTGCGTAGCGCTCGCCGCTCAGGAATTTATAGAAGGCGATCAGCGAAGCAATGTTGGCGAGGACGAAATAGTGCGGCAGTGCCAAGACGGAGATGCGACGGCCCGTTCGCTCCAGAGCCCAACCGCAGGCCGCCGCCAGATAGAATGCCAGTTGTGCAATGAAGGCCACGGCGTACAATGCCGAACGCGAGGCGAGCATCATTGAAGCGATAAACAGAATGGCGAGAAAGACCGGCACAAGATAGCGCAGCACCTTGTGCGAAAAAAGCTGTACGGCATAAAAGCCGCTGCGCAGAGGGTTCATCATGGCGCGATGTCGCCACAGGTCTGTGAGCGTTTGCGTAATGACGCGAACACGCATGCGCAGTTCTTTATCCGCGCGACGGTTCGTCTCCTCCGTACACACGGCGAGCGG
>Ga0190273_10000323_pt1 | contig 19946 bp, 22 predicted proteins | sample Popmic504IS_FD_134513 | JGI IMG/M metagenome (GOLD analysis project Ga0190273, IMG submission 134513) | Populus adjacent soil microbial communities from riparian zone of Shoshone River, Wyoming, USA - 504 IS | ecosystem: Environmental > Terrestrial > Soil > Riparian zone > Trees stand | place... | reverse complement strand
GGGACGTTGAGAAGCTGCCCGTCGGACAGCGCGGCCGAAACGGTGATCCCACGGTCTACCCCGACGACCGAACCGTCACGTGGACCAGGGAACGGTTCGGGCACGATCGCGAACGCCACGTGCCAACGGCCCGACCGGTCGAGAGTGACCCGGTACGACTTGAACTCGCAGACCTGGCGGGACCAGCGGAACCGGACCCAGCCGATCTTCGGGACCATCACCTCGCCGATATTGCGGTTGAGGCGACGGACGTGCTCAGGTTTGCAGTTGACGATGCGAAAGCCCTCGTTCACCCCGCGCCGACGGAACGTCGGGCTCCCGTGGGTGTTGGCGAAGAACGCACGCATCGCCTTGTCGAAGTCGTTAAGCGCCTGCTGCTGCACGACCGAGGAACCCGCACGCAGCCAATCGAACTCCTGACGCGCCTGCGCGAGCTGCCTCATCCGTTCAACCGCGTTCGGCGCGGCCGGTCGACCGAGCCGCCAGTGCGACTGCTGCTCGACTGGGAGCACAAGCACTTCTTTTCGGGCGACATGGGGGAACTCACCGGCGAAATGGGCACCATCGTGACCTACCGTGGCGGCGAGACGCTGTTCGAACGCACCCTCGCGCCGATGGCCGAGCCCCTGCGTAACGCCGGCCATTGCGGCTACATCAATCTCAACTTGATGATCAACGAGCGAGGTATCTGGCCACTGGAGTTCACCAGCCGCTTCGGCTATCCGGGCTTCGCCATCTGCGAAGCACTCCATCTGGAAGATTGGCCTGCAGTGTTTCGAAAGATGCTGCGCCAGAGCGATTCGCCAGTGCTGCAAACCCGGGATGGATTCGCCTGCGGAGTGGTCCTGACGGTGCCGCCGTTTCCACATGCATTCGGCTATGAGGAACTCTCCAAAGGTGCCCCGATCTGCGACCGCAGCGGGCACGACGTGCACGGACTGATGGACATCCCCGCACTGCACTTCGCCGAAGTGTCGCGCCTTGGAGATCGGTTGATCGCCAGCGGCAGCACCGGCTATATCGGCGTGGCCACCGGCACGGGGTCGTCGGTGAGCGAGGCGCGGCACGATGCCTACCACGCGGCTGAACAGGTGATCGTCCCGAACATGCGATATCGACGCGACATCGGCGAGCGCCTGATTCGCACCGACCTCGATCTGCTCACGCGATGGGGATACATGCCCGCGGCTTGAACCGCGTAGTACCCGACTGACAGCGTCGCCCGTTCGACCCTTTCACCCGGTTGACCGTTGTCTCGTATCGTTCCTGCATGAGACAAGCCTTTCAAGATAGAAGTGAGTTCGGAGCAACATCAGCGAACAACCGGCCAGGCGCAGAGGGCATCCTCCGCCGGGACATCGACACCCTTTTTCTAGACAACCGGTCGTTCGTTGCAGCGGCAAACGAGCCTGATCAACTCTCGAGCTCGCGGGGCTTGTACGAACGCCTCATGGGCATCAATTGCCTGGCAAAGAGCAACAGCAACGAGCGCGAAGCAGCATCGTCTTTCTTGCGGCACTGGATCGAACAGTCCCGCGATGTTCCGTGCGATCTGCCGTCGGACCCATCGGGCCTGCGTGCCTGGTCGCAACAACAGTTGGCCGACGTCGGCCAGCAGTACCGAGCGTACCTGTCGGCGCGCAAGTCACGTGGCAGACGCCAGTACTTCCATAGCCGCTCGCACGCCCTGTCCTTCTTGCGCGCGGTCGCACCGACCAAGCTGGTCGACGGCGCCTGGCTCTTCGGGCTCTTGAATCGTTGGAACGATCCGACATTCAGCGACCTGGTCTTCACCTACGTGGAAGAACTGGGCGACGGGGCGCCGGACCGCAACCACGTGCTGCTCTATCGAAGACTCCTGCAATCCCACGGCATCGATGACTGGCAGGAGCAACCCGATGCCTCGTACGTGCAGGGAACGATTCAACTGGCGTTGGCGACTTGCCCGGATGAGTTTCTGCCTGAGATCATCGGCTTCAACCTCGCCTACGAGCAGTTGCCGTTGCACTTGCTCGTGACCGCCTACGAGCTGGACGAACTGGGAATCGACCCAACCTATTTTTCGCTTCACGTCACTGTCGACAATGCTGCCGGCGGACACGCGGAAAGAGCGTTGCGAGCCACGCAGGATGCGTTGGCAGTTGTTGCGGACAAGGATCGCTTCTGGTCCAGGGTTCGCGATGGATTCCGGCTGGCCGATGCGGGGTTGAGCACCACGCAGGCCATCGCGTCATTCGATCTGCACGATGAAATGGTGCGTGTGCTTGGCACGCGGGCCAATGTCGGCAGCATGGCTCACTCCGACTACTGCCGGATCGAGGGCCGGACAGTGAACGAATGGCTTGCCGATCCGGAGGGCGTTGCCGGCTTCTTGCATGCACTGGAGCGCAAGGGATGGATCGGTCGAGACATCGAGCCTGGCAATTCACGCTTCTGGCGACTGCTGCAAGGCGAACATGCACAGATGTTCGGCGTGTTCGGCGACTACGAACTTCAGGTCATTCACGACTGGCTGCGTGGCGGCAGTGCGTACGACGGCGCATCCTTCGCGCACACGAGTTCACCCCAACCGCCGGTGCCGCACCGCATCCAGCGGCGCCGTGCGGGTCAGGCCAATTCCCCAAGCCATCTCATCAGCGACTCGGATCTCGTCGAGGTCAGGCTTCCGGCGAGAAATCGCGACGCGAACTATAGCGACGGAGCGCAAGTGGCGAAACTGATGGGTCCCGCAATGCATTGGACTGCGGCAGGTCTGGAAGCGACGAGAGTGTTCTCGCAGCAGATTCGGGCGAACTGAAAGCTTCGGCCTGGCGGCTGGCAAGAGAAGACTCGCATGGCCGACCCGCGCGGCCGACTCGGGTTACGTCAGGCCACGTTCGCCGCCGGCTTGTACGACAGGAACGCCAGACCATCCCACAGCCGAAATGGCTGCGCCGCGGCCACGGCGACCTCGAGACCGACAGCGGCGCTGAGCGCATTGAAGTCGTCTTGATCTTCGCGGCGGCTGCGTCCGTAGCTGAGCTCGAAGACGACAAGTGCGCCGCCTGGTCGCAATACACGCGCTGCCTCCGCGAAGTGATCGGCCAGCAGCGACTTGCCTGACTGGAACAGGTAGGGAAACGAATCGACGGCAAGGACAAGGTCCAAGGTCTGCGATGGGATCGTTGCAAACCCTCGCCCTTCCGAAAGTTCGATCTTCACATTCGGCAGGCCGGAGCAGTTGCTGCGCGCGTGCGCCACCATGGCCGGGGAAACATCAAGGCCCAGGATGGAGCCTACCTTGGAGCTCAATGCAACCTCGAGCCGACCGGTGCCACAACCCACGTCGACGATCCGGGCCTGCTGGGATACAAGCCCCTGCTCTTCAAGCCACTGCACCACTTCGCCCGTCGCTTCCGACAGCAGCTGGGGGCTGCCCAACGAATACAGCGCCACGCTGGCCTCACGGGATTGCTGGACCGACCAGTCGAACAGGCGCCGGCAAAAATCGATTCCTTCGTCCACGCTCGGCGCCAGCGCTTCGGTGTCGACGTTGGCGGCGATCATCTTCGCGATGCGTTGACAGCCTGCGCACTGGGCACGCAGCAAGTCCAACAGCGGCGACAGGCGCGGCGTCGATGCGGAGTCTTGCACCAGGCGGCTTTCGATCATCTCGACGCTGTGCCCAAGTTTGAGCCAATACATCAGTGTCATCTCGGCCGACAACTCGCCGCCAATGAAGCGGGCGAGTGTCTGTTGCACCGGGTCGTTCACTGGAGGTCGCCGGGCATGATGGTGATTTCGCGTGCATCGCGCTGGGCCGCCAGTGCAATGCCCAAGGCGCGCAAGCGCGGCAAATTCCGTAGCAAGGTGAACCGCAGACTTTCCTCATCCCTGGACGCGCCCAGAGTCATGAGGGTTTCGGATTGAACGTGAACGAGAACGCGACCCTGCAGCGTGGCCACGCTGGTCGCAAGAGACGCCAGGTCGTTCATCGCCTTTGCACCCACAGGCCGACCGCAGCGATGCGCTCTACATCCTGGTAGGCGGGGCGATCAAGCTCTTCTCCGAAGACATCCGGATCCAGCTCTCGATAGGCGACCGCGAACTTCGCCGGATCGATGCGGTCGTCAATCGACTGACGGAACAGATCGACGCCTTGCAAGACGGGTGCGCCGGTGTAGAGCGCCAATCCGCCGCCAGGGGCCAACAGCGGCAGCCCTTCCAGAACGATGCGCACTGCAAGCCCTTCGCCCAACGCCCCGCCGCCATGCCGGTACAAGCGCTCATGGTCGTCCACCAGATACGGCGGATTCGCCACGATCAGATCCAGGCCCGGCGTCGTTCCGCCGAAAAGGTCGGCGTTCCTGAACGTCACGTTCGAGATGCCGAAAGTCATCGCATTGACCTTCGCAAGTTCCAACGCGCGATCGTTGATGTCCACCAGCTCGAGCGAAGGCGCTGCGTTGCCCGTCGATGCGCCGTGTTGCGCGGCAATCAGTCCACCCGCGCCGGCACCGCAACCCACATCGATCACGCGGTGCAACGGCGCCGCCCTGGCGCGCAGGCCGCGTTCGATGAAGTCAGCGAAACGGTAAGTGTCGGGCCCGAAAAAGACCGAATCGGAGTCGACGGTCGGATACGACGAATGCACATACGCGAGGCCATCGAGGGTGCCGAAGCGAACCTTGCTGCGAAAGTGCTGCCCGCTGCGCTCCACGACACCTGCATCGCTCAACATCGCCCATATGGCGGATGGAAGCATGGTCGGATGAAAAGGCATGTTCCAGCCGAACACATCTCTCAATGACTCGGCGGTGGCATCGGGGCGGCGCGCAAGGTAGCGCCGGTGAGTTTCGGGCGTCGGCGTTACGAATACGTACGACTGATCCATCAACCAACGTGCAGCTGCGTGCAGTGCCTGGACGGCGGTCCATGCGGGTGCTGGCGCGGTGGAACTGCATGCGAGCTTCATGGCACGATGCTCGCGGCTCGAAGCTATACGCGGCGTAGTCGCTGCGCTTTGCGGGTTGCAGGAGAACGGCAACTCACTAGATCGACACCACGAACATTGGCGCAACGACTCCCGCGAACTCATCTGTGCCGGCCGGTAAACCTTGCCGTCATTCGTGCACGGTCGGGTCAACTCAGCGCAGTGGCGCGAGTCTGCGGTGCATGGCCGAGGCCGCGACCGCTGCGCCGCCGGTGGCCACCACGATCTGGTTCAGTCCTTGCGTAACGTCGCCGGCCGCATAAAGGCCGTCGACCGTCGTCTGCTGATGAGCGTCGACCGCGAGATAGCGGGTCTCATCGCACTCGGCGCCCAACGCCAGCGCAAGGGTTGCGTGCACCCGCACGCCGAGTGCGCAATAGAGCGAATCGCATGACGTTTCGCTCTCGCCGTGAACGACCGTGACCCGCTCGTTCCAGCTGTGGACACTGCGCAACGGCTCCTCGACGCAGCGAATGTCCGCTTCCGCCAAGCGCGTCCGGTCCTCGTCGGTCAGCGCTGCCGCACCAGCTTGCATGAAGAGCGTGATGTGCGGCGTGAAGTGACGCAGGTAGATCGCCTCGCCCACGCCAGCGGCGCCGTCGGCATACACGCCGACCTCGCGCCCGATCACCTCGTAGCCGTCGCAGATCGGGCAGTAGCGCAGCGTTCCGTTGCGGAGCGACTCCAGCTCATACGGGGTAGGCGGTGCGATGTCATCGACGCCGGTCGCCAGCAGCATGAGCTTGCCTCGTGCCGAGCCCGTCGGCCATCGAACGCCGAAGCCGTCGCCGTCGTGCCAGGCATGTTCCGCATAGGCATTGACGCGGCGCACGGGGTACGCATCGAGCTGCTTGCGCAGCGACTCGAGCAGCGCGCTGCCGGTGATACCGTCGACGAAGCCTGGGTAGTTGTGCGAACGAGGGATCTTGGCGGCGCGGCTTTGCAACGCATCGAGCAGGATTACCGATCGACGAAAACGCGCCAGGTAGATCGCCGCCGTAAGCCCCGCGGGCCCGCCGCCGACGATCAGCACATCGGCGCGTTCCTGCATGACGCCGTCAACCGACTCCGACGAGTGCATGGTCCGGCACGCGGGCGCCGCTGCGCTCCACGGCGGGCGGCGGCGATCGGAGCCACAAGAACAGCACGATCAACGCGCCGATCGCGAGCGCACACAAAAGCACCGTCATCCGGTGCGTAGCGCGCCTCTTATGGGGTTCCCGGTTTGGATCTTGCTGGTCTGTCATCGGCACTTCGCGACTCTCGTTAGGCTGGACATGGGGCTGACATCGGCTGAACGGCCGTGGAAGAAAGCAGATGGGCAATCGGCGCGCCTTCTTCTGCGCTGACTGCCGTAGGCAGGCACACCAGTTGCCTAGGCGCTGTCATGGAAAACGCCAAACGAGACATGTGGGCCACCGGCCTACGCAACGGCGCCGGCAGAGAAGAGAGCTGGTCCCTGGCCACGGAGATCGTGCCGGACGACCATGTTTGTCTGGGCGCGAACCTGCTGGACGAAACAAGCTGGTTCCGCGTAACCGATATCGAGAAATCGGTGCACGGGGTCTGGCTGCGCGTTCGCGTCGGAGACTATCGGCAGCGGGTGTTCCGCAGCACCGGCGAGAGCGTGAAGGTCCGGCGCAGCAGCGTCAAGATCGCTGCCTGAACCGGTCGAGCGCATGCCAGATGACTGGCGGCTCGACCTAGTTGGCGTCAGGCTGTTTCGCCGCTCATCTCCGACATCAACTCTTCCTTGCGCGTCTGCAGTTGTTCGCGCATCGCCACGAGGTCGAGCTTCTTAGCGGCCCGTGCCTTGGTGAAGATCTCATTGCGTTCTTCCTTGACGTGGTGATCGATGTACTCGCCGAGCACCGTCACCTTCGCATCGAACTTGTCGTCGATGTCGACGCCATCCTTGATCTGAGCGATCAAGTCCTTGGCGCTGGCGTGTTCGACCTCGGCTTCATCGAGCAGGTCGGTGTCCTTGATCGCTTCGCGCAGAGCGGGATAGAAGATCTCTTCTTCGATCTGCGCATGGACCGTAAGCTCCATGCAGATTTCATTGGCGAGGTCGCGCTTCTTTTGCGAAGCGCTGGCGGCTTTCGACTTGGAAAGCTCCTCGTAATCCTTGAACATCTTCTTTACTTTTCGGTGGTCCGCATCCAAAAGGCTGCAGGCATCGGGCTGGCTGCGACTTGTCGTGGCTGGCATGGTGGCTCCTAGGTTGTGATCAATGAACAGCAGAAACTTTCAACGCAAAACCACTACTTGCATGTAGGAATCGGCCTGTGCCTGCTTTCAGACAATCCGCCTGCGCATCGACAGCTTGAATCAGCGCGGCGACGCCAGAGCCGATGGCTCTTTCCAGTTGAACCCGACATAGCGCCAAATCACAAGGCAACCCGGAGGCGAGTCGATCAGCGACACCGACGACGTCGGGTCCTTGCCGTCGGTATAGACGGTGAAGTTGGGCAGCAGTTGAGTTTGCCGGTACCCGACCAGCTCTTGCTGCGCCACACTCTGACAGGTAAAGGGTGCGACCGAAATGCGCTCTGCATGAACCGAGCACGACCCGTCGGCTTCGGGGACGGCGGTGATCGACATGGCCGCGCCGCCGTTCAGGTACTCCATGCCGATCATCGCGAACGTGGCGCTGTCGTTGGTGCGCTTGCGGTCCCAATCGAGCAGCACATCGTTCGACTTGGCGTTCTTCACGGCCGCCGACGAGAGTCGCTGCAATGCCGGCAAGCAGCGCTTCAAGCCGACATTGGCGGCGGCGGTGGCCAGCGCATTGGCCGGCGCGGCGGCCGGCCGGGGCGGCACCAGAACGCCCTGTGCCAGAGCGATCGACACGTTCAACACGAGTGCGCCGGCCAGCAACAAACGTGCAACAGGCGCAGCAAGCGCCGTAGCCAAGATCACCTGGCCTCCCGGTACAGCGCGTCGATGGCCTCGGTGTAGATCCGCACGTTGACCTCGCTTTCGGGATCGAGCTTGCGCAGCAATCGCCGCGCTCGATCCCGGTGACTCTTCAAGTCGTGATCGTGTTCGGCGAATGCACGCTGCAGCGCCGCGCCGCCGGCCTCGCAATCGAAGCCGTCGTAGTAGTAGCCGCAATCGTCGATCAGCTTCGAGTTGGGATCAACGGGTATCCTTGCCAACACACTTCCAGATAGAAGTAGTTGAGCGGGTTTTCCCACTCGTGCGAGATCACAATGTCGGTGTTCGAGGCGAGGGACAGCGGCGTGGCGTGCGTGCCCAGAAACACCGCTTGTGCTGGCGCACGAGAAGTAACTGCCGTTCACGTCGGCCACCTGCGGCACCATCCAGATGTCGTCGTAGCGCTGGTTCACGAACAGGCTTGGAACCCCGCAGCGGACGGCCGAACAGCACCTATTCCATCGCAAACACATACTCGGCGCTGCAGCAATACGACACCAGCCGCACGCCGCGGCGCTTGAGGTAGTCCGTCTGGATGCTGTCGATCTGGTCACCGAGTTCGACCAGCACGTCGACCATGTCCTTCGCGTCCTCGAAGCTCGCCGCCGGCCAGCGCCAGGTCCCAGGGCATGCGGTCGGTGATCGGTGTCTGCGTGATGTTGACCAGCACGACCGAGCCGACGTTGTCGCAGTGCTTCAGCGCTTCGGCCAGGAACACCGCGTTCTGCTTGATCCCGTTGTTCCACAGCGTCTCCCCCCGCGTGGTTGAGGCCGATCGTGATGCCGATTCGCAATTGCCCGTTCGCATCGGCTAGCCGTCCCGAAGACGGCTGGCATGAAGCGAGACGGGCATTGAATAGGTGTCCTGTTGCATGAACAGGGTCCCATCACCTTCGTCTTTGGAATGATGTGCGGCAGCGCACCGCCCGCCGCCGGCACGACCTCTGCCGCTTATGAGCCGTCGATCGGCTGCATGCTGTTCGCAAAGTCGAACAGGCCTTCGAGTTCGGTTGATTTGTCGAAGATTGCGTCTGCGCCCAGTAGCTGCGCCTGAGCCCGGATGTCGGGCGTCGCGTAATTCGTCAGCAGCACGACGCGTTGATGTGCCTGCCTGTCCTTGCAGCCCTCGAGCACGCCCAGGCCCGAACCTTTTCGCAGGAACAGGTCGACAACGGCCAGGTCCCAGCTGCCGTTGTGCTCCTTGAGCCAATGCACGGCCTCGGACTCGGTCTCGGCCATGCCAAGGACGCGTGCGCTCGCCAGATCCTCCAGGGTGGGAATCAGGCTGTCGCGAATGGTCTTGTTGTCTTCGACCAGAAAGGTGATGAGGGCCATGCCTTGAAGGTAGCCAGGCCCTTGGCCCCGCGCGCCATCCAGGGACTGTTCGACGCGTCGGATAAGTCCGCGCCTCGACCTCTGAAACGCCACCGGGCCAGCTGAGTTCTCCGGTCGTCTGCAGGAAACTCGCACACTTGCTGAAGACTTCACTTGCGACTGCAAAGGCTCCGTCGATGGCCACTGCGGCGCAAATCTACCAACCGGTCTTTTCGATGGAGAACCATGCGTGACCACAGTCCTGGACAAAGCGCTCAAGCGGCAAGTCACCGTCGGTGGCGCCGATTACATCGTCACGATCGATCCCGAAGGATTGCGGGTGACCGGCAAGGGCAAGCGACGACCGCAGGCGGAGTTGCGCTGGAGCGATCTCTTGAGTGGCGATGCGGCCCTGGCCGTCGCGCTTAATGCTTCCTTGTTACCCAGGCCCGACACCAAGCCCGCAGCCAAGCCTGTTATCAAGACCGCAGCGCGCCGAACCCCGAAGAACGCCAAGTCAGCCTGATTCAGGCCAACGCATTCGCCTGTGCACTTGCCGGCGCCGTGGTCAGCCCGGGAGCATCCCGGCGCTGATAGTGACGCGCCTTGTCCTGGTACATCGCCCGGTCGGCCCATTGCAGTGCGGTGTCGATCGGCTGGCCGGCCTGACAGGTGGCTGCCCCGACGGCAAAGCTGAGCGTGTGGCCGCTCAGCCCGGCGTAGAACTGGTTGTTCAGCTCGAGCAGCGAATCGATGCGGCCTCGCATGGCCTGCGCGCCGGCCTCGTCGGTCAAGGGCATCAGCACCGCGAACTCGTCCCCGCCGATGCGCGCCACGCAGGCCGGTCCCTCGACCGCCCGTGCCAGCACCTCGCCCGCGCGGCGCAGCAAGGCATCGCCCGCTGCGTGTCCGGATTCGTCATTGACCTGCTTGAGGCCGTTGAGGTCGATCGCCAGCACGGAGACCGGCCAAGGCCCCTTGCGCGACAGGCGGTTGAGTTCTTCCGTATAGAAGGTGCGATTGCGCAGCTTGGTCAACACGTCGTGCTTGCCCAGGAATTCCAGGTAGGCCTCGGCCTTCTTGCGCGCCGTGATGTCGATCAGCGAGACCAGCACCAGGTCCCAGTCGGCCAGATGGTCCTCGAGCACCGCGAACTGCATGTGGATGTTGATCAGGTCGCCCGTCAGCGCGTAGTTCACCACTTCGCGGTGTTGCAGCGTCTTGCCGTTCCACAAATCCTGCAGCTGCTCGGCGAACGACTCGTGCATCTCGTCGCGAAACACGCGGCCCAGGTTCTGCAGCAGATGGTTGCGGTCGCGCGCCGCGAACATGCGTAGCGTCTCTTGATTGACGTCGATGACGCGTATCTCCTGCATGCACCGCATCACGAATTCGGGGTGGACCTTCAGGAACGTCGGAAAGTCGCTGATGCCGCATGCCCGTATCTCGTCGAGCAGACGCCGAACCGCGCTGAAATCCTCGACCCAGAGCGACACGGGCGACTGCTGGAACAGGCCCCGCGCGTAACGCTCGCTCTGTGCCATGCGCGCCGCCGACTGCACCTGTTCGGTGATGTCCTCGAGCGACACGAGGACGCGATCCCAGCTCACTTCGCAACCCGGAAGCACGCTCACACGCACCTGCACATCGAGCCTGCGACCGTCCAGTGCGTAGTTGACTGTCTTGTTCTCGATGGCATTCATTCCGCTCCACAACTGGAGCAGTTCGTGCACCACCGAGCCGGACATGTCGTCGCGAAAGACCTGGGAAAGCTGCGAAAGCAACTGATCTTGCGAAGCCGCCGCGAACAGCCGCAGCGTCTGTCGGTTGACCCGCAACACCTTGAGCTGCGCCATGCAGAGCAGCACGCGGGACGGGTCGGCCTCCAGGTGCGCCGCCAGATCATCGACACCCTCCGCGCGCCACTGATCGAACAGCGATTTGAGTCCGCTGTAGTCCTCCAGCCAGAGCGACACGGGCGCGAGCTCGAACATGGCTTCGAAATCGTTGCCGGAGACCATCGAAGGAACTGTCGAATCCATGCTTTCGATTGTCTGGCGGGCCAGGATATCGAACGTCTCATTGGGCTGCCAACCCGGAACTTTGGCACGCGACATTGGCCTGCTGCAGGCCGGTGTGCTGCCGCAACGACAGTGGCATTGCACGTGCAGTCCAACGAAAGTTCTATCTTTTCTCGTGGGCACGCTCACACCTTCGACGCATCCTCATCGAGCGCGCCGCGGCGCTGCAGAATCAAGGTCGCACTTGCCTGGCAACGCGCTGCAATTGCTCGAACGCGACGAAGCGCGTCCGGTGCTTCTCTGCAATGGCGGCACCGGCCGGCGCAAACCGGCGACCTGCTTTCGACATCGCAGTCATCGCCGTCGTGACATCGACAAAAGCACCGCTCGCCACACCACCCAGCATGGCCGCACCCAGCATCACGGGCTCGTCAGCGTCGCCAGTCAGCACGGGCTTGCCGGTCGCGTCGGCGAGCAGTTGCCGAACGAGGTCGAGCCTTGCTGCGCCGCCGCTGATGACGGTCTGCTCCACCGGCGCGCCCGCTGCGCTCTGTGCCTCGATGATCTGCCGCAGCCCATTAGCCGATACCGCACGACCCCGCGACGTAGAAGGCGACCAGGCTTTCGATGTCGCTCTCCATGCCGAGCCCGGCGATCAGCGCCCTCGCCTTCGGGTCCGCGAACGGTGCCCGGTTGCCGAGGAACTCCGGCACCACGTAAAGGCCTTCTGCCAGGTCGACCGCATCCGACAACGTGCCGCTTCGCTGCGCGGCGAGGTCGGCCAGAAAGGTCGGCAAGGAACGATCGAGCGCCTTGGCCTGCTGCCTGAGCACAGGCGTCATCGGGTGCATCGAGAGCAGCCGTTTGATCGCGGCGCCAGCGGCCGACTGGCCTCCTTCGTTGAGCCAGGTGCCGGGCACCATGGCCGATCGATAAGGCCCCCACACGCCGGGCACGAACACCGGCTCACGCGTGGTGGTCATCGTGCACGACGACGTGCCGAAAACGTAGGCCATCGAGGCGAACGGATCGCCTTCGATGCCGACCGTGCCCAGGCCACCGGCATGCGCGTCGATGATGCCGGCGCCGACCGCCGTGCCGATGGGCAGGCCCAGTTCGGTCGAGGCGCGCGGTGTCAGGCCGTTGCCCAGCGCGGAGCCGGGCGCAACCACGCGGCGGCCGATCCGGGCGAACGACTCGTCGGCCAACACGCCCAGCCCGACCGCATGAAAGTAGGACGGATCCCAGCGCCCTTCATGCGCGAGGTAGGTCCATTTGCAGGTCACGGTGCAAGTGGAGCGCGACAAATCGCCACTGGCGCGCCACGTGAGGTAGTCGGCCAGGTCCATGAACTGCCACGCCTTGGCGAACACCTCGGGCTTGTGCTCGAGCAGCCAAAGCAGCTTGGGCGTTTGCATCTCGGGCGAGATCTTGCCGCCGACGTACTTCAGCACGTCATGACCGATGGCGTTGATCCGGTCTGCCTGCGCGACCGCGCGATGGTCCATCCAGACGATGATGTTCCGGTCGGCGTCACCCGTCAGGCCGACCGGCAGCGGCGTGCCGCCATCGCCCAGCACGACGAGCGAGCAGGTCGCGTCGAAGCCGATGCCCGTCACCTGGTCGGGCAAGACGCCGGCCGATGCCACCGCGCCGCGGACAGCCGCGCAAACGGCCTGCCAGATCTCACGGCTCGACTGCTCCACGATCGAGCCGGGCGCATGGAACACGGTGATGTCTTGCTGGTCGGATGCGAGCAAGCGTCCGTTCAAGTCGAAAACGCCGGCCCGCGCACTGCCGGTGCCTACGTCGACGCCGACCACGCAGCCTTGCCGCGCCGAAGCTTGCGGATGGCCCATCAGAGATCGACGTTGTTCGGAAGGATGACGATGTCGCGGATCGTCACGTTGCGCGGCCGGGTCAGCATGAACAGCACGCAGTCGGCGACCTCCCTGGCTTCCATCAGGCTGCCCGACGCCAACGCCTCGTCCATCTTGGCCTTGGGCCAATCGTCGAGCAATGCGGTGATCACCGGTCCCGGCGCCACGGCACCGACGCGCACGCCGTGCTTTGCGAGTTGCCGCCGCGTGGTGTGCACGAATGCCTGCACGGCAAATTTGGAGGCCGTGTAGATCGGTTCCCACGCCACCGGCACGATGCCGGCGATCGAGCTCGTGAAGAGAATGTCGCCCGACTGCTGCGCGATGAAATGCGGCAGCACCGCATGCACCGATCGGAATGCCGCATTGACGTTCAGGTTGAGCACACGGTCCCAGTCGTCCGGATTTCCGTCGACGACATTGCCGCCGACATAGCCGCCCGCGTTGGCATGAAAGATGTCGAGCCCGCCGGCAAGCGCGATGATCCTCGGCAGCATCGACGAGTTGTCTCGCGCATCGAGCAGGTCGACCTTCAGCGGCATCGCCTTCGGGCCGAGTTCGTCGCATACCTGCGTGAGCTTGACCATGTCGCGGTCGATCAACACGACCTTGGCGCCTGCCTCGATCAGCGCGCGCGTGCAGGCCAGGCCGATGCCCGATGCGGCGCCGGTGATGGCTGCGATCCGGCCGTTCAGTGCTTGGTTCGTCATCGGTGCGTCACCGGTGGGGTCTGGTTCAGCGCGTGCCCGGTGCCTCGAGTGCCTGGTAGTGGCGCAGCGCGGCGCGGGCCGTCTTCTCGTCGCAGATCAGCACCGAGACGAGCTTGGCCCACAGCACCGCGGCGATCACCGGCGCCTTGTTCATGCCGCCTGAAGAAACGACGACCGTCGGTATGCGCGCGAGCTCGACCGTCGACGGTGCGACCACGCGCCGGTTCAGTTCGTGGCGCACCGGCGCGCCGTACCGGTCGACGAACTGTCCGATGATGTCGCCCACGGCCTTGGCCTGACGCAGGCTCGCCACGCTGACGTCTTTCGGCAAGCCATAGCGCACCAGCAGCGAGCGCGTGCTGAGGTCGCCCACGCTGAGCAGCGCGACGTCGTTGGCGGCGATCTGCTTGAAGGCTTCCTTGAAGACATCCTGCGAAACGATGGTGTCTCGCGATGCATGACTGCCGGCATACAGCGGGGCGGCGAGGTAGCTGCACTGCGCGCCGAGCCGCGATGCGAATGCGCTGGCGGTTTCGAAGGTGTTGATCTCGAGGCCGCGCGTCAGGCCGCCCATCATCGAGTTGACGTTGACCTTCGGCCACTGGCCCGGCGTGAGGTGACGGATCGCCTCGCGCAGCGTGGCTCCCCACCCGACGCCGATGCCGCGCACCGGATGCGCGGCCAGGTGGCTCGACAGGTACTCGCCCGTTGCACGGCCGAGCAACACGGGAATCAGTTCGGCATCTTCCGGCGTCGGGATGATGACCGCCTCGTGCAGGCCGCAGATGCGGCGCAAATCTTCTTCGAGCCGCAGGCAGCTCTCGAAGCGGGAGTTGATCTTGATGCTGACCAGGCCGCTCTCGCGCGCCTCGCCGAGCACGCGGTTGACGCGCAGCCGTGTCATGCCCAACTGCGTGGCGATGCGGTCTTGCGTGAGCCCTTCCATGTAGTAGAGCCAGGCCACGCGGACCGGTATCGGGTCTTCTTCTGCCATTGCCGAAAGTGCTCCGTCTCACTTCATGTTTTTCAAGAACGCGCGATGGTGGCACGAGCCTCCTGACGGTCAGCGCCTAGGTGTAAGTACGCGTCCGTCATGCAGTTGAAACAAATGCATTTCAGAATATACACTTGTTCACTGCCAGCACGACACCCCCAAGCCCTTCGATCGCAGGAGACATGAGCCCGACACTTTCCACCTTGCAGCGTACGCTGCGCGACGCCGCGGTCACGCGCGAAGTGGTGATCGAGCGTGACGCCGCGTGCGCCTTGCCCGACGTCGTGGCGCGCATCCTACCGGGGGCGACGTGGCTGGTGATCGCCGACGACACGACCTGGCGCGTCGCGGGTGATGCCTCGCAGGCAGAGCTGAAAGGCGCGGGCATCGCGACGGCAGCGCCCATCGTCCTGCCGTCCACGCCGCGGTTGAAACCGCTGGCCGAGACGGCCCAGCGCCTGGCCGAACAGATCGCTGCCAGCAACGCCGTGCCGATCGCCGTGGGCTCGGGCGTGGTCAACGACCTGGTCAAGTACGCAGCCGCGCTGTGCGGCAAGCCCTACGTGTGCGTGGCGACCGCCGCGTCGATGGACGGCTACGCCGCCTCGGGCGCGGCGCTGCTGCAAGACGGCTTCAAGCGCACCTTGCCCTGCGCGCCGCCACTCGCGGTGCTGGCCGACCTCGACGTGCTGGCCGCAGCGCCGGCGCGCATGACCGCATGGGGCTATGGCGACCTGGCCGGCAAGGCCGTGGCCGGCGCCGATTGGCTGCTTGCCGATGCGCTCGGTGTGGAGCCGATCGCTGCGCAACCCTTCGCGCTGGTGCAAGACCATCTTGCCGGGTGGCTGGCCGAGCCTGAGCGCCTGGCTGCCCGACAGCCGGACGCGCTCGGCAACCTGCTCGGCGGCTTGCTCGTCAGCGGCTTCGCGATGCAGGCGCACGGCAACTCACGGCCCGCGAGTGGCAGCGACCATCAGTTCTCCCATCTGTGGGAGATGGAGAACCTGCAGGTCGATGGAGAGCCTGCGGCGCACGGCGCGTGTGTAGGCATCGGCTGCGTGGCCATGCTCGCGATGTATCAGTGGTTGATCGCGCAGCCGATTTCGGCGCTGAGTTCGCTCCCAGCGGCCGAAGCCATCGACCACGACGCCGAAGCGCTGCGGCAGGAAATCACTGCAGCCTTCGGCACAGGCGAACTCGGCGCCGCCGCGCAACAAGAGATGCAGGCCAAGCGCGCCGCCGGCAGTCGTGCCGCTCGGGTTCGGCGCTTCGTGCGCGCCTGGCCCGCGCTCCGCGAGCGCCTGTCGACGCAACTCATCCGGGCCGACGACATGCAACGGCGCCTGCGCATCGTCGGGGGCGCCAGCCATCCGCGCGACCTGGGCATCGCCGATGCGCAGCTCGCCGCCGACTACCGCCGGGCTCGGCTGATCCGCCGCCGCTACACCCTGCTCGACCTGCTCGAAGACCTCGGCTGGCTCGACCACGCAACGAGCGCGCTGTTCGAAGCGCGAGGGTTCTGGGGCGCTCAGGCCGGGCCCACGACGACGACCTCACTCACCAATACCTAAGGAGACAGCGATGAACCGAACGCGACGCACCCTGACCACGGCAGCCCTTTGCTGCGCAATGCTGCTGGGCGCAAGCTCGCCCGCCGCCGCCCAACCCGTCGAGGTGCAGTGGTGGCACGCCATGGGTGGAGCGTTGGGCGAGCGCGTCGACGAGCTCGTCAAGAACTTCAACGCATCACAGACGAAGTACGTCGTGGTCGCCACCAACAAGGGCAACTACGACGAAGTCATCAACGGCACCATCGCGGCCTACCGCGCCAAGCGCGCACCGCAGATCGTGCAGATCTACGAGCGCGGCTTCATGACGATGATGCTGTCCGAAGCCACGATGCCGGTGCAAGACCTGCTCGACCAGCGCGGCTACAAGGTCGCCTGGGGCGACTTCGTCAAACCCGTGGCCGGCTTCTACAGCTACAAGGGCAAGCTCATGACGATGCCGTTCAACTCGTCGTCGCCGATCCTCTGGTACAACAAATCGCACTTCGAGAAAGCCGGGTTCGCCAAGCCCGCGGAGACCTGGCAAGAGCTGGAGCAGCAGCTCTACGCCATCAAGCAAAAGGGCGTGTCCAGTTGCGCCTCGGTGCTGGCGGGCGACTACCACTGGAGCCTGTTCGAGAACTACAGCGCCATCAACGACCTGCCCTACGCCACCAAGGCCAACGGCTACCAGGGCCTCGATACCGAGTTCGTCTACAACAAGACCACCGTGGTCTCGCAAGTGGGCCGCATCAGCAAGTGGATCAAGGATGGCGTGATGGAGATCGCCGGCCAGGGCTTGAGCCCCGAGCAGCTCTTCACGTCCGGCAAGTGCTCGACCTTCTTCGCCTCCACCGCGGCGCACAGCAGCGTCGAGCGCACCGCCAAGTTCGACTGGAGCGCCACCTACCTGCCGTGGGAGCAAGGCAAGACGCCCAAGAACAGCACCATCGGCGGCGCCTCGCTGTGGGTGATGAAGGGCCACAAGCCGCAGGAGTACGAAGCGGTCGCCGCCTTCCTCGACTACTTGGCCAAGCCCGAGACACAGCTGTGGTGGCACAAGGTCACGGGCTACGTTCCGCTGACCAACAAGGCCTATCAGCTCGCCAAAGAAGAGGGCTATTACAAGGACCATCCGACGCGCGAGATCGCGATCATGCAGCTTAACCGCGGCACGCCCACGGCCAATTCGACCGGCTTTCACTTCGGCAACTTCACCCAGACCATGATGGTGCAGCGCGAAGAGGCTGAGCAGGTGTTCGCCGGCAAGAAGGAGCCACAAGCGGCGATGGACGATGCGGTCAAGCGCAGCAACGAGATCCTGCGGCAGTACGAAAAGCTCAACAAGGGCAAGTACTGAAGGCGACGGTCGAACGCGATGATTGAACGACAGCACTGAAGGCAAGCATGTCGAGTGCACAAGCAGGCCTCAAGCGCGCCCATTACAAGGACGCGCGCTTGCCCGCGCTGCTGCTGTTGCCGCAGCTCGTGATCCTGCTGCTGTTCTTTTTCATCCCTTCGCTGCGCGCACTGACGCAGGCCTTTCTGCTGTCCGATCCGTTCGGCAACACGGTGCACTTCGTCGGCTTCGACAACTTTCGGCAACTGTTCGAAAGCGCCAACTACCACGAGTCGATGAAGGTCACGGTGGTGTTCACGCTGGCGCAGAACGTGCTGACGATCTTCGTGGCAATGGTGCTGGCGTTCGCGAGCGACCGCATCATCCGCGGCCGGGGCGTCTATCGCGCCATCATCCTCTTGCCCTACGCGATCGCGCCCGTGGTCGCGGGTATCTTGTGGGCGTTTCTATTCAATCCGTCGGTCGGACCGATCGCGCATCTGCTGCACGGCATGGGCATCGCATGGGACCCGAACCGCATCGGCTCCGACGCCATGCTCCTGGTCGTGCTCGCCGCATCGTGGAAGCACGTGTGCTACGACTACATCTTCCTGCTGGCCGGCCTCCTGGCCATTCCGAGCTCGTTGCTGGAGGCCGCCGCGGTCGATGGCGCCGGCCCGTTGCGCCGCTTCTTCACGGTCGGGTTGCCGCTGCTGGGCCCGACCCTCTTCTTTCTGGCCGTAATGAATTTCGTCTACGGCTTCTTCGAGATCTTCGCGATCATCGATGCGGTGACTCGCGGCGGCCCTGCGGGCGCGACCAACGTGCTGGTGTTCAAGGTGTACGTCGATGGCTTCATCAACCTGGACCTCGGATCGTCGGCAGCGCAGTCGGTGGTGCTGATGATCTTTGCGCTCTTCATGACGTTGCTGCAGTTCCGGTACGTCGAGCGCAAGGTGAGCTACGACGTATGAGGCACTGTCATGGTTGAACGCACTCCCATCCTCAACGGCCTGTGCCACGCGATCATGCTGGTGGGCGTGGCCTTCGTCTGCGTGCCGCTCTACCTGGCGTTCGTCGCGGGCTCGCTGAGCATCGACGACGTGCAGAAGGTGCCGCTGCCCTGGGTGCCCGGCGACCAGTACCTGGAGAACCTGCGAACGGCCTGGACGCAGGGCAACTTCGGCCGGTTGTTCATCAACTCCTTCATCGTCGCGCTGGGCATCACCGTCGGCAAGATCGCCGTGTCGCTGCTGTCGGCCTTTGCGATCACGTACTTCCGCTTTCGCTTTCGCATGACGATCTTCTGGCTGATCTTCGTGTCGTTGATGCTGCCGATCGAGGTGCGTATCTCGCCGACCTACGAATCGGTGGCCAACGCAGCGCTGCCGTTGCAGTGGCTGGCCGAAGCCCTGCACGTGGCGTCGATCTGGCAATGGATCAGCGGGCACGACATCGACATCAAGCTCGAATGGAACCTGGTCAACACCTACCCGGGGTTGATCCTGCCGCTGATCGCCTCGGCCTCTGCGACCTTTTTGTTCCGGCAGTTCTTCCTGACCGTGCCCGACGAACTGTGCGAGGCAGCGCGGCTGGACGGCGCCTCGCCGATGCACTTCTTCTGGACCATCCTGCTGCCGCTCTCGCGCTCGAACATCGTGGCGCTGGCGATCATCCTGTTCCTGTACGGTTGGAACCAATACCTCTGGCCACTGCTCTTCACCACCGACAAGGACATGGCGACGGCGGTCATCGGCCTGAAGCACCTGATCCCGCGAGCCGATTCGCAGCCCGCGTGGAACGTCGCGATGAACGCCGCGCTGCTGACGATGCTGCCGCCGATCATCGTGGTGGTGGCGCTGCAGCGTTCGTTCGTCAAGGGACTGGTCGACAGCAGCAAGTAGCAAGTAGCAGCAAGCCAGGGACAACTCGCAAGGAACCGAAAAATGCTGATCGTGGGACACCGTGGCGGCCGCAACCTGTGGCCCGAGAACAGCCTGAGCGGCTTCAGGCGCCTGATCGAGAGCGGCGCCGATGCGGTCGAGTTCGACGTGCAGGAAACGCGCGACGCGGGTGCCGTGGTCATCCACGATCCGCTGCTCGACCGCACGACCACGGGCACCGGGCCGGTCCGCGATCGCAGCACGGCCGAAGTGCTCGCGACCCCGCTACGGGCCGGCCAGGGCGAGCGCGGCGGCCCTGCCGGCGAATGCGTTCCGGCTCTGGCCG
>Ga0190273_10000322_pt1 | contig 19948 bp, 22 predicted proteins | sample Popmic504IS_FD_134513 | JGI IMG/M metagenome (GOLD analysis project Ga0190273, IMG submission 134513) | Populus adjacent soil microbial communities from riparian zone of Shoshone River, Wyoming, USA - 504 IS | ecosystem: Environmental > Terrestrial > Soil > Riparian zone > Trees stand | place... | reverse complement strand
GACCGCCTGCAGGCCGGCGACGCCGGCGCCGAGGACGAGGACCTTGGCCGGCGGCACGGTGCCGGCGGCGGTGGTCATCATCCCGAAGAAGCGGCCGGACTCGCGGGCGCCGATCAGGGTCGCCGCGTAGCCGGCGGCAGCGGCCTGCGAGGAGAGCGCGTCCATCGCCTGGGCGCGGGTCGTCCGCGGGATCGCCTCCATCGCGAAGGCGGTGACCCCGGCGCCGGCCAGCGCTTTGTTCGTGTCCGCCGCGACCCAAGGGTTGAGGTGGGAGATCAGCAGCTGGTTGCTGTTCAGCTTCGAGATGTCGTCGCTGCTGGGGACGGCGACGTGGAGGACCACATCGGCGCCCCAGGCGGCAGCGGCGTCGACGACCTGGGCGCCCGCCTCCTCGTACTGGGAGTCGGGGTGGCCGGAGGCCTCGCCGGCGCCGCGCTCGACGAGCACGTCGACCTTCTCGTTCTTCTTCAGCGATTTGACGACGTCGGGGACCAGCGCCACGCGGCGCTCCCCTTCAGCAGTCTCTTTCGGCACTCCGATCTTCATGGCGCGGCGCGGAAGATTATGCGATCCGGTCGGGAAGGTGTCCCGACCCCCGCCGATCAGGCAGAGACGCCAGCCAGTGCGGCCAGCCGCTCGAGCGTGTGCAGCTGCTGGTCGCGCTCGACGTGGACGGGGGAGCAGATCAGGCGATCGATGCCGGCGCCGCGGAAGCGCTCGATCCGCTCGGCCACCTCGGCCTCGGTCCCGACCAGGGAGGTCGCCTCGACGATCTCGTCCGGCATCACCTCGAAAGCGCCGCCGCGGTCGCCGTCCTGGAAGCGCCGCTGGACCTCGTCGGCGACCTCACCGAAGCCGAAGCGGTGGGCCAGGTCGACGTAGAAGTTGGTCTTGCGGCTGCCCATGCCGCCGAAGTAGAGGACGAGGCCGGCCTTGACGACGTTCTTGGCCGCCTCGAGGTCGCCATCGATCGCCACCTGCAGCGAGGGGCTGACCTCCAGGTCGGAGCGCTGGCGCCCACCCTTCGCGAAACCCGCCTCCAGGTGCTCGCCCCAGGTCTCCTCGAAGGCGTCGACGCTGAAGAAGATCGGGATCCAGCCGTCGCAGATCTCCGCCGCCATCTCGACCGATTTGCGGCCGATCGCGCCGACGAAGACGGGGATCTCGTTGCGCAGCGGGTGGAAGTTCAGCTTTAGCGGCTTACCCTCGCCGCCCGGCAGCGGCAGCGTGTAGTGCTCGCCCTGGTGGTCGACGGGACCCTCGCGGGCGATGATCTCCCGCACCACTTCGATGTACTCGCGGGTGCGCCCCCAGGGCTTCGCGTAGGGGACTCCGTACCAGCCCTCGGAGACCTGCGGGCCGGAGGGACCGAAGCCGAAGAGGAAGCGGCCGCCGGAGAGTTTGTCGATCGTCGCCCCGGCCATCGCCGCGGCGGCGGGCGGTCGCGCCGGCACCTGCATGATCGCGGCGCCGAGGTTGATCTTCTCGGTGCGGGCCGCCAGCCAGGCCAGAACGCTGACCACGTCGGAGCCGTAGGACTCCGCCGCCCAGACCGACTCGTAGCCCAGGTTCTCGGCGGCGAGGACCACCTCGGCGGCCTCCTCGCCGGCCGGGCCGATCCCCCAGTAACCCAGGTTTAGTCCAAGCTTCAGGCCCATAGCTTCCGCACCCTATTGAATAGGGAGATGGGCAACGGCAAACCCTCCCCCGATCAAGGGCTCTCCAGCCAGGAGGCAGCCGCGCGCCTGCGCAAGCTCGGACCGCCGCCGGAAAACTCCTCGCGCTCGACCGCGAGCATCGTCGCCGGCAACGTCTTCACCCTCTTCAACCTGATCATCGGCGCCTTCTTCGTGCTCGACATCGGGCTCGGGCTCTACGCCGACTCGATCTTCGGCCTGATCGCCGTCGTCAACTCCTACATCGGCATCCGCCAGGAGCTGAAGGCGAAGAAGACGCTGGACGAGCTGGCGGTGCTGGTGGCGCCGCGCGCCGACGTCGTGCGCGACGGCGCCGTCGTCGAGCTGCTGGCGACCGAGGTGGTGCCGGGCGACGTGATCCAGGTCGGGCCCGGCGACCAGCTGATCGCCGACGGCGAGGCGATCGCATCGCGGGGGCTGACGGTGGACGAGTCGCTGCTGACCGGCGAGTCCGACGGGATCAAGAAGGGCGAGGGCGACCGGGTCCTCTCCGGCTCCTTCTGCGTCTCGGGCTCGGGGCACTACGTGGTGGACGCGGTGCGCGAGGAGAGCTACGCCGGTCAGATCGCCGGCGAGGCGAAGACCTTCCGCCACCCGCCCTCGCCGCTGCAAGAGGAGGTGAACCGGGTGATCATCGCCTCCACCTACGTGATGCTGCCGCTGGCGGCGCTGCTGGTCCTGAGCCTGAAGCTGCGCAACGTCGGCTTGGAGGAGGCGGCGCAGACGGCGACCGCCGGGTTGGTGACCCTGATTCCCGAGGGCCTGGTGCTGCTGATGAGCGTCACCTTCGCGGTCGCGGCGGTGCGGCTGGCGAAACGGGACACGCTGGTACAGCAGATGAGCGCCACCGAGAGCCTCGCCGCGGTCGACACGATCTGCGTCGACAAGACCGGGACGCTGACCGCGGGCGAGCTGCGCCTGGCCGAGGTCGAGTACGCCGACGGGATTGACCCTGCCTCCGGGGAGAAGGCGCTTGGCCGCTTCGCCGCCAGCGCCGGCGACCGCAACCAGACGCTGGAGACGATCGCCGAGAAGTTCCCGGGCCAGGCGGGGAAGGTTCGCAGCGAGGTGCCTTTCTCCTCGGAGTGGAAGTGGAGCGGGGTCTCGCTCGACGGCGGCAGCGACGGGTCCACCTACGTGATGGGGGCGCCCGACATCCTCACCGAGTCGGGGGCGCTGGCCCTGCCCTCGCGGCTCGCCGCCAAGCTCGAGGAGGCGACCGCGGCGGGGCGGCGCGTCGTCGCCTTCGGGCAGACGACGGAGGCCCTGCCCGACGACCCGGCGGCGAACGGGGCGCCGAAGCTGACGCCGCTGGCGCTCGTAGTTCTGGAGGAGACCCTGCGGCCCGACGCGGCGGAGACGATCGCCGGGATGCGCGAGGAGGGCGTCGACCTGAAGCTGATCTCCGGCGACGCCGCCGCCACCGTCACCGCCGTCGCCTTCGCGGTCGGCGTGCCGCGGAACGCCGGCGTGATCGAGGGGCCCGACCTGCCCGAAGACGAGGAGGGCCTGAAAAAGGCGGTGCTGGAGAACACGATCTTCTGCCGGATCAAGCCCGAGCAGAAGAAAGCGCTGGTCGGGGCGCTGGTCGCGGCCGGGCGCTACGTGGCGATGGTCGGCGACGGGGTCAATGACGTGCCGGCGCTGAAGCGGGCGCGGATGGCGGTAGCGATGGGCTCGGGGACGCAGGTGACCAAAGGCGTCGCCGACGTCGTCCTGCTCAAAGACCAGTTCTCGCGCCTGCCCGAGGCGGTGGGCGAAGGCCGCCGGATCGCCCGCAACATCCACCGCCTCGGCCGCCTCTACCTGACCAAGACCGTCTACGCCGCGGCACTGATCCTGCTCGTCGCCGTGCCCGGCCTCGCCTTCCCCTTCCTCCCCCGCCACCTCACCGTGGCGGCGTTCCTGACGATCGGCATCCCCTCCTTCGTCCTGGCGCTGATGCCCTCCGACGGCCCGCTCTACCGCGGCCGCCTGCTGCGGGCACTGGCGGCGTTTGCGGTTCCCGCCGGGCTGGCGACCGCGCTCGGCTCGATCCTCTCCTTCTTCCTTGTCGACACCGTCGCCGGCGGCAGCCTCGCCGAGGGGCGGACCGCTGCGACGACGACGCTGATCGTCCTCGGCCTCGCCTTCATCCTCCTGCTCGAGCGCGGGCCCGGCCGCGAGCACATCGCGATCCAGAGCAACATGCTGGCGATGGTCGCCGCCCTCGGGGCGGTCTTCGCCGGCATCCTCGCGATCGCCCCCCTGCGCGAGTTCTTCGACCTGACGCTCCTGAGCGCACCGGAATGGTTCCTCGCCCTCTTCTCAGCGGCGGTGGGCCTGATCATCGCCAGCGGGCTCTGGAAACTGCCGTTCATAGAAAGATGGGAAGTACCGGAGGAGCGGGTAGAAGCCGAGGCGTGAGCCCTCCCTCCTACTCGCCTGAACCCGGCTGCTTCGACGAGGCCTTCGACTCCGACGGCGAGCCGCGGCCGCACTACGCCGCGCTGCTGGAGGCCTTGGGCAGCGAGGACCTGCGGGATCTGCGCCGGCGGGTCGAGCGCAGCGTCAGCGCCGGCGGCCTCACCTTTGGGCCCGATGAACCGATCTCCGTCGACCCGATCCCGCGGCTGATCGAGGCGGCCGAGTGGGCGGCGCTGGAGCCGGGGCTGCTGCAGCGGGTGCGGGCCCTCAACGCCTTCATCGTCGATGCCTACGGATCGCAACGGATCTTCGATGCGGGGCTCGTGCCCCAGCGCCTGATCGAGACCTCCGATGGCTACGAGCCGGTGATGCGGGGGCTGCTCGAGGACTCGGCGCCGCCGGCGACCGTCGCCGGCCTCGACCTGATCCGCGACGGAGCGGGCAGCTTCCGGGTGCTCGAGGACAACCTGCGGATGCCCTCGGGCGCCTGCTACTCGTTCGCCGTCCGCGAAGTCGTCGCGCCCGAGATTCCGACCGAGCTCGCGCCGCGCCCGCTCGAGGGGTACATGGAGCGAATGCGGACGGCGATCCTTGCCGCCGCTCCCGAAGGGCGCAGCGAACCCACCGCCGTGATCGTCTCCGACGGCCCGGAGAACGGCGCCTGGTACGAGCACGAGCGGTTCGGGCGGGAGTTGGGGCTGCCGGTGGTGACGCCGGACCGGCTCGAGGTCAGCCGGGGTCGGCTCTTCGCCCGGCTAGGCCGCGAGCGGGAGCAGGTCGACGTGATCTACCGGCGGCTCGACGAAGACCGGCTCTGCGATCCCCAGGGGAACCTCACCGACCTGGGGGAGCTGCTGCTGCCGGCGCTGCGATCGGGGCGGATGCGCTGCGCCAACGCCTTCGGCACCGGGCTCGCCGACGACAAGCTCACCCACGCCTACGTCGAGCGGATGATCGAGTTCTACCTGGGCGAGGAGCCGCTGCTGCGCTCGGTCCCCAGCTTCGACCTCTCCGACGAGGGGGACCGGGCACGGGCGCTGGAGCGCCTGGACGAACTCGTGATCAAGCCGCGGGGCGGCTTCGGCGGCCACGGGGTGACGATCATGCCGCGGGCGACCGAGCCGGAGCGCAAGCGGGCGATTGGCCTGCTGCGCCGCCGTCCCGAGCACTTCATCGCCCAAGAGACGGTCGAGATCTCCACCCATCCCACGGTCGTCGGCGGCGGCCTGCAACCGCGCCGGATCGACCTGCGCCCCTTCGTCGTCAGCTCCCCGGACGGTGAGGCGGCGATGAGCGGCGGCCTCACCCGCTACGCGCAGGGTGCCGGCGAGATGGTCGTCAACAGCTCCCAGGGCGGCGGCTGCAAAGACACCTGGATCTTGGAGAATGCCGAGCCATGAAGAGAGGAGCCCAGCACGGCCGGCCCCTGATCGGGGTCACCACTTCGGAGGTGCGCGAGGGGCAGCGCAAGGACCCGGTCTCCGAAAGCGAGCCGAAGGTGCGGGAGATGGCCCTGGGCCTGACCTACCTGCGGGCGCTGGAGGCGGCGGGAGCGCTGCCGATGGTGATCCCGCCGCTGCCGGAAGCGGCGATCGGGCCGCTGCTCGACCGCCTCGACGGCATCTGTCTCTCCGGCGGGCCCGACATCGACCCGGTCGCCTACGGCGCCGATCCGCACCCGCAGCTGGGACCGACCGAGCCCGACCTCGACCGCTTCGAGCTGGCGGTCGCGCGGCGCGCCGACTCGCGCGAGATGCCGATCCTGGCGATCTGCCGCGGTACCCAGGCGCTCAACGTCGCCCGCGGCGGCTCGCTGATCCAGCACCTGCCGGACGTCTCGGCCGCGGTCGTGCACCGGCAGGCGACGCCGGGCGACCAGACCAGCCACCCGGTCGACGTCGAGCCCGGCAGCCGCCTGGCGGCGGCCCTCGAAGACGAGGAGGTCCCGGTGCCCGACTGCCTCGGCGTCAACTCCTTCCACCACCAGGGAATCGAGCGGCTCGGCAGTGGGCTGAAGATCAGCGCCCGGGCGCCGGACGGCACCGCCGAGGCGATCGAGGACCCATCGCATCCTTTCCTGATCGGCGTGCAGTGGCACGCCGAGACGCTCGTGCACCGCTCCTACGAGGCAGCGCTCTTCCGCCATTTCGTCGAGGCCTGCCGCCTCAGCCCCGTCGCGGCCTAGGTCGTTTCCACCCTTCTCCCCGCCATAGGGAGGAAAAGGGTGGAAACGATCAATCGCCGGGGGGTAGGACGAACTGGGAGACGATCAGGTTTGCCGCCAGGCGCGGCTCCTTGCCCTCGCGGCGGCGCTCGATCCTGACCTCGATCACGACCGTGCTCTTGCCGACGTGCAGCGGCTCGGCCCGGGCCTCGATCTCGTCGCCGAGGATCCCGGCGGCGAAGACGTTGAGCTTGAGCTCGATCGTCGTGAAGTTGTGGCCGGGCGGGATGCAGCGGAAGGTCGACCAGGCGGCGACGGTGTCGCCGAGCGCGGTCCAGACGCCGCCGTGGACGAAGCCGCCCGGGTGCAGGTGGCGCTTGTCGACGACGATCAGGCCGCGGGCGTGGGACTCCTCGACCTCAAGTGGCTCGATCCCGAGATCCCCCGGGAAACTGCCGGGAAGAAAGTCCCGCACAGTCTCCGGGGTGATCATCGAGTTCGGATGGGGCGCGTCGCTCAGTTGAGCCTTTCCACCAGCATCGCCTTGCCCTGACCGCCGGCGACGCACATGGTCTCGAGGCCGACCTGCTTGTCGTCGGTCTCCAGCCCGTTCAGCAGCGTGCCCATGATGCGGGCGCCGGTCATCCCGAAGGGGTGGCCGAGGGCGATCGCGCCGCCGTGGGCGTTGAGCTTGTCTTCGGCGATGCCGCATTCGGCCATGATCGGGATCACCTGGGCCGCGAAGGCCTCGTTGAGCTCGACCCGGTCGACGTCGTCGATCGTCATCCCGGCGCGGTCCAGCACCTTCTTGATCGCGCCGATCGGGGCGACGCCCATCAGCTCCGGCTCGTTGCCGTGGGTGGCAGCGGTGATGATCCGGGCGCGCGGGGTCAGGCCCAGCTCTTTGGCTTTCGTGTCGCTCATGATGAGGACGGCTGCCGCGCCGTCGTTCAGCGGGCAGGAGTTGCCGGCGGTGACGCCGCCGCCGCCGAAGGCCTCCGGCAGTTCGGAGAGCTTCTCCAGGGTCGAGGAGGCACGCGGACCGTCGTCTTTGGTCACTTCGTTGCCGTCGGGCAGCTTCACCGGGACGATCTCGCGGTCGAAGAAGCCGTCTTCCTGGGACTTGACGGCGAGTTCCTGGGAGCGCTGCGCGAACTTGTCCATGTCGGCGCGGCTGACCTCGTACTTCTTGGCGACGTTGACGGCGGTCTCCCCCATTGCGATGTAGGCGTTGGGCTGGCCGTTGTTGCCTTTGAGGTTCTCGTTCTGGTCGGCCTCGCCGGCGGGCTCGGTGCGCTCGTTGTAGCGGCTGACGAACTCGACGCCGACGGCAAGATAGGCGTCGCCCTCGCCGGCCTTGACCGCGTTGCCGGCGTGGCGGATCGCGTCGAGGCTGGAGGAGCAGTAGCGGGAGACGGTAACCCCGTTGACCTCCTGCGGCAGCTTCTCGCTGAGCAGGGAGATGATGCGGGCGAGGTTGAAGGACTGCAGGCCCTGCGGCATGCCGACGCCGCAGAAGATGTCTTCGATCAGGGCGGGGTCGACCTCGGGGTTGCGCTCGAGCAGCTGGTCGACCACGAAGGCGCCCATCTCGTCGGGGCGCAGCTGGGCCAGCGACCCCTTGAAGGCACGGCCGATCGGCGTGCGGATGGTGTCGACGATGACTGCTTCGGGCATTCCGGTCTCCTTGAAGGCTTGGGAAGGGCTTGCGACTGCGGCAGGAGGGTAGTTGACGTGGACCGCGGGCGTTTCGTGCGAATTGTTACGCAGTCCACGGGAGCGTCATGGACCTGCGTTACATTCGCCTCAATCCACCTCGCGGTAAACGCGAGATCTGCCGTTCGCGGCAATCGAAAGGAGGGTCTCCTTCATGCCAGAGGGTTACTGCGTCAAGGAGCGTAAGAAGGTCGAGATCAAAGACGCCAAACAGGTGACGATGAAGAACGGTCGCCCGGCGATCCAGGGCGTCTGCCCGGATTGCGGGACGAAAATCTTCAAGATCGGGAAACTCGAATAGGGCCCTCCCCGAGAGACAGTTGAACCCGGCGCGGCCGGGGAGCGTATGCCGGGTCGGATGATCCAGATGAGGACTTCGGCCCGGGGAGCGCTCAGCCGCGAACGCGACGTCCGCGAGGCCTACGCCGCCCATTCGGGCGAGCTGTACGGCTTCGCGGTTCGCTCGCTCGGCGACTCCGGGCTCGCCGAAGAGGCGGTGCAGGAGACCTTCGTCCGCGCCTGGCGGGCGGGCGACCGGTTCGATCCGAGGATCGGGTCGCTGCGGACCTGGCTGTTCGCGATCCTGCGCAACGTCGTGATCGACCTGGGGCGGGCACGGTCGGTGCGCCCGGGCGTCGCCGAGGGCGGCGTCGAGCCGAGCGTCGAACCGCTCGAGCAGGCGCTGCTGTCGTGGCAGGTGGAGGAGGCGATGCGGCGGCTCGGCGAGGACCACCGCCGGGTGCTGGTCGAGACCTACTACCGGGGGCGGCCCTACGCCGAGGTGGCCGAGGAGCTCGGCGTGCCCGAGGGGACGATCAAGAGCCGCGTCTATTACGGGCTGCGGGCGCTGCGGGTCGTGCTCGAGGAGATGGGCTATGAAGACTAGGAACGACTGCCGCGAGTGGCGCGAGTCCCTCGGCGCCTACGCGCTCGGGCAGCTACAAGCCGACGAGCGGGCGGGGCTGGAGGCGCACCTCGACGGCTGCGCGCGGTGCCGGGCGGAGCTGGCGCTGCTGGAACCGGTGGCGGGGATGCTCCCTCACGCCGATCCGGCGCGGATCGAGGCGCCGGCGCCCCAGCCGCCCCCGGAGCTGGGGGCGCGGATCGTGGCGACGATCGAGGGGGAACGGCAGCAAGGTGAGACGCGCCGCCGGCGACGCCTCTTCGGGGGTCTCGCGCTCGGCGCCGCGACGGCGGCCGCGGTGACGGCGGCCTTGCTCCTTTTCGTCTTCGGCGGTGGCGACTCGAGCCCGCGGCAGGAGGTCGAGTTCGCGGGGCTGCCCGCCGGGATCACGATCGATGCGACGCTCGAGCCCCACTCCTACGGCACCGAGATCCATATGTACGTGCACGGAGTGCCGTCGGGGACTCTCTGCCGGGTCTGGCTGCGGGGGAAGAACGGCGCCTCCTATCCGGCCGGGACCTTCCGCTACCGCTGGGGGGACGACTCCGACGCCGTGCTCAGCTCGGCCCTCGACCTTTCGCGCACCCGCGCCGTTGTGGTCGACACCGGCAAGCGCACCTTCGTCGCACCGGTCGACTCGCCCGTCGCGGCTCTCAACGCAAACCAGGAGGAAGCGACGTGAAGAGGATCACCTATCTACTTGTTGCCATTGCATTGATGGTCGCCGGCTGCGGCAGCAGCGATTCGAACAGCTCCGGCGGCGCCTACAGCGGCAAGGGAGGCGGAGGCTCCTCCAGCGGCGGCATCGTCTCGGCGGCGCAGGTCGGCGACCTTGGCACGGTCCTGGTCGATTCCCAGGGTCTCACCCTCTACGACTTCCACAAGGACCAAGGGGGCGAATCCTCCTGCTACGGCGCCTGCGCGGCCGCCTGGCCGCCGCTCCTGACCGAGGGCGATCCCCAGGCACAGGGCGCCGCCGACCGCGGCATGCTGGGCACGACGCAGCGCAAGGACGGGACCACCCAGGTCACCTACAACGGCTGGCCCCTCTACACCTACGCCGGCGATCAGGCGCCAGGCGAAGCCAACGGCAACGACATCGACCAGTTCGGCGCCGAGTGGTACGCCCTCCAACCCAACGGCCAGGAGCCGGAGGACTGACAGCGATCGTCACTCCGAACTTGGGGGGGTCTCTAGGCCCCCGAAGTTCGGAGACGCTGATCAGTCTTCGGAGACGCCGCTGAGCTTGGCGCGCTTGCGGTAGGAGATCGACGGCGGGACGAGCTCGCGGATCTCGGCCAGCAGGCGGGCGGAGAGGGCGCCGGGGTCCTCGCCGGGCCTGGGCTGGCCGCTCACCGGGTCGAAGAAGCGGAGGCGGATGCGGGGGCGGCGCGGGAAGCCGGTGAGGTCGCTGGTGCCCTCGATCGCGACGAGGGTGACGTGGGCCTCGGGGACCTCGAGCGCCAGGCGCCCGACGCCGCTGCGGGCGCGCAGGACCTTGCCGCGGGAGCGGGTGCCCTCGGGGAAGACGCCGATGCAGGCGCCAGCCCGCAGGGTCTCGATCGCTTTCGCCAGCGCGTCTTTGTCGCCTTTCCCGCGCTGGATCGGGATCTGCCCCATGCCGTTGAGGACCGGGCCGAGGCCGCGCACGTCCCAGAGCTCCGATTTCGCCAGAGCGCGGATCTGCCGCCGCTTGAAGGCAGCGATCCCGACCATGATCGGGTCCCAGTGGCTGTCGTGGTTGCCGAGGATCAGCAACGGCCCGTGCTCGGGCACGGCATCCAGGCCTTCGACCTGCATCCGGCCCCACCGGGCGACCGGTCGGTTGATGGCCATCGCGAAGCTGTAGGTGCGGGTCCGCTCCTGCACGAGACCGGGAGTTCTACTGGATAGCCTCCAGCCGGTGACGACGGAGGCACAGCACGGCGGCGGCATCGAGGTGGAAGACCTCGTCCGCGAGTTCAAGAACGGCCCGCGGGCGGTCGACGGGATCGACCTCGAGGTAGCCCAAGGGGAGATCTACGGCTTCCTCGGTCCCAACGGGGCCGGCAAGTCGACGACGGTGCTGATGCTGACCACCCTCCTCCCTCCCACCGCCGGCAGCGCCCGCGTTGCCGGCTTCGACGTCGTCAGCGAAGGGCCGCAGGTGCGCGGCGCGATCGGCGCCGCCCTGCAGGAGGCCGCACTCGACCCGCTGCTGACCGGGCGCGAGCACATGCGTCTGCAGACCGCCCTCCACGGCCTCGGCAAGGCCGAGCGCGAAACCCGCGGCAACGAGCTGCTGGGGCGGGTCGGCCTCGACCACGCCGCGGACCGCAAGGTCGGCGGCTACTCCGGCGGGATGAGGCGGCGCCTCGACCTGGCGCTGGCCCTCGTGCACCGCCCCCGCATCCTCTTTCTCGACGAGCCTACGACGGGGCTCGACATCCAGAGCCGCACCGCCCTCTGGGAGGAGGTGGCGAGGCTCGCCCGCGAGGACGGCGTCACCGTCTTCCTCACTACGCAGTACCTGGAGGAGGCAGACGCCCTCGCCAACCGGGTCGGGATCATCGACCACGGCCACATCGTCGCCGAGGGGACGCCGGCGGAGCTGAAGGCGGGAATCGGCCGGCCGACGGTCGAGGCGGTCCCGCGCGAGGCCGCCGACCGCGAGCGCATGGCCGCCGTACTCGGCCGCTTCGGCGAGGCCGCCGGCTCCTCGCCCGGCGCCGTCGCCGTCCGTCTCGAAGGCGGCGAGTCCCAGCTCGCCGAGGTGGTCCGCGCGCTCGACGCTGACGGGATCGCGATCGAGCACCTGCAGCTGCACGCGCCCTCGCTCGATGACGTCTTCCTCGCCAAGACCGGGCGCTCGCTGGAGGGCAGCGGTGGCGACGAGGAGGAGGCTCCGCAGCCGGAGGCGATCGCCCCGCGGTGAGCGGCTCGCTCTCGATCCAGGTCGGCCAGCTGGCGCGCCGCTCGGTCCTTCGCACCCTGCGCCAGCCGGCGCAGATCGTCCCCGCGCTCGTCTTCCCGCTCTTCCTCCTCGCGGTCAATGCCAGCGGCCTCCAGGACGCGACGGAACTGCCCGGCTTTCCGACCGACTCCTACCTCACCTTCGTCCTCGCGGTGCCGTTCATCCAGGGGGCGCTGTTCTCGGTGATGAACTCCGGCACCGACCTCGCCCGCGACATCGAGACCGGCTTCCTCAACCGCCTGGCGCTGACCCCGCTCCGGGGGGCGGCGCTGCTCAGCGGCCTGCTTGCCGGGTCCTTCCTGCTCGGCGTCGTCCAGGCGGCCGCCTACCTCTCGGTCGGGCTGCTCGCCGGGGCCGAACTCGCCGCCGGGCCGGCCGGGGCCCTCGTCATCCTCGCCCTCTCGGTCTGCATCACCGTCGCCTTCGGCACGATCGGCCTCTTCGCCGCGCTCCGCTTCGGCTCCGGCGAGGCGGTCCAGGGCCTCTTCCCGGTCTTCTTCGTCTTCCTCTTCCTCTCCTCGATGGCGCTGCCGCTCGACCTGCTGACGACCGACTGGTTCCACGCGATCGCCAGCGCCAACCCGATCTCCTACCTGCTGCAGGCGTTCCGCTCGCTGCTGATCGAAGGCTGGAACCTGGGCGAGCTGGCACTCGGGTTCGGGATCGCCGCGGCGATCTTCACGGTCGGGATGCTGGCCGCGACCAGCGCCCTGAAGACGAGGCTGGTGCGCACGTGAGCCGCGCCGCCGGCATCGCTGCCGTCGCTCGGGCCGTCGCCTGGCGCAGCATCCACAACTTCCTCACCAACCCCGCCTTCCTGCTGCCGGCGGTGATGTTCCCGCTCTTCTTCTTCATCTCTTTCGCCGGTGGCCTGGCGGCGATCGGCGAAGTGCCCGGCTTCGACTTCCCGAGCGGTTACACGGCCTTCCAGTTCGTCTTCGTCCTCCTCCAGTCGGCCGCCTTCGGCGGGGTCTTCACCGGCTTCGCGATGGCGCGCGACTTTGAGAGCGGGTTCGGCCGCCGCTACATGCTCGCCGCCGGCCACCGCAGCGGCATCGTCGCGGGCTACGCGCTGGCGGCGCTGATCCGCTCCTTCATCACCTGGGGGATCCTCACGGCGGTGGCGCTGATCGCCGGGATGAACGTCAGCGGCAGCGCCGGCGAAATTATCGCCCTCTACACGCTGGCGATCCTCGTCAACGTCGCGGCGACGATGTGGGCAGCCGGCGTCGCCTTGCGGGTGCGCTCGATCCAGGGCGGCCCGCTGATGCAGTTCCCCACCTTCCTCGTCCTCTTCCTCGCCCCCGTCTACGTTCCCCTGGACCTGCTCAGCGGCTGGATCCACGCCATCGCCTCGATCAATCCGGTCACCGCCCTGCTTGAGGCAGGCCGAGGCTTCATCTCCGGCGACCCCGTCCTGGTCGGCGCGGCATTCGCCATCGGCATCACCCTCGTAGCTCTCTTCACCCTCTGGGCCAAAGGCGGCCTTCGCAGCGCCGAAGCAGCGGGTTAGGTCAGCGGCGACCGGTCCAACCGATCAAAGTGACGAAAGTCACCCCCCGGCCGCTGCAAGAAAGAGACCCTCCCAACCCAGTGGCCTGCGCAGCGCAAACTCCGGCAATTCCCTGGATCTAGAACCGGGGAACTAAAGTGTCATTTGTGACTCAGAGACCGCTGGAGCTGATCCTTGCCCGCAACCTGATGTCGGCTCTCTCGACGCCCGCCTTCCTGGTCGACGAGGGCGGCCTGCTGGTCTTCTACAACGAGGCGGCGGGGATGCTGCTCGGCAAGCGCTTCGAGGAGCTGGGGACGGTCGGCCCACAGGAGTGGGGCTCGCTGTTCGGCCCCTTCGACGAGCGCGGCGAGCCGATCCCCTACGACGAGCTGCCGCTGGTCCGCGCCGTCCGCGCCGGTCGCCCGGCCCACGCGGAGCTGACAGTGCGCTCGACCGACGGCACCAAACACGAAGTCGAGGTCTCCGCCTTCCCGATCCTCACCCCGCACGGCTCGCAGGGCGCGATCGCCGTTTTCTGGCCCTCGCTCGCCAACGGCAACGGAGCCGGGCCGGCGTGAAGGTCAAGCTCTGGGGGACCCGCGGATCGATCCCCGCCCCGGGGCCGGAAACGATCCGCTACGGCGGCAACACCTCCTGTGTCGGCGTCACCCTCGAGGACGGCTCGATGCTGGCGCTCGACGCCGGCACCGGCATCCGCTGCCTCGGGCTCTCGCTGCCCGACGAGCCGGCCCGCCTCCACATCCTGCTCACCCACCTGCACCTCGACCACATCCAGGGGCTGGTCTTCTTCGCCCCCGCTTTCCGACCGCAAACCGAGATCGTGATCTGGGGGCCGGCCTCCCCCGAGGCCTCGCTGCGCGACCGCATCGCCCGCTACATCTCCGCCCCCCTCTCCCCCGTCGAGGTCCGCGAGCTGCCCTGCGACGTCTCCTTCCGCCACTGCCCGGAGAGCGAGTGGGAGATCGGCTCCGCCCGCATCCGCTCCGCCTCGGTCTCCCACCGCGGCCCCACCCTCGGCTACCGGATCGACGACGGCGACTCCTCCTTCACCTACATCCCCGACCACGAGCCGGCGCTGGGGGCCGACCTCGACGAGCTCGATGAGGACTGGATCTCCGGCTTCGCCCTCGCCAAGGACACCTCGCTGCTGATCCACGACGGCCAATACACCGATGCCGAGTACCCGGAGCACATCGGCTGGGGGCACTCGGCCACCTCGCACGCGCTCAGCTTCGCGCGGCGTACCGGGGCCGAGCGGACGGTGCTCTTCCATCACGACCCGCTCCACTCCGACGACTTCCTCGATGGTCTGGCCGCCGAAGCGCAGCGGAGCTGGACGGACCTGGGCGGCGACCCCAGGGCGCTCGAGCTGGGGGTGGAGCGCAGCGAGTACGAGCTGCCGGTGCGCGCAGCAAGGACCGTAGCGACGGCGTGAGCCCGGCCGATCCGATCGAGGCGGCTGCCGAGCGCTCGCCGCTGGTGCGCGCCGCCCTCGCGCAAGCGAGCTCCGACCACGCCGGGCAGGTCCGCAACGGCAGCGGCGGCATGCCCTACATCGAGCACCCGAAGAAGGTGGCGGCGCTGCTCGCCGAGGAAGGCCTCGACAACGACTCCGTTCTGGCGGCGGCGCTGCTGCACGACGTGGTCGAGGACTCAGAGACGACGCTCGACGAGCTGCGGGAGAAGTTCGGCGGCGAGGTCGCCGGCCTGGTCGGTGCGATGACCGACGAGGAGGAGATCGAGGACTACCGCGAGCGCAAGGCCGAGCATCGCGAACGGCTGGCCGCCGCCCCCACCGAGGCGCTGGCGATCTACGGCGCCGACAAGCTGACCAACTCCCGCACCCTGCGCGACGCCTACGGGAAGGAAGGCGACGCGGTCCGCGAGGAGTTCAAGGTCCCGCTGGAGCTGAAGCTGGAGATCTGGGAGGCCGACCTGGCGCTGCTGCGCGAGAAGGCGCCGGAGCTGCCGTTCCTCGACCGGCTCGAGGAGGAGCTCAGTCGTCTGCGGGCTTGCCTAGAGGCTCCTGCCCAGCCTCGAGGCTGAACCGGCGTCGCAGCGGCAGCCCGAACCAGAAGAAGCCGAAGACGATGATCGTCGCGACCGCCATCAGGACGGTCGCGGTGCTGCCGAAGAGGACGTCGGTGATCAGCATGATCGCCCCGGTCATCGCCAGCGCGAGGAAGACGAGGCCGATGATCGAGAACCGGTTCGAGTAGTAGACGAGCCGGCGCTTCTGCTGGTAGCGGAAGGTGATGCGGTGGTAGGCGGTCGGGGAGATCAGCATCACCGCTGAGATCGCAGTGCAGATCAGGGTCCCGAAGTAGGCGCCCTTCTGGAACGGGGTGATCTTTTCGAAGCCCTGCTGAAACGGGACCGCGAGCAGGAAGGCGAAGAGGACCTGGACGCCGGGCAGGGCGACGCGCAGCTCCTGCAGGAGCTCGGCGAGGTTGCGGTCGAGGCGTTCCTCCTCGGTCTCGTCGCGGCCCGAGGAGCGTTCGGGCTGGTCCTCCGCCCGCGCCAGCTGATCCTTTTCCCTGCCCTCCCCGTTCTCCATTGCACGACCATATGGCAATCGAGACGGCCCTCGTCCTCTTCAACCGCGACCTGCGGGTGCACGATCACCCGGCACTGGCCGCCGCCGCCAAGGCGGAGCGGACGGTGCCTCTGTTCGTGCTCGACGAGCGGCTACTGCGGTCGCGGTTCGCGGCGGCGAACCGGGTCGCCTTCATGCTCGAGGCGCTGACTGACCTCGACGAGGCGCTGCGCCAGCGCGGCGGGCGGCTCTTCGTCCGACAGGGGGACCCGGTGCGCGAGGCGATCGCGGTGGCGCGAAAGTGCGGAGCGACGCAGTTGCACGTCAGCGCCGACTGGAGCGCCTACGCGCGGGCCCGGGAGGAGCGGCTGGCGCGGGCCTGCGCCGAGGAGCGGATCGAGTTCACCGCCCACCCCGGAGTGACGATCGTGCCGCCGGGGACGGTGACGCCGACGAGCGGCGACCACTTCAAGGTCTTCACCCCCTTCCATCGCGCCTGGAGCGGGCTGCCGTGGCGGGAGATGGCGCCGACGCCGCGCAAGCTGGCCGTTCCCTCGAAGCTGGCGGCGGGGCGGTTGCCGACGCTCGAGTCGCTGGTCGGCGGGCGGCCGTCGCCGCGGCGCCTCCCGGGCGGCGAGGGCGCGGGACGCAAGCGGATGCGCGCCTTCCTCCGCGACGGGCTCGGCGGCTACGAGAACCACCACGACGACCTGCCCGGCGACGGCACCTCCCGCCTCAGCGCCTACATCCGCTGGGGCTGCGTCTCGCCACTGGAGCTAGCGCGCGAGGCGGGCGACCGACGCGGCGGGGCGGCCTTCGTGCGGCAGCTCTGCTGGCGGGACTTCCACCACCAGGTGCTGGCGGCGACGCCGTCGCTCTCACACCGGGACTATCGGCCGCGGCGCGACCGCTGGTCCCGCTCCAAGCGCGTGCTGGAGGCCTGGCAGGCGGGGCAGACCGGCTACCCGCTCGTCGACGCGGCGATGCGCCAACTGGCCGAGGAGGGCTTCATGCACAACCGGGCGCGGATGACCGTCGCCTCCTTCCTCTGCAAGGACCTCTACGTCGATTGGCGCGCCGGGGCCTGGCACTTCTGGGACCTGCTGACCGACGGCGAGATCGCCAACAACGCCGGCAACTGGCAGTGGGTCGCCGGCACCGGCAACGACACCCGCCCGAACCGCGTCCTCAATCCCGTGCGGCAGGCGGAACGGTTCGACCCCGAAGGCCACTACGTGCGCCGCTACTTGCCGGAGCTGGAGTCGGTGCGCGGCAAGGCGATCCTCCGCCCCTGGCTGATGGAAGGCTTCGACCGCCTCGACTACCCCGAGCCGCTGGTCGACCACGACGAGGCCGCAGCGGCGTTCAAAGCGCAGCGCGACACGTAGGATCGGCCGATGGGACGGCTGGCGGTGATCCTCGGCAGCAACGCGCTCGGGCCGGGCGGCGAGGAGATCGCGGCCGCGGCGGCGGCGCAGGGGGCGGCGATCGTCCAGCGCCACCGGGCGGCCGACGGGACCTTCGTCCTCCCCCACGCGATCGACCACGAGGCGAACTTGCGGGCGCTGGCCGAGCAGGGCTGCGACCGGGTGCTGGGAATCGGTTCGGTGGGCTCGCTGCGGCCCGAGCTCGGCGTCGGCAGCCTCGTCTGCCCCGACGACTTCATCGCCCTCAACCTCGGCGACTCGCTCTTCGGCGACGCGCGCGCCCACTCGGCGTCCGGTTTCGATCCCCGCTGGCGCGAGGAAGTGATCGCTGCCTGGAGCGACGGCGGCCAGGCGCCGCGCGACGGCGGCGTCTACTGGCAGGCGCGCGGCCCGCGCTTCGAGACCCCGGCGGAGATCCGGCTGATGGCCGCGCACGCCGACGTGGTCGGGATGACGATCGCCTCCGAGTGTGTCGTCGCCGGCGAGCTCGGCCTCGACTACGCGGCCCTCTGCGTCGTCGACAACCTCGCCAACGGCCTTGCCGAGGAGACCGTCAGCACCGCCGGGATGGAAGCCGACCGGCTGATCAACGCCGAGCGCCTACGCGAGGGACTGGCCGCGGTGCTGCCGCGCCTCGGGGCGGTCGGTCGGTGAGTGTCGAGTTTGTACGGCTATGCCTGACAAAGTCGACATGCCGCTGACGATCACGGACGCCCTCTTCGACGGGGAGCGGGTGGGGCTGCGGTGCGAGGACGGAGCGATCGCGGCGCTCGGGCCTGGCGTTGCGGCCGAGGCAGGCGACGAGGTGATCGACGCCGCCGGCGCGCACCTGGTGCCGCCGCTCGTCAACGGGCACACCCACGCGGCGATGACGCTCTTCCGCGGCAGCGGCGGCGACCTGCCGCTGATGCCATGGCTGGAAAAGAAGATCTGGCCGATCGAGGCGAAACTCGAAGCCGAGGATGTCTACTGGGGCGCGCGGCTCGCTTGCGCCGAGATGATCCGCTCCGGCACCACCCGCTTCTGGGACATGTACTGGCACCCGGAGGCGACGGCGCGGGCGGTCACCGACGCCGGCATCCGCGCCGCGATCGGCGCCCCGCTCTTCGACGCGACCAGCAGCTTCGAGGAGCTGCGCGACTCGGCCCTGCGCAGCCTCGAGGCGCTTGCCGGGTGCGGGCCGCTGGTCACCCCCGCCCTCGCCCCGCACGCGATCTACACCGTCAGCGAACGCTCGCTGCGCTGGATCGCCGAGCTCAGCGCCGAGCGCGAGCTGCCGGTCCAGATCCACCTCTCCGAGACCGAGAAGGAGGTGCAGGACTGCCTCGCCGAGCACGGTGAGCGGCCGGCCCACTACCTCGACCGGCTGGGACTGCTGGGCGAGCGCACGGTCCTCGCCCACGGCGTCTGGCTCGACCGGGAGGAGCTGGCGCTGATCGCCGAGCGGGGGGCGACGGTGGTCTCGAACCCGGCCGCGAACATGAAGCTGGCGGTGGGGGCGGCCTTCGATTACCCCGCCGCGAAGACCGCCGGGGTCGCCGTCGGGCTCGGCACCGACGGCGCCGGCTCCAACGACTCGCTCGACCTGCTCGCCGACCTCAAGCTCTTCGCCCTGGCGCAGAAGCACGCCGCCGGCGACCCCACCGCGATCGACGCCGCCGAGGCTTGGGCCGTCGCCACCGGCGGCCGGGCGCCGCGTCTCGGCGCCACCGAGCTGCGGCCCGGCGCCCCCGCCGACTTCCTGCTGCTGCGCCGCGGCTCGCCCGAGCTCGGGATCGGCGACCTCACCTCCGACCTCGTCTACGCCGCCGCCGGTGCCAGCGTCGACACCACCGTCGTCGCCGGCCGCGTCCTCATGCAGGGTGGCGAGCTCCCGGAGCTAGAGGAGATCGTCGCCAAGGCCGCCGAGCGCGCCCGCCGCCTCGATCTCTAGACATATACCCCCTGGGGGTACGCTACGCTTGGTTCATGGTCGGATACCAGGAGGACAAAGAGAAACTGTTGAAGCGGCTGGCCCGGGTCGAGGGACAGGTCCGCGGGGTCTCGAAGATGGTCGAGGAGGAGCGCTACTGCATCGACGTCCTGACCCAGATTGGGGCGATCCAGGCGGCGCTCGACAAAGTCGCACTCGGCCTCCTCGACGAGCACACCCGCCACTGCGTGGTCGAGGCCGACGCCGGCGAGCGGGTTGAGAAGGTCGATGAGCTGATGGCCGCCGTGGGGCGACTGGTGCGGCACTGATCAGGTAAGCCGGCGGGAGCTTGGGTATAGGCTCGCGGCAGTGCCGTCCGCCGAGCCCGGCAGCGAAGCCTCGTCCCGCCCTAGCGCCTCTTCGGAGCCCGGCGCCTCCTCGGTCCGCTACGAGGAGGCGACCAAGCGCTACCCCGGCGCCGCCGAGCCGGCCGTCGACCGCCTGACGCTGGAGATCCCCGCCGGCGAGATCTGCGTCCTCGTTGGCCCCTCCGGCTGCGGCAAGACGACGGCGATGCGGATGGTCAACCGCACGGTCGAGATCAGCGAGGGCGACGTGCTGATCGGCGACCACTCGGTCCGCGATCGCGAGCCGGCGCAGCTGCGGCGGGAGATCGGCTACGTGATCCAGCAGATCGGCCTCTTCCCCCACCGCACG
>Ga0190273_10000321_pt1 | contig 19951 bp, 16 predicted proteins | sample Popmic504IS_FD_134513 | JGI IMG/M metagenome (GOLD analysis project Ga0190273, IMG submission 134513) | Populus adjacent soil microbial communities from riparian zone of Shoshone River, Wyoming, USA - 504 IS | ecosystem: Environmental > Terrestrial > Soil > Riparian zone > Trees stand | place... | reverse complement strand
CTCTCATGGCTGCTGCTCGGGCTCATGCTCAGCTTCGCGCAACTAAGAACAATGGGCATGGGCCACTGGCCTTTGTGGATGCGAGATGCGATGGTCGTGTATCACATGGCGAGCATCTCTGCCTGGCCTTTGTGGATGCTGCTGTTTGGCATCTACTTTCCAGAGCGATTGAAATACGACCGGCGCTGGCCCTGGGTCAAATGGTTGATTATCGTCCCGCTCCTTTTGATCCTCGTCGCCAACATCGTGATGGAGGTCGGCGCTCTGGAGAATATCGCGGCGGTCGCTCCGTACGCGCGCGTGATGCTCAGATTTCAGGGCATCCTCTTCTTCTTCGTCATGCTCGGCATCTCAGGCTTTTTTATCGCGCTGAGTATGAAAGCGTGGGATCCAAACACTTCGCCGGATGCGCGCAGGCGACTCAGGCTGATGTTATTCGGGACGGCCATCAGCATAACTCCGCTGCTGATCGTCATTATCATCGGGCGTATACGGGGCACGGGGACGCTACAGGGCGCACCGTCCTGGATTACCATTCCCGTGCTGCTCCTGCTCTTTCTTTTCCCGCTCACGCTGGCCTACGTCATAGTCGTGCAGCGCGCGATGGACGTGCGCGTCGCCATACGACAGGGCGTGCAGTATGCGCTGGCGCGCAGCAGCGTACGCATCATTCAAATACTTGGCTCAGCCGTCATTATCTTCGTCGCGGCCTTTCAGGTGGCGAGCGCCACGACCAACCGCCCGCAGAAGATCATAGCAATCTCGTTAGGCGTCACGCTGGTCGCGCTCTTAGGCGGCATTGCGCAGCGTCTAAGCCGTTGGGTCGATCGACGCTTTTTTCGCGAGGCTTATAATGCCGAATTGATCCTCAGCGATCTGAGCGATAAGGTGCGCACGATGATCGAGACAGAGCCGCTTCTGGAGACCGTCGCGCAGCGCATCTCTGAATCGCTGCATGTGCCCAGAATCGCGCTGCTCCTGCAAGACAACGGCACGTATCGTCCCGCTCATGCATTGGGCTACGACGTGCCGCCCGCTGTCTCTTTCGCTGAAAAGAGCATGACGGTTCATCAATTGCGCCGCGTGGGCGAGCCCGTCCTGGTCTATTCGGATGATTCGGAATCGTGGGTCTATAAAACGCCGGGCATGGACACTGAGCGCGCGATGTTGGCCCGACTTGAGACGCAACTGCTGCTGCCGCTCTCCGTCAAAGAGAAACTGCCGGGCTTTATCAGCCTTGGCCCAAAGCAATCCGAAGAGCCGTATTCGAGCACAGACCTCAGGCTGCTGCAATCCGTCGCGACGCAGACGGGCCTCGCACTTGAGAACAGCCAGTTGACCGCCGCCATCGCCTCAGAGATCGCGCAGCGCGAACGGCTCAACCGCGAAGTCGAGATCGCGCGCGAAGTGCAGGAGCGACTCTTCCCGCAGGAGTTTCCTGCGGTCGCGGGCCTCGATTACAGCGGCGCGTGTCGTCCGGCGCTCGGGGTCGGCGGAGACTATTACGATTTTCTTCTGCTGCCGGAAGACAGGCTGGGGATCGCCATCGGCGATGTCTCGGGCAAGGGCATATCCGCGGCGCTCCTGATGGCGAGCCTACAGGCGTCCCTACGCGGGCAAGCGATGCAGGGCACAAACGATCTCGCTCCTTTGATGAGCAACGTCAACCGGCTGGTCTACGATGCTTCGGCTGAGAATCGTTACGCGACCTTCTTCTACGCGCAATATGAACCCTCTACGCGCAGGCTGACCTACGTCAACGCGGGCCACAATCCGCCGATGATCTTTCGCGAGCGTGAGAGCGGGCGGGAAGTGATACGCCTTGACGAAGCGGGCGGAGTCGTCGTCGGACTGCTTCGCGATTTTCAGTACAGCCAGGCCGTCGTGACCTTAGAGCCGGGTGATGTGCTGGTTGGTTTTACGGACGGCATCAGCGAGGCGATGAACGTGCAGGAAGAAGAATGGGGCGAAGATCAATTGATCGAAGCAGTCCGCGCACGCCCGAACCTTTGCGCCACGGAGATGATCGATTATCTCATCAGCGCCGCGGACGATTTCGCCGCCGGAGCTAAACAGCACGACGACATGACGGTCGTCGTCGTGCGTGTTATCTAAGCCCGCTTGTTCTAACCTTTAATCCTCAGGGTATTCGTCAGAGCCCTGCACCCAGATAAAGGATTGAACGTCTATCATGTCGCGTGGCTTGAGCTCGCGCAGGTCGCGACGAATGGTCGCCGCGAACTGTTGCAGGCTCTCGTAGGTCTCCCAGTTCGGACGCGATTGATAGTGAAAGTCGAACTCGTAGGCGCGCGCGGCGATGCGTGTGACATTGGGTTTGAGAAAAATATGCTCTTCGGGGACGGCTATAAAGCCAAAGACTGTGACGAGCGGCCAGGTCAAAACGCGCGTCTGTTTGCGCGGCAACGCGGCGACGACCTCTATCCAGCGCTCGAACCTGGGCCGCATCTCGCCCGCGCCGTAGAGAAAGTCGTACAGGCCTTCGCTGAAGGCTCGCGCGCCCGCGGGTGATTTGACGGCATCGCGCAGCGCCATCTTCTCGAACGAGAAGATCATGCTGTGGCGAGTGCGCTGCTCGACACGCACGGCGCGCGCGGCGATCTCCGCGAACTCTTTCGCGCGCAGCAAGCGACGAAACTCTGCTTGCCCCAGCGCTTCCTCCCAGCGCTCGTGCGCCTCCCACTTATAATCGCGCTCCCAGTCAAGATAAGTCTCGTCGCGGAATCCTCCGGGAAAGTAGCGCAGGAATTTTCTCCGGCAGCGCAGAGCGCCTGCTGAAATTAGAGTTCGTCGGCTTGTAGATGAAAGCGTGCTTTGCCTGGGCGTAGCCATTGGTGTGAACCTCCCTTTGATCGTTCGTATTCAAAACCCGAGCCGGACGGCTTAACACTTGACGAAACGCTTAAAAATAATCTCGTCAGACATCAACGGCCACAGGCACGTCACTTATCACTTATCACTTGCTCACTTGCTCACTGCACATCGGGGTCTTTGAGCACGGCGATGTAGGGGAGATTGCGATAGCGCTCGGCGAAATCAAGTCCGTAGCCGACGACGAACGCGTCGGGTATCTTAAAGCCGAGATAGTTGATCTCGACATCGCGCTCGCGCCGCTCGAATTTATCCAAGAGCGCGACGAGCTTGACACTCTTTGCGCCGCGCGAGCGCAGGTTTTCGAGCAGATAGGTGAGCGTTAGCCCTGTATCGACGATGTCCTCGACGACAAGTATGTCGCGCCCCTCGATGGGCACATCCAAATCTTTGACGATGCGTACTTCGCCGGAGGTGCGCATCATTGAGCCGTAGCTGGAGATGGCCATAAACTCTATCCCTAAACGCAGGTCTATGTTGCGCAGCAGGTCGCTGGCGAAAACCACCGCGCCCTTGAGGACGACGATCAAAAGAGGATTGCGGCCCGCGTAATCGCGCGCGATCTCCGCGCCCATCTCCGCGATGCGGTTCTGTATCTGCTCGGCCAAAAAGAGCGGTTCGAGGTTCTGATTATTAAACTCGGATGCGGCGTGCGTGGCGGATGTGGACAAAAGAGTTTTTCTCCAATCAAAAGTGGTGTCGGGCCGGGCGCTTCTCTGCGGCTCGCTTCGGAAAATTCCCCGCGAATAAACTGATCGTGCGTGAACGAGGCGGTTGCGCGCCGAGCCTCTGGTGCGACATACTATTGAAGCTCTCTCCCAAGGTCAATTGTTTTAGAACGCCAAGGCCGCCGGAGTAGCCTGTCCTACGTACGGGATTGTGCGTGACCATGATCGAATCAAAGCCGTTTACGTAGACAAAAACTTTTCAGTTCGCAAGGAGGAGGGAAAGTTGAGATACGCTGTAGCAAAATCCGCTTGCTGTGTCCTGTCGCTGCTTGTCTGCATGATTGGCCCACGAGTGAGCGATGCCAACGCGCAGAGCAGCGGCGGCGGAAACGCCGGGACAAAGACCGCAACCACAACAACTGCCCCTGCTCCCGGCACAGCCGCGCAAGTCCCAGCGCCCGCGCCGCTCGATCTCAGTGTGCGCGCTTCCGAGAGCGCCATAGATGAGACGATTCCTGATGACCCTGCGGTCGAAGCCGTCATCGCTCCCTTCAGTGCAAAGGTGCGCGAGCTTAATGTGCCCATCGGCAAGCTCGTGGGCGGCTTGAAGAAGGGCGGGATGGGCGGCGGCTCGCTAGGCAATTTTGTTGCGGACGCTTTGCGCAATCGCGCAGCCCACGCGCTCGGCAAGCCTGTGATTCTGGCCGTCATCAACAGCAGCGGCCTGCGCAAAAACCAGATCGCGGCGGGCGACATCAGCGCCAGCGATATTTATGAGTTGCTGCCGTTTGAGAACGCGCTCGTCACGCTCGACCTGACGGGCGAGCAACTGCGCCGCTTTCTCGATGTCACGGTCGAGCGTAGAAACGCGCAATCGGGCGCTCGCATTCTCTATCGCACCAACAAGGAACTGAAGAAGAGCGAGATCGTCGGCGTCCGACTGCTCAGCCCCGAAGGCTTTGAAGTGGAGATCGATCCGAAGGCCACCTATACCATCGTGACGATTGATTATCTGGTCAAGCGCGGCGGCGATTACGTCGTCCTACAGGAAGGAAAAAATCTGAAACCGCTCACGCTGACGATGCGCGACGCCGTGCTCGATTACGTCAAGACGGAGACGGCTGCCGGACGCCCCGTCAAGGCCATGCTCGACGGGCGTTTTCGTTATGATCGAACCCCAGGGGCGACGGAAGCGGCGGAGGACGAACAGCCATGAAGATCAATAGACGTAAATTCCTCGGCGTGTCTGCGGCGGCTGCCGGTATGGGTCTGGCGCTTCCCGTTAAAGCCTTCTCGCTTTTTGCTCCGGTGCGTGACAGTGCGGCGCTCACGCGACCGCTGCTTGAGCCCGCTGAAGGCGAGACGCTGATTTCCATCCTGCATACTAACGATATGCATTCGCAGATCGATCCGCTTCCGGCCAACGACCGTTACGCGGGCAAGGGAGGCATCGCGCGGCGCGCAACTCTGGTCAAGCGCATACGCAAGGAGAACCCGAACACGCTACTGCTAGACGCGGGCGACTGTTTCCAGGGAACTCCGTATTTCAATCTGTACAAGGGAGTGGTCGAGTACAAGGCCATGTCTGCGGTGGGCTATGATGCGGTGACGCTCGGCAATCACGATTTCGATAACGGGATAGACTCGCTCGCCGAAGCGATGAAATCCGCCACGTTCGAGTTCGTCTCGGCCAACTACGATGTCACGGGCACTGCGATTGCGAATCGCGTCAAGCCCTACGTCGTGCGCGAGCTTGGCGGCGTGCGCGTAGGCATCTTCGGCCTAGGCATCAAGCTCGAAGGATTGAATCCGCCGGAGAGTTTTAAGGGATTGAAATATCTAGACCCTGTGCGTATGGCGCGCGGCGTCACGCGGCTGCTGCGCACGCAGGAGAAATGCGCGATGGTCATCTGCGCCTCGCACTTAGGGTATTATCCTAAGCCGGATGGCGACGAGATAGGCGATTCGCAACTCGTCGCGCAGGTCGACGGCATAGACTTTATCGCCAGCGGCCACACGCACACGTTTATGAAACAGCCCGTGCTTGCCAAACAGCCTTCGGGCAAAGACACAGTGATCTTTCAGGTCGGCAAGAGCGGCATCTATCTTGGCCGCGTCGATTTCACAGTGCGTCGCAACAAAGTGACGGCTGCCGCCGGGCGACTGCTCGACCTGCGCGATGAATCGCTCGTCTGAGATTATAAATCCGGTTAGCGCGAAGTGAACTTAAGACGCTTTTCATGACCAATCGAATCAATACGAGGACGGGGGGCGCTCTGGCGCTCCTGCTGGTCGCGGTGCTCGGGGCAGTCGCGCTGCTCTACGCGCGCCCCGTTGCGCTCGCCACTCCGCCCGCAGAGTCCGTGCGCTCGATCAACCAGACGGAGCTGCGCATGCACCTTGAGTTTCTAGCCTCAAGCGAGCTTGGCGGGCGTTATACCTTAAGCCCCGGCATCAATATTGCCGCGCGCTATCTGGCTTCGCGCCTGGCCTCATACGGCTTTCGCGGCGCGGCGGGCGCGGACAACTCTTTTATGCAGCGCATCCAGCTTGTCGCGACGCACCCTGTTCCCGCGAAAACGACGCTCGCTCTGAAATTGAAGGGTCAGGAGAAAAACTATTCCTACGGAGACTTTGTGACCAACGCGACGGCGAGCGGCACGGCCACGGGCTCGCTGGTTTTCGTCGGTTATGGCATCTCTTCCGCCGCGCAAAAATATGATGATTATCGCGGGCTGGATGTAAAGAACAAGATCGTCGTCGTCGCGCCGGGCACGCCCAAGGGCGTTGATTCGTCCAGGCTCAGCGAGGCAGAGGAAGAAGAGGAAGCGGCGCGCGCTCACGGCGCGGCGGGTGTCCTCTTTCTTCCGCCGTCGTATCGCGCCGTCGATATGAGAAAGCCCGATTACAAAGAGCGCATCATGAATCGCGACCGTGTACGGTTGGCGGCGAAGGCCCATGCCGAGATTCCTATGATGACGCTGACGCCCCCCGTCGCGGATGCTCTGCTCGCGCCGCTCGGCACAACGCTAGATCAATTGCTCAAAACGACGGATGCCGGAGGGCCGCTTGAGTCCAAACCGATAGACGGCACGGCGCAGCTGACGCTCTCCCTGGAAGCGGCAGAGGCCGTCACCCAAAACGTCGTCGGCATACTCGAAGGCACAGACCCCAAACTCAAAAGTGAGTACCTGGCGATCAGCGCTCATTACGATCATTTGAAGACGGACGTACGCGGCGAGATTTATCCAGGCGCGGACGACGACGGATCGGGGACGGCTGCCGTGTTGAATATCGCGCGGGCCTTCTCTCTGCAAAGGCCCGCGCGCTCCGTGCTCGTCATCTTTCACACGGGCGAGGAGTTGGGCCTGCTCGGCTCCGAATACAACGCGGACATCGCGCCCGTCGTCCCGTTGGATCGCATCGTTGCCAATCTCAACATCGATATGATCGGGCGCTCTAGACCTGCCGGCGACACTGACGCGAGCAACAGTGAGCTGTCGGACGCCAATTCGATCTACCTGATCGGCGCAGATCGCATCAGCCGCGAGCTGCACAAGTTAAGCGAGCAGACCAATGCGGAATACGAGAAGCTGCGAATCGATTACAGGTATAACGACCCGAATCATCCGGACCTTTATTACTTTCGCTCCGATCACTGGAACTACGCCAAACACGACATCCCTATCATCTTCTATTTCGACGGCGTCCACGCCGACTATCATAAACCGACAGACACCGTCGAAAAGATTGATTTCGAGAAGATGACGCGCGTCTCGCGCCTTGTCTTCGAGACGGGCTGGCGCATCGCCAATCTAGATCACCGTTTAATGAAAGGATGAACGAAGGGATGAAGGATGAGGGATGAGGGATGAATAAGAAAGCATTCAAGACACAGAAGCCTTCCTTTCATCCCTCATCCCTCCGCCCTCATCCCTGCTTTTGATTATGGCAGACGAACAATCAACACGTGACCGCGTGCGCGCTCTCGTTCGCGACGTACTGGACAATGCGCTTCCGGCGGAAGATGAAGCAGGCGGCAGCAGTGCTGCCGGCACAGGCATTGGGCCAACGAGCGGCACAACCATACCAACCCCTGCAACGGACGCGCGGCCCACGCGCTTTATCCAGACAGCGCCCACGCCCTCCGCAGTTTCAGCGGAAGAGCCCGAATACACGCGCGACGAATCATCCAAGATGGTGATAACTGAAACGGACGTGCACGGTCTGGAAGAAGGCGCGCGGCTGCGCATCGCAGAGGGCGCGCGACTAACGCCGCTGGCCGCGGACATCGTGCGCGAGCGCCGTATAGAGCTGGTGCGACGCCAGCCACGGCGCGGCTCAAAGAAAACAAAGATGGTGGCCGTCGGCGCAGACCACGGCGGCTACCAGATGAAAGAAGAGCTAAAACAATTGCTCTCAGAGTTGGGCCAACAAGTTCGAGATTACGGGACGAACTCCGAGGAGGCCGTAGACTATCCTGACTTTGCTCATGCGGTGGCGCGCGCCGTGTCAGACGGCGCGGCGGATGTCGGCATTATCATAGACGGCGCGGGCGTCGGGTCTTGTATGACGGCCAACAAAGTGCCTGGCGTGCGCGCCGCCGCCTGTTATTCGGTCGCGGTCGCCAAAAACTCGCGCGAGCACAACGACGCCAACGTCCTCACGCTGGGCAGCAAAACCATCACCAGCGCCGAGATGCGCGAGATCGTCCGCGCCTGGCTCTCGACAGAGCTAACGGAAGACCGCCACCGCAAGCGCGTTGCCAAGATTGAGGCGGTAGAACGGCAGTACAGGTGATAGAATTCACGCTTGGATTCCCATCAGGGAGCGCTAACGATGGGTAAGATTGAGAAGCTTATACTTAAACTTCTCCGTGGAACATCAGACGCAAATATCCGCTTCGACGATTTGTGCCAATTGTTGCGTTATCTCGGCTTTGAGGAGCGCGTCAGGGGCAGCCATCATATGTTCAGAAGAGAAGGCGTTGAGGAGAAAATAAACTTGCAACGCGATGATGGCAAAGCTAAGCCATATCAGGTGCGACAAGTTCGCGCGGCTATCCTAAAATACAGGCTTGGAGACGAAAGCTGATGTATAAGTACGAGATTATCATTTACTGGAGTAGCGAGGACGAGGCCTTCATTGCTGAAGTTCCTGAACTGCCCGGCTGCATGGCGCATGGTGGCACGCAAGCTGCTGCTCTTGAGAAGGCAAACGAAGCAATCCAGTTGTGGATTGATACGGCGAATGAGTTCGGCGATCCTGTGCCTGAGCCTAAGGGACAGAGATTGATATTCGCATAGTTCAGGAATTACGGAGAGTAGAGACAGGAATGGTAATATGATGGACTTCTGAAGTATGCCGATCAGCTAAAAGCGGAGCGATATTTCATGCCATACACACAGAACGGTGATCTAGAACGCCTCGTTGAGCAGATAACGGATGTGATCGTCGCGCGCCTGAACGGGCAGGGCGAGGATCAGGCGGCGATGTGCGGGTGTACGTCCGAATGCTTTAATCGCTGCCCGGAGCGTATGCACAGGGTCGTGGATGCGGGCGCTGCGCGCATAGGGTTGGTGCTGGGCGACGCGGCGCGCGCAGGCGATTGGGCCAGCCTGATAGATCACACGCTCCTTAAACCCGAGGCGACCGAAGATGACATACGCCGTCTGTGTGAAGAGGCGGCGCGTTTTCATTTCGCTTCCGTTTGCGTCAATCCGACATGGGTGCGTGCCTCCGCCTGTCACCTGAGCGGGTCGGGTGTGCTGGTCTGCACCGTGATAGGCTTTCCGCTCGGCGCAACTCTTCCGGATGTTAAGGCCTACGAAGCCAGGCGCGCGATCTTTGATGGAGCGCGCGAGGTTGATATGGTCATTAATATCGGCGCTCTCAAAAGTAACGACGATTGCGCCGTCGAGCACGACATACGCGCGGTCGTAGAGGTCGCGCACGAGGTGAATGTGACGTGCAAGGTGATTATCGAGACGGCTCTGCTGACAGACGAGGAGAAGGTCAGGGCATGTCTCGCAGCGAAGCGCGCGGGCGCTGATTTCGTCAAGACCTCGACGGGATTCTCGAAGGGCGGCGCGACCGTGGCCGACGTGGCGTTGATGCGCCAGACGGTCGGTTCGGAGTTGGGCGTCAAGGCTTCGGGCGGTGTCAAAGGACTGGACGATATGCGCAAGATGGTCGAGGCGGGCGCAACACGCATCGGCGCGAGCGTCGGCGTTAAGATCGCACAGGAGGCCGCAGGCGCGCGGCCCACTACTACCGCGACGACGACCAACGCGACGGCAGCAGTGGGCCAATACTGAAAGCCTTCATCAACTAAGGCTCTTTTATCCTCCCGTCGCTCCGACGAGCGTGCGCGGTCGTCTTCATGCAGACACAAGCCCTCACGCTTAACAGCATCCTTCCTATCGTCGCAACTTAAATCTGCGTGCTGTCATTCTGCCGGGCAAACGCTTGCAGGCACGGGCGATCAAAAGCGAAAGCCTACGCCTGCGCTGAACTGGAAGTTATGACGGGTCTCGCTCTGCGTCGTGAATGTATTCGTTAAGGTTGCGCCCGTCGCCGGGTCAAAACTGAAAGTGCTGAAGGTCTGAGGGCCGTAGCGAATGATCGTATCACCGGCATCAAAGCGCGTCACGATCCGGCGTGAAGGATAAAACTCCAGGACGCCGCCAACGTCCACGGCGAAATTGGTCGTCGGTCGCCGCCGAATCTCAAACAAGGGAAAAGGCCCCGGCGGCGAAGGCAAAGGGATAAAATCCGTGACCCCCTCGCTGAATCTCACAAAGCCCGGACGACCCTTGGCGAAGAGCCCGAATTTGTTGAAACGCTTTCCAGCCTTGATGCCGAAGAGCCCTTCTGTGATGCGCCCGTTATTTCCGTTCGTGCAAGTCCGGCATCTGTGTAGGAACAGGTTGCCCTCTGCTTCCAGGGCAAAGTAATCCGTCACGTTGTAAGTAAACCTTCCCCCGAATCCAGGCTCGGTCCTCCCGCCGTCGAAGTCCGGCTTGGTCAGAGAGGTAAACTGTGCGCCCGCTTCAAAGCGCGGCACGTCCTCGGATTGCGCGTGCGCATTGCCGGAAACCAGGCAAAGAACGATGACGATGGCCGTTAAAAGGCATAGTTCTTTCTTCATAAAATTATCTCCTGCGTGACGTTGTGTCTGGAAGATTACGGATTGCCCGTCGAAGCGCTCTCAGAGAGCCGTGGTTTTATCCCCTGCGAAAAATAGAGAAGAGACGTTCGAGCAATGGTTTCCTGTAGGTCTTGAATTTGGTTCTGGTGTAATCGCCGGGAACTTCAAAGAGCGCATCGTCGAGCGGCGCGGTTGAAAGCTCTAAGACCTCGGTTCGTACTTCCTCCATCAGCCCCCGGTCGCCGTAGAGCGTGGTGGTCTCTTTGAGGGGAAAGCCAAGCTGTGATGGGCCAACCTGCTTGCGCTCGTAGCGATAGCGATGCGAGAGGTAATGGTTGAGACAGCGGCTTTGCGGGAAGGAGACGCCCCTGTTGATCGTGCCGGAGATGTCCGGCAAGCAATCAATCCCGTAGAGCAGTGTGATATACCAGCCGTCCGTCTCTCTTCGTGCGATTGGCCCATCGCAAGACTGTGGTTCTGCCTGCCACACGGTCTCGATCTTGAGGTGGCGCGCGGTGAAGCCGAACATCTCTCGGCGCTCGCCCGTATCCGTAACGGTCGTCGTCTCAGTCAACAGACCGCGCCACTTGATTGCGGCCAGCTTGGCGGCCACTGCGGGGCTCGGAGCCGATTGGGGTTCATTAAATGCCATCACGGCGGCGGCGGGTTCTCCACCGGAGTGAACGGCATACTGCCTGTTGGTAAAATCCAGCCAGATAAATTGTTTTTGATCGCATTGAAACAGAAAGGCCACGTCGAGAGCCCGGCCACCGCGCGGCGTGCGATTCATCTCTTCACGCTGGCGCGTGCCCTTAAGATAAAGAACGTTATCGACAAAGCCCCCGCCAGAGGAGATTCGCCTTCTTATTTTTATGTCTGCTGAAGCATTCACCGCGAGCCACAGCATGACCGAAGCCGCGGCAGCGACCATCTTAAAAGAGTATGCGCGCATATCTCCTCCCCTGTGATTGAAACTGGAAACGAACCCTTCTGAATAAGCAACATCACGCTGCCGGGCGATGAGCCCTCTTTTTTTAAGAAGCCCTTGCCCGTTTATCCTTTCGGCAAGAGGTTCTCTATGCGATCCGCTCCGCCGACGATGACGCGACGCCGTTTGGAAGATGGATTCGATTCTCCCTTGCCCACCACATTCGATCCCGGCCCGAACTCTGCGCGCTCGCGATTCTTCATGCTTTGCAAAGTCGTATTGAGCGAGTTCAGGCGAGCATTGATTCCATCGTCGTTGGAGCGCGCGCCGTTCGTTGCCTGTTCGGGACTGAAGAGATCAGGATTGTAATCAGGATCGTGCAGCAGCCAGAGATTCCAGTTGCCGCCGCTGCCGACGATGGGCGAACTGGAAAGCCACTCGTAATGGTCGCCCTTCCAATCAAACGAAATCTTATTGTCCTGAATCGCGCCTTCGATCTTTTGCAGGTTAAAGCCATCGTGCGGCATCAAAGAGAAAATAAAGCGGCCTCGATCCTGAACGTAGAACCAGACAAGAGCGCCCGTGCATCCGCGCGTCGGCTTTCCTCCGGCAACCGCTTCTCCGTTTATGAGCAGTTTGTAATCCCTGACCGCCATCTCTACGTTGGCGAGCGTGAAGTCGCGCGGCGGGGGACTGTTGACGGGCGGCGCTTCCCACAATCGCGTGCGGTCGAATGAGAGCTTGACCAGATCGACGATCTTGATGCCAGTTTGAGGATTGATAAGCAGGTCGAGCGTGAAAGCGTCGCCATCCTCTATGGTCTGCAAAGCGGTCGAGCGCGGCAGCGTAGAGATGCTCAATCCCTGTTGTGCGCGCAGGGAGTTCGCGGGTTGCCGTGCGCGCAAACGCTCCTCGAACTCCGGCGTCAGCGGTCTGACAGATACTTTGAACTGTCTGGAAGCGCTGATCGGCTCGACCACCAGATCGTATCCGAAGACGTAGCCGCCCTCACCGTCAACCAGCACGCGGTGAATAACGTTGCCGTCGTCAACGAGCATCTGAGGCGTGACCCCCACAGGAGCTTCAAGCAGGCTGGCAGAAATTTTTTGTGTGCCCAGCGGCGCTCTCTGAATGGTGAACCCGACGTAGCCGCCGCTCGAAAGCGGAACGACCAATTGCCGTCCCCCTCCTTCCTGTGCGGGAACGGTCGGCGCGTGCGCTGCCGCGAACAGCAGGCAAAAGAGGGCGCAGGCACAAAGGATTATTCTTCGGGTCTTCACCTCTTCTTATCCTCACGCGCCTTGATGATGGTGAGCTTCACGTCGTCGGCTGGCTGAAAGCCTGCGAGTCCCGTGCGTGTCAGAGGCGTGGTCGCCTCTCCTTCTTCACGGGCGACGAGTTCGGGTTTGGACGCACGACCAACAGTAGGCTGCTCCGGCAGGGCGCGTCCACGGCGGCCCTTTTTTTCAACGTAGACGATGCGCGTTACTATCTTTTCATGAACAACGGGAATCTCCCTGACTTCGACCACGGCGGGCGCAGGCGCGTGCGACGCGAGGGTGGCTTTACCTGAGTCGCGTGTACGCATCGAGAGCGTGGTCGAGACGATCAACAACAGGACGATGAGGGCTGCGACGGGAACGGGCACACGAAGCCTGGCCGCGAAGAATTGTTTCCAGAGCGAGTGTCGCTCCACGCGCTGCTGTTCTGCGTGCGCCAGCCTTAAACGGTTGAGCAGCGCCGCGTCATAGGCTTGCCAGTAGGCTTCGCCCGGATGCGCTCTCTCAGCCGCTTCGTCCACAGCGAACAACGCTTCCCTAAGCTCTTGATACTGGCTGCTGCATGCTGCGCAGTCCTCTATTTCTACGAGCAGGCTGAGCTTGCGCTCCGGCGACACCTCGTTGAAAGCCAGATCAACCAACGCGCCCCTCGTTTTACGGCAATCATGCATAATGTCAGACTCCAGACTAAAAGTTCTCTCCGGCAGCGCAGGCTGTGTAGGTGGTCGAAGCCGTCTCGACGCCGAGCGCTGTGCGCAGTTTCGCGACGGCGCGGAAGAGAGATTTTTTGACCGTACCCGTAGAGCATCCGAAGGCCCGCGCGATCTCTTCGTAAGTCATCCCTTCGCGGTGCTTCAAGAGGAACATCAATCTTTGTTGAGCGCTCAATTCGCCGAGCGCCTGCATCACCTTCTCGATCAAAATTTTGTTGTGCGTGACATCTTCCAGCGACAGGGAAGCGGTTGCACCGCTCAACTCTTCCGAGAATGCGAGGTGCTCAATACTTTCCTCTGCGCTCGTCTGTTTGCGTTCCCAGAACCGAAGCCTTGTTGCGCGGCGATAATTGATAAAGGAATTAATCATGATCTGGCGCAGCCAGGTATAAAAGCTCGCTTCTCCCCTGAAGGTATGAATGGCCTTGTAAGCCTTCAACCAGACATCCTGCGAGAGGTCTTCGGCATCCGCCGCGTCGCGCGTATAGTGCAGCGCCAGCGAGTAGATGCGGCGCTCGTAGTTGCGTGCAAGCAGAGAGAAGGCTTCCGGGTCGCCCGTTTGCGCACGCCTGATTAATTCGTTTTCGCTGTCTGTCACCAGCTAGCCACACTCGCCTTGCAAAGTTCGCCGAGATACTTCAATAGACACGGCACAGTCGATTACGGTTGGCGGAAACCGTTGAAGAAAATTTTTATTGATCGTGCGCCGCAGTGCGAAAGGGGATGAAAAGCCTTTTTTCATCCGTATTTAAGCAGGAATAAAAATAATTGGCAAAACATCTGAAAAGTTGGTAGTTGGTCAGTTTAAAATTTAGTGTGATGAAAGTTGCCATTCACCACAGAGACACAGAGCGCACAGAGGAAGCACAGAGAAATAATTCAAACCTCCGTGCTACCTCCGTGTCCTCTGTGCCTCTGTGGTGAGTCTCTGGTGCAGCACATACTCAATTATCCAAACTGACCCGCTACTGAAAAGTTGATGGCGGGGCGGGAGTTTTGTTCTTGAAAATTGATGCGCTTTACGTCTATGCTCCGTAGCGCTCCATAAAAATTCCTGCTTCAATGGTGATCCGATATGGCCGCAAAGAATGTGCTGGCAGTGATTCTCGGCGGAGGCGTGGGCACGCGTTTGTTTCCGCTAACGCATCAACGATCAAAACCCGCCGTGCCGCTGGGCGGCAAGTACCGGCTGGTTGATATTCCGATCTCGAATTGCATCAATTCTGATGTCATCAAAATCTTCGTGTTGACGCAGTACAACTCCGCCTCGCTCAATCGCCATATCGCGCAGACCTATCGCTTTTCGACCTTCGCAGATGCCTTCGTCGAAATCCTCGCCGCCGAGCAGACGCCGGAGAATCGTCAATGGTTTCAGGGCACTGCCGACGCCGTTCGTCAGGTCCTGCCGCACATCAGCGACTGGGGCATAGACACTTTGCTGATCCTCTCCGGCGATCATCTTTACCGTATGGACTATCGCAAGTTTCTAGCGCGCCACGTGGAGACAAACGCGGACGTGACGATCTCCGTTATCCCGATCAAGCCGCACACTGCCGAAGAGTTCGGTCTGCTCAAGACGGACGCGACGGGGCGTATCATAGAGTTTAGCGAAAAGCCCAAGGGCGCGGCCCTGGAAGCGATGCGTGTCAACACGGCTGAGCTTGGCTTGAGCCCTGAAGAAGCGGAAGCGAGACCCTTTCTCGCTTCGATGGGAATCTATGTCTTCAAGTACGATGTGCTCGAACGTGTCCTTGCGCAGGATACTTCCTGGGTGGACTTCGGGCGCGAGGTCATCCCGTCGATGATTCCGCAGGGCAACGTGCAGGGGTTTCTCTTTGACGGTTACTGGGAGGACATCGGAACGATCAACGCTTTCTACGAAGCCAACATGGATATGACCGCGCCGATCCCGAAGTTCAATTTCTTCGATGCCAGTGCTCCGATCTTTACGCGCGCAAGATATTTGCCGCCCTCTAAGGTACACGACTCCGAAATTTCGGATTCCTTCGTCAGCGAAGGCAGCATCATCAACGGCGCGAAAATCTTCAAATCCGTCGTGGGCCTGCGCAGTCGCATCGACCCGGAAACCATCATCGAAGCGACGATCATGATGGGCGCGGATTACTATCAGACCATAGAAGAAATGAGGCAGGACATCGCCGCGGGTCGTCCGCGATTAGGCGTGGGCAGAGGCTCTGTGATTCGCCGCGCGATCATAGACAAGAATGCGCGCATAGGTGAGGGCGTGCGCCTGGTCAACGAGAGCGGCGTAGAACAAGCGGATGCTCCAGACGGCAGCTACTACATACGCGAACGCATTATCATCGTGCCCAAGAACGCGACGATCAAAGACGGCACGGTGGTTTGAAAGTATGGCCGGATAAAATAAGAATCGCCTGCGTTCTCTGAAAAAGTTAACGCAGGCGATTGCTCTTTTGAAAACTGATCGAGTTACTTACTGTGATGCGACGAACGGGCCTTTGCGTAAGACGGGTCTTTGCTGCGCGTCGTCTTCATCCTGCGCGGTCGTAGCGCCCGTAGCGCCAGTGGAGATATAGCTGTCTCGCGCGCGGACGATCAAGCCGGGTTGATTGACACGGACTCTGATCTGTCTACGCTGCCCGCCCTGCGCCGCCGACTTCGGATAGTAACCGAGGCTGTACTGTCGACGCAGCTCCTCCGCGATCATCCGGAACGCCTCCGATATGTTGTACATATTGTCTGCGCGATAACCACGCGCGCCGGTCTTCTCAGCCAGATCGCGCAGGTAAGCATCAGCGCGCTCGTAGTCGCTGCGGCCTGTGCCCACGCCGCCGCCGCTACCGATGCCGACACCGCCGCCGCCCAGGATTCCGATCAGAATATCCATCGCTTTATTTCCTGTGCGCCTGCCGCCTCCGCCGGGCCAAGAGCCGCCGCCGCCACCGCCGCCCTGCATGTCCTCATAAGTATCGTACTGCACCGGATAGATAAGCGCGTCCAACTCTTCGGCGTCGCGCACTGTGCTTTGATAGCTGGCGCGTTTCGATGTCGTATCGACTCCGTCTGTAAAAAGGACTATGGCCTTACGTCCTGGAATGCGATTGAGGCGCTGGTTGATGACCATATCGAGCGCATCGTAGAGCTTTGTGCCCTCGCCCGTATGCGTGCGACGAATCGCTTCGCGCAGAACGTAGCGATCGTTGGTCGGCTCGGCCAGCACTGTTATGTCGTCGTTAAAGGAGACGACCATGACGCGATCGTCGGGGCGTAACTGATCGACAAAGGCCAGCGCCGCGTCCTGTATCTCTTCGATCTTGAAACGGGTCGAGCCGCTCGTATCTATCACGAGCGCGACCGTAAAAGGCTTTTCGACGGAGGCGAAGTAAGCGACCTGCTGCTCGACGCCGTCCTCGAAGATACGAAAGTCTCTTTGTTGCAAGTTGGGGACGTACTTGCCAGCGCGATCCATCACGCTGACCGGCACGGAAACAAGCGACGTGCTGACGCGCACCACATCGCCCTCGCCGACCTCTTCAATCTCATCGCCGCGATCCGTGGCGGTCGTTTGCGCAGTGCTCGACGGCTTATTGCTCGTCGCTGCGCCGCCCAGAACGGGTGGGCGCGATGGCCTGGCGGTTGTTTGCGTGGTATCGGGCGCGGTGGTCGGTGCGGTCGTGGTCTGGCCGACACGGCGTGCTCGCGTTTGCGCCTTAAAGGATTGTGCGTAGACGACAAAAAGGGAGAGGAGCAGGCAGAAGGCCGCAATCTTTCTCATGTTTTGTTAGCTCCTATGGTGGACAGCGCCGTCCCGCTCGACGGCGTTTGTAACCCTTTGATGCACACGACGGGAAATAGATGCTTCTTTTTTGCGAGGTCGGCCACAGCCGCCTTAAGGGGAGATTTAAGCGCTGGATGAACCCCAGCATAATCCCGTAGCCTCGCCACTGGCAAGGCTTTTCCGTTGAACCTCAAGGCGCGCTCGTTGCGATCGAATTGAAGATCAAAGGGAATGTGCCCCACGTCTGGCCGCGATGCTGCGGGCGAAAGCCGAAGAGTACGACACGACCACGCCCCAGCGGGACTTCTGCGAGCGCGACACGGCCTGCGATGCGCGCTTCGCCTAGCAGCCAGCCGGAGCGCAGCACATTCTGCTCGGCATAGCGCGCGACGACACGCACTCTTTCATCATCCGTCACCTCAAAGGCAGAACTGTTGATAAAGTAGGCGTCCATCTTAGCGGGCAGCCCACGGGCCAACGCGTGCGTCGTGTCCACGTCTATGGAAAGAATAGAGCCCGGACAATAGAAGTCCGAGGAGCGCACGCCTTCGAGCACATTACGCAGCGGAAAAGCATTGGACGTGCTCGTATTGTTCTTTGATTTTGAGAGAGTGAAATTCTTGATCGGCAACTCCGTCGAGGCATCGAAACAGATGAGCGTGCCGCCCTCTTCGACAAAGCGACGCAGGTTGTTGACGCCCGCGAGGGTGATGCCGCCCGTAAACTCCTGCGGATAGCTGCCCGGCGCATGACCTTCGATGATCTCTTTGGCGCGCTGCGAAGGCAGGATGATGACATCGTATTTGGCGCGCAGATTTCCTTCGCGGATATTTCTATCCAGAATTGTTTTGTAACGCACATGAAAAGTATCGAAGACCCAGCGCGTCCAGCCCTCGTCCATCGAAGCCGTCCAGCTCTTATAAAGCCCTACGCGAACTGAGCTATTGATTGCTTCAGGCATAACCGGGATCAAATCTCGCTCGACGGGCAGACCCAGATCGCGATGGGCCTGCGCCTGACTGACGATCCGCGTCATTCGTCTTTCGCCGACGGGCTCTTTGATAGCGGCAACGGCCTCTGTCCGGATGCCCATCTGCATCGGCAGCGTCCAGCCCGCGACATCGTATGGCCGCTCGGCCTCGCCGCTTGGTGAGCGCCTGTCTGGATAGACCTGCGGCTCGAACAACGCCCGCACGTTCGAGCCATAGGGCTGCGCCAGAAAGACTATGTAGCTGCCCGCCGGAATTTCCTGTGCCGTTGATTGTAGATTGGACGTGACCGATGCTATGACGGTGCGCTGGCTGTCTTTGCCCGCGTCGCCTGAGAGAGCGAGAGGCTGTCTGCCCTGCGCGTTAATGAGCTCCATGTGCAGCTCTCGATCAATCCGTTGAACTTCGACGCCCTGCGCGACGAGCGCGCCGATCATCTTGGCGACAGATTCGTCGCGGCTCTGCCCCGCCGGAATCAGGTAGGCGAGCGGCTCACCCGCAGAGCGGTTCAGATTGGCGCGGCCCAGTTCGTAAAAGTTGCGCAGGTAACGCGCGCGGTATTTCGCCGCCATCGAAAGCACGGAGCGCGAGGCCAACATCTCCATCGCCATAATATCGCGCGGTCTCCAAAGCCCGCCGGGCCAGGGGTCTGGAAAGTTCGTCGCCGGAGCAAGCGCCGAAGGCATGCCGCGTGACGTTGCCCGCTGAAGCTGCTCGCGCGTGATATTGACGGGCGTCATCAATTGCGCGCTCGCCGCTTCGGAGAGAATGCCTATGGCGTTGTGATAGTAGGGGGCTGTGCGAAACCCTCCGTGCCACCAGGTATCGTAGAGCGCGTTGGTGATAACGCCCTGAAACCCAGCGGCCTGTAGGTCTGCGGCGACCTTGTGACCAATGAGTCCGACTTCTCTAAGGAGCAGCGGCGCGATGAAGGGGTTCGCGGGATCATAAAACGGCGGGATAAAAAATCGCGAGCCCGTCTGCCCCTGTTGATGTATGTCATAGACGATCTGCGGAAACCACTCTTTCCAGAATAGTGTGGTGATGGCCTGCGTCTCTTTTAAATTCATCATAAACCAGTCGCGATTGTCGTCGTGACCGGCATAGTGATGATAAAGTTCGGGCGGGTCTTTGCCCTCGAATGCGCCGCCGAGGGTGCGGCGATACCACCCGCCCACGATGTCCACGCCGTCCGGATTGGCCGAAGGGATGAGCATCAGGATAGTGTTTTGTAGAATCTCCAGCGTGTCCGCGTCGCGGGCCGTTGATAGCTCAAAGGCTAGCTGCATGGACATCTGCGAGGCGACGATCTCGTTTGAATGAATCGAGCAGGAGATGGCAACGACCGTTTTGCCTTGCTCTATCAGGCTGTCACGCTCCGCGTCGTCGCGGACGATGCGCGGATCGGCCAGTTTGCGCTGGACGGCTTTGTACTTTTCCAGATCGCGTATATTCTCAGGCGCGCTGATAAAGGCGACGATGAGGGGACGGCCCAGTGTCGTCTCGCCTATGGTTTGCACACGCACGCGGTCGCTCGCCGCGTCCAGGCGCGCGAAGTAATTTGTGAGCTGTCG
>Ga0190273_10000320_pt1 | contig 20002 bp, 17 predicted proteins | sample Popmic504IS_FD_134513 | JGI IMG/M metagenome (GOLD analysis project Ga0190273, IMG submission 134513) | Populus adjacent soil microbial communities from riparian zone of Shoshone River, Wyoming, USA - 504 IS | ecosystem: Environmental > Terrestrial > Soil > Riparian zone > Trees stand | place... | reverse complement strand
GCGGCATGCGGCCGCCGCCGTAGGCGATGGATTGCAGCGAGGACAGCTCCGGGCTGTTGCCGGCGTCCATGCGCAGGATGATGCGCGCCAGCATCGTCGGCACCACGAAGGCATTGCTCGCGCGCTCGCTGGACGCAAGCTGCAGCCAGGTGTCCGGATCGAAAGCCGGCAGCAGCAGGATGCGGCGCATCGCGTAGATCGAGCTCAGCAGCGCGGCGATGCCGGCGATGTGATACGGCGGCACGCAGACCAGCGCGGCTTCTTCCGGCGCCGCCGAGCCGAACTCGACCGTGCCGAGGATGTACGACAGCAGGTTGGCGTGGCGCAGCAACGCCGCCTTGGGCGCCGCGGTGGTGCCGCTGGTGAAGATCTGCGCGGCAATGCCTTCGCCGTCGCTCTCGTCGCTGGACGCGCTCGCGCCGCGTTTTTCGGCCTGGGCGACGAAGTCCGCGCGAGCCAGCGTCTGGTGGCCGCTGTCCGGATCCAGGCGCTGCACGCGCGCCGCATCGCCGATCAGGTAGGCCGGTTCGATGCGTTTCAGCAGCGCGGCGAGATCGGTGTCCGCGAGCCGGTAATTGAGCGGCACGTAAGGCACGCCGGCGATGGCCGCGCCGAACAGCGCAATCGCCGCCGCTTCGCTGCTCTCGTCGAGCAGGCCGACATACGAGCAGCCGGCCGCGGTGATGGCTTCGGCAGCCCCGCGTGCGGCCTGCAGCAGCGCGCCATACGACCAGCGGCGTCCGTCGCAGACCAGGCCGATGCGCTCGGGCTCGGCGTCGCCCGCCATCTGCAGGATCAGCGAGATATTCATCGGCGCGCGGCCTCTAGTCGGACGAGGGCAGCGGCTTGGCATCCTTGGGTTGCAGCGCGACGCCGGCGATCGCCAGCGAACCCTGGCCGGCCTTCACGCATAGCAGCTCCACGCTGCCGGCGGCGTCGACGTAGCGCTTGCCGATCTTGGTACCCTCGGCGAACGACGGGTTGATCGCCTCGCGCGTCGCCGGGCGATCGGCCGCCATCGGCGCGCCGCCGCATTCGAGCACCACGTCGCTGCCGCGAATGACCATCACCTCGGTGTCGCACACCGCACTCTTGAGCTTGCTTCCCGCTTTCATGGATCTCTCTGTTGCTGGTGTTGATTCAGGCGATGGCGCCGGCGGCTTTGAGGCTTTCGATACGATCCCATTCCATGCCGAGCTCCATCAGGAAAGTCTCGGTGTGCTCGGAGGCCTGCGGCGCACGCGTGGTTTTCAGCGGCTCGTGATTGAACTGCACCGGGCCGCGCACGACCTTGAACGGCTTGCCATCGTCGCCCTGGAGTTCGACCAGCATGTCGTTGGCCAAGGCCTGATCGTCGGAGGTCAGGTCGAGCAGGCTCTGGATCGGTGCCCACTGGCCTTTCATCGTCTTCAGATGCTGGCGCCAGTAGACGAAAGGCTTGGCGGCAAAGGCGGCGACGATCAGGTCACTCGCGGCCTTGGAATTCGCGATCAGGCTTTTGACGTCGGCGAAGCGCGGATCGTCGGCCGCTTCGGGAATGCCGAAATGCTGGAATGCGTCGCGGATCAGGCCGGTCGGGCTTACCATGCACAGGTTGATCGTCTGGTTGTCCGCAGTGCGGAAATTGCCCATCAGCGGATTGCGCGCGGCGCCGCCGGAAGTCGGCATCGAGTTGCGCGTGGTCTGGCCGGTTTCCAGGCCCTGTGCGATGTTGGCGCCGGAGGCCCACCAGGCCGCGCTGAGCAAGGACACGTCGAGCTCGACGGCTTCGCCGGTGCGCTCGCGGTTGAACAGCGCCGCGGAAATACCGCCGGCGATGAACATGCCGCCGATCGAATCGCCGAACGCCATGATGCCTTGCGACAGAGGCCCTTCGAGTTCGGCCGGCGTCATTGCGTAGCCGACGCCGCTGCGCGACCAGAACGCGGTGCCGTCGAAGCCGCCGACTTCGCGCTCGGCGCCCTTGTCGCCGTAGGCGCTGCCGCGCGCGTAGATGATGTTCGGGTTCACCGCGCGGATGTGCTCGATGTCGAACTTGTTCTTCTGGCGCACCGCCGGCAGGTAATTGGTCAGGAACACGTCGGCGGTCTTGGCGATCTCGTACAGCACCGCCTGGCCTTCGGGCGTGGAAATGTCGATGCCGACACTGCGCTTGCCGCGATTCGGATGCTCGACCAGCGGATTGCGGTTCGGGTCGACCGGAATGCCGCCCATATTGATGAAGCCGCGCTGCGTGTCGCCGCGTACCGGATGCTCGATCTTGATCACGTCGGCGCCCCAGTCGGCGAGGATTGCGCCGGCGGCGGGCACGAAGGTGAACTGCGCAACCTCCAGGACACGCACGCCTTTCATTACTTGCGTCATACGCTCTCCATCCCTCTTATCCTGACGGCTATTGAACACCGCTGTTGCCCAAATCATATCCGGTTTGGCAGCGGGCCGGCGACTTTGCAAAGCGGCCCGAGATGCACAGTCAAGCGGAACTGCCGGTAGGCGCCAGCGGCGCCCGGCGGCCCGCAGATCGGGCGATCACACGGTATTGCGAAAGTTATTCCAGCAGCTCTGCACGGATGGCGTTCAGGTCCTCGGCGCCAATATCGAGCACTTCGCGCAGATAAGTCTCCACGCAGCCATGTCGTTCCTCGATCACCGCGAAGGCGCATCGCAGGTAGTCCGGGTCCGAGCCCATGATCGCGTGGAGCACCTCCGGCGACAGCTGGCCGAGCAGGCTCTGTTTGCCATTGGCAAAACGATGCGCATCCAGCAGCTCGTTGGTCAGCGCGTAGTCTTCGAGGATCACTTCACGCGGCACGCCCAGCGCGTCGAGGATCAGCGCCGCGACGATGCCGGTGCGGTCCTTGCCGGCCGTACAGTTGAACACCATCGGCAGCTCGCCGGTGGCCAGGCGCTTGAACAGTTCGCGATACGCCGGCGCCTGCTCGAACGGCAGATGGCGATACGCCGACAGCATGACGTCCCGGACCTGCGCCGCGGTCGGCGGCAGGCCGGCTTTCAGCAGCGTACGCAGGTCACCGAAGCTGGTTGCATGGTCGCGGCTCCAGTAGCGCGGCGCAGCGGGCTGCTGCCAGGAACTGGGCGCAGACAGGCGCTCGTCGGTGGTGCGCAGATCGCAGATCCATCGAATGCCGAGGCTGTCGAGATAGTCGCAGTCCACCGGCGTCAGTCCGGCCATGCTGCCGGAGCGGTACAAGCGGCCCCAGCGTACACGGCGGCCGTCGCCGGTGGCGTAGCCGCCGAGATCGCGAAAATTGCGGCCGCCTTGCAGCGGCGGCACCCGCGATGCGGCGACCGTAGGCGTTATCAGGTTCGCGGCGTCGGCGGCAGTCTCAGACGACTTCATCGAGGCGAACCCAGCGGCGCTGTTCCGCGGATACGCGCGCGGCTTCGAGCACGCGCTCGACCTCCCAGGCCTGATCGAAATCCGGGGCGGCCTCGCCGTTGCCGCGAATCGCCTCGACCATGCGATGCATCGACAGCGCCATCGGATGCGAGGCGTTGGGCTCGCTTTCCGAGTGCAGGCCCACTTCCGGCGTCTTCAGCAAGCGCTCGGGAATCGTGATCTTGTCGAAAGCCGCGCCGCCGAGCGCGCCGCCATGCAGCGTGGTGTCGCGGCTGGTGGGGAAAGTCGGTGCGCGCGCGTTGAGCCGGCCCTTGCTGCCGAAGGCCTCCAGCGTCCAGCCCGGGGTCAGCGTGGCGTTCCATGACACCTGCAGCTGCATGGTCATGCCGCTGTCGAAGCGCAGCAGCAGATTGGCGAAATCCGTGGTTTCCGGCTTGATGACTTGGCCGTCGGGAAAGCGCCATTCCTTCAGCATCTGGCGATCGATCGCGACCAGCTCCTGTATGCCGCCGAACAGGTGCAGCAGCATGTGCAGCGAATGACTGCCGAGATTGCGCAGCGCCGATACGCCGAGCCCGGACTGCCAGAACCAGTTGTACGGAAACTGCGGCTGCAGCTGGTTGAACAGGCTGATGTTGAACATGCAGCTGCCGCCGAAAGCTTCGCCGAGATAACCGTCGTCGATCATCTCCTTGGCCAGGCGATGAGCGGGCAGCCATTGCGAGAATGCGTCGACCACGGCGACGCTGCCGCTGGCCTTCCAGGCGTCGCGCAATTCGCGCGCGCGCGCGAAGTCCGCGGCGAATGGAATGCCGTTGTAGACATGTTTGCCGTTGCGCAGCGCCGACAACACCATCGCATGACGGATGTTGGGGCGCGTGCCGCAATCGACGATGTCGATATCGGGATCCGCGATCATCGCCTCGGCATCCCAGTAGGGACGCTCGATGCCGAGTCTGGCCGCTGCGGCCTCGGCCGTTTCGCGCCGCGAGGTGCAGATGCCGACCACCTCGATGCCCGGGACGGCACGCCACCCCGGCAGGTGCGCGAACGCACCCCAATTGGCGCTGATGATGCCGACTTTCAGCGTTTTCATCGTCTCCTCCCACTGCGCCGATGAATGAGGCCGGCCCTTTCATGGGCCGTGCCGCGGCGTCTGGACCGCTTACCGCTGCGAGATGACCTCGGATTTCGACAGGCTCGTCGTCAGCTTGCCGTCCACCAGCGCCAGCGTGCTCGCCGGTACCGTTCTCATGTTGCCGTCCAGAATCAGCTGGACCGAACCGTCGCTACCGACGCGATAAACCGAGCCGAGACGTCCACCATTGGTGGCGTACAGCATCTTGCCCTTGACCGCGGCGACCGGCGTGGACGACGACGCTTCCTGTGCAACAGCGGAAACACTGATGACCGCAAACAGACCGACAGCCAACAACGACTTCTTCACGTGAATCTCCAGACGATTGGGGGAGGTGGATTTCGCGCCAGGCAAAATCATAAGCCACGTTAGTATCTGGCTCCCCAGGATGTCAAGCCTCGTCGTCGGTTTTGCGCAGTTCGTCCTTCTGGGAGGGCATCGCGATATTGGAGGCGATGCGGTCGAGGAGCGTCTCCAGCCGCGCGAGATCGTCGTCGCTGAGGCCGGCGAAGGCCTCGGCTTCATAGATCGCAGCGGCCTCGCCGAGCCGGTCGAGCAGCGGCTTGGCGGCCGGCGTCAGGTAGACGCAGTAGCCGCGACGATCCAGCGGGTTGTCGCGCCGCTCCAGCAGGCCGTCTTCGCAGAGGCGGTCGATCATGCGGCCGGCGGTGACCTCGGTGACCTGCAGCATCGCCGCGGTGGCGCGCTGCGTGGCGCCCGGGTTACGTGCCACCGCTGCGATCAGCCCCCACTTTGCCCGCGACACGCCCGCGCTCTGGACGCTGTTGTCGAACTGCTGCCAGAGCTGCCGGGAGATGACCGTCAGCTTGCGACCGATTGCGCGTTTTCGAACGTCCGGCGGCGTGATGGCGGTACTCCCCTAGTTTTCAACCCGTTGTTTCCTGTCGACGCGGCCGCCAGGGCCGCCCCTGCTCAAAGGCGTTCGATGATGATCGCCGGCGCCATGCCGCCGGCTGCGCACATGGTAACCAGGGCGCGCTTCAGATCGCGCCGCTCCAGTTCGTCCAGCACCGTGCCGATTAGTATTGCACCGGTGGCGCCGATCGGGTGGCCGAGCGCGATCGCGCCGCCGTTGACGTTGATCCTGCCGCGGTCGATGCGCAGATCGCGTATCAGTTTTTCGACCACCACCGCGAAGGCCTCGTTGACTTCCCAGAGGTCGATGTCGGCCACGGTGAGGCCGGCGCGGGCCAGGATCTTGCGGGCGGCCGGCACCGGTGCGTTGAGCATCAGCGTCGGGTCGTCGCCGATGTTGGCGGTTGCGAGCACGCGCGCACGCGGCTTCAGGCCGTGTTTGCGTACATAGGACGCGGAGGCCAGCAGCAGAGCGGCGGCGCCGTCGACGTTGCCGCTCGAGGTGCCGGCATGATGGAACGCGCCGATCTTCAGGTCCGGATAGACCGAGTTGATGATCTTGCGGAAAGTATTGCCGTTCTCGTCGATCGGCATGTCGGCGATCTGGCCGAACGAGGGTTTCAGCGCGGCCAGGCCTTCGAGCGTGGTGTCGGGCCGCGGATGCTCGTCCCTGGCCAGCACCAGCCTGCCGTCCTCGTCATGGACCGGAACGATGGACTTGTCGAAATAGCCGTTGTTGATCGCATGTGCGGCGCGCTTCTGGCTTTCGACGCCGAAGGCATCGAGCGCCTCGCGCGTGATGCCTTCCATCGACGCGATCGCATCGGCGCTGACGCCCTGGTGCGACTGCGGATACTTCGCCTGCAGGCGCGCGTTGCCGGTGCCCAGGCCCGGCGACTTCAGGCCGGCCGCGGCCTCGGCCTGCTGCACGGCCGCAATCTGCGAGGTCATCTCGGTGCCGCCGGCGACGATCAGGTCTTCCATGCCGGCCTTCAGCTGCGCCGCGGCAAAGCTCACCGCGGTCAGGCCGCTGCCGCAGAAGCGGTCCAGCGTGACGCCGCTGACGGTCCTGTCGTAGCCGGCGTCGAGCGCGGCCATGCGGCCCATGTCGCCGCCCTGCTTGCCCTTCTGCGCGCTGGTGCCCCAGATCACGTCGTCGACATCGCGCGTGTCGAAGCCGTTGCGCTGCTGGATCGCCTTGAGCACGGTCGCGGCCAGATGCTGCGGATGCATGTGCGCCAGCGCGCCCTTGCCGACCTTGCCGATACCGCGCGGCGTGCGCACGGCGTCGATGATGAATGCTTCGGACATTTGCGATTCTCCGGTTGTCGAGTTTGAGTTGCTGGCGTCGGTACGCGCCTCAGGGCGCGTACACGCTGATGGTGTCGCGCTGGGGGTCGGGCACGTCCGCACGCCAGCGCACCGATCCGAACGGCCGCTCCAGGCGCCTGCGTACCTGCAGGCCCGATTCCCGCGTATTGAAGGCGCTGGCCTGCGCCTGCAGATCGCGGTCGGAGTGGGTGAAGCGGGTTCGCTGCCGCAGGAAGTCGCCCCAGGTGGCGCAGTAATAGCGCTCGGTCCATACCGCGGGGTTGCCGATGTCGCGAGACAGCGACCAGTCGTAGGCGCCATTGCGCAGGCGCGCATGCTGCAGTTTGAGCATGGCATCGTAGAACTGGCGCGCCTGTTCCGGGTTCACCGTGTAATCGATCTCGATCACGATCGGCCCGCTGCGTGCGGTCAGCTGCAGCGCCACTTCGGGCTCATGGCCGACCTCGACCATCTCGATTGCGCTCAGCGACACGTTCGGCATCGGCAGCACCAGGCGCAGCAGCGACGTCAGCAGCAGCAGCACACCGGAGGCGATGACCGCGATATCCACGCCCCAGCTGCCGGTCACCGAGCCCCAGATCCAGGCACCGAAGGCGATGCCGCCGGTCAAGGCCGAGGAGTGCAGCGCAATCGCACGTCCGGCAACCCAGCGCGGCGCCGACAGCTGCACGCCGACCGAGAACAGCGAAACCAGCAGCATGTTGGTGGCGCCGGAAATCACCAGCAGCAACAGCGTGAAAACCAGATGGTGGCTGAGGCCGATCAGCACGATCGCGGCGCCGCCGATCAATGCGCACAGGCCGACCCCGCGCTCGGCCGTGAAACGTTCGCGGGCCTCGCTGACGGCCAGCGCGCCGAACACCGCGCCGACGCCGGTGGCGCACAGCAGCAGGCCGAACGTGCTGGCGCTTCCGTGCAGCATGTCGCGCGCGATCAGCGGCGTCAGCGCCGCGGTGGACGCGGTGCAGATGCCGAACAGGAACGCGCGGATCAGCACGATGCGGATCGGCGGTGAATGCAGCGCGTAGCGCACGCCGGAGACGATCGCGCGATCCAGGCGTTCGGGCGGCAGCCGGTTGACCAGCTGTGGCCGCTTCCAGAAAAAGAAGGTGATCAGCAGCGGCAGGTAAAACACGGCGTTGATGCCGAACGCCGCCTTGGCGCCGAAGGCCACGACCACCAGCCCGCCGATCGCCGGGCCGAAGCTGCGCGCGATGTTGTAACTGACCGAGCCCAGAGCGACCGCCGCCGGCAGGTGATCGGGCTTGACCTGATCGATGATCGAAGCCTGCCAGGCGGGTGCATACAGCGCGACGCCGGCGCCGATCAGGCTGCAGAAGATCAGCAGCATCCACGGCGTCGTCAGCCCCAGCAGCGCGAGCGTGGTGAGCACCGCGCCGGCCAGGCTGGCGAAACCCAGGCCGGTCATCGCGATCCTGCGGCGATCGAACATGTCGGCGATGGCGCCGGCCGGGACCGCGACCAGCATCATCGGCAGCATCAGCGCCGATTGCACCAGCGCCACCATGCTCGGCGAAGGTGTCAGCCGCGTCATCTCCCAGGCGGCGCCGACGCCGAGAATCAGCTGGCCGAAATTCGACAGCAGGCTCGCCGACCAGATGTTGCGGAACGTGCGTTCGCGCAGCGGCGCGAACGCGCCCCAGCTTGCAGCGGACGGCTTGCCGTTTTCAGCAGTCATGAAGAGCCTGGTCCTGGTTCGGAGCCGCGCGGGCCGCTGCTCAGACCGCAAAGCATAGCGGCGCGGGCGCGGCCAGCTTGCCGATGAAACCGAAGACGGCGTCGTTGAACGCATCATTGGCGTCGCCGGCCAGCATATGGTGCGCGCCGGCAATATCGACGAACTCGGCATGAGGCGCCATTTGCAGGAATTCGCGCGCGCTTTCCTCGGTCACGATCTGGCTGCGGCCGCCGCGGATCAGCAGCGTCGGAATACGCAGCGCGCGCGCCGCCGCGTCGAGTGGGCCGGGGCCGCCGTACTGGTAGTTCGCGGCCCTGGCCGCCTCGCCCATGCGCATGAAAGCCGGGTCCCAGTGCCAGTGATAGCGGCCGTCGCGCAGCCGCAGGTTGCGCAGCAGCCCGCTGTTGTCCCGCGGCCGCGGCCGATGCGGCAGATAGCTCGCCACTGCATCGGCCGCTTCGTCCAGCGTAGCGAAGCCTGCGGCCGCGCCCGACATGAAGTCCACGACTTCCCTGGCGCCGCTGCCGTCGACACGCGGCGTCACGTCGACCAGGATCAGTGCGCGTGCCTCGGGCGGCGCTGCGGATGCAACCAGCAGGCTGGCGAGCCCTCCGAGCGAGGCGCCGACCAGCACCGGCTCGCCGCCGATATGGCGCATGACCTGCCGCAGATCCGCAGCGAACAGATCGAGCGAATAGGCGCCGTCGGGCGACCAGCCGCTGTCGCCGTGGCCGCGCAGGTCGAGCGCGTAGCCGCGGTATCCGAGGCGCGCCGCTTCGAGCAGAGCCTTGTGCCAGCTCTGGCGGGTTTGGCCGCTGCCCGGCAGGAACACAATCGGCGGACCCTGCTGCGGACCGGCGGCATCGGCGGCCAGCTCGACACCGGCGCCGGGGAGTGCGACGCGCTCAAAGGTCTTCACGAATCAGGTCTCCTCTGTCGCGCTTCGGCTGTCATGGGATCGTCGTCTCCGCTGCGCGCCACTGCTGCGCGGCGGCGCTGGAGAAGTCAGGCACAAGCTTGTTAGGCTGTCGCGTCAGTGTACACAGCACTGATGTTCATAAGGCAGCCCCATGCCTGCAGGCGCCGCGCAAGATGGCGTTTCGGATCATAACAAGTCGAGGAGAAAGCATGAGTCGTTCAGGCACTGCCACCCTTTCGCTGCTGCCGGCGCGGCAATACCGCGTCGTACAGTGGGCCACCGGCAACGTCGGCACGCGTTCCCTGCGAACGGTGATCGAGCATCCGGCGCTTACCCTGGTCGGGCTCTACGTGTACTCCGACGCCAAGGCGGGACGCGATGCGGGCGAGCTCTGCGGGCTGGCGCCGATCGGTGTCAAGGCGACGCGCAGCATCGACGAGATCCTCGCGCTCAAGGCCGACTGCGTGCTGTACATGCCGCAGAGCATCAACGTCGACGATCTGTGCCGGCTGCTGGAATCCGGCGCCAACGTCGTTACCCCGCGCCCGGAATTCTGTCTTGCTTCGGCGGTGGAACCGGCGCTGCGCGAGCGCATCGAAGCCGCCTGCCTTCGCGGCGGGACCTCGATCCACAGCACCGGCAGCAGTCCGGGCTTCATCACCGAAGCCATGCCGCTGGCGCTGCTGTCGATCCAGCGCCGGCTCGACGTGTTGCACATCAACGAGTACGCGGACTGCAGTTCGCGAGATTCGCCGGAGATGCTGTTCGGCATCATGGGTTTCGGCCAGGCGCCCAACCCGCAGGCCGAAGCGGGCCGCGTCCATTACCTGCGCCAGGAGTTCGGGCCTTCGCTGCAGGTCGTCGCCGGGGCGGTGGGCCTGTCTTTCGACAGCATCGAGGCCAGCGGCAAGGTTGCCTTCGCGCGCAACACCGTGAAGATCGCGGCCGGCATCGTCGAGGCCGGCACCGTAGCCGCACTGCGCACCACGGTTTCCGGCATGCGCAACGGCAAGCCGCTGATGACGTTCACCGCGAACTGGTTCGTCAGCTACGACATCGATGCCGACTGGAAGCTGCGCGGCGATGGCTGGCAGGTGGAAGTGGAGGGCGATTGCCCGCTCGACATGCACCTGTATTTCACCGTGCCGGCCGAGCGCAAGGCAGCGACGACGCCAGGCTATACCGCGCATCGCGCGGTGAACGCGGTGTCTTATGTCTGCGCCGCGGCGCCGGGCATCCGCACGTCGGCGGAGTTGCCGCAGATCATCACCGACCTGAGCGGGCAGGCCTAATACCGTGGCGCAGGCGGTCGCGGGCATGGCCCGCTCTGCCGTTGCGGATCCCGGTGCGCACGGCTGTGATTACAGGCGTGCTGCCTGCCGCCGGCTGAGGCGATGCCGACGCTGCGACCGCCAGCCTGCGCCGTAGAATCGGTTCAGGCTGGCGCGTGCTCGGCGGCCGCAACGGCCTTGCGCATGTGCTTGCGCCCGGTCAACAGCATCAGCCCGGCCACCGGAAAACAGATCGCGATCATGGTGGCCATGCCGTAGCCGATGGCGGCTTCGCTGTGGAAAACGTGATCCGAGATCGCGCCCATCAGAAACGGCCCCAGGCTCACTCCGACAAGCCCCGCGGTTGCCGAGTAGAACGACACGCCCGCACCCCGCAGCGCGTTGGGCGTCACCAGGTTGAGCGAAGCGTTCATGCACGCCGCGATGGAACTGGTCAGCAACTGGAACACGACCAAGAACACGATGAACACGGTCGGCGATTTCGACGTCAGGGCGATGACGCCGGCCGGCGTCGCGAGCAATATGCAGACGCCGTACCAGTAGAACTGCGCATCGCGCTGGCCGCGGCGCACCATAGCGTCGATGGCGCGGCCGCTGACGAGCGGGCCGACGATGCCGCAGAAACCGATGATGGCGCCCAGCACCAGCCCGATCTTGCCGAAATTCCAGCCAAAGGTGCGGCCCATGAAGGCCGCGAGCCAGCTGCCCGTGCCGGTGATGATCGCCGATACCAGGCCAAAGCCGATGTAGTGGCTGATGAAGAACCGCGGCTGTGTACGGATGAATTTGATCAGGTCGCGATAGGCGGCGGCGACGAAAGCCCAGCTCTTTGTGACCGCCCGCTGGCCGCGGCGGAACGGCTCGGGCACCGTGAACATCAGCAGTGACATCGCTGCGCCGGGAATGCCGACGATGAAGAACACGGCCTGCCAGGAGCGCATCTCGCCCAGCAAGGGCAAAGTCACGGTGCTGTGCTGCGACACCGCCTGGATGATCAGGCCGCCGAACAGGTAGGCGCAGCCGGAGCCGATGGTGGAGCCCAGGGCGTAGACCGCGAGGGCCGTCGTCAGCCGGTCGCGCGGGAACAGATCGGCAAGCATCGAGGTGGCGGCCGGTGCCAGGGCCGCCTCACCGGCGCCAACGCCGACGCGCGCCGACATCAGGTGCCAGAAGTTCTGCGCCGTGCCGCAGAGTGCAGTCGAAATCGACCATACCGAGACCCCAGCGAAAATCACCCAGCGGCGACTGAAGCGGTCGGACACCGCTCCGGCGATCAGGCCGAACAGGCAGAAAGTCACGGCAAAGGCCGCGCCGTTCAGTAGCCCGAATTGCGTGTCGGAAATACCCAGATCGGCCTTGATCGGCCCCACCAGCAGCGAAATGATGAAGCGGTCGAGCACCGACAGCCAGTACATCACCGCCAGCACGACGGTCGCGTACCAGGCGACGGCTCTCGGAGGATAGGCGAGCTGGGGTGTGGCGCTGACGGCTGGGGCGCTGGCGTCGAACATGAGGGTTGTGGCTTCCGTGTCGCAGGGGGCCAGCGCGAGGCTACTCGCGCTGCGTTGCAACAATCAACACTGCTGTTGGATAAGCCCGGGTCATGCGTGTCTCTGAATGGCGTGGTCCTGTAGCGTGTGGCCGGATCGCTACATTTTCCGCAGCCCGGATCGCCGGCGGGCCGCGCCGCCATTGCCACGCCGCGAAGCCGTCGCTTACAATCCAGTCAACAACGCTGTCTATAATAAGCACCGTCAGCAATTGCCCGCGGTTCGCGCCTGGTCGTGGCGCCCTGCGTTCCACTGCAACCTGGCCCGTGTGCACAATGATTCGCGGAGGAGCTACTTTGAGTACGGATCGGCAGCCCGCCCCGCGCATTGTTCCGCAGCTGCCATCCGAGTGGGATGAAGCCGCAAAAGACGCGCTCGCCGCCTTCCCCACCAGCTTCAATTTCGTTATGAAGGGATGGGACGCGGGCGACCGTAACGTGCGCGGCATGAACGTGCTGGGTACCTTCGCGCATTACCCGGCGTTGGCGAAGGCCTTCATGAGCTTCAATGCGCATGTCTCGGGCGCCAGCTCGCTGCCGTATCGTGATCGCGAGATGGTCATCCTGCGCTTGAGCTGGGTCATGCACTCCGAATATGAGCTGGTCCAGCACATGATCCTGGGCAAGCGCGCCGGGCTCGCCGACGAAGAGATCGAGCGCCTGCAGCAGGGGCCCGATGCGGCGGCCTGGTCTGCAGAAGACGCCGACCTGATACGGGCCGTGGATCAGCTGCACAAGCTGTCGCGGATCACGCCGGCGACCTGGGAGCGCCTGGCGCAGCGCTACGATCAGAAGCAGATGCTCGATCTGATTTTCCTGGTCGGTTGCTACGGCGCTCTCGCGCTGGCGATCAACAGTCTGGAAACGCCGATCGAAAGCGGCGCGCCGCCGCTGGGTGACGACACGCGCCGGCGATTGCTAGGCTCGGTCGCCACGCCCTGATTCCGACCGTTCGCGGCAAGGCCCCGGCGTGGGCGGCCGAGCTGCCCGAACCTACAGCACATAGCTTGCGAGGAACCCGGCATGTCGCGCTATTTATTCGTGGTCCACAGCAATGCGGCGGAAGGCCGCGAGCAGGAATACCTCGACTATATCCGCGGGCACGTCGATGACATCCTCGCCCTTCCCGGCGTGATCTGGGGGCGGCGCGGCAGCGTGGCCACGACACAGGTTCGTCCGGTGCCGGCCGCGCACCACTACATCACCGTGTTCGAAGTCGAGACCGATGATCTGCAGGGCTTCATCGACGAGATGAATTCGCGCGTCGTCTCGGGGCGCATGCCGCGCAGCGGCTCGGTCGTGGATGCGTCGCCGGTGTTTTGGGAGGTGCTGCAGATGGATCCCGCCAGCGCTGCCCGGGCGCGGGTCTAGGTCTTTCGCGAACGGGTGAACCTTGCATGCCACGCTATTCCTTTGTCGTCCATACCAACCCGTTGGCGGGCCGCGAGGATGAATACAATGCATGGTATTCAGGCCCTCATCTGGCCGATCTGCTCAACACCGCCGGTGTCGTATCGGCACGGCGTTTCCGCCTGGCGGGCGCGCAGATACGTGATGAGACGCAGCCGTTCAACTATCTGGCCATCTATGAAGTCGAAACCGACGATCCACAAAGTTTTGTTCGCGACCTGCTCGCCCGTGCGGGTACCGAGTTGCTGCCGTCGAGTGCGACGCTCGCGCCCGGCAATTCCGCTGTGCTCTGGGAGGCCATGACATGAGTGACGTCAAGCCCGCTGCTGCGGTGCCCGCCGCGCCGCTGCCCTGGCCTACGGAGGATTTCTCGGTCCACGGTCCGGTAGAAGCCCGCGCCGTCGGCAAGATCCAGCACTACGTCGGCCGCGTGATGCAGCGCAACTGGACCTCGATTCCGCACGTTACGCACAACGACGACGCGGATATCACCGGCTTCGAGCAGCGGCGCAAGCAATGGAACACGGCGCACCCGGATCAGAAGCGCACCTTGCTGCCCGCCTTGATCAAGGTCGCCGTGGCCTGCCTGCAACGCTATCCGGTGTTCAACAGCTCGCTGAGCGCCGACGGCGCGACGATCTACTCCAAGAAGTACTACCACATCGGCATCGCCGTCGATGTACCCACAGGCCTGCTGGTGCCGGTGATCAGGAACGCCGACCAGAAAAGTCTCGGCGAGATCGCCGAAGAAGTCGCACGCACCGCGGACAAAGCCCGTACCAAGGGCCTGTCGATCGCCGAGATGTCGGGCGGCTGCTTTTCGCTGTCCTCGCTCGGCCATATCGGCGGTACCAGCTTCTCGCCGATCATCAATGCGCCGGAAGTGGCGATCCTCGGCATCACGCGCACGCAGGACCGCTTCGTCCCCGACGCCGAAGGCCGTCCGGTGCTGCGGCAGCTGCTGCCGCTGTCGCTGAGCTACGACCATCGTGTGATCAATGGTGCAGACGCTGCCCGATTCACGCGCGCATTTGCAGAAGCGCTCGCGGCCTTCGAGTTCAGTTGACGCCGGCGGCAGCCGACTGCTTTGCAGCCGCTATTGAACTACACTGTTGGCTGAGGACCTAGTGATCGATCCTGGACTGCTGTTGCGTCCGCGAGATCGGCGCGTCATGTGCTGGCCGGGCTGCCGCCGCAGTTCCCCGGTTCGCATCGACCCAAACGAATCAGGACAAAAGCATGCAAGCGAAATCGGAAAACCTGGGCATAGCGCCCGCGACGCTGGTCAACATCTATCGCCAGATGGCGCGTATCCGCGCGGTGGACAAGGGTATCCAGGCCGGCCTGTCGGCCGGCAAGTTCCTGTTTGCCTACTGGCCGGCCACCGGCCAGGAAGTGATACCCGCCACCATCTCGCAGCTCACCAGCAAGCGCGACTACATGGTGACCACCTATCGCGGCATCCATGACCAGGTCGCCAAGGGTCTGGACCTCACAGGCCTGTTTGCCGAAGCCCTGGCCCGCATCGACGGCGTCAACAAGGGCAAGGGCGGCGCGCCGCACATCTCCGATCCGGCCTCGGGCTCGATGCTGACCACGGCCATCGTCGGCGCCGGCGCGCCGATCGCCAACGGCCTCGCGTTCGCCGCCAAGTCGCGTGGCGAGGACCGCGTGACCATCGTCAACTTCGGCGACGGTGCCACCAGCATCGGCGCCGTGCACGAGGCGATGAACTTTGCAGGCAGCTGGAAGCTGCCGGTGATCTTCCTGTGCCAGAACAACCAGTGGGGTGAATACACGCCCTATGCCGGCTACACCGCCAGCAAGGATCTGGCGTCGCGCGCCGCCGGTTACGGCTTCAAGGGCGTCAAGCTCGACGGCAACGATCCGGTCGCCTTCTACAACGGCATGAAGGAAGTCATTGACGAGATCCGCGCCGGCAACGGCCCGATCTTCGTCGAGGCGCTGACCTATCGCCTGGGCCCGCACGCCGGCGTCGGCGACAACCACAACGCGCCGAAAGAAGAATTGCAGGCGGGCAAGGACGCCTGGCCGGTGCCGCGCACCCGCGCGCTGCTGATCGAGTCCGGCGCCGCCACCGAAGAACAGCTGGCCGCGATCGAAGAGGCCGCTCGCGTCGAAGTCGAGACGGCGATGGCAAAGGCGCTCGCGTCTCCTTCCACTCCGAAAGAGGAAATGCTGCTCGACGTCTACGCCGACGCCAGCGTTGTGCCTGTCCGCGGGCAGTATCCGCGTCGCGAGGCCGAGGTCGAGCCGACCGGCGAAACCAAGAACATGCTGATGTTGGAGGCCGTGATCCAGGCGCAGGCCACCGCGCTGGAACTCGACAAGAACGTGTTCGCGTTCGGTGAAGACGTGGGCAAGCCGGGCGGTGTGTTCGGCACGTCCAAGGGCTTGCAGGCGAAGTTCGGCGCGGACCGCGTGCTGGATACGCCGATCGCCGAGCAGGCCATCATCGGCGCCGGTGTCGGTGCGGCGCTGGTCGGCATGCGCCCCATCGCCGAAATCATGTTCAACGACTTCGCCGGCGTCTGCATGGACCCGATCTTCAACCACGCGGCCAAGCAACGCTTCATGTCCGGCGGCGCCACCAGCGTACCGATGGTGATCCGCATGATGGTCGGCGGTGGCCTCGGCGGGAACGGTGCGCAGCATTCGCAGTCGCTCGAAGCCTGGTTCACGCACGTGCCGGGCCTCAAGGTCGTCATGCCGAGCACGCCGTTCGATGCCAAGGGCCTGCTGCTGAGCAGCATCTTCGACGAAGACCCGGTCATCCACCTTGAATCGATCAAGCTGCTGCGCGGCATCAAGGGCGACGTGCCGGTCGAGGATTACCGCATTCCGCTGGGCGTGGCGAAAGTCCGCCGCGAGGGCACCGATATCTCATTGGTGACTTACGGCTGGGAAGTGCACGAGTGCATCAAGGCCGCCGAGGAACTGCAGCTGGAAGGCATCAGCGCCGAGGTCATCGACCTTCGTACGCTGGTGCCGATAGATTACGCACGCGTGCTGGATTCGGTGAAGAAAACGCGCCGTGCACTGGTCGTCCATGCGGCGACCGAGTTCGGTGGGTTCGGCGCGGAAATAGCGAGCACGATCGCCGAAGAGCAGTTCTCGACGCTGAAAGCGCCGGTCGGACGCCTCGGCGCCGTGTTCGCTCCGATCGGCTATTCCAAAGAAGTCGAGTTCAACCAGATTCCGTACGCCAAAGACATCGTCGCGCGCGTGCGGCAGATTGTCTCTTTCAAATAATCAATCAAGGACGCAATCCAGATGTCGACTTCACTGACGATTCCCAAGCTCGAGATGTCCATGACCGAGGGCACGCTGACCGAGTGGCTGGTCGCGGACGGCGCCGTGGTCAAGGAAGGCGATCCGATCTACTCGCTGGAAACCGGCAAGTCGGTGCAGGAGATTGCAGCGCCCGCGTCGGGAAAGCTGGTGCAGAAAGTGCCCGCTGGCGATGCGCTCGATGTCGGAACCGTGATCGGCGAAATCGTCTGACGCCAGCGTAATGCGGCGCTGCAGCGAAGCCTAGGCGCCGCGCCGCGCCGATCCGCCCGCATCATCTCCGCGCCTTTCTCGGCGATCATGATCGTCGGGGTATTGGTGTTGCCCGAGGTGATGGTCGGCATGATCGACGCGTCGATGACCCGCAGCCCCTGAACGCCGTGCACGCGCAGCCGCGCATCGACCACGGCGCCGGCATCGCCCGCCGGACCCATGCTGCAGGTGCCTACCGGATGGAAAATGGTGGTGCCGACCATGCCGGCGGCGCTCGCGAGTTCGGCCTCGGTCTGGTATTCCGGCCCCGGCAGATATTCCTTGGGCCGATAGGGCGCGAGTGCCGGCATCGAGGCAATGTGCCGTGTCAGTCGCAGGCTGTCGGCCGCGACCTTGCGATCCTCTTCCGTCGACAAATAGCGCGGTGAAATGCGCGGTGCCTGCTCCGCGTTGCGCGACACGATCTCGACCGTGCCGCGCGACGTCGGACGCAGGTTGCAGACACTGGCGGTGAAAGCCGGGAAGCGGTGCAGCGGGTCGCCGAACTTGTCCAGCGACAGCGGCTGTACGTGATATTCGACGTTGGACGTCGCCTGCGAAGGATCGGATTTGGCGAACACGCCGAGCTGGCTCGGCGCCATGCTGAGCGGGCCGCCGCGGCGCCAGGCGTATTCCAGGCCCATCATCATCTGGCCGAAGCGCGTGCCGGCCAGCAGGTTGAGCGAGCGTATGCCTTCGACCTGGTAGATCGAGCGCAGCTGCAGATGGTCCTGCAGGTTGCGTCCGACACCCGGCAGATGCTGCTGGGTATCGATGCCGAGCTCGCCGAGGTGCGCGGCGTCGCCGATACCGGATCGCTGCAGGATCGCCGGCGAGCCGATGGAGCCCGCCGCCAGCACGGTCTCGATGCGCGCCGATGCCTGCAGCGGCTCGCCGCCCAGCGAGAATTCGATGCCGCTGACGCGTCCGCCGTCGAAGCTCAGCCTGTCGATATGGGCGCCGGTGACGACACGCAGGTTGGGCCGCTTGATCGCCGGCCGCAGAAACGCCCTGACCGCGTTCCAGCGAAAGCCGCCGCGCTGGGTGACATCGAACTGGCCCGAGCCGGTGTTGTCGCCGGTGTTGAAGTCGGCGCTGCGCGGGATGCCGGCCTGCTCCGCGGCTTCGGCGAAGCGGTCGAGAATGTCCCAGCGCAGGCGCTGTTTCTGCACATGCAGTTCACCGCCACTGCCGTGGTAGGCGCCGCTGCCGCGCCAGTTGTCCTCGCTGCGTTTGAACAGCGGCAGCACCTGCGCCCAGCTCCAGGAGTCGTCGCCGGTGAGCTGCGCCCATTCGTCGTAGTCGCGCGCCTGGCCGCGCATGTAGATCATGCCGTTGATCGACGAGCAGCCGCCCAGCACGCGGCCGCGCGCATACAGGATCGAGCGTCCGCCGAGCCCGGCTTCGGCCTCGGTGCGGAAACACCAGTCGGTGCGCGGGTTGCCGATGCAATACAGATAACCGACCGGGATATGGATCCAGATCCAGTTGTCCTTGCCGCCGGCCTCCAGCAGCAGCACGGAAATATCCGGATCCTGCGACAGCCGGTTGGCGAGCACGCAACCGGCGGTGCCGCCGCCGGCGATGATGTAGTCATAGCTGCCGAAGCTTTTCATGCGTGCTCGTTCAGGCGATGCCCGTGGCCAACTTCGGTTCTGCTGGTCCCGCCTGCCGAGCCGGGATCGCAGCGTCCTGCCGCTGCGGTCGCCTTTACTGCGCCGTCGGCATCATGAATTCCGGGCCCTTGGGCGTGCTGTCGGGCCAGCGCTGCATGATGCTCTTGTAGCGCGTGTAGAAGCGCACGCCTTCCATGCCGTAGGCATGCGTGTCGCCGAACAGGCTGCGCTTCCAGCCCCCGAAGGAATGCCAGGCCATCGGCACCGGGATCGGCACGTTGATGCCGACCATGCCGACCTGCACGCGGCGCGAGAACTCGCGCGCGGTGTGGCCATCGCGGGTATAGCAGGCGACGCCGTTGCCGAACTCGTGCGAGTTGATCAGATCCAGCGCCGAGGCGAAGTCCGGCACGCGCACCACGCTCAGCACCGGCCCGAAGATTTCTTCCTTGTAGATGGTCATGTCCGGCGTGACCTTGTCGAACAGCGTGCCGCCGATGAAGAAGCCCTTCTCGTGGCCCGGCACCTGGAAGCCGCGGCCGTCGACCACCAGCTGGGCGCCCTGCTTGACGCCGGTTTCGATGTAGCCCTCGATCTTGGCCTTGTGGACGCCGGTGACGACCGGGCCCATCTCGGCCCTGGACTCGATGCCGTTGCAGATGATCAGCTCCTTGGCCCTGGCCGCAACCTTGGCGACGACTTCGTCGGCGATATCGCCGACCACCACCGCCACCGAAATCGCCATGCAGCGCTCGCCGGCGGAGCCGTAGGCTGCGCCGATCAGAGCATCGACGGCCTGGTCGATATCGGCGTCGGGCATGATCACCATGTGATTCTTGGCGCCGCCGAGGGACTGCACGCGCTTGCCGCGGCGCGTGCCCTCGGCATAGATGTATTCGGCGATCGGCGTCGAGCCGACGAAGGACAGCGCCTGCACGTCCGGGTGCGCGAGCAGGCCGTCGACGGCGAGCTTGTCGCCCTGCAGCACGTTGAACACGCCGTCGGGCAGGCCGGCCTGCTTCAGCAGTTCGGCGACCAGCAGCGAAGGCGAAGGGTCGCGCTCCGAGGGCTTCAGCACGAAGGTGTTGCCGCAGGCCAGCGCCATCGGGAACATCCACATCGGCACCATCACCGGGAAGTTGAACGGCGTGATGCCGGCGACGACGCCCAGCGGCTGGCGCAGGTTCCAGTTGTCGATGCCGCCGCCGATGTTGTCGCTGTGCGAGCCGGCCAGCAGATGCGGCGC
>Ga0190273_10000319_pt1 | contig 20046 bp, 17 predicted proteins | sample Popmic504IS_FD_134513 | JGI IMG/M metagenome (GOLD analysis project Ga0190273, IMG submission 134513) | Populus adjacent soil microbial communities from riparian zone of Shoshone River, Wyoming, USA - 504 IS | ecosystem: Environmental > Terrestrial > Soil > Riparian zone > Trees stand | place... | reverse complement strand
GTTGCTGTTTTCCAACTCTTCATACACGGGGGCGTTGATCTTCTGGCCAGCTCTGTTGGCGAGGACTACGTCCTGAAGCTCGGGGTCGAGATTGGTTTCCAACACCTCTTTTACGAACGTGTATTCGCGAGTCTCTTCGCCGTTAGGGTTATGATTATCTGGGGTCATCGTTGAACCTCCGTCAAGTCAACATCAACAAGCCGCGTCCCGGCGCGCTAGCATGAACAGTCCCGCAGCAAACTGTTTGCTTTCAGAAGGCGACCACGCGGCTTGCCTGTGCATGGCCCGTCCGTCGATCAAGTTGCCATCTTGACGCTATCTCAGCCGCTGCTGCGAGGGCCGGAAGAAGCCGTCGAAATCGCTGGCGCTGGAGGCGGAGATTATCCGGTCAATCCGTTGCAGCTTATCCGGCGCGTTGCCGGCCGTCGCTTCTCTGCTGGAAGCCATCACGCCATCATGAGGATGCACATGATGATCGGCAGGGCCGACCCACGTCCCCTGCCATTGAATCTCTCCATCAATTGCATGCGCCTTCTTCCAGTCCTCCACGCGATCATCTACCCACCCGTGCAGCTTCCAGAAGAGAGGGTTGACATGGCTCGAATAAGTATCTCCCAGGTAATTGTAAGCGGGGTTGTCCCACTTCTCGTCGATCCCTTGTGCCAGGAGCGTGTTCGGACGATAGCCGATAGCAGAGGGGCTGGCCCAACGCATATGCAGGTCGTTGTGGATCGTGTACTCGATGTCCGAGCCGAGTTGGCCGAGCGTTACGCTCCTCAGATAGTTCGGGTCTGTGTATTGCCGTTCCCAGGGGGCCAGGAATCTTTCGTAATAGTCTGCGGATTTAATCGCTTCGAGGCCAGAGCCGGGGAAATCCGGGATGGGATAGTCGGCATCACCCGGAGGCGGCACGGATTTCCACCCTTCGACGCGCTGGTAGCCGGGATCGTTGACCTCTGCCAGTATGGCGTTCACGCGTGCTATCATCTGGCGATGCATGTAAAGAAAATCCTCGCCTGAGTTGTTATCGCGCATGGGCCGACGAGAGGCTGCGAGCGAGGGGCGCGGCGGAACCCACGCGGGATCTATGTCGCGCACCCCCTGCTGCTCGGTCGGCATGAGTCGAGCCCATGTGCTTCGGACTCTGTGCCAGATGTAATGATGAAAGCGATGTCGTCGCTGCGCCATTTCGATAATGACCGGATCAGGTAGCCGAGGGAGCATGAGACCTTCCTCTTCGAGGAAAATACGAACAACGAGCTTGCCCGTAGCTATTCGCGTACCACACATCACACCTATCGGTCTCAGGCGCATGGATGGCCGTTAATTGCTCGTAAAGGTAGTCGCTCGGAGGCAACGGGCCAACGCTTTGAAAGCTCGAAGCTATATCAGAGCTGATAGCCTGAATATCACTGTGGAGAACAGCGAACCGTCAGCGCATCTGTCAGCATCTTCATCAGATGAAAGGCCAATTCGCCGATAGCTTAAGGCGTAACATATTCTGATCGCCGCTGGCTCGTCTATCAGGGTCGCCAGACTGAGATGAATCCTAAACTAATCGTTATTGCCGGTTCTCTCAAAGGAGAGGTCTTCGAGATCGAGGGAGAGGATGTTTCCATCGGTCGTGAAGCCTCGAACCATGTCCGATTGGTTGACCCGTCCGTCTCGCGCCGCCACTCCTCAATCGAGAAAGAGGGCGAGCAGTTTAAAATCAAGGACCTCGGCAGCTTCAACGGTACGTTCGTCAACGGCGTGCCGGTCAGCGAGCAGCTTCTGGCTCACGGCGACCAAATCGCCATCGGCAATATCTTATTACTCTTTCTCTCGCGCGAGGCTGAAGAATCGCCGCATCCCGTCCAGTTCGACGACGGGCAGATCATGACGCAGTCGACGATGCGCCTGCTGAGGGAAGAAGCGCTTTACCTTCACCCGGAAAAGATACTGAGCGCACTTCCGCCGACCTCGCGCATCGCCCGCGACCTTAACACGCTCTTGAAGATTAGCACGGTCGTCAACACCGTTCACGGATTGGAGGCGCTGGAGCGTCGGCTGATCGAGCTGACCCTTGAGGTTATCAACGCCCAGCGCGGTGCTATTCTGCTTGTCGGCCATGATACGGAAGAGTTCACGACCTCTGTCTGCTGGAGCAGGCTGACGGGCCTGGACGAGCCGCTTCGTGTCAGTCGCACAATTACTGAGCAGGCGTTGCAAGAAGGCGCGGCCATACTCTGTAACCAGCTCTCCACAGCCGGGGCGCCGCCGCCCACCGAAAGCCTCCTCGTCTCAGAGGTGCACGCGCTCATCTGTGTCCCGCTCGTCGTGCTCGAAAAAAATCTGGGCGTCATCTATCTGGACACGAGCGATGCTTCGACCAGTTTTGATAAGCACGACCTGCAACTGCTGACGGCCATTGCAGGGATCGCGGCGGTCGCCCTTGAGAATATGCAGAATACCGAATGGTTAAAGGGCGAGAACCGCCGCCTCAATCAGGAGCTTAACATCAAACACAAGATGGTCGGCGAGAGTCAGAGGATGCGCGAGCTTTACCAGTTCATCGCCAAGGTCGCACAGACAAACTCGACCGTGCTGTTGCACGGAGAGAGCGGAACGGGCAAGGAGTTGGCGGCAAGGGCCATACACTTGAACAGCCCGCGTGCGGAGAAGCCCTTCGTGGCGATCAATTGCGCCACGCTCACCGAGACGCTGCTCGAAAGCGAGCTTTTCGGGCATGAGAAGGGAGCTTTCACGGGAGCCGTCGCGCTCAAGCGCGGTAAGCTGGAGGTCGCCGACGGCGGCACTGTTTTTCTGGATGAGGTGGGCGAGCTGGCCCAAAATATTCAGGCCAAATTGTTGCGCGTGATACAGGAGCGCGAGTTTGAACGTCTCGGCGGCACGCGTCCCATCAGGGTTGACCTGCGCATCATCGCGGCCACCAACCGCGACCTTGAAGAAGCAGTCCGCTCCGGGGCCTTTCGCCAGGACCTCTATTACCGCCTCAACGTCATCTCTTTCACGACGCCTTCGTTACGCGAGCGCCGTGAAGACATCCCCCTGCTCGCCAGCTACTTCGCGGCAGAGTATAGCAAGCAGCTTCGTCGCAAAGTGGCGCGGGTCTCGGCGGAAGCGCGTTCCTACCTGATGAGCTACGATTGGCCTGGTAACGTGCGCGAGCTTGAGAACGCCATCGAGCGCGCCCTCGTCCTCGGCTCGACCGAGATGATCCTGCCGGAGGACTTGCCTGAAAACATAGTTGAGACGGCCATCTCAGCCGGTGCGCCCATCACGAAGTTCTACGACACACTCAGAGAGACGAAAAGGCAGCTTATCCTCAATGCGCTCAAGCAGGCGAACGGGAATTACACGGAGGCCGCCAATCTGCTCGGCGTCCATCCCAACAATCTACACCGCCTGATTCGCAACATGCACTTGCGAACGTCGATCAGCAAATAGGGTCTACGCCTACGCGGCGCAACGCAGACCCGTCTGATTGCCCGCCTTTCAGCTTCACTCTTCGCAAGCTCAAATGATTCTATGCTCGAAGGCTATCAATTCTGATAGTAGAAAGTATCAGGACTGATAGCCTTCGAGCGCGGCAAAAGTTCAAGACACACCCAACCTTCTCGCTGCTCCATTAATTTATCTCCCTAAATGCCAACAAGTTCCTACGGATTGCGTGCATGGATTGTGGTTGCGGCAAGTATGGCATGCGAATAGCCATAGGAGAGGCGCATGTCAGATTTATCCCTCGCCACTACGCGCTGATAGGCGCGAGTATTCCCATATCTTAAGCGGAGTTTTAGCTACAGGAGATGACCGATGAGAAATCAAACGAGCGCCCTGATCGTCGCGCTGCTGATGTTGCTGGGCGTTTCAAAAGCACAAGGGCCGTGCGACCCGAGGAAATTAAATACGGCGGATGATCTGGTAAAGGACTCGCTCGTTATCGACGCACGACCGGCTGAAGTGAACAAGGTCAGAGGCAAGACCGCCTTCAAGAAGCAGGCTCGCGTCGTCGTCCTCAACATGAACCCCTTTCTATTCTCCTATCGTCTGCTGGTCGAGCAGAAACCGGTTGAAGACAGAGCGGCGCTGGATTTCATCAAGCTGCTTGGCTCGCCGATCAGCGACCTGGCGAGCATCGCCCCCTTCAGAGCCGTGAGCGAAAGCCAGGACGCGGAAGAGTTGAAGGCCGGGGGCAACCTGAGATTGTTGATCGAGCGCACGGGCGGAGAACCTACGTGCAGCGCCGCCGGAGCGGTCACCGTCCCTGTCCCGCCCCCGGCCCCGGATACAAAATGTTCCGTCAGTAATACTGTCCTGGCCAATCAAGCTCTCGCCTACATGGCCAAGGTCAGGGATGAAATGCTCTGTTTGAAGGCGAAGATCGAGGCAGACATCGCTGCTCGCAAAGCGGAATACGGCGTGGCGAGGAACGCTTATTTGAATAACGAAGCGACGCTCTACAGTCCGATGGTAGATGCGAAAGGTTTATGCATGGCCGTCAACAACCTGTTCCCTTCTCTGACGGGCTATCCTAACCGAGCGAAGATCAACGCGCTCAAAGCCGACATCGCGGAACTCGACACCTTGATTCTGGAGCTGAAGAACAGCGCCACCGCATTCAAGGGCGATTCGCAGTTCGCGGACTGCCAGGCGCGCTCCAAGGGATTCAACTACGCCGACAGCCTCATTCAACTGGCCGCCGCGATGAGCGAGCTGAGGGCCAGCTTCGAGAAAAAGGCGCAGGCCATGTCCAATGAGACGAAGGCATACGACCTGCTGGTGAAGACCATCGGCACTTTCGGGACTCCCGCCGCACCCGGAACCGGCCCCGGGATGGCGCTGTTGCAGAACACTTTCAATATTTACGGACAGTTCGACATCAGCGCGCTCGACATCCAGCTCGCTTCCGAAAGTCTGCAACCCGTCAAGCCTTTCCCAGACCCGAACGAAGTCGATGCCTTTCGTGTCGCCCTACAGAGTTCGCGAGAGAATATCGGGAGCGGCCTCCAGAGGTTCGGGGCCAACGCATCGCTTGATGACGGCAGAATCGTTGTCGTCGGCGACACCAGCGCCGCTCAGGCGAGCGCGAGCCGCGCCATCAACGCCCGCAGCGCCGCCGAGCCGCGCCTCGTAAGCACGGCCTTTGCCGCAGAAGGCGACGGGGCAGAGTCGCCTCAGAGCGGCGGCGGAAATACAGGCACGCCCACGAAAGCCAGCGCTGTTATCGGCGCGCGGCGCTTCGAGTTGTCAGGTGGATTGGTCTTCGCGTCACTTCCTCGCCGCGAGTTCAAGTCCGTACTCGGATTCGCGCGCAACGAAGAGGGACAGGTTGTTGACGAAAACGGCAACCCGACGGACAAGCGTGAGCTGACTAAAATCGTCGGGCTGACGGAAAACTCCAGCAGGCGAATCGCGCCCATCGTCCTGCTTCACACACGTCTGACCAACAATCCCAGATATAACATGTTCTTCTCTTTCGGCATCACAGGCAAGAGCAATGGCGGAAACTTCGACCTCGAATACCTGGTCGGGCCTTCGTTTAATTTCAAGAACATGTTCTTCACCTTCGGCGGCTACGCCGGAAAACAGCAGCGTCTTGCCGGTGACCTCTTCCTCGGAGCCAGACTCCCGGACAGCGATGTGCCGGTAATCAACAGCTACACATGGAAGCCCGGCTTTTCCTTCACCTACAGGATTCCGGTCGGGGGCGGCCCGAAAACCCCGGAGTAAGAGCGCGAGGGCAATCGAGCTTGTCGGAAAAGGAATAAGTAGATCACGCGTGCCTATGTGCTGAGACATGCGACAACGAACTCGTCGGAGGCGGAGACGCCCCGTGTGCCTGAGAGTGAGAGATCGCTCAAAGCACTCTTCTCCCCTCCGGCGAAGAAACCAGTTAACCGTAAAAGGAGATGCTATGGTAAGCAGAAAACCGAAGAGAACCTCAAGACCGAAGAAGTCAGCCGCGAAAGCCTTCCCGTTACTCTCGCTCGCCGCCTCGTCGAACGATGAGTTGGAGAAGTACGTTGCGGCACAGGAGGAGATGTATCAACAGTTTCTCGAGCCGAGCCGAGTGGGAGTATTCAGGGCGATGAACGCCGCGACAAGCCCTGCGCCGGAAGACAACCTCTCCGGCATCGCCATCGGCGAGAAAATAGTTGGCGGCAAATATACAGGCATTCTCGCCGTGAAATTCCTTGTGCGGATCAAGTACAGCGAGAACCAGATTTCCCCCGGCAATCGCCTGCCCGAATCCATTAATGGTCTTCCCACCGATGTCGAGGAGGTCGGGACATTCCGCCGCTTTGAGGCAGCGCTTCCTCTGGCTGCCCCTCCCAACCCGCGAGTCAAAATTCGCCCCGCCCCCCCCGGAAGCTCCGTAGGCTTTCGAGACCCTGCCAACCAGTTCCGTATGGCTGGCACCTTCGGAGCGCTCGTCAAGAGGGGACAAAGGCGTTTCATCCTCAGCAACAATCACGTCCTCGCCGATGAGAATCGGCTGCCCATCAACTCACCCATTTTCCAGCCAGGCCTCCTCGACGGCGGTAATCCGAATACAGACCAAGTCGCGCGCTTGTCCGCCTTCGCGCAATTGCAGACGACCAGTGCCAATCTGGTTGATTGTGCCATCGCTGAAGTTGACGATGCTTCTCTGGTAACAAACTCCATCCTCATGATCGGCACGCCGCTCGGCACTGCGCCCGCCAGCAGAGACATGGTAGTCCACAAATTCGGTCGCACTACCGGCTACACGGTGGGGCGTATTACCGCCATCAATGCACATGTCACGGTCAACTACGATCTGGGCAGCCTGGTCTTCAGGAACCAGATCATCATTAAGGGGCTGAACAATCAACTGTTCAGCGACAACGGAGATTCCGGTTCTTTGATCGTCGAGCGCAGCACGCGCCGCGCGGTCGGCTTGCTCTTTGCAGGCTCGGCCACCGATACTATTGCCAATCATATCGGCGAAGTCTTTCAGTCCATGAACGTGAGATTAAGCTGAAAGATAAAAAGAGCCGGAGGAGTGAATTTCCCATGCCGTCAGAAAAGGAGATAGACGAAGTCGTAGACAGACATGCGATGCGGCTCCTTAATCTTCCGGGGGTCATTGGTGTCAGCACAGAGCAGGACGAGACAGGCCAGTTTGTCCTGGCGATGCGTGTCAGCACCGATGACCCTGCTGTTTTAGAGCGCTTGCCAAAGCAGATTGAAGGGATTCCCATCAAGTGGGTGCGAAGCGAAGAGTACAGAAAATTGCCACTGAAGCGTAAAACTAAGGATAAAACCTAGCTTCACCTTACCGGACGATACCTACCGGCATTCTCTTGCCCGCACCTCCTTTGGCGTCGCTCTGATCAGAGCTTGTCGAGCAGGTCCGCGAATTTCTTCGTCACCAGATCGAACCCCGTCGCATTGGGATGCAGTTCATTGGCCCAATGCTTTTTGTACGTGGCATCGTGCTTCAACGTGCCGCGTAGATCTAGATAGTGCACGTGCGCAAACTCAGGGAGTGCGCTCATGGCTGCGAGCATCGCATTGAAGCGGTCGATGAGTTGCACAATCACCAACGTGTTCTTCGCAAGATCGTCATGTCCCTTTCTCTGGAAACCGGGCTTCAACCAGGGCCCGGGCAATTGCCACCAGCCTCCCAGAAAACCTCTACCATCAGGGATCGGGTAGTCGTAACCATGTGTGACGATGGGAATCGGGCGGCCAAGGTAGGATTTGGCGATGGCGGTGAGACCGCTGAGAATGCTCGCATACGCTTCCTTCAAGCGTACATCAACGACGCCGCGCACGATGTCCTCGTTTAAGGGTGGCAGCGTTGACGTTGCATGGTTGAGGAGGATGGCGAACTCATCGCCTGCGATGTCGTTTCCACCGCCCGACAACAGAATGGCGCGCGGTACTTTGGCGTCGCGGAGCAATTTCTCCAGGCGGCGCGCGAACTCCTCGAATTGACCTTTGGAATGGGCCATGTCTTCAACACAGTCTCCCTTATGAGCCACGGACTCGACATCGAAGAGATGATCGTCCTCAAGCAATCGGAGCACGTCCTGCATCGGATAGTCGAACCACGAATCGCCTTCGGCTATCAGCACCCCGACAGATTTCGTCTTGCCGAACAGGGCTTGTGCTTTCGTCGGAACCCGCGCGGGCGCGCCGAGTCCGCCTCGACGGGCAGGCAGGTTCTTTTCAATCGCAGCGCGTTTGCGTAGCTGTTTCGCGCGGAAGACGATCACTTCTTCCGCAGCGCTTCGACCACCGGCCATCGCTGCGCGAAGGTTGACCTCCGTTCGCGCCAGCCCACGCTTTGATGAAACCTTCTTTTTAGTTGCCAAGTTTCCTCCTTTATGTCACCGCTCTGCGGGGAACGTCTTCAGCAATGCGTCGAGCGCACCAAGTGTAGTGGGCCAATTTCATATTCCGACATGCAGTCTCTCTCATCGAGCTGCAACGAATTTTTTTCTCTACTAGCTAACGCGCAATTTCTACCTCAAACCTATCAGCTCTCCACGCATTTATTGCTAAAATGAATGGTCTAAGTGCTGCTTTCCAGAATATTCATGAGGTCTTGGGCGAGACATTTCATCGCTCTGTCTCGCGGTAAGTGAAGAAAGGCGTCTCTAAGCTTTAAACTGAGCTACTATCGAACCGGGGTCTACCGGCCTGTTGAAGCAGTTAATGACCGCTGCGCGGAGTGCGATACAATTGAACAAACGTGACGGTGCCCGGACTTTGACAGCTCATTCGGGTTTCTATAACTCGTCGCATGTGCTTTTGTAAATTCCTAAACTTGTCGCGCTGACTTTTGTCTATATTCGCACTGGCTTTTATGCAAAACTAAGGTTTTAAGGTTCCTAATCGCATGGGCTTCTGTTTTTTACAGCGACTCAATAATCAACAATATGGCATTAAGAGAGGGATATAACAATTTAGTTATTCGTAATTTTCAATGGGTAAATCTCGACGTAACGCTGCTACTCCTAAAAGACGAGAAAGCATTGATTTGCTAATGATCCCTTTTGAACGTTTTGTAAATGTTACTGCCGAAATAATCTCTTCTTCGAAAATTATTCTCAAGCTATAACTCTCTCTCCAGACTTTATTCCAGCTAGAATTAGAAGGGGGATGTGCTATGGACAGCAGCACGATTTTCAGAATGCAATTGCTGTCTCCAATAAAGTGCTGGAATCTAATCCGGCTAATGATGAAGCGTTATTACTTCGTGGACTTGCTTACGCTGATCTAGGCAAGCGACAGGAGGCTGTAAGTGATCTGAGGTGAGCTTTTTACTTAGCTAGCTCAACTGATATACGAGAACAAGCCGCTAAAGAGCTGTCGCGCTTACGAGCAGATAGCGGAATCGAATTATTACAGAATTAATACTGAAGCTTGTATAAAACTGAGAATTGCTTCTTGTTTATCCATTGAAACCTGCGAAACATAAAGAGAAAGATAGCATTTTCTAAGTAAGAATTTATAATTTCTTTGTTGGTTGTTATTGTGAAGTCCCTTTCCTGACATGTTCTAGCTTAAAGTTGTCGCACCCACTTTTGTAAATTCCTAAATCACTTGCGCTGACTTTCTGTTTTTAGTAATAGCTCCATAATTCCTTGCAAATTCACAAAGGCCGCTGCAAATATGCGTTGGGTTTCCAGACGAATTCACTTGCGTAAAAGGTTATAACGCTAAAATCTAATAGCTGAAATGTATACCTTTAATTATAGATTGGCTTTGGGTTCAGAAAGTAATAACCTATCGTCTGAACTGTGAATCTGATATTAAAGCGATCAGTGCGGAGCAAATCAGGCTTGAGATTCGCAGGTAAGAACAAAAGGCATAGATGTGGATAAATCTTCAGCAACTTGGACACTTCTCAACTGGCTTGAGCCGGATCCAGAGCGTGCTGGTAAAAAATATGAAGAGATCCGCCAGTCACTCATCAAGCTATTCGTTTGGCGCGGATGTGTGGATGCTGAAGACTTAGCTGATGAGACAATTGATAGAGTCGCGCGACGGGTTCCGGAACTGGTTAATAGTTACGAGGGCAACCCTGAGCGCTATTTCTACGGCGTTGCCAAGAAGGTGTTTCTGGAGTACACGAGGCAGAAACGCTTGCCAACTACAACCTTGCCTCTTGACACCGAACACCCGGAGATTGATCCTATACAGAAGGCAGACGAAGCACAGACTCGCGAGATTATGTATGACTGTTTGGATAAATGCTTAATGAGCCTCAACCCGCAAGCCCGTGAATTGGTACTGCAATATTACGGGGAGAGCAAGCGGGCAAAGGTAGACTTCCGGAAGAATCTTGCTAGTCACTCTGGGCTTTCCGTTAGCACACTGAGGGCGCGTATGTATAAAATCAGAGCCACCCTAGAAAAATGTATTGAGAAGTGCATGAAGGAACAGACTTCAGTGGAAAAATGACTGACTCTCTAACTATCAACTCAATTGAGAGCGGTAATAGATGGATATGTCGCAAAACTTACCTGAAGAAAATTTGATCAGAGGCTATTTTCTCGGCGACCTGGCAGAAGGGGAGCAGGAGCGTGTCGAGGAGCGTCTTTTTACAGACCGAGAGTTTTTCGAGACATCGTTAGTAATTGAAGGCGAGTTGGTTGATGACTATGCGCTTGGCCTACTTCCAAAAAACGAGCGAGAGAAGCTTCTGAGACGCTTCTTGAGGACTCCACAACAGTATCAAAAAGTCAGGTTAGCCAAGATTTTGGAGCAATACATTTCAAACACGCAGGTGAGTCCTGCGCCGGGAGAGGGAGGGGCAACTCCACAAGCCTCTTTAATTACTCGCCTATTTTCACGGCTCATCCCGTGGAAGTTATCCGAAGCGAGGCAAAGACGACGTAGTGACATAGGACAGAATGAGCCGGATGCATGGAAGCGACTGCTGGGGGAAGCTCAGAGTAATCGCAACTTGGTGTTTTCTCTCATAGCAGATGATTGGCTGGGGCTACAGTTGCTTTTACGACTTAGGGAGGATTCGGCAATGACATTGGAGGGCCTGACCGATGGAGTGGAGGGTAGTGATGCTGATCTTATCACAGCACTGACTCGATTAATTAAGTGTGGATTGGTTGTAGAGACCCAAGAGGTATTTTCTTGTTCCATGTTAGGTGCCGAGATGTTAGAGAAGATTGATAAATTATCTGGGTCAGATCTTCATGCTTAATTAGGTTAATTGCAGGCCCGTAATATGCCATTTAAGGACAGTCTAAAAAGGATCAAACACCTCACTGAAGCTTGTGACTTGAGTGTTTTAGTGTGGGGGCCGGGTGAAGGATCGTTCGAGCATTATGAAAAACGATTGAAGATACAAGAAGAGCTTCGCAGATGCTTCCAAAATGCAGATATTCTTTTCAGCGAGAATTTGAACTTAAGCGAATCTCTAGCTGGAACTGATCAATTAACAATTCCTGAACAAGAGCTTTGGCATTTGGCAGCTTGTGATGTCTGTATCGTTCTTGACACTTCAAAGGGAGCAGGAGAAGAGATTGCTCATTTTGTAGGCTCCCATCTAGCGCACAAATTATTAATCCTCACTAATGAAAAGTATCGGACCTCAACCAGTTTCCCATCAGCCTTGCGGGAGCACCATAATCAAATATTCTACACTGAGATCCAGTATAAATCCTGTTCCTTGGTGGAATCTGTGCTTACTCGTGTCAGGACGGTCGCACTCGGTAAGTTGTTCGGAATGAGGGTGTGATGCGGTTAGGGTAATAAGAGACGCCTGGATTGCTACCGTCAGCCACTCCCTGCTTCAGTGTAGTAGATTTGATCCGCTCAGGCTGACCCTTATACAAGTAATCTTCAGCCATAACGTCCACTCGAATTTATCGTTATTAAACTAGTCGCACGCACTTTTGTATATACCCAAACTGTTCGCACTGACTTTTGTATATAATCGCAACGACTCTTGTGTAAATTAACGGTTTTTACCTCCTCCAGTCGCAACGACTTCTGTTTTTAGCATCCCGCGACACAACGCATATCGAGGCAACAGCGTCTATTGGAAAAACAAATCAACCGTTGTAAGATTTCCGTTGAACCAACACTCTCTTACTTCCAGTGATTTGTGGCCAAGTCAATCAAGGGAATCACCGACATGAATGAGACAAATTTCTCCATAAATCTTTCTGATCTTAGTCAACGAACAGAAGAGCAAGCGGAACAAATAAAAGAGGTGCTTCGGTATGTAAAACCAATTCAGACTAGAATGCTTGGAGAGAAGACGGTAAAAGCCATTTCAAGAGGCGCAACTCTTGAGTCTATCAAGGGGGGAATGCATCTGGATTTTACGGAGGTCTTGAGCCTCTTAAGCGATATTGCCTCGCTTACACAGATAGCAATTGTGGTTATTATGACTTTGGCGATAAAACTAAGGGAATCAAGAAAAACCGAGGCTGAACCTGGCAAAGAAGATGCAGAAATCGAGATGAAAATCAGCTCAAAAGAAGAATTAAAGAAGTTAATTCTTGAAACCCTTTCAGAGCATCAAGACTCAACCAGACTTAATAATTTGATAGCAACAGATTCCGCCCTACTCGATAAGATCGTCGTTAAACTTACGTCAGATGCCGGTAAGCTTAATCAGATTCAGTAATCACTTCAAATCCATGCAGGAAACAATAGGCTGGAAATTTTCGAGCCTTTCATGACATGTGGCGACAGATCAGTCCCAAAAAAAACCAGCTTGAACTCTTCAAAGGTATGCTTGCGAGCTATGGAGTGTTCGGGTTCCTGGACGACCTGATTATATTACCCCTCATAGTTATCTCTTTAAGCGCAATTTGGGTCATCGGGTGGGATTGGCGACTGCTCCTGCTTCTGCCTTTAACCTTCTTTTGCGCTTTTTCAATTCATAACATCCGCCTCTATCACCGCACCAGCAAAATAATTGACGAGCTTGCCGAGCTTTATCGCAGAAATCGGGATTGGAAATACAAACCCATTACCGTTGGAGAGTATTTAGAAACCCTGTATCAGAGTTCATCGGCGAAACAAGGAGAAGGCGACAAACGGAATGAAGAGGAATTCGCCCGTTCAATGCTCTCAGAAAACGAGTATCACTTTGGTGATTATTTACGATTCATTATCGTAGAAACTAAAGAAGACTCTATCTTGAGCGTGCTGGCAACTTTCGCTACGCCTAAAAGAGCCTGGATATTCTTAAATGGAAATCCGGCGGAAATGGATGAACTAGCGCATTTCAATGTTCTGCATGAGGTGGGACATACCAGTCTCTATAACACCGTAAATCTGCTTAATAGAGGAGATTTAACCACTTATTTTTTATCGCTCCCCGTAGTCGCGCTGATGTTGAGGTGGAACTATACGACCCTGATATTGATACTCTTTTTCTTATTAACTTATTTGTCTCTCAGGGAAATCTCTTATAAATGGATGCGAAGGAGGTCAAGATACTATGAAGAAGTACATGCCGATGATTTCGCAGTCAAACGACTGCCGGACAGTTGGTTTAAGAATTTTTCGAGTGATGAAGAGGTTGATGTTTTTGCGACCATGGTCGCCGGCAATTTAGCATTAAAGAATAAAAGAAGGAACTCACATTCAATATACGATGCTCCACTGACCGAGGAACAGACGAACTGGCGAAAGATAATTCTCACCAACAAAATTTATCGCAGATTGAAAGGCGAAGAATATAAGCCCGTCGGCTATGTCCCGGGCTGTGGTTACTTTTTAATACGCGTACTCATAATCATTCAAAATGCCGTTTTAGTTTTCTTACTGATACTTCTCGGACTACAACATGGAGAATTAACCTGGCTTCGCTTTTTCAGTTTAATGGCTGTCACGCTGCTGATAACAAGTATCGGTCTGGCCTTTGACCGATTAAGCTTGGCGTGGCCGGATTATTGGGACACTCTGATTATCTCAAAGGAGCTATCTTCTTCCAGACAAAAGAATGTGGATGATGCCATAAAAGGGGCACTTTGGGGAAAGAAGGTTGGCGACTGGCGATGGGAAAGAGAATTGAAACGACAGGAAAGGCTTGAGAAAGAGAAGGATAAAAATATAGATCTAAATTTTGTTCCGCCCGGCGTAACAGGAACACTATTCTTACCGGCGGAAGTTGACCTTTACGTTGACATAAACACGACGGAAGCCTTTATTTACCACGGAAAGGTAATTGATTACGATATTTCTCATTTAGAATACTATTCACAAAATCATTCAATCGTCGTCGTTATGAACGACGGCACGCGCCTGAGTCTTGGAGTGAATTTGCTATGGCTTGTGAGACCCCATTTCCTGAAAGCGAAAGAAGTGACCATAGCTCTCACAGCGAATAAAAAAGTGGTGAATGAAGTGACCGTTCCTTTGAAGAAAATTACTTAAGTATGAAAAGCCAGCCCCCGAAGTTTATGGAAGAATCAAGAGAAGCGGAGCGTGTCGAGATTGACACGGCGATCTATATCCTGTGGGGCGGGGACGATTCTCTGCGCGGGGGAAAGATCACGAGTCTGAGCAAAAAGGGTTGCTTTATTCAGACACGCTCGGAGGCGATCTCCGGGCAGATGATTAAGATACGCATACGCCTGCCGACGGAGCGTTGGATGATGCTCGCGGGCCAGGTCAAACATGTGCTCAGGCGCGTAGGCTTCGGCGTTCAGTTCATTGATCTTGATGCGGGCGATGCCTCTATGCTCGATCTGTTGGTTGATTACTACCGCGACGATTCGGAGATAGTCAACGGTCTGCTGTGTGAAGAGGGTGACGCGCCGCGCCGCAAAGACATTGCCAGAATCAAGGGCGGTCGGGTACTGATTGGCCCGCTCTAGGAGCGAGACGCGCCTCGGCTTTTGCTCGGCCAGAGTTGTTGTAGCGAGAGCGTCCATGAAACCAACAGGTAGTAGAGCGGAAATCCCATAGAGATCATAATCAACGTCCTCGGCTCAGCCTCCCAGCGCCAGAGAATCAGCAGGAGCAGCACAGTCCAGATAGCTCCCAACAGAATCGTCAGACGACTGAGCGGCCCACGCTGCGAAGGATACAGATACCTCGACGGGATAAAGGTGAGCAGCGAGAGCAGGATGATGATGGCCAGCGAGAGCACGTTCGGGAGACGCAGCACATAGAGATAAAACGCCACGATGTTCCAGTACGAAGGGAATCCCAGGAAGAATCCGTCAGCGGTTTTGGCGTTGGTCTGCGAGAACCCGTAGGCGCTCGCCAGCAGCGGTAAGATCAGCCACCACTGCTGCGCATCCGTGAGCACGCCAGCACGCCAGACGAGCAGCAGCGGCAATGTCGTGTAGGTATGAAAATCGACCAGATCATCCAGCCTGCGGCCATCGAAGCTAGGCACGACCTGTTTGACCTTAGCACGCCGCGCCAGCCATCCGTCGGTCGAATCTATAAAAGTCGCCACGAGCATCAACGCGAACGCCCAGCGAAACGACGCGTCCCCGCCACGCACTATAAGGACGGCCATCCCCGCCGCCGCCACCAACCCCAGCGCCGTGTATAGATGTACGCACCATGCGAGCACTACACGCAGTTTCATAATGTCTTCATCATCGCACTATCAATCAATACGTGAAAGGCCAGACCTGTAACGAGCGGCGAGCGAGTCCGGATCAAACTTGAACTGGCGCATTGTAACCGCCTTCAACTATGCAAGCCAGCTCAAGCTTCGAGAATAACCTGACATGATGCGAAGGCTATCTATTGACAACACAACTCGACAGTCATACCGTACCCTCGCTGGAACGTTCCCTCGCCACTGCTGCTGCTAATGAGATCGCCTTGTTAGCCTCACGAACCTGTTGCATAAGCGCTTGATCTTTGCGAATCGTGACGGAATGCTCGACCGCCAACGGGCGCGTCCGTCAGGCGTCCCGGTCGGGTTCGCTCGACGGGGTAGTGTTGACGTGAATTTTTCGTTAGCTGAAGGAGGCTCTTGATGAAAAAGATTGAATACGGGAGATGGGAGATTCATCCGGGTGTTGCGGAAGTGATGCTCACAGCGCCGGGCGCAGGGACTGTGGTCTGGAAGCGCATGACCACCAAGCATGAAGGCGAAGTGCTCTATTACAAACTCTGGAATTTCTGGGCGCGTGCAGGCGTCAAGGCTGATCTGTCGATGACTTCGGCCTTCTTTAGAGATTACGAAAGTGCGAACGCTGATTCGGATACGTTGCTGGCGGCTGTCGGCTTTCCCTGGAGAAAAGCCGAGACGGAAGAGGAAATATGGGGACGCATCAGCATGGTCTGGAACTGGATGCGAGATCATGTCGTGGTGAATAACAGCGAGTACGCCACGATCTCTTCGGTGAGCGGGACGTGGCCGTCCATTCTGGACTATGCCAAATACTATGTCGCGCACAAGCAGCTTGTCTGGGCGGCCTGCTTTTCAAAGGCGCATCTGTTCGCTACGCTGCTGGGCCGTGTCGTCTATCCCAGATTTCGATTCGGCATCGCGCAGGCACATCACACTGAGGCTGGCGCGCCGCCCACAGCATCGCATGTCTTCGTCGGCGTCTATGTCGGTGATCGCTGGTTTTATCTGGACCCGACCGCTGTCTATTCGGTGGCCTTTCCCGCTTACAGCGCCAAAAAATCGATAGGGGTCGACAGCTTTACCTCCGTAGACTATGAGCATCCCTATTACTTTAAGCCTGTGCCGCTGTCCGGCTTTGAGGATGTGCCCTATCTGCCCAAGTGAGAGTGAGAGAGGACGAAAGATTAGAAGTCGACACGCGCACGGTTGATTCCGGCTTCGCGTCAGGGCTCGGCAGCGGGCGACAAATTCGAGTGAAAGGAGAACGATCTATGCGTCGTTCCAGCGGGCGCATCTGTCCCGGCAGCCTCAACATCGTGTCGTCGCTGATCGCAGGCACGGGCGGGACTCCCGCTCTTTATCCGAACGAGTGTCGAGAGGGGACGACCTTGCCGCTGCTTCCTTGAGCTTGTCGCTGCTTCCTTGATGCTGCTGTTTGTCTCGAAAGATTATTGACTTTGCCGCCGATGCTGGGATAAAAGGCCCTTAAAGTTTTTTGAGTCTGTAAGCTCAAAACAATAGAAAGGCCATCCTCATGTCGTCGCGCGCGGTTTCCACCCGACCGCCTTTCGCTCCTCACCCGTTGATGCTGCTGGCGCTCTGTTTCGCCGCCGGTATCCTGACGGCGCGTCTCACAGGATTGACCATTATCCAGTCGCTTGCCTTCTGTGCCGCCTCATCAATCCTTGCCCTGCTCTGCTTCATGCGATGGCGCTCGATGTATGTGACGCTCTTTCTCTTCATCGCTTTCTATAGCGCGGGCTTGATGCTCGCCGTCGCGGAGAAGCGCAGCGTTCATATCAACGGCCTGGAGCGATTGTTCGACGAGGGCATCATCGCTTCCGATGATCCAGTAGAGATCGAGGGCGTTGTAGCAAGCGCGCCCGAACCCGCGCCGGAAGGTTTTTATCTCACGCTGCGCGTCGAAAAGATCAGATTTAAAGAGACGGAGCGCTTGGCTGTGGGTCGTGTGCGGCTCGCGGCCTCTGTGCGTGACGGACGTTTGCGCGCAGAGTACGAGGCGCTGGAGCTGCGTTACGGCGCGCGCCTGCGCGTAATGACGATGCTTCATCGCGCAGAACGTTTTCGTAATCCGGGTGTCTCGACGTTGACGGACTATCTGGAACAGCGCGGGCTGGATGCGACCGCCTCGATCAAAAGCCCCTTGCTGATAGAGAGGCTGGACGACGAGCGTGTGTTCATGCCGCTCTACTGGCTTTATGAATGGCGAGGGCGGCTGCTTGCACTGATCGCGCGCAGGTTTTCAGCGGAGACGGCGGGCGTGTTGAATGCTACGCTGCTCGGCAATCGCTACGGGCTCTCTCGCTCAGCTGCGGAACGGTTTCGTGAGGGCGGCACGTTTCATGTGCTGGTCATCAGCGGACTACATATCACGTTCATCGGCGGTATTGTGCTGTGGACGGCGCGGCGTCTAGTGCGACGACGCGTGTGGCAGTTTATCGTCTGTGTGCTTTTTTTATGGGCCTACACGCTGGCCGTCGGCGCTGAGCCGTCTGTCGTGCGAGCGGCGTTGATGTTTACGCTCCTTGCGCTCGCGCCCGTCGTAGAGCGGCGTGCCGGCAGCCTCAATGCTCTGGGCGGCGCGGCTCTTATACTGCTCGTGTGGCGACCGAGCGAGCTGTTCGATCCATCTTTCCAGTTGACGTTTCTCTCCGTGCTGATGATCGTTTCCGTCAGTTGGCCGCTGCTGAAAAGATTGGAGGAGATCGGCCAGTGGCGACCAACTCGCGCGACGCCGTATCCGCCACAGTGCACGCGCGCCGTGCGCATTACAGCCGAGACGCTTTTCTGGAGCGAGCGCGCATGGAAGCGCGAGATGGCAGGCTCTGCCTATCAATATCGTCTCTTTAAGACCAGCCTGGCCGTGTGCCTTGAGCGATTTCGCGTGCAGCGCCTTTTGCGCTACGGCGTGTCTGCGCTGGTCGTCTCTTCCAGCGTGCAGTTGGGACTGCTGCCGCTGCTCATACTCTATTTTCATAGAGTGTCGCTCGCCTCTTTGATCTTGAACATAGTGGTCGGCATGTTGATGGCGCTGCTCTGTCTGTTTGCGCTCTTTGGCCTTTTATTATTTCAAGTGAGCGAAGGCTTGGCCGCGCCACTCTTTAAGCTGGCGGAGTGGACAAGCTGGTTGATGATTCATAGCGTCGATCCGTTTACGAGCGCGCGCGTCGCATCCCTTCGATTGCCCGAGTACACTGGATGGGCTGCGGGTCTCTACGGCCTCTATTATCTGCCTCTACTGATGCTGATCTTCGCGCTCGCGCGCTGGCGTCCGCTGCGACTCGTCAACACACTTGAAGAAGCCGCACATGTTCGAAGCCTGAGGCCGCGCGTGGCCGCTCTCGCTTTCCTCGTTCTGCTGTGCGTGATTCTCGCTCACCCGATGAGCGCCGGAAGACCGTCGGGGAGGCTGCGCGTTGATTTTCTGGATGTCGGGCAGGGAGACTGTGCGCTTGTCACTATGCCGGATGGTACGATGCTGCTGATCGACGGCGGCGGGCTTCCTTTTTTCAGGCCAATTGTCAGGACACGTGAAGGGATGGAAGAAGAGCCCTTCGAGCCCGATGTGCGCAGCATAGGCGAACGCGTCGTCTCAGAGTATTTATGGTGGCGCGGTCTTGACCGGGTCGATTACATCCTGGCAACACACGCCGACGCGGATCACATAGACGGTTTAAATGATGTCGCGCGAAACTTCCAGGTGCGCGCCGCATTCGTCGCCCGCGCGCCGCGCCGCGACACGGAGTACGCGCGCTTTGCACAAACTCTTACGAATGAGGGTGTGCCCGTGTTTATGATCGGTCGCGGCGATACTTTGCGCTTCGGCCCTGTGGCCGCAGAGGTACTATGGCCCGCGCACAATGAGAGCATAGATGCGCCTTCAACCAACGACGATTCCGTAGTGCTGAGGCTACGCTTCGGCGAGCGAACATTGCTGATGACGGGAGACATCGAGCGCAAATCGGAAGCCGCGCTCGTCGCCGCGCGTGACGAACAACTGCCAAGCGATGTCGTCAAGGTCGCGCATCATGGAAGCAAGACCTCTTCGACAGAAGCTTTCATCGCGGTCACACACGCGAAGCTCGCCATCATCTCCGTTGGTCTCACCTCGCCCTTCGGCCATCCCAGACCGGAAATTGTAGAGCGGTGGCGCGCAAGCGGCGCGCAAGTCCTGACGACCGGCCAGCGCGGCACGATCACCATCAGCACCGATGGCGAAGACCTGCGCGTCGAAACGTACGTGCGCGACTAGCTTGATCGCTATTGACATTCACTCATTATGGGAATACTTTGCACCTCTCAACCCTCGCACGACTCCGAACAAGAGCCTTTCGCTTTCACCGCGCATAATTGGCTCAGGGAGATTTCCCAATGAAGCGACCCTCACATACATCTCACAATCCGAGACTATTGGCGATTGTCCTCTTCGCCCTGACGCTTCTATTCCTGGTTAGCAGGTCTATGCC
>Ga0190273_10000318_pt1 | contig 20064 bp, 16 predicted proteins | sample Popmic504IS_FD_134513 | JGI IMG/M metagenome (GOLD analysis project Ga0190273, IMG submission 134513) | Populus adjacent soil microbial communities from riparian zone of Shoshone River, Wyoming, USA - 504 IS | ecosystem: Environmental > Terrestrial > Soil > Riparian zone > Trees stand | place... | reverse complement strand
GATCGGCGACATGATCTCGCCGTTCAAGGCCGCGCTCGGGGTCGACTACCACAAGTTCGAGGAGCGTCTGGAGGCGGCCATCCACGTCCGCTTCGGCCTGCCCGCCCAGGTCCCGCCGCTGGTCAGGAAGCTGATCAAGCAGGCCGACCGCGCCTGCGCCTTCTTCGAGGCGACCCAGCTGGCGGGGTTCACCGTGCCGGAGTCCCTGGATTTCTTCGGCCATCCGCCGCTGGGCTACCACCTGAAGGTCGAGCCGCTGTCACCGGCGGCGGCGCAGGAGCGTTACGTCCACCGCTTCCATATCCTCTCCGAAGCGGCGGGTTACGAGGCCGTCCCCGCCGCTCACGATACCGAGTAACCGCGTATGAAGATCATCATCTCATCGCTCGAGGACGTGCCGCACGCCATCGCGCGCCACCGCCCCTCGCACATGATCACCCTGCTCGATCCGGATTCGATGATCCCGACGCCGCGCGGAATCCACCCCGAGCGGCATCTGAAGGTCGGCGTCAACGACATCGCCGAGGCCGCCGAGGGGCTCGTCCACCCTACCGCCGAGGTCGTCGAGGACATCCTCAGGTTCGGTCGCGGCTGGGAGCCTGTGGATCCCATGTTGGTGCACTGCTGGGCGGGCATCAGCCGCTCGTCGGCCACGGCCTTCATCCTGGCCTGCGAGCGCAACCCCGAAACCCCCGAGACGCTGATCGCCGAGCAGCTGCGCAAGGCCTCACGGGCGGCGACGCCCAACGCGCTGATGGTGCGGCTGGCCGACGACATGCTGGGCCGTCAGGGGCGGATGGTGGACGCGGTGCGCGGGATCGGCATCGGCGACTGGCTGCAGGCCAACCCGCCCTATGGGCTCGCGGTGCGGTTTAAGTGACGCTGTCGGTCGTCATCGGGCTGTCGGCGGTGGTCGTCGGCATCCAGGACGGCGAGGCCGTGGTCCTGACGGTGCGGCCGCACGATGCGCGCACGGACAGGGCCTCCGCGTTGGCCGGCCTGCCGTTCGGCCCGTTCGACCCGCTCGGCCACCGCACCTTCGAGCTGGCGCTGCGGGCCTTCGTGACCGAGCAGACGCGGTTCGAGCTCGGCTATGTCGAGCAGCTCTACACCTTCGGCGACAAGGGCCGCGATGCGCCGCGCGCCGAGGTGGGCGCCGGTCCCGCCCGCGTGGTCTCCGTCGGCTTCCTTGCGCTCGCGCCGACGGCCCAGGAGACCCACGCCCCCGACACCGGCTGGGCGCCGTGGTCGCGGTTCTTCCCGTGGGAGGACTGGCGCCACGGCCGCCCCGTCCTCATCGACGAAGCCATCGCCTCTGCCCTGATCCGCTGGAGCGGCGCCGACGCCGAGCGGCTGGCGCGGGCCCGGCTGCTGTTCGCACTCGACGGCGCCCCCTGGAACGAGGAGCGGGTGCTGGAGCGCTATGAACTGCTCTACGAGGCGGGCCTCGCCCCCGAAGCCGCCCGCGACCGCGGCGTCGCCGAACCGCAATTGCCCGCCTGCGCGTTCGGCGAGCCGATGATCTCCGACCACCGGCGCATCCTCGCCACCGGCCTCTCGCGGCTGCGCGGCAAGATCAAGTATCGCCCCGTCGTCTTCGAACTGATGGGGCCTGAGTTCACCCTCTACGAGCTGCAACGCACCGTCGAAGCCATCGCCGGCGTCCCGCTCCACAAGCAGAACTTCCGCCGCATGATCGAGCGCACCGAACTGGTAGAAGGCCTCGGCCGCATGGACACTGAAACTGGCGGCCGCCCCGCCGAACTGCATCGGTTTCGAAGGGAAGTGCTCAGCGAACGCCCGGCCTCAGGCCTGACGTTGCCGTTGCTGCGGGAATAACCGCTGCTTCGTTCTGTCTACAGCAACCAGCCGTCCTCTGCCGTGGCGGCCGTGTGGTTACCGGCTAGCAGGATGACCATCTCAGCGTTTGCATCGCCGTCGGTGTTGAGCTCCAGACGGGTGTTGCCGCCGTCAAGGACGAGCCGTAGCTGGCCGGCCGTCGTGAAGGCGCCGTCCATGCGTACGAAGGCTTGGTTACCACTTAGAAGGTCGTTGGCATCGATGGCGGAGAGGTCGATGCGGTCGAGGCTGGTTAAATCCTGTATGAGGTCCGCCGCGCCCGCCTGGGAGTCGCTGAGGGCTTTGTAGACGAAGGTATCCGCGCCGCCGCCGCCTTTCAGCACGTCGGCCCCACCCATCCCGTTGATGCGGTTGTCGGCGCTGTTGCCGGTGATGGTGTTGGCAAGCTCATTGCCAACGGCGTTGATGGCCGCCGAGCCGGTCAGCGTCAGCTTCTCGAAGTTGGCGCCGAGCTGGTGACTGATGGAGGACTCGACGAGATCGATGCCCTCGCCGGCGTTCTCGCGCACCTGGTCGCCGATACTGTCGATGACGAAGGTGTCGTCGCCCGCGCCGCCGTATGCGGTGTCGACGCCCAGGCCGCCTTCCAGCCGATCGTTGCCTGCGCCTCCCGTCAGCGTGTCGTTCCCCGCGCCGCCTTTGAGCACGTTGGCGGCGCTGTTGCCCTTGATGGCGTTGGCCAGGTCGTTACCTGTACCGTCGATAGCGGCCGAGCCGGTAAGCGTCAGCTTCTCGAAGTTAGCGCCGAGCTGGTGGCTGACAGAAGACTCAACGAGATCGATTCCCTCGCCGGCGTTCTCGCGCACCTGGTCGCCGAGGCTGTCAATGACGAAGGTGTCGTCCCCTACCCCGCCGTAAGCGGTGTCGTCTCCGATGCCACCTTCCAGCCGGTCGTTGCCTGCGCCACCGATCAGTGTGTCGTTACCCGCGCCGCCTTTAAGCACGTTGGCGGCGCTGTTGCCCTTGATGGTGTTGGCAAGGTCGTTACCCGAACCGTTGATGGCCGCCGAGCCGGTCAACGTCAGGTTTTCGAAGTTAGCGCCCAGGCCATGGCCTACGGAGGACTCTACCAGATCGGTCCCTTCGAAAGCATTCTCGCGTACCTGGTCGGCTGTTTCGTCGATGACGAAGACATCGTCACCCGCGCCGCCGTACATCACGTCTCCGCCCAACCCGCCGATAAGGCGGTCATTTCCAGCCCCGGCCTTCAGAATATTCGCGCCGCTGTTGCCGGTGATCTGGTTCGCCAGCTCGTTGCCCGTGCCATTGATGGCCGCGCTTCCAACCAATGTCAGATTTTCGACGTTGTCACCCAGCCTGTAACTGATGCTGGCCTCTATCCTGTCGATACCTTCGCCGGGATTCTCCCACGCCCCGTCATTGATGTTGTCGACCACGAAAATGTCGTCGCCGACGCCGCCATACATCTGATCGACCCCGCCGACGCCGTCGAGCCGATCATTCCCGCCGCCGCCTTGGAGGATGTTATTCACGCCGTTGCCGATGAGCACGTTGCTCGCGTCATTACCCGACCCGCTGACGGCCGTGCCAGTTAGCGTCAAGTTTTCGATGTTTTGGCCGAGAGAATAGCTAGTCGAGGCCAGCACCGTGTCGTTGCCTCGACCGGCCAGTTCCACCACCTGATCAGACGCACTATCGATCAGGTAAGTATCATCCCCCCAGCCGCCTCGAAGGTCGTCGTCTCCAACGCCGCCATCCAGATAATCGTTACCTGCGGCACCGAATATGACGTCGTTGCCACCGCCGCCGACCACCACGTCATTGCCGCTCGAACCGGTGAGGTTGTCACTATAAGCGGAGCCCTGCAGCCTTTCGACTGACACGGCGCCCGCAAGGGTGGCAGTCACGCCAGAGGTCGCCGAGGCGTAACTCATCGTGTCGAAGCCCGCCCGCCCGTCGAACGAAATTCCGGGACCGGCCATCCCGGCCCCAAGCGAAAACGTGTCGTCTCCGCTCGCGCCGACAATACGCTCAAAGCTCGTGATGTTTGCTGCAGCCAGGTTCAAGATGCCCGAGCTGGACATTTCAATCGTATCTACGCCGCTCCCGCCGGCGAGTTGATCGCCCGAGCCCAAGTGACTGGGCGCGGTCACAACCAGGGTATCTTCGGATGAGCCTTGGAAGCTGTCCGAAGCCGCCGTCAGGACACGGTAGTCAAGTCGAGATATGTGTCTGTAGAGCACGTCCGCATTACCACCGACCATGTCTACCCACGCGACGACGTAGGTGCCGTCGGAGAAACCAGTAATTGAGCTATTCCCCGCCGCGCTGTCGCTTAGATTTAACCTCGCAACAGGCCCATCTGGCGTCCCGTCTTCGGAAAACCTTTGAGTGTAGATGTTTCCGCCGACTAGCGGGTTTTCATCATCACTCCAGCTTACCGCATACCCACCGTCGGAAAGCGCCACCACCGACGCGGGCTGCACCAAGGTCGCATTGTCGGCGATCACTGTCTCGCCCCCGAGGGGGTCTCCCGCACTATTATATCGCTGCGAAAGTAATTTGTCGCCACTCTCCGAATATGACGTCCACACAACAACGTAATCGCCGTTAGTCAGCGCAGCGACGCATGCCTTCGCCTGATCCCCGTCGGTGGTGCTATTGACCCGCACCTCAGGCCCCAGGCCCACCCCCGTGCTGTCGAAGTGGCGACAGTAGACTTCGGTGCCTGCACCGTCTTGACCATAGCTCGTCCACGTCAGCATAAATCCACCATCGGCTAGCGCGGCCGCCGACGCATCGAATTGATCTCCGGTCAGGATGGAGTTCAGCCTTATCTCACCACCTGATTTCGCCCCGTCACTGTCAAATATCTGAGCGTAAACGTTGTAATCCACGCCAGGCCGGTTGGATGCCCAAATTACTGCGTACCCACCGCCGGCCAAGCCTACGGTTGTATTATATTGCTGATCACCAGATGTTGTCGCCGGCACCAGAACCTCAGCGCCGACTTTTTCTCCGGCCGCGTCGAATCTTTGGGCATAGACGCCGTAGATTCCGCTGCCGTCTTGGTAGACTGACGTCCAGCTCACTACGAAGCCGCCATCCGTGAGTGGTGAAATACTCGGGTCGACCTGAGCTCCTGCCGTATAGGTATTTACCCGAGTGCTGGAGCCTGTTTGGACGCCATCGGAGTCGAAAATCTGAAAGTAAACCTCTCCACTACCCGGTTCCTGGTCCGCGGAACGCCAGCTGACAACATAGCCGCCGCTGGACAAAACCGTGACGCCCGCTTCTCCTTGATCTCCCGGCACAACACTGTTTCCGGTCTGGAGCTCGCCGCCCAAAGCCGTGCCGTCGCTGAAGAATATGGCATTCGGCTCTACGATCTGCGTCGCGCCATTGGCGAAGGCGACAGCGCGCTGTTCAGCGGTCAAGGACGTGGCAGAGACAATGGTCGACAAGGGGATGATCCATAATCTGGCCGCACCGCCGGGAAGCTTGCGGGTTGATTGAGAAGGGACGCTCTACGTAGAGCTAGCCTACATCAGGTCGCTTGACCATAACTGCGGGCTCCGCTGGCCAGTCAGAGAAGATCTACTTTACGTCTACCGAGAGCGATTTTGGCGTGGAGGGCCCTAGCGGCACGTCGCCGCAGGCATGCCTTCTCTTTGACAGGCGCCTGTCCGCGGTCGTGGAGGCGCCAATCTCGCCCTGATCTCTTCGCGCCCTCATCACCCCTCCGGCGGCTTCTCCGTAAAAACCGCCAGCTGATCGTCGAAGGCGCGCTGGTACGCCGGCCTCGCCTCCCCCCGCGCGACGTAGGCGGCGAGGTTGGGATAGTCTTCCAGCAGGCTCCGGCTCGCCGGCCTGCGCAGGACCGTAACCATCAGCAGGTCGGCGGCGGTGAAGGGGCCGTCCAGCCAGTCGGAGTCGCCGAGCCGATGGGAGAGTTGGCCGAGCCGGCCGCGGACGCGCTCATCGAGGATGGGCAGGCGTGCCTCGAACCACGGCTTGTCGCGTTCCAGGATCATGAAGCCTTCGCGCTCGACGATCGGCGGCTCGACGGTGTTGAGCGCGGCGAACATCCAGGTGATGGCGCGGGCCCGGGCGCCCGCCTCGTCGGGCAGCAGGCCGGCGTGGCGCTGGGCGATATGGAAGACGATCGACCCCGTCTCGAAGAGGGCGAGGCCGTCTTCCTCATAGGTCGGGATCTGCCCGAAAGGATGCAGGGCAAGGTGCGCCGGCTCCTTCATCTCCTTGAACGAAACGAGACGCACCTCGTAGGGCTGACCCACCTCTTCCAGCGCCCAGCGGACGCGCATGTCGCGGGCGTGGCCCTGGCCCCGGTCGGGCGAGCTTTCAAAGGCGGTGATGGTGGGGATCATGGGAACGCACTCCTGGTACGGCGATGAAGGTGGATTGACCGGGGTTCATGTTGCCGCAATGTCTGGCGGGTAGACAGTCAGCGCGCACTGGCCGGCCCGGAACACCCGATGCAAACGAAGACCTTCGTCAACTATTACGAAATCCTCGGCCTGGCTCCGAGCGCCAGTTCGGACGCGATAGAGCGCAAGTTCCGCCAGCTGGCCCGCCGCTTCCACCCGGACAACCTGGAGACGGGGGATCGCGCCACCTTCGACAAGATCGTCGAGGCCCACGAGACGATCAAGGATTCGAGCCGGCGCGCCCGGTATCACGAAGACCACAAGCACCATCTGCCTGCCTTTGTCGAAGAAGCCGCCGAGGACAGCGCGCCCGAGGGCGACGACAGCGACGGCGCCGACGACCGTGAGGGGTTCGTCGACAGCCTGGGCATCGACCGGGACCTTTCGATCCAGAACAACATCCTGATGATGCTGTACTTCCGCCGCCGGCGTAACATCCGCGAGCCGGGGATCGGCAATGCCGAGCTCGAGATGTTGTCGGGCTGCCCCTCCGAGCACCTCGAATTCCATCTCTGGTACTTAAAGGCGAAGGGCTGGATCGCGACCGGTGACGACGGGCTGCTGGCCATCACCATCGACGGCGTGGACCGCGCTGCGGCTATCTACGCCGACGGCCCCAGCAAGCTCATTACCGACCAGAGCTAGCGGTTACGCCGCTTCCGCGAGCCGCCCTTCCCGGGCCATCCGCTCGCGCCACTTTTCCTTGATCGTCGCCGAGGTGTCGCGCGAGCCGTCGTGGCTCCAGCCGGGTGGGCCGAACAGGTAGCCGGCGGCGTGCCTCGGGGAGCGGGCGATGTCCTGGAAGATGGCCAGCCACTCGTGGAACGCCACGCGCAGGATGTTAAAGCCGCCGAGGTTCTTGACGATGCCGTACCGGCACGGATCGTCGGCGCGCTCGGCGATGAAGGTGCCGAACAGGCGGTCCCAGACGATCAGGATGCCGGCGTAGTTGGCGTCGAGGTAGCGCGGGTTGCGAGCGTGGTGGACCCGGTGGTGCGAGGGCGTGTTGAACACCGCCTCAAACCAGCGCGGCATGGTCCCAATGGCCTCGGTATGGATCCAGAACTGATAGACGAGGCTCACCCCGTTCTGGATGATGATCATCTCCGGCGGGAAGCCCAGCCAGATCAAAGCGAGCCACGGCGTCCAGGTGCCGACCACCAGCCCCGTCCACGGCTGGCGCAGGGCGGTGGTGAGGTTGAAGTGCTGGCTGGTGTGGTGGTTGACGTGGCTCGCCCACCAGATGCGCCGCTCGTGGCTGATCCGGTGGACCCAGTAGAAGATCACATCATCGAGGAAGAAGATTGCCACCCACGCCCACCAGGCGCTCATCGGGATGTCGAACACCGCGTATTGGTGGACCCACAGCATCGTCGCCGTGATAATCCCCAGCATCAGCACCGTCTGGATGGTGTTCCCCAGGCCCATGACCAGCGAGGTCAGAGCGTCGCGGCCCTCGTAGACCACCTTGACGCGGCCCCAGCGGGCGACGGCGATCTCGACCAGAACGGCCAGCACGAAGAACGGCATCGCCGTCCGGATCGGGTCGAAGGGAGGCTCGATCATGCGAACGGCGCCTCTTTACCGGCCAGCTTGAAGGCCGCCGACGGACAACCTGGGTCGTCGAAGTTGATGATGGCCTGGTCGCGGACGCGCCGCGCCGTCCTCACCTGCACCCAGGGCGCCGTACGGACGGTGTAGCTGTCGCCGACGCGGAAGATGATGATGCCGGTCTCCCCGGCCCGTGCGACGGCGGTGTCGCCGGCGGAATCGACCCAGACGCGGTCCGGTGTCTCATCCGGAAGTTCGTCGGCGATCAGCCGGCGGGCGGCCGCTTCATCGAGCGGCTGGGTGTGACGGGGAATGCGGGCCCAGAACGCCACCGACGCGAGCACGGCGATGGCCACGGCCGAGCCGGCGAACTGCAGCAGGTTACCCTGGTCCACGCGCGTCCCTCCCCTGGACGGCGCGGAAGCTCCGGGAAGTTGACACCAGCGTCAAGTAAAATGGCTGCGACAGTGCGGCTTGGCGAGGCCGGGGGCAGGCGTGCTATCTACCGCCCGGCAAAAAGGGACCTTTCAGTGCATCAGGCCGTCATCGCCGCGACGGGGCTCTACACCCCGCCCCACAGCATCTCGAACGAAGAGCTGGTCACCGCCTTCAACGCCTATGTGGAGCGCTACAATGAGCGCAATGCGCAGGCCATTGCGGCTGGCGAAGTCGAGGCGCTGACGCCCTCCTCCGCCGAGTTCATCGAGAAGGCGTCGGGCATCAAGTCGCGCTTCGTGATGAACAAGGACGGCATCGTCGACCCCGAGGTGATGCGGCCGGCCCTGCCCGAACGCTCCAACGAAGACCTGTCGATCCTCGCCGAAATGGCGGTCGAGGCGGCTAAGCAGGCCATTGCGCGCTGGGGCAAGCCGGTCAGCGAGATCGGCGCGGTCCTGTGCGCCGCCTCCAACATGCAGCGGCCCTACCCGGCCATGGCCATCGAGGTGCAGCAGGCGCTCGGCATCGAGGGGTTCGCCTTCGACATGAACGTGGCGTGCTCGTCGGCCACCTTCGGCATCAAGACCGCCGCCGATTTCGTGGCCGGCGGGTCGGCCAAGGCGGTGCTGATGGTCAATCCGGAGATCTGCTCGGGCCACCTGAACTTCAAGGACCGCGATAGCCACTTCATCTTCGGCGACGTGGCGACGGCCGTGATCGTCGAGCGCGAGGATCAGGCTGTCGACGGCTGGGAAATCCTCGGCACGCGGCTGAAGACGGTGTTCTCCAACAACATCCGCAACAACTTCGGCTTCCTGAACAACGCCGCGCCGGAGGGCATCGGCCAGTCCGACAAGCTGTTCGTCCAGCAAGGCCGCAAGGTGTTCCGCGACGTGGTGCCAATGGTCAGCGACATGATCATCGACCACGCCAATGAGCTCGGCATCGACCCGCACTCGCTGAAGCGCCTGTGGCTGCACCAGGCCAACATCAACATGAACGACATGATCGGCCGCAAGGTGCTCGGCCGCGACCCGACGCCGGAGGAGAACGTCATCATCCTCGACGAGTACGCCAACACCTCGTCAGCGGGGTCCATCATCGCGTTTCACCAGACGAACGATGATTTCAAACCCGGCGAGACCGGCCTGATCTGTTCGTTCGGGGCGGGCTATTCGGCCGGCACGGTGTTCGTCCGGAAGCGGGCATAAACACCTCTCCCTGAGGGAGAGGGGGGGCCTGCGCCGAGCGCAGCGAAGAGCGTGGGAAGGTGAGGGTTTACGCCCTCTCCGGATAGGTCCCTAAACCCTCATCCTCCCGCTTCGCGGGCCCCTCCTTCTCCCTTAGGGAGAAGGAATCACTTCGCCAGAGCCGCCTGCGCCGCGGCCAGCCGGGCGATCGGCACGCGGAAGGGTGAGCAGCTGACGTAGTCGAGGCCGATGCTTTCGCAGAAGGCGATGGAGGCCGGGTCGCCGCCGTGCTCGCCGCAGATGCCGAGCTTGACGTCCGGCCGCTGCGCCCGGCCCCGTTCGGTGGCGATGCGGATGAGGTCGCCGACGCCCTCCTGGTCGAGGCTGACGAAGGGGTCCTTCTCGAAGATACCCTTGTCGATGTAGGCGTTGAGAAAGCGCCCCGAGTCGTCGCGGCTGATGCCGAAGGTCGTCTGGGTCAGGTCGTTGGTGCCGAAGGAGAAGAACTCGGCGTTCTCGGCCAGGTCCGCCGCCCGCAGCGCCGCGCGGGGCAGCTCGACCATGGTGCCGACCTGGTAGGCGATGGTGACGCCCCTCTCCTCCATGACCTGTTTGGCGACGCGGTCAGTCAGTTGGCGCAGGAACTTCATCTCCTCGCCCTTGGCAACCAGCGGGTGCATGATCTCCGGAATGGGCGCGGTCTTGTCGGTGGCGGCGATCTCGCAGGCGGCCTCGATGATGGCGCGGACCTGCATCTCGTAGATCTCGGGATAGCTGATCCCCAGCCTGCAGCCGCGGTGGCCGAGCATGGGGTTGGTCTCGTGCAGCTCCTTGGCCCGGCGCAGCAGCTTGGCGGCGTCCAGGCCCGTCGCCTGCGCCACCGCTTCCACGTCCTCTTCCGTGTGGGGCAGGAACTCGTGCAGCGGCGGGTCGAGCAGGCGGATGGTGACCGGCAGGCCTTCCATGATGGTGAAGAGCTGCACGAAGTCGTCGCGCTGCATCGGCAGTATCTTGGCCAGCGCCGCCCGGCGGCCGGCCTCGTCGTCGGCCAGGATCATCTCGCGCACGGCGGCGATGCGGGCCTCGTCGAAGAACATGTGCTCGGTGCGGCAAAGGCCGATGCCCTCGGCGCCGAACTGGCGGGCCGTGCGGGCATCGAGCGGGGTCTCGGCGTTGGCGCGGACCTTCAGGCGGCGCACGGCGTCGGCCCATTCCATCAGCTGGGCGAAGTCGCCGCTGAGCTCCGGCTCGATCATCTTCACCGAGCCGGCCAGCACCTGGCCTTGTGACCCGTCGATGGTGATGACCTCGCCCGCCTTGAACTCGCGGCCCCGGCAGCGGAACACGCCCTCGCGCTCGAAGATGGCGATCTCGCCGGCTCCCGAAACGCAAGGCCGGCCCATGCCGCGCGCCACCACGGCGGCGTGGCTAGTCATGCCGCCCCGCGCGGTGATGATCCCCCGCGCGGCGTGCATGCCGTGGATGTCTTCGGGCGAGGTCTCGTCACGGACCAGGATGACGCTCTCGCCCGCCGAGCCCAGCTTCTCGGCCTCGTCGGCGTCGAAGACGATCTTGCCCGTGGCGGCGCCGGGCGATGCGGGCAGACCGGCGGCGATCACGTCGCGCTCGGCCGAAGGGTCGATGGTCGGGTGCAGCAGCTGGTCGAGGGAGGCCGGATCGACGCGGCTGATGGCCTCTTCGCGGGAGATGACCCCCTCGCCCGCCATGTCGACGGCGACCTTGAGCGCGGCCTTGGCGGTGCGTTTGCCGCTGCGGGTCTGCAGCATGTAGAGCCGGCCCTGCTCGACCGTGAACTCGATGTCCTGCATGTCGCGGTAGTGGGCCTCGAGCTTGCCGACGGCCTCGCGCAACTGGGCGAACACCTGGGGCATCGCCTCTTCCATCGAGGGCGTGCGGTCGCCCATCTCCTCGCGGGCGATCTTCGTCAGGCTTTGCGGCGTGCGGATGCCGGCGACGACGTCCTCGCCCTGGGCGTTGATCAGGAACTCGCCGTAGAGGCGGTTCTGGCCGGTAGAGGGGTTGCGGGTGAAGGCCACGCCCGTCGCCGAGGTCTCGCCCATGTTGCCGAACACCATCGACTGGATATTCACTGCCGTGCCCCAGCTCTCGGGGATGTCGTGCATGCGGCGATAGAACTTGGCCCGGTCGTTCATCCAGCTGGCGAAGACGGCGCCGACCGCGCCCCACAGCTGCTCGTGCGGGTCCTGCGGGAAGGGCTTGCCGAGCTCGCGCTCGACGGCCGCCTTGTAGTCGGCGACCACCCTCTCCCAGTCCTCGGCAGTCAGCGCCGTGTCGACGGTGACGCCGAGGCTGTCCTTATGGTCGTCGAGGATTTCCTCGAACATATGGTGGTCGAGGCCCAGCACCACGTTGGAGTACATCTGGATGAAGCGGCGGTAGCTGTCGAAGGCAAAGCGCCGGTCCGACAGCTTGGCCAGGCCATCGACGGTCTTGTCGTTGAGGCCGAGGTTGAGGACGGTGTCCATCATCCCCGGCATCGAGGCGCGGGCGCCCGAGCGCACCGAGACCAGGAGCGGATTGGCCGGATCGCCGAAGGTCTTGCCGGTGATCTCCTCGACCTTCGCGAGACCCGCGGCGACCTGTTCCTTGAGGTCGGCGGGATATTGCCGCGCGTTGGCGTAGTAGTGGACGCAGGCCTCGGTGGTGATGGTGAAGCCGGGCGGAACGGGGAGCCCGAGCGAGCTCATCTCGGCCAGGTTCGCCCCCTTGCCGCCCAGCAGGTCCTTCATCGACGCGTCGCCATCGGCGCCGCCCCCTCCGAAGCTATAGACCCAGCGGGTTTGGGTGAGCGTCTCAGCCATCAGTGTCCCTTGTCAGCCCGAAATCAGCGAGAAGTCCGCCACGCGCCCCATCGCGTCACGCACGTTGGAGAGAAGGCGCAGCCTGTTCTCCCGTTCCTCAGGTACCGATGAGTTGACCAGCACCTTGTCGAAGAAGGCGTCCACCGGCGCGCGGAGGGCGGCGAGCGCCGTCATGGCGGCGGTGAAGTCCTCTGCGTCGAGCGCGGCTTGAACCTCGGGCTCGGCCGCCTTGAGCGCGGTGAGCAGAGCGGTTTCTTCGGCGGGCGCGGAAGCCATCGGCTGAGCCTCGCCGGAAGGCAGCGCACCCTTCTTCTCCTCAGCCTTGAGGATGTTCACGGCTCGCTTGAAACCCGCGAGCAGGTTTGCGCCGTCGTCGGTTTTCAGGAACCCGTCCAGCGCCTCGACGCGAGCAACGATCCGGACGAGGTCGTCATCGCCGAGGGCGAAGATCGCATCGACGAGATCGTGGCGCTTACCTTGGTCCCGCAGAGCGACTTTTAATCGGTCCGCGAAGAACGCGAGGATATCGGCGCTGTATTGGGTTTCACCACTCAGATGCCGCGAAGTCACGACTATGGTCCCGGCAACCCGTAGCGCTTGGCGCAGAGGAACCCGGTGTCCACCTTCGAGTACTGTACGGATCGTGCCGAGTGCCGCACGTCGCAGCGCGTAGGGGTCTTTTGAACCCGTCGGCCTCTCGTCAATCGCAAAGAACCCAACCAGCGTATCCAGCTTGTCGGCCAGCGCCACGGCCACAGAAACCGGCGCTGTAGGCACCGCATCATTCGGGCCCTGCGGCTTGTAGTGGTCGCGGATGGCGTCGGCGATGTCGGCGGGCAGGCCTTCTTCGCGGGCGTAGTAGCCGCCCATCACCCCCTGCAATTCGGGGAACTCGCCGACCATGCCGGTGGCGAGGTCGGCCTTGGCGAGGCGGGCTGCACGCGCGGCGACGTCCGGATCGGCGCCGACAAGCGGGGCGATTTCGCGGGCCAGGGCTTCGATCCGCTCGACCCGCTCGTACATCGTGCCGAGTTTGGCGTGGAAGGTGACGCCTTTGAGGGTCTCCAGCCGGTCCTCCAGCTTCACCTTGCGGTCTTCGTCCCAGAAGAAGCGGGCGTCGGAGAGGCGCGCCGAGAGGACCTTGGCGTTGCCGGCGGCGATGGTCTTGCCGCCGTCGGGGGCTTCAATGTTGGCGATGGTGATGAAGTAGGGAGCCAGCCCCTCCTCGCCCGGCTTCCTCACCGCGAAATACTTCTGGTGGGTGCGCATGGAGGTGCGGATGACCTCCGGCGGCAGGTCCAGGAACCCGGCGTCCATGTCGCCCATGACCGGCGTCGGCCATTCGGCCAGGCCCGCGACCTCGTCCAGAAGGCCGGCGTCCTCGACCAGCTCCAGGTTGCGGGCGAAGCACAGCGTCCGCGCGCCTTCCAGGATGCGTTCCTTGCGCTCCTCGGCATCGAGCACGACATAGTGGCCGGCCAACGCCTCGCGGTATTCGTCGAAGTCGCGGGCGCGGAACGGCTTGGCGGCGCCCATGAACCGGTGGCCTTCGGTGATGTCGCCGCTTTCCATGCCGTCGATCTCGAACGGCACGATCTCGCGGTCGAAGACGCAGAGGATGCGCCGCAGCGGCCGCACCCAGCGCAGCTTGCCCGTCCCCCAGGTCATCGACTTCGGCCACGGGAAGGCGCGGACGATCTCCGGAACCATCGCCGCGATGATCTCGGCCGTCGGGCGGCCCTTCTTCTCGATGACGGCGTAGTACACGCCGTCGCGTTCGGTCAGCTGCTCGCGCGTCAGGTCGGTGGAGCGCAGGAACCCCTCGATGGCCTGGTCCGGCGAGCCGACCCGCGGCCCCTTGCGCTCTTCACTGCGGTCGCCCTGCGCCGCCGGCAACCCGTCGGCCACCAGCGTCAGCCGCCGCGGCCCCGCAAACGTCTTCAGTCCCTCCGGCAGCAAGCCGGCCTCGGCCAGCCGCTCCCGCGCCATCCGTTCAAAGTCCCTCGCCGCCTGCGCCTGCATGCGCGCGGGGATCTCCTCCGAAAGCAGCTCGATCAGCAGTTCGGCCATCAGGCGGCCGCTTCCTGCTGGGCGACCCAGGCTTCGGCGCATTGCTTACAGAGATCGCGGATGCGGCCGATGTAGCTGGCGCGTTCGGCGACGGCGATGGCGCCTCGGGCGTTCATCAGGTTGAAGAGGTGGCTGGCCTTGAGGACCATATCGTAGGCGGGCAGCACCAGGGCGGCGCCGTCATAGGAGCGCGCGAGCATCAGCGGAACCTCGCGCTCCATGTCCTCGAAGTGGCGCTTGAGCACCTCGACGTTCCAGCCGTGGAAGTTGGCCTCGGAGTGCTGGCGCTCGTTCTCCAGGAACACCTCGCCGTAGGTCGTGGCGCCCAGCGGCGCATCCGGGTCGTTGAACGGCAGGTCATAGACGTTGTCGACGCCGAACACATACATGGCCAGGCGTTCCAGCCCGTAGGTCAGCTCGCCCGCCACCGGCGACACATCCAGCCCGCCGACCTGCTGGAAGTAGGTGTATTGCGACACCTCCATGCCATCGCACCAGATCTCCCACCCGAGCCCCCAGGCGCCGACCGTGGGGTTCTCCCAGTCGTCCTCGACGAAGCGGATGTCGTGCAGGCGCACGTCGATGCCAATGGCTTCCAGCGAGCCGAGATAGAGCTCCTGCATGTTCGGCGGGTTGGGCTTCAGGATCACCTGATACTGATAGTAGTGCTGCAGCCGGTTGGGGTTCTCGCCGTAGCGCCCGTCACCCGGCCGCCGCGAGGGCTGCACATAGGCCGCGTTCCACGGCTTGGGCCCCAGCGCGCGCAGAACGGTGGCCGGATGCAGCGTCCCTGCCCCGACCTCGGTGTCGTACGGCTGTAGAATCACACAGCCCTGCGCCGCCCAATAGTTCTGGAGCGTCAGGATCAGGCCTTGAAACGACAGGGGTTTTTCGGGCGAAGCCATGCGTCTTTCGCGGGCGCAAAAAAGTCGGCGGACCATAGGGCCCGCCGACTTCTGCTTCAAGCCAAGTTGCCGGGGTGTTTAGCCCGCAGGAGTCTCGACGACCGCCGGGGCGGTGGCCGCGGCAGGCGCGGTTGCCGCGGCAGCCGTCGACGTCTCAGCCCGCGCGGCGGCAATGGCCGGGTCGCTCGGCGACAGGACGTGGTCGACGATGTGCAGGATGCCGTTGGTGGTGCGCACGTCGGACTGGACGATGACGGCGCTGTTGGCCCTGAACGGCTGGCTGGTGCCGTCGAGCAGCAGGTCGGTCGTGGCGACGGTCTTCACCGGCCCCTTGGCGCCGACGATCTTGCTGGAGTCCACCGGCGCGTTGACGACGTGATAGACGACCAGCTTCTGCAGCTCGGCCGCGTTCGCGGGCTTCATCAGCCGGTCGAGCTCGCCTGCCGGCAGGGCCGCGAAGGCGGCATCGGTGGGGGCAAAGACGGTCAGGTTCTTGTTGGTCTTCAGGACCGAGGTCAGGTTGGTAGCCTCGACGGCCTTGACGAAGGTGGTGAACTGGCCGGCCGCCTTGACGGTCTCGATCAGGTCACCCTTGGCCACGACGAGCGGGGCGACGGCAACCGGGGTGGCAAGCGCCGGAGCAGCCGCGGCGGGAGCCGCAGGGGCGGCTTCGGTAGTGCTCGTTGTCGTGGTGGTCGTGACGTCGACCGTCGTTTCGGCAGCCGTCTGGGCGTGAGCCGCGCCGGTGAGCAGGGCAACGGCGGCGGCCGCGGTGATAAAGCGGAACAGGGACATTCAGAACTCCGACAGTGAGGGCGGCGGAAAATCCACCGTCCCCAAGGTCAGAATGTGGCGCCCTGAAGGAAAATCAGTTGCCGGCGGGGGCCGTGCGCTTGCCGGCGTGCGACATCGGCTGGCCGTACTTGGCGCGGTTCTCGGCGGTGTCGGGGATCGGGCCGTTGGTGACCGTGCGGGTGGTCACCGTGCCGGGAACGCCGGTGTCGGTCATGGTCATGCCGGCGGCCGGCATACCCATGGTCGTGGCGTCGGTCGCCGTGGTTGTGGTGGTGGTCGTCGTGGTTCCTTCCACAGTTGTGGTGGTTCCAGCGTCGACCGGCGTAGTGGCGACCGTGGCGTCGGTCTGTACGCCGGTGTCCGTCGTGGTCGTCGTCGTCGTGGTGTCGGTGGTCGTGATGTCAGTGGACTGGGCATGGGCCGCACCGGCCAGAAGAGCTGCGAAGCTGGCCGCGGTCAGAAGGCGTGTAAGCGTCATTGTGAAATCCTCATCCTCTCAGGATGCGCCGGCTCGGCGCCTTAACCCTCCCGACCCTGGCGTAAGAGCGTTCCAGACAAGGTGAAGTTCCTTGGCGCCTGTTTTGTAGGCGCCCGCCTCCGCCAGCGCCCAGCAATCGGGCGCAGGGCGCAGTTCGGCGCCGCAACCTTAATCATCTGGCCTGCCTGCGCCGCCCTGCCGCCTAGCTTGCCCTTGATCGGGGACGGCGCTCGCCGGAGCGTCCGCGGCCGGTCGCACACAGCTTCACGAGGGGCCACTCGCCCCGAGGGGCGTCGGGAGCAAGGTCGAGATGAAACTGATCATGGCGGTGGTCAAACCCTTCAAGCTCGACGAGGTGCGTGAAGCCCTCGTCGCAGCCGGAGTCGAGGGGCTGACCGTATCGGAAGTGAAAGGCTATGGCCGCCAGAAGGGCCAGACGGAGATCTACCGGGGGGCCGAGTACCAGGTGAACTTCGTGCCCAAGGTGAAGCTGGAGGCGGTGGTCGATGACGCCGGCGCCGCCAAGGCCATCGAGGCCATCAAGGCCGCCGCCGCCACCGGCAAGATCGGCGACGGCAAGATCTTCGTGATGAACGTCGAGGAAGCCGTCCGCATCCGGACCGGCGAGACCGGCGCGGCCGCGATCTAGAGACATCGGACAAGGGGATAGAGATGAAACTCATCGGATTGAACCGGCTGGCCGGGCTCCTGCTGGCCGCCGCCATCGCGGGGGCGCCGGTGGCCCTCCCCGCCTTCGCGCAGGATGCGCCCGCAGCGCCGTCGGCGGTCACCGCCGCGGCTCCGGCCGCTGCCGAGGCGCCCGCTGATGCTGTGGTGGCGCAGCCGGCTGCCGCCGATGCCGCCGTCGCGGCTCCGGAAGCGGCAGCCGCACCGACGCCGGACAAGGGCGACACCACCTGGATGCTGGTCTCCACCGTCCTCGTTCTGCTGATGATCGTGCCCGGCCTGGCGCTCTTCTACGGCGGCCTGGTGTGGCAGAAGAACATGCTGTCGGTGCTGATGCAGGTCACCACGGTGGCCGCCATCGGCATGATCGCCTGGCTGTTCTGGGGCTATAGCCTGGCCTTCACAGACGGCGGAGGCGCCAACAAGTTCGTCGGGGGGCTGAGCAAGGTCTTCCTCAACGGCGTCACCGTGACGTCGAACGTCGAGACCTTCTCCAACGGCGTGGTCATTCCCGAGATGGTCTTCATGGCCTTCCAGATGACCTTCGCGGCCATCACCGCCGCCCTGGTGCTGGGCTCGATCGTCGAGCGGATCAAGTTCTCGGCCGTGGTGGCCTTCGCCATCCTGTGGCCGCTGCTCTCCTACTACCCGATGGCCCACATGGTCTGGTGGTGGGCTGGGGCGACGTCGGCCTTCGGCATGACGGCCGACAACCTCACCGGCGGCGCGGGCCTCTTGTGGGGCTGGGGCGCGCTCGACTTCGCCGGCGGCACGGTGGTGCACATCAATGCCGGTGTCGCGGCGCTGGTCGGCTGCATCATGCTGGGCAAGCGAGTCGGTTACGGCAAGGAGCCGATGCCGCCGCACTCGCTGACGCTGACCATGGCCGGCGCGGGCCTCTTGTGGGTGGGTTGGTTCGGCTTCAACGCCGGCTCCAACCTCGAGGCCAACGGCTATGCGGCGTTGGCGATGATAAACACCTTCGTCGCTACGGCGGCGGCGGGCCTGTCCTGGGCGCTGGTGGAGAAGTTCACCCGCGGCAAGGCCAGCGGCCTCGGCGTTGCCTCAGGTGTCGTCGCCGGGCTGGTGGCGGTGACGCCGGCGGCCGGGTTCGCGGGGCCCGTCGGCGCGGTGGTGCTGGGCCTCATCGTCAGCCCGATCTGCATCGTCTTCTGCTCGATAGTGAAGAACGCCATCAAGTACGACGACAGCCTCGACGCCTTCGGCATCCACGCCGTCGGCGGCATCGTCGGGGCGATCGCCACGGGCATCCTGGTCAGCCCGGCCCTGGGCGGCGCGGGCGTGGTGGACTTCACCAACGGCTCGACGCCGGCCTTCGACATGGGATTCCAGGTCATGGCGCAGCTCAAGGCGGTCGGCGTGGCGGTAGTCTGGTCGGCGGTGGCGAGCACCATCGTCTTCGGCCTGATCAAGCTGCTCTTCGGCCTGCGGGTCTCGGCCGAAACGGAGGAGGAAGGCCTCGACATCGCCGCCCACGGCGAACGGGCCTACCACTCGTAAGCGTCACGTCATCGAGTACGGCAGCGGGGGTCCTCCGGGCCCCCGTTTTCGTTTCGGGCAATCCTCACTTAAGGGGCTACCCGGCGCCTTTGCACCAACGCGCAAACAACACTTGTTGCAAAGCTGATTGGCGCCGCCCAGAGGCCCAGCACCATAATCATCATCGCTGACATCGCCCCGCCATGGCCGTCATCCATGCGTCTGGAAGCCACGATGAGGTAAGCCAGGGCAATCATGAAAAGCGGCACAAAACCACCGCCGACAAAGGCGGCCAGAAATGTGCTCCGGCGACCCAAACCTTTGCCTACGGTGACCATGAAGATCACGGTGACCGCAACGACAACGAGTGAGACGGCGAAGAGAAACGCGACGTCTTTGGGCCCGCCGAGAATCTGGGGATTGGCGTAAACGGTCGGAAGGAACGAAAGCATGCACGGCCCTCCTGTGGAAGAATGTGCGCTGAAGTTGAAAAACGGCAACAGGTTTAATGTCGACGCGTCTGAAGAACTATCCGCTGAGGAGTACTACCAAGGCCCGCCCAGCCGGCACCTTCTGACCCACCAACTAGGCCGCATGGATTGGAGGCGTTCGGCCAGACCCTCGGCCTCGATGTCGCCGGAGCAGAGGGCGAAGCAGGTGGCGCCCGAGCCGCTCATGCGGGCGAGGAGGGTTTCGGGTTCACCGGTCAGGGTATCGAGCACCTCGCCGATCAGCGGCTGCAGGGCGATGGCGGGCGCCTGGAGGTCGTTGCGGCAGAGGCTCAGCCAGGCAGCGACTTCCTCGGCGCTCTCGAAGCTGTCGGGGAGTTGCGGGCGGTCGGGGCCGCCCCGCGCTCCAGCTTCGTCAAAGGCGCGATAGACGTCAGCTGTGGACGACGGCACGCCCGGGTTCACCAGCACCGCGTCCAGTATCGGCATCGTCGGCGCGGGCGACAGCCGCTCTCCCCTGCCCTCGGCGATCACCGGCTTGCCGCGCAGGCAGGCCGCGCCGTCGGCGCCGAGGCCGGCGGCGACGGTCTCCAGCGCTTCGTCCTGAATGGACATTTCCAGCGCCTCGCTGAGCAGCAGCAGCGTGGCGCCGGCGTCCGACGAGCCACCGCCCAGCCCCGCCGCCACCGGCAGCTGCTTGTCGAGGATCAGCCTGAACGGCGGCCTTGGACCGCGAATGCCGGCCATCAGCGCCTGAGCGGCTTTAGCGACGAGGTTGTCCGGCCCATCGGACAGCTCCCCGCCGAACGGCCCGCTGATCTCGAACTCCGGAGCCTCGGACGGCTGCACGGCCACTACATCGCCCACGTCGGCGAAGGTCATCAGGCTG
>Ga0190273_10000317_pt1 | contig 20103 bp, 23 predicted proteins | sample Popmic504IS_FD_134513 | JGI IMG/M metagenome (GOLD analysis project Ga0190273, IMG submission 134513) | Populus adjacent soil microbial communities from riparian zone of Shoshone River, Wyoming, USA - 504 IS | ecosystem: Environmental > Terrestrial > Soil > Riparian zone > Trees stand | place... | reverse complement strand
TTGCCTGGCGGCCTTAGCGAGTTGGAACCACCCGTTCCCATCCCGAACACGGAAGTGAAACGACTCAGCGCCGATGATAGTGTGGCAATGACCATGCGAGAGTAGGACACTGCCAGGCTCTTAATCCAAACCCCGACGATACTTCGTCGGGGTTTTTCTTTGGCTCGCGGAAAGAGCTATTAATTTGTGATCCAGTCCACGGAATGGCGATCAGCATGTGACCTGCAGCACGAGTCCGGCGCAGCTTCCGCGCGACGCTGTCTTGGCCGCCAGCCGGCGGTCATTAGGGAGCATCACGATGAAAAGAGATCTCGGAATTCGCAGTGCGCTTTTGGTGGGTCTGCTTTCTTTTTCGGGGCTGTGCTGGTCGGCAGTCAATATCAACACTGCAGACGCGAAAACCATCGCTAAGGAATTGGATGGTGTCGGTGACAAGATGTCGGTCGCCATCGTCAAGGAGCGAGAGAAAGCGCCGTTCACCAGCGTTGACGACGTCGACAAGCGTGTGAAAGGTTGGGGCAAGAAGATCAGCGAACGTAACAAGGACAAGATCAAATTCGCTGACAAGTGAAGCGGCACTTTCCGGGGCATACAACCCTTTGTATGCCCCGGTCCTTTACTGTTTTGCGATGTCGATCTCGAACAAGCTTGGCCAGCATTTCCCGGTAATGAAGAAATGCCCCGTGGCATCGTCGAAGGCGATGCCGTTCAGAACGTGTTCGTCGGCATTCCAGGCTTTCGGCTTATCAAATCGATTGGAAAGTCCGCTGAAGTCGACCCAGGCGCGAACTTGTCCCGTCCCTGTCTGAATCACCGCAACTCGCGAGCTAGTCCACACATTCGCGTAGATCTCTCCCCTCGCATATTCGAGCTCGTTCAACCGATCTACTGGATGCCCCAGATCCGTCACCCTCAGAATCGAACTCTCACGCATCGTCTCGGGCTCAAGCAGATACAGCTGAGAGCTACCGTCGCTGGCGACGAGTCGCTCGCCGGCTAGTGTTGGCATATGCGTCAGACCCCAGCCTTCCCGGGGTAGGGTCAGCCGCCGTTTTTCATCGAAATTGCGATCGAACACCATTGCAATTCCCTCGCGCCATGTCAGCACGAAAATCTGATCGGCAAGCACGGTAAGCCCTTCACCGAAAACGGCTGACGGCAAGGAGGCCGCCCGCGCCACGCTCCCTCCGCGCAAATCCTTGATATATATGCCGGACTGCCCGTAGCCGCCTGTACTTTCATAAAGCTTGCCGGCACTGATTTCCAGGCCCTGGGTGAAATGTCGAATGTCGTGCGGATACTCCGCGATGACATGGTAGACAAGCAGCGGAGTAGCAGCATTGGCGGTCCGGACTTGCCCGAAAACCGCTAGGCCCAGCAGTGCCGCAGCCGAAAAAGCGCTTACAAGCCCTCGAAATCCAAAGGATTGTGAGAGAGGATTGACTTTTCTAGCCAAGTGCGTAAAGTTCCAAAATAGCGAAGAATGGGTTCTTCGTTAGCTTAATCTCAACAATGCGGGAACGTCTCTACAGACGGAGGATAGACACATGGCGGTGAAATCCAAAGCAGCGAAGAAGTCCTCGGCCAAAAAGGCGTCCACAAAGACTGCCAAAAAGGCCGTGAAGAAAGTTGCCAAGAAGGCAGCCCCGAAGAAGGCCGCCAAAAAAGCGGTAAAGAAGGTTGCCAAGAAGGCAGCGCCGAAGAAGACCGCCAAGAAGGCCAGCAAGAAAGCCGCTCCCCAAAAAGCCGCCAAAAAAGTAGCCAAGAAGGGCGGCGCCAAGAAGGCTGCAGTCAAGAAGACCAGCGTCAAAAAGGTCGTCAAGAAGGCTAAGGCTTCCGTCAAGAAGCTGGTCGCCAAGGCCAAAGGCACCGTCAAGAAGACCCGTAAGGCGGCCAAGAAGGCTATCGCTCCCGTCATTGCCCCTGTCGAACCGGCGCTGGCTCCGGCTCCGACTCCGCTCGTCTAATTCAACGAGCGACCTATCGCTCGTTGTTTAGCGCCGCCAAAGACGCCCGGACCGATCTCGTCCGGGCAACTTTGCCAAGAGCATCATGGGGTCGCGGGCAGTTATCGGCGCGCTTACACTCTACAAATGGTTCGGCTCCCGGACCGTTCAACGGAGTGTTACCCATGGACGCGAAAGCGTGATCCGCAGCATGACGGGCTATGCGCGCTCTGAATCAGTAGGCTCCTGGGGCCGGCTTAGCTGGGAAATGCGCGGCGTCAATCACCGCTATCTCGACCTTCAATTCAAGCTACCGGACGATTTCCGCTCGCTGGAGAACGGGTTTCGTAACCAGGCAACGGCCCATATTGCCCGCGGCAAGGTCGAATGTGGCCTGCGCTATCAGCGCGACGGAGCCGCAGGTGGCTCTATAACTATCGACGAAGTGCGGTTGCTGGACGTTCGCAACGCAATCGACCTTATCTCACAAACCCTGACCGGCGTTGCACTGCCCGACGCACTCCGTGTGCTGTCCTATCCGGGCGTAACCCGGGAAGAAACGCTCGACACCATGCCGATGCTCAAGGCGGCGCGCCTGCTGTTCGAGGAAACCTTGAAGGATTTTACCGACACCCGAACCCGGGAAGGCGGCCGCCTCGGTGAATTTCTGCAGGAACGCTGCGAAGCCTTACAGGGTCTCGCTGGCCAGGTCCGTGAGCGCTACGCCGCGGTCCGTGGTCATTGGTGGGAACGAATGCGGGTTCGAGCCCAGGAGCTGGGCGTCGAGTTGGATGTGGCCCGGTTTGAGCAAGAGCTGGTCGTGGCGCTGCAACGGCTTGACGTAGAAGAGGAAATATCCCGGTTGCTGTCTCATTTGCTGGAAGTGGTTGCGACGCTGGAGCGGCCGGAACCGATCGGCCGTCGCCTCGATTTCCTGATGCAGGAGCTGAATCGGGAGGCCAATACGCTGTCATCCAAATCCCAGGACGCGGAGATGACGCGCTATGCGGTGGAAATGAAGGTGGTCATCGAGCAGATGCGCGAGCAGGTGCAGAACATCGAATGAATACCCTGGCGGCCTTTCGGCACCGAGGTTTTGACCCCAGACTGCCGTCCCCGCGCTTCAGCGCATCGCCAACGAGTCACCCGTGAGTTCTTCGTCCACATCCCCCGGCGGCTTGTTTATTGTGTCGGCGCCTTCGGGCGGCGGCAAAACCAGCCTCAGCCGGGCTTTGCTGCCCTGGCTCGCTGGCCACGGCATCGACGCCGTGATCTCCGTTTCATATACCACCCGTGCACCCCGGCCCGGCGAGCAAAATGGCGTGCACTACCATTTTGTCGATGGCACGAGCTTCGGAGCGATGGCGGAAACCAACGAATTCCTTGAACATGCTGATGTATTCGGCCGGCGCTACGGGACCGGCCGCGCCCGCACCCAGGCGCTGCTCGACGCCGGCCAGGACGTGATTCTGGATATCGACTGGCAAGGCGCCCGGCAAGTGCGCCAGCAGATGCCGGGGGTCGTCAGCATCTTCATACTGCCGCCGTCGGCCGCCGAACTCGAGCGCCGGCTACGGTCCCGCGGCCAGGACAGCGATGAGGTCATTGAAGGCCGCATGGCCGCGGCCCGCGAGGAGATGTCGCACCATGACGAGTACGACTATCTGGTCGTCAATCAGTTTTTCGACAACGCAGTCGCCGAGCTCGGGGCCATCCTGCTCGCGCCCAGGCTGCTGGCGTCGCGGCAGCGCCGAGCGCACGCGGCACTGATCGGCGATCTGCTGGCCTCGCCGGGCCAGATCGGCTAAACTCGCCGCCCTTTTCCGCTGCCAGGTTTTGCGCACATGGCCCGCGTTACCGTCGAAGATTGCCTCGATAAGATTCCCAATCAGTTCGAACTGACCCTGGTCGCCGCCAAGCGCGCCCGTCAGCTCGCCCGCGGTGCCGAGGCTCGGCTGCCGTGGGGCAACCATAAATCCACCGTGCTATCGCTGCGTGAAATCGCCGACGGCTATGTGGGCAAGGATGTTCTGGCCGAACAGGATCTGCCCGCAATTCAGCAGCCGAAGGTCGATCTCGAGCCGTTAGACGCCAGCTTCGATCTTTAAGCTGTCCTCTTGCGTGCGAACGTTTTATGAGGCCGGCTTTGTGCCGGCCTTGTTGTTTGTGAACGCCCCCGGATGCACCGCCGCTGCGGAGCATGAGCTGTATCGGGACGTCATCGTTGCGCTTCCGGTTCTCTAATGCCCACACGTCTCGAACTCGCCAACGCGATCCGCGCCCTCTCGATGGACGCGGTTCAAAAAGCCAACTCCGGTCATCCCGGCATGCCGATGGGCATGGCCGATATCGCCGAAGTGCTGTGGAATGACTACCTCTCGCATCATCCGGCCGACCCGAAGTGGTTCAACCGTGACCGCTTCGTCGTCAGCAACGGTCATGGCTCGATGCTGCTGTACTCGCTGCTGCATCTGTCGGGCTATGGCCTGACGATCGACGATCTGAAGAACTTCCGTCAGCTGAAAAGCAGAACGCCCGGCCACCCGGAGCAGTTCGTCACTCCTGGCGTCGAAACCACGACTGGCCCGCTGGGCCAGGGCCTGGCCAACGCTGTGGGCATGGCGATCGCCGAAAGCGTGCTGGCCTGGCAGTTCAACCGCGACGGCTATCCGGTCGTCGACCACCACACCTATGTCTTCGTCGGCGACGGCTGCCTGATGGAGGGCATCAGTCACGAGGCCTGCTCGCTGGCCGGCACGCTCGGCTTGGGCAAGCTCGTGGTGTTCTACGATGACAACAACATCTCCATCGATGGCGAGGTCCACGACTGGTTCGCCGACGATACGCCCGCCCGCTTCGAGGCCTACGGCTGGCAGGTGGTGCGCAAGGTCAACGGCCACGATCCGGCCGAGATCAAGATCGCGATCGAAACCGCGCGCGCCTCCACCGACAAGCCGACGCTAATCTGCTGCAAGACGATTATCGGCTGGGGCTCGCCGAACAAGGCCGGCAAGGAGTCCTCGCACGGCGCGCCGCTGGGCGCCGAGGAGATCGCCAAGACCCGTGAACAGCTCGGCTGGCCGTATCCGCCGTTCGAGATTCCGCAGGACATTCGTGACGGCTGGAACACGATGGAGAAGGGCGCGACCGCGCAGCGCGTCTGGAATGCGCTGTTCGACCGCTACGCTGCGGAATACCCGAAGGAGGCCGCCGAACTGCGCCGCCGCATCGAGGGGCGGCTTCCCGATAACTGGAGCGAAACCGTCGCCCGGCTGCACGCGACTTTCGCCGCTGTCGACAAGCCGGTGGCCACCCGAAAGAGCTCGCAGAACGCGCTGAACCTGATCGCGCCACAGTTGCCGGAATTCCTCGGCGGCTCCGCCGATCTGACCGATTCCAACCTGACCCGTTGGGAAGGCGCGCTGACCAGCAAGCCGGCGCGTGTCTACGGCAACTACATCTCCTACGGTGTGCGCGAGTTCGGCATGGCGGCCGCGATGAATGGCATGGCGCTGCACGGCGGCCTGATTCCGTTCGGCGGCACGTTCCTGGTGTTCTCGGACTACTCGCGCAACGCGATCCGCATGGCGGCGCTGATGAAGATCCGCGTGATTCATGTCTTCACGCACGACTCCATCGGCCTGGGCGAAGACGGGCCTACGCACCAGCCTGTCGAGCACGTCTCGTCACTGCGTTTGATTCCCTACCTGGAAACCTGGCGCCCGGCCGACGCTTTCGAAACCGCGATTGCCTGGCAGGCGGCGATCGAGCGTGGCGACGGCCCCAGCGTGCTGGCGCTGTCGCGGCAGAACCTGCCGCCGCAGGCGCATCCTCCGGGTCAGGCCGCGCTGATTCAGCGTGGTGGCTACGTTATTCATGAGCCGTTGGGGCAAGCCGAGGCCATCATTATCGCCACCGGTTCCGAAGTCTCGATTGCGGTCGACGCGGCCAAGCGGCTGGCCGACGCCGGCCGCTCGATTCGCGTCGTGTCCATGCCCTGCGCCGAGCGTTTTCTGAAGCAGGACGCGGCCTATCGCGCAAGCGTGCTACCGAAAGGCTCGAAGCGTCTGGCCGTGGAAGCCGGCGTCACGCATTACTGGCGAGGTTTCGTCGGCGACGACGGCGACGTGATCGGTGTCGACACTTTTGGTGAATCGGCGCCGGCGCCGGCGCTGTTCGAGCACTTCGGTCTCACCACCGACAACATCGTTTCACGCGTCCTGGCGCTGCTGGCTGAGGTCGCTCCAACATTCGTTCAACGCTGACTAACAAAGAGGAATCGAGACATGGCAGTGAAAGTAGGCATCAATGGCTTCGGCCGCATCGGCCGCAACGTGCTGCGCGCCGCCGTGCAGAACTTCGGTGGCGACATCGAAATCGTTGCCATCAACGATCTGCTGGATCCGGACTACCTTGCCTACATGCTCAAGTACGACTCCGTGCATGGCCATTTCAAGGGTGAGGTCGGCGTCGAAGGCGGCGCGCTGGTGGTCAACGGCAAAAAGATCCGCCTGACCCAGGAACGCGATCCGGCCAACCTGAAGTGGGCCGACGTCGGCGCCGATGTGGTTATCGAATCCACCGGCCTGTTCCTGGACAAGGTCACCGCGCAGAAGCATCTGGATGCCGGCGCCAAGAAAGTGATCCTGTCGGCGCCGTCGAAAGACGACACCCCCATGTTCGTGTTCGGCGTGAACTGCAAGACCTACGCCGGCCAGGCCATCATCAGCAACGCGTCGTGCACCACCAATTGCCTCGCGCCGCTGGCCAAGGTGTTGAACGACAAGTGGGGTATCAAGCGTGGCCTCATGACCACCGTCCACGCCACCACGGCGACGCAGAAGACCGTCGATGGTCCGAGCAGCAAGGACTGGCGCGGTGGCCGCGGCATCCTCGAAAACATCATTCCGTCGAGCACCGGCGCAGCCAAGGCCGTCGGCGTGGTGATTCCGTCGCTGAACAAGAAGCTCACCGGCATGAGCTTCCGCGTGCCGACTTCCGACGTCTCCGTGGTCGATCTGACCGCCGAACTCGAAAAGCCGGCGACTTATGAAGAGATCAAGGCCGAAATGAAGGCCCAGTCCGAGGGCGCGCTGAAGGGCATCCTCGGCTACACCGAAGACAAGGTCGTCGCCACCGATTTCCGCGGCGACGCGCGCACTTCGATCTTCGACGCCGACGCCGGCATTGCGCTCGACAGCACCTTCGTCAAGCTGGTGAGCTGGTACGACAACGAGTGGGGCTACTCCAACAAGTGCCTGGAAATGGTACGCGTGGTCGCCGCCAAGTAATCGGCCCGCTTCCAACGAGACCCCTCCTTTTCGGAGGGGTTTTCGCTTACGCCTCTTCGCAACGGTTTCTGGAGTCAGCACATGAATTTTCTTCGTCTCGCCGATCTCGATCTCAAGAACAAACGCGTGTTCATTCGCGCCGATCTCAACGTGCCGCAGGACGATAGCGGCGCGATCACCGAGGACACTCGCATCCGCGCCTCGATCCCCGGCATCAAGCTGGCGCTGGAAAAAGGCGCGGCGGTCATGGTCACCAGCCATCTGGGCCGGCCGACCGAGGGCGAAGTTCGGCCCCAGGATTCACTGGCGCCCATCGCCGCGCGCATGACCGAGCTGCTGGGCCAGGACGTGAAGCTGATCGTCGACTGGACCGAAGGTTTTTTCTCGGTTGCACCCGGCGAAGTCGTGCTGCTGGAGAACTGCCGCTGCAACAAGGGCGAAAAGAAGAACAGCCCGGAGCTGGCCGCAAAGATGGCCAAGCTCTGCGACGTCTATGCCAACGATGCTTTCGGTACCGCGCATCGTGCGGAAGCCACGACGGTGGGCCTGGCCCTGGCTGCCAAGGTGGCCTGCGCCGGCCCGCTGCTGGCGGCGGAACTTGAGGCGCTCGGCAAGGCGCTGCTGAACCCGAAGCGGCCGCTGGTCGCGATCGTCGGCGGCTCCAAAGTCAGCACCAAGCTCACCATCCTCGATGCGCTCGCCGACAAGGTCGACCAGCTGGTCGTGGGCGGCGGTATCGCCAACACCTTCATGCTGGCCTCGGGGCTGTCGGTCGGCAAATCGCTGGCCGAGCGTGATCTGGTGCCGGAGGCCAAGCGCATTATCGACAAGCTCGCGGCGCGCGGCGCCTCGGTGCCGATCCCGGTCGACGTCGTCGTCGCCACCACGTTCTCCGAGGCCGCGGTCGCGACGGTCAAGGACGCCAAGGATGTGGCCGAGGACGAGATGATTCTCGACGTCGGCCCCAAGACCGCTGCGCAGATCGCCGCGATCATGGAAACCGCCGGCACCATCGTCTGGAACGGCCCGCTCGGCGTGTTCGAGTTTGCGCAGTTCGCCGGCGGCACCAAGACGCTGGCCGAGGCGATCGCCAAGTCCAGCGCGATGTCGATCGCCGGCGGCGGCGATACGGTCGCCGCGATCGCCAAGTTCGGCATCGACAAGGATGTCGGCTACATTTCCACCGCGGGCGGCGCGTTCCTGGAGTTCCTCGAGGGCAAGAAACTGCCGGCCGTCGAAGCGCTGGAGCAGCGCTACAAGAACTGAGCCGGCCGCTTGCAAACCACAGGCCGCGACCCGATATTCGTTCGGACGCGGCCTTTTTTGTGTCGATGCGACTGTGAGGGAAACATGAAAAAGATCTGGATGATGTCGTGGGCGGTGCTGCTGGCCTTGGGTCTTTCGGGCTGCGGCTACAACAAGATTCAGCAACTGGATGAGGCCGTGACCGCATCATGGTCCGAGGTCCTGAACCAGTACCAGCGTCGGGCCGACCTGGTGCCAAACCTGGTCAGCACGGTCAAGGGCTACGCCGCACAGGAAGAAAAAATCCTGATCGAAGTCACCGAAGCGCGTGCGCGCGTCGGCTCGATCCAGGCGACGCCGGAGCTGGTCAACGATCCGGCCGCGTTCGAGAAGTTCCAGCAGGCGCAGGGCCAGCTGACGTCGGCGCTGTCGCGGCTGCTGGTCGTCACCGAGAACTATCCGAACCTGAAATCGGATGCTGCGTTCCGCGATCTCGCGGCGCAGCTCGAGGGCACGGAAAACCGTATTGCGGTTGCACGCAAGCGTTACATCGATTCGGTGCAGGCCTACAACGTCACCGTGCGCTCGTTCCCGGCTAATCTAACCGCGAAGATGTTCGGCCACGGCGTCAAGCCGAACTTCCAGGTCGAGAACGAGGCGCAGATCTCCAAGCCGCCGCAGGTCGATTTCGGCAAGCCGCAGTAAGGCGCGTCCGTGCTGCCGCTCGCTCGTGCTCGCTGGCTGCTGGTCGCGGCGCTGCTGTGCGCGGCGAGCGCCGGGGCGCAGATCGCGGTGCCGCCGCTGAAAGCGCGCGTCACCGATACCACCGCCACACTGACCGCTACCGAATCCGCCGCGCTCGAAACCAAGCTCGCGGCGTTCGAGCAGCGCAAGGGCAGCCAGATTGCGGTGCTGATCGTGCCCAGCACCGGCGACGAGACCATCGAGCAATACGGCATCCGCGTCGCCGAGGCCTGGAAGCTCGGGCGCAAGGACGTCGAGGACGGCGCGATCCTGCTGATCGCCAAGGATGATCGCAAGCTGCGCATCGAGGTCGGCTACGGCCTCGAAGGCGCGGTGCCGGACGTGATCGCCAAGCGCATCATCACCGAGACCATCACGCCGTATTTTCGTCAGGGCGATTTGTATACCGGCATTTCGGCCGGCGCCGACGCGCTGATTGCCGTCGTCGACGGTGAGCCCTTGCCCGAGCCGTCGCGCGATCGCTCGCATTCGCGCAGCAGTAGCGATGTCTCGCCGATCGGATTCATGGCGGTGGTGATCGGCGTGGTCGTCGGTTTCATGGTGCGAGCCGCAACCAATCGCGTCGCCGGTGCAGGCACCGCGCTGATTGTGTCCGGCGTCGCCGCGGCCGTGCTGGTCGGAGTCTCCGCCGCGCTGCTGTATGCGTTCTTCGCCTGCGTGATTGTCGGCAGTGGTGGAGGCGGACGCGGCGGTCGTCGCGGACGCGGCAGTTTCCTCGGCGGCGCCATCGGCGGTTTGGGGGGCTTCGGCGGTGGCGGCGGTTTCGGCGGTGGCGGTGGATTCAGCGGCGGTGGCGGCGGCTTCGGTGGTGGCGGCGCTTCGGGTGGCTGGTGATGAATAAGCTCTCCAAATTCCAGCGACTCTGGCGCCATCTGTTCGCAGGTGCCTGGAGCACGCGGCGCTGCTTTCCGGCCGCGGTCCTCACCGACATCGAGGCCGCGACGAAGCGCTGTGAAAGCCAGCATCCCGGCGAAATCCGTTTCATCGTCGAAGCCGGCCTACCCGTAGGCGATGTGCTCGCCGGGCTGACGCCGCGCGCGCGCGCCGTCGAGCTGTTCGCGCGCTACGGCGTCTGGGATACCGAGCACAACAACGGCGTTCTTATCTATGTGCTGCTGGCCGATCGCGACGTCGAAATCGTCGCCGATCGCGGCGTCGCCGGCGGCCGCGTGCCGCAGTCCGAATGGGAGAATTGCTGCCGGATCATGGAGACGCACTATGGCGCCGGACGCTTCAGCCAGGGCAGCGTCGCCGGCATTGAAGCGGTTTCGACGGTGCTCGCAAAGTATCCGCCCGAGCGCCCGGATTTCGGCAACGAACTGCCGGATGCGCCGACGGTCCTTTAGACTGCGGTTTCCGTTGGCCCCACGAACAAGGACTCGCCGTGCGTTTTGAAGGTACCGAAAACTACGTCGCCACCGACGATCTTACGATGGCCGTCAACGCCGCCGTGACGCTGGGCCGCCCGCTGCTGGTCAAGGGCGAGCCGGGCACCGGCAAGACCCAGCTGGCGCGTGAAGTGTCCAAGGCGCTGAACCGCCCGTTTCTGGACTGGGCGATCAAGTCGACGACCAAGGCCCAGCACGGCCTCTACGAATACGACGCGGTGTCGCGTTTGCGCGACTCTCAACTTGGCGATTCCAAGGTCAAGGACATCGGCAACTACATCATCAAAGGCAAGCTCTGGGAGTGCTTCGAGAGCAATGACCAGCCGGTGCTGCTGATCGACGAGATCGACAAGGCCGACATCGAATTCCCGAACGATCTGCTGCGCGAACTCGACCAGATGGAGTTCTACGTCTACGAAACCAAGCAGACGATCCGCGCGACCACGCGCCCGGTGATCATCATCACCAGCAACAACGAGAAGGAATTGCCGGACGCGTTTCTGCGCCGCTGCTTCTTTCACTACATCCGTTTCCCCGAGAAGGAAACGATGCAGAAGATCGTCGACGTGCATTTCCCGGATCTGAAGAAGAACCTGGTCAAGGAGGCGATGGAAGTGTTCTTCGGCCTGCGCGAGCTGCCGGGGCTGAAGAAAAAACCGTCGACCTCCGAGCTGCTGGACTGGCTCAAGCTGCTGATGGCCGAGGACATCGACCCGAGCGTGCTGCGCGACACCGCCAGCAAGAAGTCGCTGCCGCCCTTGTACGGCGCGCTGCTGAAGAACGAGCAGGACGTGCACCTGTTCGAGCGCATCGCGTTCATGGCTCGCCGCGGGAATTGAGCGATGAGCCGTCTGTTCGAAAGCTACAAGCTGCGCGACATCACGCTGCGCAATCGCGTCGTCGTCTCGCCGATGTGTCAGTACTCGGCCGTTGAAGGCTCGCCGACGGACTGGCATCGCGTGCACCTGGGCAGCCGCGCGATCGGCGGCGCTGGCCTGGTGATCGCCGAGGCCTCTGCCGTGGAGGCGCGCGGCCGCATCAGCCCCGGCGACGCTGGCCTGTACCGCGACGAGCACATCGCCGCCTGGGCGCCGATCACCCGCTTCATCAAGGAGGCCGGCGCGGTCGCCGGCATTCAGATCGCGCATGCCGGGCGCAAGGCCAGCTGCGCGCTGCCCTGGGATGGCGGCCATGGCATCACGCCGGAACAGGGCGGCTGGGCACCGACCGTCGCGCCGAGCGCGCTGAGTTTCGATGACAGCTATGCAATGCCGCGCGCGCTGGCGACGTCCGAGCTGCCCGACCTGATCGCCAGCTTCGCGCTGGGCGCGCAGCGCGCACTTGCCGCCGGTTTCGAGCTGATCGAAATCCATGGCGCGCACGGCTATCTGCTGCATGAATTCATGTCGCCGATGAGCAATCAGCGCAGCGACGCCTACGGCGGCAGCTTCGATAACCGCATCCGGCTGACGCTGGACGTGGTCGCCGCGGTGCGCGCGGTGTGGCCGGAACGCCTGCCGCTGCTGCTGCGCATTTCCGCGACCGACTGGGTCGACAGCGGCGGCTGGGATATCGAGCAGAGCATCGAGCTGGCGCGCCGGGTCAAGTCGCTGGGCGTGGATCTGATCGATGTCTCCAGCGGCGGCAACGTACCGAAGGTGCGGATCCCGATCGGCCCCGGCTACCAGGTGCCGTTGTCGGCTCGCATACGCCGCGAAGCCGACATCGCCACCGGTGCGGTCGGCATGATCACCGAGGCGCAGCAGGCCGAGGCAATACTCGCGGCCGGCGATGCGGATCTGGTGTTGCTGGCGCGCGAGCTGTTGCGTGATCCGTACTGGCCGATGCACGCGGCGAAGATTCTCGGTGCGGATATCACCGCGCCGGTGCAGTACGGGCGCGCCTGGTAATGCATTCGTAGAGCGGGTCATACCCGCGACTGTGCTCTTGAAGGCTTCAGTCGCGGGTATGACCCGCTCCTACAGGTGCGGCGATCGAGTCCAGCTAACCGAGCTTCGGTGCCGCTTCCATCGCGCGCCACAGATACCAGCTGGCGATCGAGCGGTACGGCGCCCAGCGCGCAGCGATCGCCAGCGTGGCCTCGTCGTCGAGCTTGTCGCCGTTGTTGAACAGGCGGTTCACGCCGTTGCGCAGGCCGACGTCGCCGAGCGAGAAAATATCGCGACGCGCCAGCGCGAACATCAGGTACATCTCGGCGGTCCAGCGGCCGATGCCGGGCAGCGCGTCGAGCATTTCGATCGCGGTGTCGTCGTCCATCCGGCGCAGCCTGGCAAAGCTGAACTCGCCGCTGTGCACTGCCTTGGCGATGCCGATCAGCCATTTGGCTTTTGCATTCGACAGGCCCGCCGCGCGCAGCAGCTCGTGCTCGGCGTCGATGAAATGCGCCGGCATGAACCTGGCGCCGGCCAGCACTGCGGTGGCGACGCGCGCCTGTATGGTGTCGGCCGCCTTCACCGACAGCTGCTGGCTGATGATCGACGTGCACAGCACATGGAAGGGATCGCGCCGCGAGCGGCCGATCGGGCAGCGGCCGTGCGCCTTGATCAGCTGCTTCATGACCGGGCAGGTGCGCGACAGCTGGCGCTCGGCCGCGGCGATCTCCGCGTCGCTGATCCGCAGCGGGATCAGCACCACGCTCAAGAGCACGCCCCAGATGCGTACAATGCGATGAACCCGTAGCCACCCGGATCGGCCTGGACCATGTTGTTCTCGTTCTTCTTCACGCTGCGCGCCGCGGGATTGAAAACGGCCCTCAGCGAGTTTCTCATCCTGCTGGAGGCGCTGTCCAAGCACGTCGCGATCTTCTCGATCGACGACTTCTACCATCTGGCGCGCGTCACCTTGGTCAAGGACGAAAGCCAGTACGACCGCTTCGACCGCGCATTCGCGGCCTATTTCAAGGGCATCGAAGCCGTCACCGGCGAGACCTTCGGCGCCAGCATTCCGGAAGACTGGCTGCGCAAGCAGGCCGACAAGTTTCTGACCGACGAAGAGAAGGCCAAGATCATGGCGCTCGGCGGGCTCGACAAGCTGATGGAGACGCTGAAGCAGCGCCTGGAAGAGCAGAAGGAACGCCACCAGGGCGGCAACAAATGGGTCGGTACCGGCGGCACCAGCCCCTTCGGCAACGGCGGCTACAATCCCGAAGGCGTGCGCATCGGCGGCAGCGGCGGCAACAAGCGCGCGGTCAAGGTCTGGGAGAAGCGCGACTTCCAGAACCTCGACGACAGCGTCGAGCTCGGCACGCGCAACATCAAGGTCGCACTGCGCCGGCTGCGCCGCTTCGCACGCGAAGGCGCGGCCGACCAGCTCGACCTCGACGACACCATTCGCTCGACTGCGCGCAACGCAGGCTATCTGGACATCAAGATGGTCCCGGAGCGCCGCAACGCGGCCAAGGTGCTGCTGTTCCTCGACGTCGGCGGCTCCATGGACCCGCACATCAAGGTCTGCGAAGAACTGTTCAGCGCGGCCAAGACCGAGTTCAAGCATCTCGAGTACTACTACTTCCACAACTTCATCTACGAAAGCGTGTGGAAGGACAACTCCCGCCGGCACGCCGAACGCATCCCGATGTACGACGTGCTGCGTAAATACACGCCGGACTACAAGATCGTCTTCGTCGGCGACGCGGCGATGAGCCCTTACGAAATCGTGCAGCCCGGCGGCAGCGTCGAACACTGGAACGAGGAAGCCGGCGCGGTGTGGATGCAGCGTCTGATCAACGCCTATCCGCACCTGGTCTGGTTCAATCCGGAATCCGCTCAGCGCTGGGAATACACGCCGTCGATTGCGGTCGTGCAGAAGCTGATCGGCGCGGACCGGATGTTCCCGCTGACGCTGGCCGGCCTCGAACAGGGCATGCGCCGCCTCGGGCACTGACGGCGTCCGGGCCTCCGCTACACTAGGCGCTGCTGGTGGACAACTAGAACAGAAGGGGAGAACGTCATGGGCGCCATTCACGCTTTGCTGGGATTCGCAGGCTGGACCTTGCTGCTGGTGCTGGTCGTGTTCGGCTACCGCGGCTTTCGTTTTCTGACTGGCACTCCGATCAATGCATGGCCGCGCGGCTCGCGGCCCGAGGACGAAGCCGGCTTTGCGATCCGCGCCGGTGATGCACATGCCAATGCGGTCGAGAACCTGGTGGTGTTCGCAGTGATCGTGCTCGCCGCGCAGGCGCTGGGACGCATCGATGCGATTGCGGCTTTTGCGATCTGGGTGTTCTATGCCCGTGTCGGCCAAAGTGTTGCGCACCTGATCGGTACCAGCCAACCGCTGGTCCTGATCCGCGCCAGCTTCTGGGCGGTCCAACTCTTCCTCATGCTCTGGATGCTGTGGCAACTCTTCGTCTGAAACGACTGCGGCGCCGGCTCTGGCGCCTGTTCTGGACCGCGCTGATCGGAATCGCGCTGCTGACCCTGCTGGCCAATCGCTGGGTCATCAACAGCACCGACGCCTATGTCTACCGGAACTGGGCGCTGCTGCCCGAGAACGATGTCGGCCTGGTGCTGGGTACCAGCCCGTACACCGGCGGCGGCAAGCCCAATCCGCATTTCTACGGCCGCATCGAGGCCGCGGTGCAGCTGTATCAGATCGGCAAGATCCGGCACATCATCGTCAGCGGTGCCAACCCGGATGAGACCTACAACGAGCCGCGGCAGATGCGCCGCGAGCTGGTCAAGGCCGGCATCCCGGACAACGTCATCACCATGGATTTTGCCGGCCTGCGCACGCTCGATTCGATCACTCGCGCGCACGACGTGTTCGGCCTCGATCGCTTGACGGTGATCACGCAGGAATACCACGCCTATCGCGCGGTCTTCATCGGCAAGAAGATCAAGATCCGCATCGCGGCTTATGCAGCACCAGGCCCGGGGCCCGGGATGCAGCCGTACACGCGCGAAGTGTTCGCAAGGGTCAAGGCAGTGCTCGATCTGTTCGTGCTGCGCACCCGCCCCAAGTTTCTCGGCGAGCCGCAGAGCATCGATCTGAACAAGGGCAGTAACGACACCGGCAGCGGAGGCACCGGGCGATGAGCCGCAATCCGCGCCACTACAGCGCCGCCGATCGCCTGCTGATCGGCCTGCAGCAGCGCCTGTCCGGCCTCAGCCGGCCGGCGGCGCGCAGCCCGCCGATCGCACCCAGCCCGGCGCACTCGGCGCCGCCGGTGGAGCTCGCCGACGCCGAGCGCCGCCATGCCGCCGGCCTGATGCGCGTCAATCACGCGGGCGAGGTGGCGGCGCAGGCGCTGTACCACGGCCAGGCGCTGGCCTCTCGCGATGCCACGGTGCGCGAGCATCTGCTGCGGGCCGCTGACGAGGAGCGGGCCCATCTGCAGTGGTGCGAGCAGCGGCTGACCGAGCTGGGCGAAAAGCCCAGCCTGCTGCAGCCGCTGTGGTACGCGGGTTCGTTCGCGATGGGTGCCGCTGCAGGTCTGGCCGGGGATCGGTGGAGCCTGGGTTTCGTCGAGGAAACCGAGAAGCAGGTCGCCCAGCATCTGGACGAACATCTGCAGCGCCTGCCGGCGGCCGACGTCCGCAGCCGCGCCGTGGTAGAGGCGATGCGCGACGACGAACAGCGCCACGGCCGGGAAGCGCGGGATCTCGGAGGCCGGCCGTTGCCGGCGCCGGTTCGCAAGCTGATGCAGCGAATAGCCGGGGTGATGAAGACCGCGGCTTACCGCGTTTGATCGGCCGCGACGCCTATCGCGCTTGCCCTCAGTGCAGCAGTTGCAGCAGCGGCATTCGCGCCGGCTGCGGATTCACGCGCTGACAAAGCTGCTCCAGCAGCTCCAGGCCCAGCGGCCATTCCGAGTAGCCGGATTTGACGTTGACGTGACCGGCGCCGTCCAGGCGTACGAAGTTGCTGCCCCAGCGGTCAGCCCAGGCCTGCGCTTTTTCGAAGGGCATCCAGGGATCGTTGGTGCTGGCGACGACCGTCGTCGGGAAGTCGATCGTCGCCTGCGGCAGCTTGTCCTCAACCCGGAAACGCGCCGGATCGGCGGGTGCCACCAGCAGCGCGCCGGCGATCAGGTTGCTTTGGAACACCGACGCGCGGACGGTCGCCAGGCAGCCGAAGCTGTGCGCGACGATCACCACCGGCTCGTTGGCGGCGATGGCGGTTTCGACGACCTTGCGCGACCAGCGCTCCAGGTTCGGCCAGGTCCAGTCATCCTGCTCGACACGGGTAAATCGCGGATGCTGGCGCTGCCAGGCGCTCTGCCAGTGGTCCGGGCCGCTGCCGAACAAGCCAGGCGCCATCAATACCCGCACCCCGGCGAAGCGCGCACCGCCAAGGTCGACGAGCGAGCCCGTCTCCTGCGTGCGGTCGCGGCCGTTGCTGCGGGTCGATGTCGGTGCCCGCTGGATGCGGGCAAGGGCCTGAATCGGCATGGCGTCTTCTCCTGACCTGCGGCCCAGTGCCGCAGTGGAGCTACCTTAGGTAGAACGCGCTTAATCTAAAAGGAATAATAAAATCTTTATTGATCCCGCACCGATATAACGCCGCGCCTCAGCGCTGGATGTTGCGGCCGTAGAAGATTTCCATGATTTCGTGATCGACGCGCTCGCGGATGCGCTTGGCATCGCGTAGCGGCAACTCGGCCGCACCTTCGCCGAACAGGTAGGTGTCCAGGTCCAGCTCCTTCAGGCGCATCTTGGTGTGGAAGATGTTCTCCTGGTAGACGTTGACGTCGACCATGTCGTAGCGCTCGCGGATGCTCTTGCCGATGAAGTTCTGGATCGAATCGACGTTGTGGTCGATGAAGTGCTTCATGCCGCGGACGTTGCGGGTGAAGCCGCGCACGCGGTAGTCCATCACCACGATGTCGCTCTCGAAGCTCTTGATCAGGTAGTTCAAGGCCTTCAGCGGCGAGATCTTGCCGCAGGTGGACACGTCGATGTCCGCACGGAACGTGCTGATACCGGCGTCCGGATGCGTTTCCGGATAGGTATGGACGGTGATATGGCTTTTGTCCAGGTGCGACACCACCGAGTCCTTGGTGATGATCGTGCCCGGCTCGGGCATGCCCGGCGTCGGCACGCCGTCGAGGTGGCCTTCGGAGATCAGCATGGTCACCGACGCGCCCTGCGGGTCGTAGTCCTGGCGCGCGACGTTCAGCACATTGGCGCCGATGATGTCGGCGACCTCGGTCAGGATCGCGGTCAGACGCTCGGCGTTGTAGGCCTCGTCGATGTACTCGATGTATTCCTGCTGGTGCTGCGGGCTGCGGGCGTAGCAGATGTCGTAGATATTGAAGCTCAGCGTCTTGGTCAGGTTGTTGAACCCGAGGAGCTTGAGCTTGGGATTATTGGTCGGCTTGGCCACGCGAAGGATCCCCGAGGAGATAAGCAAATGGGAGGGACCGCGTGCGAACCCCGCACGCGAAGGGGCGACATTATGCGGGAATTCGATGACAGGGGTGCGACAGCCCGAGCCGCCCCGGCGCGGCTGTCGCCGCAGCCGGCTAGGCCACTTCGATCAGTTCGTAGCTGTGGGTCACGTTGACGCCGCCGCGCTTGAGCATGATCGAGGCCGAACAGTACTTGTCGGCTGAAAGCTCGACCGCGCGCTTGACCTGGTTCTCATTCATGCCGCGGCCGCTGATGACAAACTTCAGATGGATATCGGTGAATACCTTGGGCTCGGTGTCGGCGCGCTTGCCTTCGACCTCGACATAACAATCGCTCACCGGCTGACGCGCCTTTTTCAGGATATGCACCACATCGACCGCCGAGCACGAACCCACCGAAAGCAGCATCAGCTCCATCGGCCGGGCACCGAGGTTGCGGCCGCCGATTTCGGGCGGGCCGTCTATCACCACGGCATGACTGCTGCCGGTTTCTCCGACGAAAGCGGCCTGTTCAATCCACTTCACACGTGCTTGCACAGCTCGCTCCGGTTATGGCTAGGTGGCACTGGTATTTGGTGTTATTTTCCACGAATAACAGGGTTTCAGCCCAATAAATATCGTGGTGGCAGTGGTACTACGGGGAAGGGGTGAATCATGTTCATGCAGAAGCCGGCCATACAGGCCTTCATCGGCCAGGCGCACAAGCGCACGTTCGCACCGAAGCACACGGTGATCCATGCCGGCGACGACCCCAAGTCGCTGTACCTGATACTCGAAGGTTCGGTCAGCATCATGATCGAGGACGAGGGCGGCCGCGAGATGGTGCTGGCCTACCTGAACTCGGGGCAGTTCTTCGGCGAGATGTGCCTGTTTCCGGACCAGCCCCGGCGCTCGGCGATCGTGCGCACCCGGGTGCCGACGCTGGTGGCCGAGCTCGGCTATCAGGCTTTCAGCAATTTTGTTTCGCAACATCCGCAGATCATGTACGAGGTCGCCGGCCAGCTCGCGCTGCGCCTGCGGGATACCAGCCGGCGCCTTGGCGATCTGGCCTTCCTGGATGTCGCCGGGCGGCTGGCACATGCGCTGCTGGAGCTGTGCCGGCAGCCCGATGCTCATACCCATGCCCGCGGCACGATGGTCAAATGCAGCCGTCAGGAGCTCGCCCGACTGGTCGGCTGCTCGCGCGAGATGGCGGGGCGGGTGCTGAAAAAACTCGAAGAAGACGGCATGTTGCTGGCGCAGGGCCGCAACATCCTGGTGCTCGGCGTACAGCACAAGGGCAAGGCGTCGCGGTTGATGTCGACGCTGGCCTGAGCCGAGTTGCTCGCCCGATCAGGTGATCAGCGCCTGCAGCGCAGCGGCCGGGCTGGGCTGGCGCATCAGCGATTCGCCGACCAGGAAGCGACGCACGCCGGCAGCGAGCATGTGCTGCACGTCGGCCGCGGCGCCGATACCGCTTTCGGTCACCACTTCCGCGCCCGCCGGTAGCCGGGCCAGCAGATCCAGCGTCGTTTCCAGGCTCGTTGCGAACGTACGCAGATTGCGATTGTTGATGCCCAGCAGATAGTCGGCGCCGAGCTGTGCGTCGATCAGCCGCTGGAGTTCTTCGGCATCGTGGATCTCGACCAGCACATCGAGCCCGAGGCCGCGGGCGCAGGCGTGCAGTTCGCGCAGGCGCGCTGCGTCCATCGCGGCCGCGATCAGCAGCACGCAGTCGGCGCCGATCGCGCGGGCCTGCACGATCTGCAGCTCGTCGATCAGGAAATCCTTGCGGATCACCGGCAGCGAACAGGCGGTGCGCGCGGCGATCAGATATTCATCGCCGCCCTGAAAGAAATCGCGATCGGTCAGCACCGACAGGCAGGCCGCGCCGCCGCGCTGATATTCCTGCGCCAGCCAGACGGCGTCGAAATCCGCACGGATCAGCCCCTTGCTCGGCGAGGCGCGCTTGATTTCGGCGATCACCGCCGGGCCGGTGGCCGCGGCGCGGCGCAAGGCCGCGGAGAAACCGCGCGGCGCGCTCTGCACCTGCGCCAGCGCGGTCAATTCAGCCAGCGACGTGGTCTTGCGCAGCGCGGCGATTTCGTCGCGCTTGC
>Ga0190273_10000316_pt1 | contig 20166 bp, 16 predicted proteins | sample Popmic504IS_FD_134513 | JGI IMG/M metagenome (GOLD analysis project Ga0190273, IMG submission 134513) | Populus adjacent soil microbial communities from riparian zone of Shoshone River, Wyoming, USA - 504 IS | ecosystem: Environmental > Terrestrial > Soil > Riparian zone > Trees stand | place... | reverse complement strand
GCCCACGAGGTCGGCCATGTCGTCGCCGCCCATAACCGCCGCCAGCAGCGGCGGTCGCTGTGGCGGAGCCTCGGCGTATGGGCGGTGGGCGCGATCACCGGCTCCGAGGATCTCACCCGGATCGCCGGCCGCGCCGCCGAATATTTCACGCTGCGCTACTCGCGGAAGCAGGAATATGAGGCCGACGATCTCGGGGTCCGCTACCTCGCCGAGGCCGGCTACGATCCTTATGCCGCCGGCGACATGCTCGGAGCGCTCGGCCGGCACGAGGAATTTATGGGCCGGACCCGGGGCCGCGACGAGGCGCGGGCCATACCCGAATGGGCGCGGACCCACCCGCTGGCCGGGAACCGGGTCGGGCGGGCGGCGCAGACGGCGGCGGCGACGGGGATCGCCGACGGGGCGCTGCCGGAACTCGAGGAGCCTTATCTTCGCGAGCTGGACGGCCTGCTCTACGGCGACGACCCGCAGCAGGGCTTCGTCGAGGGACGCCGCTTCGTCCATCCGGTGATGCGGATCGGCTTCGAGGCGCCGGAGGGCTTCACCCTGACCAACAGCCCGCGCTCGATCCTGATCGAGGGGCCGGACGGGCTTCGCGGCGAGTTCGGAAGCGGGCCGATGCCGCCGGGCGGGCTGGAGGCCTATGCGGAGGGCCTGATCCGGACGCTTCTGCGCGGCACCCCGGCCCAGGCCGGACCGGCCGAACGGACCCGAATCAACGGCCTTCCCGCGCTGCTCCTGCCCGTTCAGGTGCGGACCGAGCAGGGTGCGGTCGAGCTCGTCGTCGCCGCTTATGACGGCGGCGACGGCGGCGCCTATCATTTCATCATGGTCGCCCCGCCCGCCGAGGCTTCGCGGGCGGCGATCGGGGCCCTGTTCGGCTCCTTCCGCCTGCTCTCGGCGGAGGAGGCGCAAAGCCTCAGGCCGAGGCTGATCCGAACCGTCCGGGTCGGTCCGGGGCAGACCCCCGCCACTTTCGCCGCCGCGATGGCGAGCGAGCACCCGCTCGACCATTTCCTGATGCTCAACGGCCTCTCCGCCGGCCAGTCGCCGAAGCCGGGCGACCTCGTCAAGATCGTCACCTTCGCCCCGCGCTGAGGGCGAGCGGAGGGGAGGCCGGGCGCCATCCGTGTCCGGTTTCCGGCCGCGGGCCTGGCCGGCAGATTCAACGCAACGACGCAACGAGCGCGGAGCGCTCACAAATCAGTGCGAGCCCCGGAATGCAGTAAGCTTATCCGCTTCGCGGAATCGTTGCGTCGTTGCGTCGTCGCGTTGAAAAATGGGCTCGCACTGCGAGGTCGACCTGTCGCTCGACGCGACGGCCTTACCCGGCTTCGGCCAGGATCCACGATTGGAACGCCGCCATGGCGGGGGTCGGCTTGCGCGATTTGAGGCTGGTCAGCCAGTAGCCGCCCATCGGGATTTCGAGGCGGAAGGGGCGCGCCGCTTTGCCTTCCGCCAGCTCGCGTTCGAACATGCTGGCGGGGGCGAGCGCGACGCCATGGCCGGCGAGCGCCGCCTCGACCATGATTGCGGCGCTGTCGAAGACCGGGCCGGTCAGGGCCGGGGTCGGCACGCCCGCCGCCTCGAGCCAGGCATGCCATTCGCCGACCCGGTAGGAGCGGAGCAGGGTCTCGGCGGCGAGGTCGGCCGGCTCGCTCAGCCGGGCCGCGATCTGCGGCGTGCAGAGCGGGGTCAGCGCAGCCTCGAAGAGCAAGGCCGAGTCGGTGCCGTGCCAGGCGCCGTCGCCGAACCTGATCGCGAAATCGAGCCCCTCCTCGGCGATGTCGACGCGGTTGTTGTTGGTGGTCAGCCTGAGGTCGACGAAGGGATGCTCCGCCCGGAAGGCCGGCAGCCGGGGCAGCAGCCAGCCCAGGGCGAAGGTGCCGACGACCCCGACCGACACTATCTCACGCCCCTTGCCGCCCCCGAACCCGTCGAGCGCCGCCGCGACCTTGTCGAACGCCTCGCGAAGCACCGGCAGCAAAGCCTGGCCTTCGTCGGTCAGCCCGAGGCCGCGCGGCAGCCGGCGGAACAGAGGCACTCCCAGCCTTTCCTCGAGCGCCTTGACCTGGTGGCTGAGCGCCGGCGGAGTCACGCACAATTCGATCGCCGCCTTGGTGAAGCTCAAGTGGCGCGCCGCCGCCTCGAAGGCGCGAAGGCCGTTCAGGGGCAGATAGGGGCGGATCATCCCATTCTTCTAGCCGGGCGGGGCATCGGGGTAAGATGAAGAAAAGTATCGGCCGCCGCTAGCTATCCTCCGTCATTCCAGCAATTTGGGCTCTCGCCGCGCTGACCGGCGGTGGCTAGGCTGACGGGAATGGACCGCCGCGCTTTCATCGGCTCAGCCGCCGTGAGCCTCGCCTTGCCGGGCTGCGTCGCGAAGCCGCGCCCCGCGACCGGCGCCCGGGCGGCCTGCCTCGCGCCGGTCAAGGTCGCGCCCGAGCGGGTCATCCGCACCGTCGCGGGCCTGCGCCCCTTTCGAGCCTCGGGCTTCGTCGTCCGGGCCGAAGCTCTGGGCGACAAGAGACTGGTCCACAATTACGGCCATGGCGGCGCCGGGATCACGCTCAGCTGGGGAAGCTCGAAGCTCGCGACCCAGCTCGGCCTGCCGGGCCACAAGGGTGCAGTCGCGGTGATTGGAGCCGGAGTGATGGGCCTCACCACCGCCCGCCTCGTCCAGGAAGCGGGGTTCCCGGTCACCATCTACACCGAGGCGCTGACGCCCCATACCACCTCCAACATCGCCGGCGGGCAGATCTCCCCTTTCGGCCATTTCGACGCCGGCGAGGTCACGCCCGAATGGCGCGCCCAGTTCGCCGCGGCGATGGATTACAGCTGGCGGCGCTTCCAGATCATGGTCGGTGACGATTACGGCATACGCTGGCTGCCGACCTATCAGGAATCCGGCAATCCCGCGCGGTGGCGGGACCAGTTCCATCCCGATTCCCGGCCGCTGAGCCCGACCGAGCATCCCTTCCCGGTCGAGCAGCTCGTCCGCTACAACACGATGTACGTCGAGACCGGCCGCTTCCTGCGCGAGCTGACGCAGGACGTGCAGGTCGCCGGCGGGCGCATCGAGGTCCGGAAATTCGCGACTCCGGCGGAGATCGCGGCGCTGCCGGAGCGGCTCGTCTTCAACTGCACAGGCCTGGGCTCGCGCGCGCTGTTCGGCGACAAGGAACTGCATCCCGTGCGGGGCCAGGTCGCCGTCCTCCTGCCCCAGCCCGAGGTCCGCTACGCCTTCGCCGGAAGCGCGGGCTACATGTTCCCCCGAGCCGACGGGATCCTGCTCGGCGGCACCTTCGAGCGGGACGAATGGGAGGCGACTGCGCAGCCGGCCGACATCGAGCGCATCCTTGCCTCGCACAAGGAGCTGTTCGGCGGCTTCCGCTGCGCTCTCTAGCCTAGACCCGCCCCGACATGGCCGCCTCCAGCACGCGCCGCGCCGCGGCGGCGTCGAACGGAAGCGGATTGCCGCCGGCGGAGGGATCGGCCTCCGCCATGATCGCGATCCGCTCCAGCTCCTCCGCGGCGACCCCGAGCTCCGGGAGCGTATGCGGGATGCCGAGACGCCGGCGAAGGTCGACGATCCAGGCTAGGAAGCCTTCGAAGGAGGCGTCCGCCAAGCCGATATAGCCCGCCAGCCGGGCCAGCCTGTCCTCGATCGCGCTTCGGTTGAAGGCCAGCATGTAGGGCATCAGCACGGCGTTGGTGAGGCCGTGATGGGTTCCGAGCAGGGCGCCGATCGGGTGCGACAAAGCATGCATCCCGCCGAGGCCCTTCTGGAAAGCGGTCGCGCCCATCGAGGCGGCGACGAGCATATGGCCCCGCGCCTCGATGTCGCCGCCCTCTTCCACGGCGCGGGGCAGCCACTTCGCGATCAGCCTCATGCCCTCGGCGGCGATGCCGTCCGCCATCGGGTGGAAGCCGGGGGCGCAATAGGCTTCGAGGCAATGGGACAGAGCGTCCATCCCGGTGGCGGCGGTGACGTTCGGGGGGAGGCCGACGGTGAGCTCGGGATCGAGGATGACGACGCTTGGAAGCATCTTCGGGTGGAAGATGATCTTCTTCACGCCGGCATCCTGATCGAGGATCACGCCGGCACGGCCGACCTCGGAGCCGGTCCCGGCGGTGGTCGGCACCGCGACGATGGGGGCGATGGCGGCGCTGAGGGCCCGCGACCACCAATCCTCCTTGTCCTCGAAATCCCAAAGCGGCCGGCTTTGCGCGGACATGAAGGCGATCACCTTGCCGACGTCGAGCGCGCTTCCGCCGCCGAAGGCGATGACGCCGTCGTGGCAGCCGTCGAAATAGACGGCGAGCCCGGCCTCGATGTCGGCGCCCACGGGATTGGAGTGGATCGCGCAGAACAGCCCGGCCCCGGCCTCCGCAACGGCGGCCTCGACCATCGGCATCCGCGCCAGCGCCGGATCGGTGACCAACAGAGGCCGCTCCACGCCCAGCCCGCGGCAGACCTCGCCCAGCTCGCCCACGCGCCCGGCGCCGAATCGGATCGCGGTGGGATAATTCCAATTGGCGTTGGGAAGGGCCATCAGGCGCTCCGCAGATGGAGGGATTTGGGGCGGGTCACCGAGTCGAAGCCGTAGCGGCCGAGCGAGGCGCCGCGGCCGCTGTCCTTGACCCCGGTCCAGGCGAGGGCAGGATCGAGATAGTCGCAGCGGTTGGCGAAGACCGTTCCCGCCTCGACCTGCGCCGCAAGCCGTTCGGCGGCCTCGAGGTCGTTCGTCCAGATCGAGGCGGTGAGCCCGTAGGCGCTGTCGTTCATCAGCCGCACCGCTTCCTCGTCGCCGGCCACCTTCATGATCCCGACCGCCGGCCCGAACGTCTCCTCGCGCATCACCGCCATCGAATGATCGACCCAGGTCAGCACCTGCGGCATCAGATAGGGGCCGTCGCCGGTGTCGGCCGGGAAGAGCTGCGCCAGGAGGTGGGCGGCCGCGCCCGCCTCGATCGCCTGCCGGACCTGATCGCGCACCGAAGCGGCGCCCTTCGCGCTCGCCATCGGGCCGAGGCTGGTTTCCGGGTCGAGCGGATCGCCCAGGCGGTAGCGCGACGCGGCTTGGGTGAAGCCGTCGAGGAAAGGCTGCCACACCGCCTCGTGCACATAGATCCGCTCGACGCCGCAGCAGGACTGGCCGCTATTGTAGAAGCTGCCGTCGACGAGGCTCTCGACCGCGCCCGCCACATCCGCATCCTCGCGCACGTAAGCGGGGTCCTTGCCGCCCAGCTCGAGGGTCAGAGTCGCGAACGACCCCGCCGCGGCCCGCTCGACCGCTTTTCCACCTTCGACCGAGCCGGTGAAGGTGGCGTGGTCGACGAGGCCCGAGCGGAGCAGCTTCGCACTCTGCTCGTGGCCGAGGAACAGGTTGGCGAAGAGCCCGTCGGGCAGTCCGGCGGTTCGGAATGCCTCGGCGAAGCGCTCGCCCGCCAACGGAGTCTGCGCGCTATGCTTGAGGATGACGGCATTGCCCGCGAGGAGGGCCGGGACGATCGTATTGACGGCGGTGAGGAAGGGGTAGTTCCAGGGCGCGATCACGAGCACCAGGCCGGCGGGCGCCCGGACCACCGCTCGGCCGGCCCCGGCGACGAAGGGCGCAAGCGCGGCCGGCGCCTGATCCACCATCGCCAGCACCCGCTCCGACAAGGAGCGAAGCTCTCCGCCGTAACGGACCGGCCGGCCCATCTGCCAGGCGATCTCGGGAACGATGTCGGGGTTCATCGCCTCCATCGCGGCAAGGAAGCGGAGCATCGTCGCGCAGCGCTCCTCGAGCGGGGTTCGGGCCCATTCGCGCTGCGCCCGCCGGGCCTGGGCCAACGCACCCTCGACCTCGGTCTCCGTCGCCAGAGGCCGCCGCGCATATTCACGGCCGTCGACGGGGGAATTGCAGACGATCTCGTCCACTTCAGATGATCTCGAAATAGCGGGCGAGCTGCCAGTCGGTCACGGCCTTGCGCGCCTCGCGCTCCTCCCATTCGCGGGTGGCGGCATAATGGTCGACGAACGCGTCGCCGAACAATTCGCGCGCGGCCTGCGACCCGCGCAGCCGCTGCGCGGCCTCCCACAAGGTCCGGGGCAGAGTGCGTTCCGACGGCGGCTCCTGCGCATAGGCATTGCCCTTCACCGGCGGGTCCGGGTCCACCCGGTTGGCGATTCCCCACAGGCCCGAGCCGATCGCGGCGGCAAGCGCGATGTAGGGGTTTATGTCGGCGGCGGCGATCCTATACTCGACCCGCTGGGTCTTGTCGGAGCCGCCGATCACCCGCAGAGCGCAGGTGCGGTTCTCATAGCCCCACAGGGCGGCGGTGGGCGCCCAGAAGCCTGGGATCAGCCGGGTGTAGGCATTGACGGTGGGCGCGACCATCGCCAGCAGCTCCGGCATCAGCGCCTGCTGGCCGCCGACGAACCGGCGCATCTCCTGCGACATGGAGAGATCTCCGCCCCCCTCGTAGAAGCGCGACTTGCCGCTCTCCGAGTCGACCAGCGACATGTGCAGATGGCCGGACGAGCCGGGCCAGTCGTTGGACCATTTCGCCATGAAGGTCGCCATCCAGCCGCGCCTCTGGCAAAGGATCTTGACGACCGTCTTGAACAGGGCCGCCTTGTCGGCCGCCTCGAGCGCGTCGTCGACCCGGATCGCGCCCTCGATCACTCCGGGCCCGGTCTCGGTGTGAAGCCCCTCGAGCTCGATGCGCATCTTGTCGCAGGTCGACCAGAGCTCGTCGTAGAAATCCGAATTCACTCCGGAGCGGAGCATCGAATAGCCGAAATGGCCCGGGGTGATCGGCTTCAGCCCGCGATAGCCCTTGTCGCGGACCGAATGGGGGGTCTCCTCGAAGACGAAGAATTCGAACTCGGCCGCCGCCTTGACCTTGCAGCCGATCGCGGCGGCGCGGTCGAGCACCCGGCGAAGGACCGCTCGCGGGCAGACGGCTTCCGCCGCTCCGGCGAACTCGCCGAGGACGAGCGGCATGCCGCCTTCGAACGGCATCGACCGCTCGGTCTCCGGCAGGAGCCGGACCTCGGCGTCGGGATAAGCGGTGTGCCAGCCGGTGAAGCCGGCATTGTCGTAGAGCTGGTCGCTCGAATCCCAGCCGAGCACGACGTCGCAAAAGCCGAAGCCCTTGGCGAGCGCCGAGGCGAGCTTGTCGGGCGCCATATATTTGCCGCGGAAGATGCCGTCGACATCGAACACGCCCACCTTGGCGCAGGCGGGGCTGCGCTGCCGGACTCGCTCGACCAGGTCGTCCTTCGCCATCCTTGCGCCTCATCCTTTGCCGCCGCGCCACCGGTAACGCCTGAGAGGTCGCGGCGGAAGCATCGCCCGTCTCATCCGTCATTCCGGGCTTCGACCCGGAATCCATGAACACAGGCGGTGGCGGGTTATCGAGGAGCTCCGTGTCCATGGATTCCGGCTTTCGCCGGAATGACGGAGGGGCAAGAGCCGGCGCCCACCGCCTCGCGCCGCTTGATTCCCGCCCCGCCCGCGCCATCTACCCCGCAAGAGAGCAATTCGGGCACCAGGACCTAAATGAACGACAATCTCACCCCCAAGGCGGTGGTCGCCGCCCTCGACGAGCATATCGTCGGCCAGACGGAAGCCAAGCGCGCGGTCGCGGTGGCGCTGAGGAACCGCTGGCGGCGGCAGCGGCTCGAGGACGGGCTTCGCGAGGAGGTCACGCCCAAGAACATATTGATGATCGGGCCGACCGGCTGCGGCAAGACCGAGATCAGCCGCCGGCTGGCGAAGCTCGCCGACGCCCCGTTCGTCAAGGTCGAGGCGACCAAGTTCACCGAGGTCGGCTATGTCGGCCGCGACGTCGAGCAGATCGCCCGCGACCTGGTCGAGGAAGCGGTCCGGCTGGAGAAGGAGCGGCGGCGGCTCGCGGTCAAGGAGGCCGCCGAAGGGGCGGCGATGGAGCGGCTGCTCGAGGCGCTTACCGGCAAGGGCGCCAGCGAAGCGACCCGCGAGAGCTTCCGCCAGCGCTTCCGCGAGGGGCATCTCAACGATTCCGAGGTCGAGCTCGAGCTTGCCGAGGCGCCCAACACCCCGTTCGAGATACCGGGAATGGGCGGCCAGGTCGGGATGATCAACCTCTCCGAGATGATGTCGAAGGCGATGGGCCAGACCCCGAAGAAGCGGCGGCGGCTCAAGGTCGGCGAGGCCTGGAACCGGCTCGTCGAGGAGGAAGCGGACAAGAGGCTGGATCCCGACGACGTCAGCCGGGTCGCGCTCGCCGACGCCGAGGCCAATGGCATCGTCTTCCTCGACGAGATCGACAAGATCGCGGTCTCCGACGTCCGCGGCGGCTCGGTCTCCCGCGAGGGCGTCCAGCGCGACCTCCTGCCGCTGATCGAGGGGACGACGGTCGCGACCAAATACGGGCCGATGAAGACCGACCATATCCTCTTCATCGCCTCGGGCGCCTTCCATATCGCCAAGCCCTCCGACCTTCTCCCGGAGCTTCAGGGCCGGCTTCCGATCAGGGTCGAGCTGAAGGCCCTGACCGAAGAGGATTTCGTGCGGATCCTGTCCGCCACCCGGGCCAGCCTCACCGAGCAATATATCGCCCTGATCGCGACCGAGGGAGTCGAGGTCGAGTTCACCGAGGACGGCATCCGCGCCATCGCCCGGATCGCCGCCGAGGTGAACGGCCAGGTCGAGAACATCGGCGCCCGACGGCTCTCGACGGTGCTCGAGAAATTGCTCGAGGACGTCAGCTTCGAGGCTGAGGAGCGCCGCGGCGACCGGGTCGTCGTCGACGCCGCCTATGTCGATGCCCAGCTCGCCGACATCGCGCGCGATACCGACCTCAGCAAATACGTGCTTTAGCCTCCCCTCCCTGAGAGGGGAGGACCGCCGATTATGACGAGAAGGGGCAGGAGGGCGGGCCCTTCCGGCCGTCATCCTCCTCGCCCTCGACGACATTGTCCCCAAGGACCAGCCGCGCCCGGCCCTTGTCGTCGCGGACCAAACCGGCCTGGTAGATCTCCGGATCTTCCATGGGCGCCGGAAACTGCCATTCGTCCTCGTTCATTCGTCCTCTCCTCTCCTCTCCTCTCCTCTCCTCTCCTCTCCGCCCCAACGCGGCAGAACGGCGGATGGTTCTGCGGGCGCGGCCAATCGAGCGAAATTGGCGGTTATCGGGGATCGTTGTCTTAGGTTAATGAAACTGGCAAGGCCCTCGCCCGTTCATAGGCTCGAGTTTTCACGGGGAAAGGAACCCAAGTCATGCGTAAATTCACCCTCGCCTTCTGCGCCGCCGCCATGGCGGTCCCGGTCGTCCCGGTCCTCCCGACCACAGCCGCTTACGCCAACCATAACGGCTATTATCACGGCAAGACCTGGCGCGATTCGCGCGGCCGCGTCCGCTGCCGCCGAGCCAACGGAACGGTCGGTATCATCGTCGGCGGCGCCGCCGGCGCGCTGGTCGGCCGCGCGGTCGACGGCGGCCGCAACCGCACCGTCGGCACCGTTGTCGGCGCCGCCGCCGGCGCCCTGGCCGGCCGCGAGGTCGCGCGCAGCCGCCGCCGCTGCCGCTAAGGCTTCTGCCCGAGCACTGACGGGGCGCCCCGAAAGGGGCGCCCCGTTTTCGTTCAGGCTCGGCGGCGGATGTAACCGGCCCGGCGTGGCCGAGCGTCCCAGCGGAATAGGCGTGATACACGTCACGGCGGCGGGCGAGCCCCGCCTTTATCGTCGCGTCCTGCAAACCGACCCTGGCGGTGGAGGACGACATGGCGAACAACGGAATGGAGAGCTATTCCATCCACGCGGGTAACCGGGCCCAGCTCGACGAAATCCGCGCGCTGAAGGACGAATGCACCGCCCGTGGCTTCGGCGTCGACGCAGGCGCCGAGGCGGTCGACGCCGAAACGGCCGCACGGCAGCATCTCGCGGTTGCGCTCGCCAGCCCGAACCTTCCCGCATACAGCCGCCCGGAAGTCGCGGGCCTCGAAGGCGGTTTCAAGCTGCTCGGCACCGAGACGATCGAGCTTACCGGTACGACCACCGTCAAGTTCAGGCAGACGTTCAACAAGGTCCCGGTCTACGGCTCGCTGGTCACCGTCGAGCTTGACGAGGCCAACAATTTGATCGGGCTCAACAGCGCGCTCGGCACGCCGGAAGGGGTCGCCCCGAACGCCGAGGTCGCTCCCTCGGCGGCCCTCAGGATCATCGCCGAAGCGGGCGGCCTTCCCGATCCGAACGCGCCGGTCCGGCCGCTTTATTATTTCGACAGGCGGGTCGAGCCGCCGCGGTGGAGGCTCTGCTATCTCGTTGAGGATGTCGCTCTGGCCGAACTGGAGGGCGGCGACGACGGGACCGGGGACGACGAGCGCCACGGAGTCGGCCGACTTCCGGCGCCCACCGAGAATTTCTTCGTCGACGCCCACAGCGGCGAGATCGTCGCTCGGCTGCCCCGAGCCGCCGATGCCTCGGCACCGCCGGTCGCCCAGGTGTCGGCGCTCGACGAGCTCAACAGCCCGCGCACGATCAGGGTCTCTCCCCAGAGCGGGGCGCCGACGCTGATGTACGATCCTCAGCTCAACATTCACACGTTCGACTATAAGTTCGCCGATGCCGCGCCGAGCACGCCGGCACCGCCCTCTTATTGCTACAATCCGCCGGTGTGGGACAAAGGAGCGGTCAGCGCGCATGCCAATGCGGCGGCGGTCTGCGACTTCCTGCGCACCGTGCTGAAGCGCCGAGGCGTCGACAATCAGGACGGTCCGCTGCACTCGAGCATCCGCTGCGCCTATCGCACTCGAACGCCCGGCGCGCCCCAGCAGTGGCTCAACGCGATGTGGCACAGGGGCCAGATGTACTACGGTCAGCGGAAGACCGCGGCCGGCGACTATGTCTCGCTCGCCGTCGATCTCGAGATCGTGGCCCATGAAATCACCCACGGCCTGACCCAAGCCAGCGCCAACCTCGAATATTGGTTCGAGTCCGGCGCCCTTAACGAAAGCTATTCGGACATATTCGGCGTCATCATCGCAAATTACGATCTGCCCGCTCGCTCCACCTGGGATTATCGCATCGGCCGCAATTTCAGCGGCACCGGCGTGCCGCTCAGGAGCATGGCCGATCCGTCCGCCTACGGTCAGCCCGACCATATGAACAACTATCGGCATCTGCTGGCGACGCAGGACAATGGCGGCGTCCATATCAACAGCGGCATTCACAACAAGGCCGCCCACGCTATCTGTACGGCGCAGGACGCCGCCGGAAATCCGCTGTTCAGCGCCGCCGAGCTGGCCGGGATTTTCTATCTTTCACTCACCCAGCATCTGTCTCGCACCTCGCTCTTCGCCGACAGCCGGCGAGGAGTCGAGCTTTCGGCGATGACCTTGCTGAGGCAGCTGCCGCCGGCCGCGCTGGAAGAGCGCATCGCCGGCATTCGGGCGGCCTTCGACTCAGTCGGGATAAGCTAGGGCGCGGCGGCCGCGCTTCCGGCAAAGCCCGGCCTCGCCGGCAGCATTAGACGTCCAGGTTCGCCACGTTGAGCGCATTCTCCTGGATGAACTCGCGCCGCGGCTCGACGACGTCGCCCATCAGGCGGGTGAAGATCTCGTCGGCGACGTCGGCCTGGGCGACCTCGACCCTGAGCAGGGAGCGGTTGTCGGGGTCGAGCGTGGTTTCCCAGAGCTGGTCGGCGTTCATCTCGCCGAGACCCTTGTAGCGCTGGATGGCGAGGCCCTTGCGGCCGGCGGCGAGGATCGCGTCGAGCAATTCGGTCGGCCGGCGGACGAGGATTCCGCGCGGATCGGGCGCTCGGCCGGAATCGGGGATTCCTTCGACCCTGACGTTCGGATCGTCGCCGTCGGGATTGGCTTCCGTTTCCTCGGACTCCGCCGCCGCGGCCGCCTTCATCGAGACGAGGCGCGAGGCGCTCGCATAGGTGGCGGCCTGCTCGGCGGTCAGGCCGTGCAGCTTGCGCGCCTCGGCCGAGGCGACGAACTTGTGGTCGACGATATGGTGGTCGGTCACTCCGCGCCACAGGCGGCGGAGGACATAGTCGCCGTCGGCGCCGATCTCGCCGGTCCAGGTCGAGCTATCGTCGCTGGCCTGGAGGAAGGCGGCGGCGCGGGCGATCGCCTCGGCCCGCTTCGCCGGCGGCAGAGCGGGGTCGAGCGCGCCGTTCAGGGCCAGCGCCTCGATCAGGCCCGGATCGTAGCGCCGGGGGACGTAGGCCATCAGGCTTCGGACCCGGCGGGCATGGTCGGCGAGATCGCGCAGGTCGTCGCCGGTGCGGGGCCCCTGTGCCGTCTCCAGCCGCATCAGGCCGATGCCCGCGTCGACCAGATAATCGTCGAGCTTGGCATTGTCCTTGAGATAGACTTCGGAGCGGCCCTTGGCGACCTTGTAGAGCGGCGGCTGGGCGATGAAGAGGTGGCCGCGCTCGATGATCTCGGGCATCTGCCGATAGAAGAAGGTGAGCAGCAGCGTGCGGATATGGGCGCCGTCGACGTCGGCGTCCGTCATGATCACGATCTTGTGGTAGCGAAGCTTGTCGATGTTGAAATCGTCGCGGCCGATGCCGGTGCCCATCGCCTGGATGAGGGTGCCGACCTCCTTGGACGACAGCATGCGGTCGAAGCGGGCGCGCTCGACGTTCAGGATCTTGCCCTTGAGGGGCAGGATCGCCTGGACCTCGCGGTTGCGGCCCTGCTTGGCCGAGCCGCCGGCGCTGTCGCCCTCGACCAGGAACAATTCGCACTTGGCGGGATCGCGCTCCTGGCAGTCGGCGAGCTTGCCGGGCAATGAGGCTATCCCGAGGACGGACTTGCGGCTCGCCTCGCGCGCCTTGCGCGCCGCCTCACGGGCGGCGGCGGCATCGATGATCTTCTGGATGATCGTCCTGGCGTGCTGCGGATTCTCCTCGAGCCACTCGGCCATCTTGTCGGCCATCAGGCTCTCGAGCGGCTGACGGACCTCGGAGCTGACCAGCTTGTCCTTGGTCTGCGAGCCGAACTTGGGATCGGGCAGCTTGACGGAGACGATCGCCGTCAGCCCCTCGCGCATGTCCTCGCCGGTGAGGCTGACCTTCTCCTTCTTCATCATGCCGGACTTGTCGGCATAATTGTTGAGGGTCCGGGTCAGGGCCGCGCGGAAGGCGGCGAGGTGGGTGCCGCCGTCGCGCTGCGGGATGTTGTTGGTGAAGCAGAGGGTCTGCTCGTAATAGGAATCGTTCCACTCGAGCGCGACCTCGATGCCGACGTCGTCGCGCTGCCCCGTCACCGAGATGGGATCGGGGATGAGCGCGGTCTTGGCGCGGTCGAGATAGCGGACGAAGGCCGAGATGCCGCCCTCATAATAGAGCTCGACCTGCTTCTCCTCCTCGTGGCGGGCGTCGACCAGGATCAGGCGGACGCCCGAATTGAGGAAGGCGAGCTCTCGGAAGCGGTGCTCCAGAGTCTCCCAGTCGAACTCGACGATCTTGAACGTGTCGGGCGAGGGCAGGAAGGTGACCCGAGTGCCCTTGCGGTCGCCGGCCGGGCCGACGACCTTGAGGGGCGCCTCGGCGTCGCCGTGGCGGAAGCGCATATAATGCTCCTCGCCATCGCGCCAGATGGTGAGGTCGAGCCATTCGGAGAGTGCGTTCACCACCGAAACCCCGACTCCGTGGAGGCCGCCGGACACCTTGTAGGCATTGTCGTCTGACGTGTTCTCGAACTTCCCGCCGGCATGGAGCTGGGTCATGATGACCTCGGCCGCCGACACGCCTTCCTCGGCATGGATTCCGGTGGGGATGCCGCGGCCATTGTCCTCGACCGAAACCGACCCGTCCGGGTTGAGGACGATCCGGATGAGGTCGCAATGACCCGCGAGGGCCTCGTCGATCGCGTTGTCGGAGACCTCGAACACCATGTGGTGGAGGCCCGAGCCGTCGTCGGTGTCGCCGATATACATTCCGGGCCGCTTACGGACCGCGTCGAGGCCCTTCAGCACCTTGATCGAATCGGCGCCGTATGCGTTTTCACTGGGGGGTGTTGCCATCTGCCAGATATAGCGACGAAAGGGGCAAAACCCAAGGATTTTGGCGGGTTCCGGGCAGCTTTTTTCGCAGGTGCAGCATCGGCGCGGCTATCCGGAATCGGACGAAGTGGATCGAACGGGCGCTGTTGCTCCCCGGCGAAGGCCTGCGCCCGCCCCGATACAGCATTGGGTCCCGGCCTGCGCCGGGAAACGGGGTGCGCGGGGGCCTCCGTTGCCGGATGAGGGAAGGATTGGCTGGACGACTTTTTTCGCTTCGTGGGTTGGATGGGGTGGCCCCCCGTCGCGAAGCCGCAGGCGCCGCGACCTTCAATTTTCAACGCAAAGACGCAAAGACGCAACGATGCATGGCGGTCTCGAGCACGGCACTGCTCCTCCGAGTCGGAAGGATCGTATGACCTCGGATGCGGCACGACATCGTTGCGTCGTTGCGTTGAAAAATGATTGGCCTGCGGCCGACGTGGACTTGCGCGAGATGCCAGGGCCTCGCCCGGAGGGCGCGCCGGAGGCCCGCGTCTCGGCGGTCCGCGGGCCCGGATCCGCCTCGCCCATGAAGTGATAAAATGGCTCGAGGCGCTGCCATCGTCACCGTGAACTCGTTTCAGCATGACGATCGGAGCGATTTGACCGCGCCGTCGCGGACCTCGAACCGAGTGGCGCCCGGGCCTATCCCGTCGAACAGGCCTGCCTCCGTGCCCGTCATCCACACCTGTCCCCCGGCGGACTCCAGCCGTTCGAACAGGGCCGCCCGCCGGCGGGGGTCGAGATGCGCCGCGACCTCGTCGAGGAGCAGGAGCGGACGGCGGCCGGAGCGTTCGGCGACGAGATCGGCATGGGCGAGGACGATCGACAGCAAAAGCGCCTTCTGCTCGCCGGTCGAGCACAGGCTGGCGGGCTGCCCCTTTTCAAGGTGGGTGACGGCGAGGTCGGTGCGGTGCGGCCCCGCGAGGGTGCGACCGGCGGCGGCGTCGCGGCCGCGGCCGCGGGCAAGCTCGAGCCGCAGATCCTCGCCGCCGCCCTCCAGGGCGAGGCCGGCGCGGGCGAACGGACCTTCGGGCGCGCCCGCCAGCCGCTCCGAGAGCAAGGCCACCGCCCTGGAGCGGGCCTCGGCGAGAGCGGCGCCATGCTCCGCCATCCGGGCCTCGAGCGCCGAAAGCCAGGCTTCGTCGCTCGCCCCTTCCTCGCCGAGCAGCTTGTTGCGCGCCCGCATCGCGGCTTCGTAGCGGGCGGCGTGGACGGCGTGGCCGGGCTCCAAAGCGAGCACCAGCCGGTCGAGGAAACGCCGCCGCCCGCTTGCGCCTTCCTGAAACAGCCGGTCCATGGCCGGGGTCAGCCAGAGCACCGACAGCCACTCGGAAAGCGACGTCGCCGAGGCCGGGGCGCCGTTGATCCTGACCTGCCGGCGCTCCGGGGCGGAGGGCGAGGCGCCGGTGCCGATCTCGACGTCGCCAAGCCTCGCCGCCACCGCGAAGCCGCCGCCGCCGCCGCTTCGCGCCATGTCGGACAGAGTCGCCCCCCTCAGCCCCCGGCCCGGCGAAAGCAGCGACACCGCCTCCAGTACATTGGTCTTGCCCGCCCCGTTCTCGCCGGTGAGCACGACCAGGCCCGGCCCCGGCGCGAGCAGGGCGTCGCGATGGTTGCGGAAGTCGGTCAGGACGAGGCGGGAGAGGGGCATGGGCCACCCGTAGAACGCTCTGCGACAGGATTCACGTTTCACGTCATCCCGGACTTGATCCGGGATCCATGAACACGGATCGCGACAGGATGGCACCGGCGGTGTTCGTCGATTCCGGCTTTCGCCGGAATGACGGGGTCAGATCCCCTTCAACCCCGCCTCTGCCAGCCGCTTCTGGGCCTCGCGGTAGCGAACCGGCTCGGCGATGCGAAGCCGCGCCCGCGCCGCTTCCAGCTTCTCGCCCATCAGCGCCTCATAATCCTCGGCGTGCAGCCAGGCCGCCCGTCGGCCGTGCCGCCAGCCTTCCCAGACCGCGCGCGCGAAAGCGGTGTTGCCGGTGATCTTCAGGCTCTTCACAGCGGCGCCCGCGCCGATGAAGGCCCAGCCGAGGCCGCCGGTCTGGGCGAAGGAAAAAGCGACCAGGCAGGCTTCGCCCAGGGGCTCGTCCGCCTCGTAGCCGGTGAGGACGTGCCAGAGGTCGTGGACGTCGCGCTCGCGCCGGCCGAACCAGGCATAAGGATGCTCGAGATTGGCCGGGATTTCGGTTTCGGCGAGGCTCAGCTCGGCGAGGCCGTCGGCCGAATAGCCGGTCCGGTCGAGGAAGGCGCGATAGGCGGCGCCGACGCTTCCGTCCGGAAAGGAGTCGATCCAGCCCCGGTCGCACAGGCGGGGCGCGAGCTCGACCCGGGCATAAGCGAGCCGGCCGCCCTCCGCGGTGCCGATCAGCCGGCGATAATTGCGGTGCGAGGTGTCGCCGTTGAGGGCGCGCATGATCCGGAAGACCTGGACCGTGTCATCGCCATTGGCGAGCAGTCGGCGCAACGCCCTGAACGCCGTTCCCCACTGGCGCTTCATCGGTACCGCGGGATTGAAGGTCCGGCTCGCCATCGGCGACTCCACTGCTGACAACGATGTCAGCATCGCACAGCTCGGAACCGCATTCAATCAGGAACGGAAGGCTTCGACACCCTCGCCCGAGCGGCGAGCCAGAGCCTTGATCATCCTGCGTCCAACCTCGGTGCCGATGAGCGACGCGATGCCGGCGAAGGTCATCCAGGTCAGGGCCCTGTCGGACTTGCCGATGACCATCGCCCAGACGATCGCGACGGCGAACAGGGCCGCGGCAAGCACGACTATCCATTTGAGCCAGAAATCCGAGGGACGGACCGATTTGAGGAGCTGGCTGGACAGCGCCCCGGCCATCAGCGCGCCGGTCAGACCCTGGACGAAGCCGACGGCGACCGCGGCGGGCTTGCGGGCGTCTATCTGCGCCCAGCCGCCGAGATAGGCGATGACGAAATTGGCCAAGGCGAGACAGACGAGAGTCACGACCAATGCCGCCACATAGGCCCAGGTCCCGGGCGCTTCCTGCTCGCTCACCACGGGCGCATCCGCGTCGGGACGTAGAGTTCGGTTGTCATGTCATTCTCCCCCAGGACGGTCATTCGGAATATTGAGGCTGCGCCGCCGGACATTGCTCGACCGGGCGCGGGCGGCCGCCGCTGCGCGAGCTGCGCTGCCAGCATTCGTCGAAGACCGAGCAATAGCAGATCCGGGTCTCGATCCGGTCGGATTTTCGGGCCTGGTCCAGAGCGGTCCAGGCCAGCGCATTGGCCGAAGTGGCCGGGAAGCGGATGTAGGAGAGGGTCTGGCCCGGCCGGATCATGGCCCCGGCGAGGGTGGAGGTGACGATTCCGCGATAGTCCTCGGCCTTGCCTCCGCAGCAGGCCCGGAGAAGCTCGGGCAGGCGGGGGACCGGCCGGCCGTCGACCAGCACCTGGACGGAACGGATCTCGGCGGGCCCGATACCCGCGTTGGTGACGTGCAGATCGACCCGAGCCTCCCCCTGGTCGCTCGTGTTGCTTCCGGAAACCTGGAGATGGGGAAGCGAATTGGCCTGAACCAGCCGCTCGTTCTGGTGGACCAGCTCCTTCATCACCTCGCCATGATGCCAGGCGACCATGATCGAGATGAAGGAGACGAACAGGGCGCTGACCGGAAGCACCTTGTCCAGCCAGGCATGGCCGGTGCCGTGGTGATGAACGTGGGGATGCTCGATCTCGACGTCCAAAGGTCCTTCCTCCTGGCTCATTGGGATCCTGTCGTAAATCGAATTACCGCGACATCAATCCCCCACCTGTGAATGAAAGGATCCTCGTCTCTGCCGCCATCAGTAAGACCAGGGCAGCGCATTGATTCGGTCGGCGCTCAGCGCCCTGGCGGCATCAAGCAGGTTAGGTCCCGCGACCGCCGTTCATAAACTTCTGGATCGCCTCGACCATGGCCGCTTCGACTCGCGCGTCGATCTTCGGATCGCTGCGGTTGCTCCACTCCAGGATGACCTTGGTGACGTCGGATCCCACCCCCTGCAAAGCCTTTCCGATCGGGGAGTCGGCAAAACGCGCGATTTCGGCCATCTCGGCCGGGCTCATCGCGGACGCGGCGGCGGTCGCCGCGCCGGATACCGTTTCCAGATAGCTTTTCTCGCCGACCTGGCCCTCTTGCCGCACCATGTCGCGAAACATCGGTCTGGAATCGACGTTGCGGTTCATCTCGACGAGAAACTTGCGGCCGGTCGGACTCTGGAAGAACCGGATCATCTCGTCGATCTGCGTCGAGCTAAGGTGCTTCGCGTAAACCCGCGCGAGCCCGTTCCACAGATCGGGCAGGGATCCGGCGAGCGCTTCGGCGAGGATCGGTCGTGACGCCTTCCACATCGCCGCGACGACTCCGGGATGCTCGGACTCCATCTGCTTTATGTTGGGATCCGCCAGCAGACCTTCGACCGCTTGCCGGTCGAGCGTCCTCATCGACTGGTCGACCGCCAATTCGCGCGGCTGGACGATCTGCGCCAGCTTGAGCCCCCTCGCGAGGCGCTCGGCGTCCGGCGCCGCCGCGGCCGTCGTGGGCTCTGGCGCCGCCCGGGACGGCGAGCAGACGAGAAGAGCGGCCGCGAGAGCGGCGACCGGGCCGAAGGTCGGGAAGCGGCGGATCATATCCGCCGGCTCACACCCGCATCGGCATCAGCACGTAGAGCGCCGCCGCCTTATCATTCTCGCGCAGCAGGGTCGGGGCGGCGGCGTCGGCGAGGTGCATCTCGACTATGTCGCCTTCGATCTGGCCGAGTATGTCGAGCAGATAGCGGGCGTTGAAGCCGATCTCGAGGCCGTCGGCATTGTAATCGCCGGGGACTTCCTCGGCGGCGGTGCCGTTCTCGGGGCTGGTGACCGAGAGGGTGACGCGGTCGCGGTCGAGCGCCATCTTCACCGCTCGGGTCTTCTCGCTGGCGATGGTGGCGACGCGGTCGACGCCCTCCTCGAAGCTGCGCGGATCGATGCGGAGCAATTTGTCGTTCGCGGTCGGGATGACCCGGCTGTAATCGGGGAAGGTGCCGTCGATCAGCTTGGAGGTGAGGATGGCGCTGCCGAGGCCGAAGCGGACCTTGGTCTCCGACAGCGAGATCTGCACCGTGCCCTCGAGTTCGTCGAGAAGCTTGCGCAATTCGGCGACGCATTTCCTCGGGATGATGACGTCGGGCATGCCCTCCGCTCCGGCCGGCCGGGGAACGGTGACCCGGGCGAGGCGGTGGCCGTCGGTCGCCGCCGCCTTCAGCACCGGCTGGGCCTCGTCGGAGACGTGGAGGAAGATCCCGTTCAGATAGTAACGCGTCTCTTCGGTCGAGATGGCGAAGCGGGTCTTGTCGATGATCTGGCGAAGGGTCGCCGCCGGAAGCTCGAAGCGGGTCGGGAGGTCGCCCTCGGCGATCACCGGGAAATCGTCGCGTGGAAGGGTGGAGAGGTTGAACCGGGCGCGGCCGGCATTGACCTGCATCTTGCCTTCGGCGGCATTCAATTCGACCTGGCTTCCTTCGGGCAGCTTGCGGGCGATGTCGAACAAGGTGTGAGCGGAGACGGTGGTGGCGCCGGGCTGGGTGACGTTGGCCTCGACCGTCTCGACGATCTGGAGGTCGAGATCCGTGGCCATCAGCCTGAGCCCGTCCCCTTCGGTCGCTTCGATGAGGACGTTGGAGAGGATGGGGATCGTGTTCCTCCGCTCCACCACGGACTGGACGTGGCCGAGGCTCTTGAGGAGCGTAGCCCGTTCGATCGTCGCCTTCATTGAAACCCCCGAAAGTCGTGCTTTGGCAGGAGTATTAGAGCGGCCCGAGCCCCCCCGCTAGGGGATTGTCGCCGGGCGCGAAAAAAGGGCCGGAGCGCCCTCGCCCCGGCCCTCCTTCAAATCCTCCCCGATGATCAGGTCGCCCTGTCCCCCGGACAGGGCTGGACAGTGTGGGACACTGTCCACCTGCTCATGGTGGAGGGGTTCTTCGGAGTCAGCAAGGCCCCTCCACCATGCTTCGCATGGTCCCCCTCCCCTGCAAAATGCAGGGGAGGATTTACCGTCTCAGAAGCGGAAGCCGATGCCGACCAGCCCGTCGTGCTTCCAATTGTTCGATTCGTAGTTCGAATAGCG
>Ga0190273_10000315_pt1 | contig 20229 bp, 17 predicted proteins | sample Popmic504IS_FD_134513 | JGI IMG/M metagenome (GOLD analysis project Ga0190273, IMG submission 134513) | Populus adjacent soil microbial communities from riparian zone of Shoshone River, Wyoming, USA - 504 IS | ecosystem: Environmental > Terrestrial > Soil > Riparian zone > Trees stand | place... | reverse complement strand
GTGCTCGAGCTCCGTTACGGGCTCGGCGGCGAGCACCCGCGGACCCTGGACGAGGTCGGCCGTACCTTCAACGTCACCCGCGAGCGGATCCGCCAGATCGAGAACCAGAGCCTGAAAAAGCTCCAGTCTCTCGGCGAGGCGCAGAAACTGCGCGAGGTGGCTTAAGCAGTACCGGCGGGGGAGGGGGACCGGACACCCCTCCCCAAAGACCATCGCGCAGCTGAACGAGCTGCTGGGCGCAATTGTGGCCTCTGGAGCCTTCGGGAGAGGGGCAACCATCCCCCACACCCCCTGAGCTTCAAGGATTTGGCTGACTGGCCGATAGAGACCGGGATGTTCGACATCGATTCAGCGCTGCGCACGATGGTGGAGCGGGGTGGGTCTGACCTGCACGCGAAGGTCGGGGTGCCACCGACGGTGCGGCTGCACGGCGATCTCGCCCCACTCGAGGGCTACCAGCCGCTGAAGCCCGAGGACACCGAACACGCCTTCAACGACATGGCCGAGGTCCGCTCGGTGACCGAATTCGAGGAATGCGGCGAGGCCGACTTCTCCTATTCGATCCCCGGCCTCAGCCGCTTCCGCGTCAACGCCTTCAAGCAGCGGGGCTCGATCTCGATCGTCTGCCGCGCGATCCCCTTCGAAATCCGCTCGGTCGACGATCTGGGGTTGCCGCCGGTCGTCACCAAACTGGCCGAAGAGCAGCGCGGGATCATCCTCGTCACCGGCACCACCGGCTCGGGCAAGAGCACGACCCTGGCGGCGATGATCGACCACATCAACCGCACCCGGACCGATCACATCGTCACCCTCGAGGACCCGATCGAGTACCTGCACGAAGACAAAGGCTCGATCGTCAACCAGCGCGAAGTCGGCTCCGACACCGAAAGCTTCGCCCGGGCGATGCGCCGGGTCCTGCGCCAGGACCCCGACGTCATCCTGATCGGCGAGATGCGCGACGAGGAGACGGTGCGAACCGCCCTCTCGGCGGCCGAGACCGGCCACCTCGTGCTCTCCACCGTCCACACCCTGGACGCGACCGAGACGATCAACCGAATCGTCGACTTCTTCCCGCCCCACCTCCAGCACCAGGCCCGCGTCATGCTCGCCGCGACCCTCAAGGGCGCGATCGCCCAGCGCCTCGTCCCCGACGTCACCGGCGACGGCCGCGTCCCCGCCTCGGAGATCCTCGTCGTCACCGGCCGGGTCAAGGACCTGATCATGAACCCCGAGGAGACCGGCAAGATCACCGAGGTCATCTCCGAGGGCGAGTACTACGGCATGCGCACCTTCGACCAGTCCCTGCTCGGCTACGTGATGGAGGGCAAGGTCTCCGAGCACGTCGCCCTCGAGTACGCCTCCAGCCCCCACGACTTCAAGCTGATGCTGGCCGCCGGCGGTCAGCGGGCGAGCGGGATCGAGCAGCTCGAGCCTCAAGCTGCGTCGTAGTACGGGCGTCCACGGGGCGCCGCACCGGCTCGGCCACGGTTCAAGCAGGCGACGGCTCGCGCCGATCAGTTAGCGATGGCCGCGATCGATCGCTTCATCCTGCTTGTCAGGGACCTGCGCCGCAACGAGAGCGGGATGGCGGTGGCGACCGCGCTGGTGGCGATGACCGTCGCCTTCACGTTCGCCAGCGGAGCGGTCGTCTACTCGGTCAACACCCAGCACGGGACGATTCGCGACCACGACGCCAAGGAAGCGATCGCCGCCGCCGATGCCGGGGCCAATGTGGCGCTGATGCGGATGAACCAGTTCTCGAAGGCGGTCAGTACGGCAAATCCCTGCATAGGTGTGAGCGGCGGCGTCCTGGTGGTGGCAAAAGCAGAAGCCGACGGCTGGTGCCCGCAGCTGACCGGCACCGTGGGCCAGGCCACCTACGCCTACCGGGTCGGCCCCACCGTGGCGGCCTGCGGCAGCTCGACCTCTTGCGTGGTTGCCGTGGGAACCTCGAGCGGGGTCAGCCGCCGGGTCGAGGTGACGCTCGGAACCAGCACCGTCGGCGGCGCTTTCTCACGCGCCGGCGTTCTCGGTCAGGACGACATCACCCTCGACAACAACGCGAACATCCGGGTTGGGGTCGGCACCAACGGCAACATCAAGCTGAGCAACGGGTCCAGTATCTGCGGCGACATCCGGCGCGGAGTCGGCAAGAAACTGACCTTCGAAAACAGCTCTTCTCAGTGCGGCGGGTACGTGAAAACGGAAGGCAACGAAACGCTTCCCCAGGTCAGCAGCTTCATGCCTTCCGACATCGCGACGAACAACAGCAACTACCGGCTTGTGAGGTGCACCGGCACGAACATCCCCTCCGGCTGCCAATCTGATTCCTACACCAAAGGCTGGGAGTCGACCACCCCCTGGAACGCGACCACGAGAACGATCGAACCGGCGCAGAACTCGAGCTTGACCCTCACCGGGGGGGACTACTTCATCTGCCGCCTGAATCTCGGTAACAACGCCCACTTGATCATGGGAGCCGCGGCGACGGTCCGGATCTTCTTCGACACCCCCGAGAACTGCGGTGCGCAAGCAGGGTCGACGTGGGAACCGATCAAGGTCGAGAACAACGCCGACATAACCTCCAGCGGCTACCAGACCTCGAGCGGTCAGTACACGGTCCCCGGACTCTACGTGACCGGGTCGGCCTCGATTGCAACCGAGATCTCCTTCTCGAACAACAGCGGCTCCAACCAGTTCGTCCTCTACGCGCCGAACTCGAATCTCTACTTCGAAAACAACGCCACCTACAAAGGTGCGATCGCCGGTAAGACGGTCTACTTCAGCAACCATGCCAAGGTTGAACAGGACCCCGGCTTCGAACCGCCGAAGTTGGGCGGCTCGACCATCTTCGCCCGCCAGGCCTATATCGAGTGCACGGGCGCGACCGCCTCTCCTCCCAACGCCAACTGCTGAGCAGCGACTGAGCCCGGTCGGGATTCAAGGTCCCTGCCACCGATGTCGAGCTAATAAGCGGACGTTCGATGCGAGAGAAACTGAACGAAAATCCGCTTGCCCAGGTCGCGATCGTCGGCATCCTCCTCGTGCTCGGCATCGTGATGCTGATGTCGATGGGCGGCGGCGGCGAAGAAGAATCCGAAACCGGAGTCGAATCGCCTGCTACCGCCACCAGCGCCCCGGCGATCACGCCCGCGGGCGAAACCCCGGTGACGAGCTCGGTGGCACCGCCGCCTGCTCCGCCACTGCCGCGGGACGTCACCGCCGCCTTTGACGCGGGCGAAACCGTCGTCCTGCTGATCGTTCGCGAAGGCGGCATCGACGACCGCATGGTCCGCGAGGACGCGCAGGCCCTCGAAGGCGTCGCCAAGGTCGCCCTCTTCGTTGTCCCCGCGCAGGAAATCGCCCGCTACGCCGCGATCACCGAGGGGGCCGGCGTCAACCGGGTGCCGGCGCTCGTAGTGGTCCGACCGAAAGCTCTTTCGAATGGCGCTCCCACCGCGGCGGTCAGCTACGGCTACCAAGAGCCCGAGAACGTCGTCCAGGCGGTGGTGGACGCCCGCTACAAGGGCCGAACCCTCTCCTACCACCCGTAGCCATGGAGGGCGGGGAATTCCCGGGTCACCTGCGGCCGGTTCCCAACTCCGGCGACTCCACGGCACCGGCGCTGACGCCGGAGGAGCAGGGCACCCCAGGACTTAGCCCTCCCCGGCAGCGAGGGCGCTCGAGCGGCTTCATCACCGACGTCATCGTCGATCTGGGCTTCGTACCCGCCGAACGGGCTCAACAGGCCGTCGAAGAGGCGCGCTCAGCCGGGATGCCGCCGGAGGCGGTGTTGCTTGCCCACGGAGCGATCAACGGCGATCAGCTCTCGCGGGCGATCGCGGAGCGTTACGGGCTCGACCACATCGACCTCTCTGCCTATCCGGTCGACATGGCGGCGGCTAATTTGATCTCGGTCGGCACCGCCCGCCGCTACCGCGCCCTGCCGGTGGGCTTCATCGACAAACAGACGCTCTTGGTCGCGATGGGGGATCCGACCAACGTCCTCGCCGTCGACGACCTCCAGCTCGCAACCGGCCTCGACTGCCGGGTGGCGGTTGCTGCCGAGGAGGACATCGAAGCACTCATCACCCGCCTCAACACTCTTCAGAGCTCGGTTACCGAGGCGGTCAGCCAAGGCGAAGAAGAAGACGAAGAGGGTGAGCTGGCGGAAGTCGCCCAGATGGAGGTGGGGGCTGAGGACGCCCCCGTCGTGAAGCTCGTCTACAGCATCCTCGGACAGGCGGTGGGAGAGGGCGCCTCGGACATCCACTTCGAGCCCGAAGAACAGGACATGAGGGTCCGGTTCCGGATCGACGGCGTCCTGCGGGAGGCGGCGAACGTTCCCAAGCGGATGGTCGGCGCCGTGATCTCGCGCGTGAAGATCATGAGCGAGCTCAACATCGCCGAGAAACGGGTGCCTCAGGACGGCCGCGTCAGCATCACGGTCGAGGGGCGCCGCGTCGACCTCCGCGTCACCACGCTGCCCACGCAGAAGGGTGAGGGGGCGACGATCCGCATCCTCGACAAAGACAATGCCCAGCGCTCGCTCGACGAACTCGGGATGGACGGCTCGGCGCGCGATCACTTCGAGTTCTCCTTCCACCAGGCCTACGGAGCGGTACTGGTGACCGGTCCGACCGGCTCGGGAAAGTCGACGACCCTCTACGCGGCGCTCCAGGCGCTGAACCAGGTGGACAAGAAGATCATCACGATCGAGGATCCGGTCGAGTACCAGATCGAGGGGATCAACCAGATCAACGTCAACCGCAAGGCTGGTCTCGATTTCGCCACCGGACTGCGGTCGATCCTGCGTGCCGATCCGGACATCGTGATGGTGGGCGAGATCAGGGATGGGGAGACGGCGCGGATCGCGGTCGAGGCTGCCCTGACCGGCCACCTGATGCTTTCGACGCTGCACACCAACGATGCGCCCGGCGCGATCGCGCGGCTGGCGAAGATGGGGATCGAGAGCTTCTTGATCGCATCGGCGGTGGACTGCGTGGTGGCTCAGCGCCTGGCGCGGAAGCTCTGCAGCCACTGCAAGCGCCGCACCGTGATTCCGGTCGAGGCCCTCACCGATGCGGGGCTGCGAGTGGGTGCTGAGGTGGAGGCCTACGAGCCGGTTGGCTGTGGCCGCTGCAGCAACAGCGGCTATCGCGGGCGGGTCGGCCTCTACTCGGTGATGCGGATGAGCGAGCGAATCAAGGAAATGGCCGTTTCGGGGGCGGGGGAGGCCGAGATCGCCGCCGTCGCCGCCGAGGAGGGAATGTGCACCCTGCGCGAGGACGGGATGGTCAAGGTGCGGGCCGGATTGACCAGCCTCGAGGAGGTCCTGCGTGTCACCACCTGACGCTGCGGCTAATTTCTTTCGGGTATCGAGGAATCCGGCCCGAGGGCCGATGTAGAGATCATGGACTTCGACTTCTCGGAGGTTCTGCGCCGCATGGTCGAGGCGCGGGCCTCGGACGTTCACCTCACGCCCGGCTTTCCGCCGGCGGTCCGCGAAAAGGGCCAAATCGTCGCGATGGAGGGGTTCTCTCCTCTAACCGCGCAGGACACCCGGGAGGTCGTCTTCAGCATCCTCAACGACGACCAGCGCAAACGCTTCGAGATCCACAAACAGCTCGACTTCGCCTACGCGATTCCGGGAGTTGCCCGCTTCCGCGTCAACTGCTTCTTCCAGCGCGGCGCCGTCAGCGCCGCCTTTCGCTTCATCCCTCAGGAGATCCCGGCACTCGACTCGCTCGGCGTTCCGCAGATCCTGCGCGAGCTGACCCAGAAACCGCGCGGATTCGTGCTCGTCACCGGCCCCACCGGCTCGGGCAAGAGCACCACCCTGGCGGCGATGATCGATGCGATCAACTGCGAGCGCCAGGACCACATCCTCACGATCGAGGATCCGATCGAGTTCCTGCACCGGCACAAAAAATCGATCGTCAACCAACGCGAGATCGGCTCTGACGCCGAGACCTTCGCGCTCGGGCTCAAGGCAGCTCTGCGAGAGGACCCCGACGTGATCCTGGTCGGCGAGATGAGGGACCTGGAGACGATCGGCACCGCGCTGACCGCGGCCGAGACCGGCCACCTCGTCTTCGCCACCCTGCACACCCAGTCGACCGCCCAGACCGTCGACCGCATCATCGACGTCTTCCCGCCCCAGCAACAGGGGCAGGTCCGGACCCAGCTCTCGATCGCACTGCAGGGCATCGTCACCCAGCAGCTGCTGCCGACCGCCGACGGCTCTGGCCGCGCCGTCGCCACCGAGGTGCTGGTGCCGACGCCGGCCATCCGCAATCTGATCCGCGAGGGCAAAACGCACCAGATCTACTCCGCGGTGCAGACCTCAGGTGCCGTCGGGATGCAGACGATGGACGCCGATCTCGCCCGTCTGGTCCGCGCCGGCAAGATCACCCGCTCGCTCGCCCAGCAACGCTCCTCGGTGCCCGAGGAGCTGAAACGGCTGCTCGGCGCAGAACCGGTCCAGGCGCCGGCGAGCATGGGCATGGATGGCAACGGTGGCTACGCGCAACCGCAAGGGGCGCCGCCGAGCTACACGGCAGGGGGCTAGACGATGGCTGCCGCCGCGACCACCTTTTCCTTCCGGGCGATGGACGCCGCCGGCGCGGCGACCAGCGGCGAGCTCGAGGCCGAGTCGAAGTCGCAGGTAGCCGAGGCGCTGCGCCAGCGCGGCTTGATCGTCCTCGACGTGACCGAAAAGGCCTCTCCGGTCAACATCGAGGACTTCTTCAAGCGCTGGCAGAAGGTCGACATGCGCGAGCTGGCGGTCTTCTCGCGCCAGTTCGCAACCCTGGTCGCCTCGGGGATGCCGATGCTGCGGACCCTGCGGACGCTCGAGGAACAGACGAAGGACGAGATGATCAAGGAGGCCACCGCCGGCCTGCGGGCCGACGTCGAGGCCGGGTCCTCGCTCGAGCAGGCGATGGAGCGCCACCCGAAGGTCTTCGACCGACTGTTCCGGGCCATGGTCCGCTCGGGTGAGCAATCGGGCCGGCTCGACGAGGCGCTCGACCGCGTCGCCTACCAGGTGGAGAAACAGGACGCCCTCCGGCGGCAGGTCAAATCGGCGATGATGTACCCCGCGGTGGTCTTCGGATTCGCGATCATCGTCCTGGTGGCGATCGTCTGTTTCGTGATCCCGGTCTTCGTCGGCATCTTCAAAGACCTCGCCGCCGAACATCCCGGCGAAAGTGCGGACCTGCCGGTGCCGACCCAGCTCTGCGTGAGCGTCTCCGAAGCGCTGACCGGCTTCTGGTTCGTGATCATCCCTTCGATCGTGATCGGCTTCTTCGTCTTCTTCCGCTGGAAGAAAACCGAACGCGGCCGCGACATCTGGGAGCGGTTCATCCTCCGTCTCCCGTTCAAAATCGGCGACGTGATTCAAAAGGTGGCGCTGGCCCGCTGGTCGCGCACCTTCGCCGGCTCTGTCTCGGCCGGCGTGCCGATGCTGCAGGCGATCAAACTGACCGGCCAGACTGCCGGCAACGTCGTCATCGAGAAGTCGATGAACGACGTCTACGAATCCGTCAAGCGCGGGGGCTCGCTTGCGGGTCCGATCGAGGCCAATGACATCTTCCCGCCGATGGTCGGCCACATGGTCGCCGTCGGCGAGGAGACCGGACAGCTGGAGACGATGCTGGGCAAGGTTGCCGACTTCTACGAGACCGAGGTCGACGCCAAGGTGAAAGCGCTCACCGCCCTGCTCGAGCCGCTGATGATCGTCTTCGTCGGCGGCATGGTCGGGTTCATCGTGATCTCGATGTACATGCCGATGTTCAGCATCTACGAAAAGATTCGCTGACCCGTTAATCGGTTTTCGGGCCGCTCGTTGGACGCACGTCCAGAAAGGCGAATTTTTGTGGCAGGAACCCAAATTTCAGGGATCAAGTCCTGCGCCCTCCGGGCCGATGAACGCCCTGTGATGAATCTGCCAGTGCTTCGGTGCAAAAGGCAAACCCGTCGTGAGGCGGGGGCGCAAAGCCGTCGGGACTCCCTGGGAGTCAGCCGGGCTACCACCGGGGTCGACAGACACCACGTGGCTTCACGCGACGGGGCTCTGGCTCGAACTATTAGGACCATAGGAGGTCACTAATGTCAGTCCAGAATCTCCGGGCCAAAATTGGCGCCCGGCTCAACGGCGACAGCGAGGCGGGCTTCACCCTGATCGAGCTTCTCGTCGTCATGCTCATCCTCGGAATCCTGGCCGCGATCGCGCTGCCCGCCTTCTTCAACCAGAAGGAAAAGGCCGGCGACGCAAAGGCCAAGGAGAGCATCCATTCGGCCCAGGTTGCGATGGAGACGTGCGCCACCGAGAACGGCGGTAAGTACGACACCACCAAATGCACCCAGGAAAAACTCCACAACATCGAGCCGACCATCCCGGCTTCCGGTGGAGTGTTCGAAGCGATCACCCCCGCAACCACCGGTTACACGATCCAGGCGAAGGGCAACAGCGGTTGGTTCAAACTGGTGAACACCGCCGGCGCCCTGACCTACCCGTGCGAGAACGGCGGCAAGGGCGGTTGCCCGGACGACGCGACCGCTGGCGGCGCAGGCGATTGGAGCCAGGGCTGATCGAGCCCGAGGTCGAATCGACCTGACGAAGCTGAGGAGGGGCGGGCTTTGCCCGCCCCTTTTCTTGTCGGCTGGAACCGCTCTGCGCGCTAAGCAGATCGCTCCTATCGGTCGATAGATCCCCGATGAGCAAACGCCTACTCGTTCTTCTCGCCGCCGCCCTCTGTGCATCGGCTTTCGCTGCTGCCGCCGCCTCGGCCGCCACGTCCGAATTCGTCGGTGCCAGCAGCGACGGCAGCGAGGTCTTCTTCACCACCTCCGGCAAACTGGTTCCGGGCGACACCGACAACGGCTTCGTCGACGTCTACGAGCGCTTCTACAACGCCGCGCCGGGGATCGAAACCTTCGTCACCCGCGAGATCTCGACCGGCCCGACGGGCGGCAACGACTCCCACGACGTCACCTTCAATGCCGTCTCCAGCGACGGCAGCAAGGTCTTCTTCAGCACTCTCGAGTCGCTCGTGGCGGAAGACGAAGACAAGGCTCGCGACGTCTACGAGCGCAACACGAACACCGGGGAGACGAGCCTCGCATCGGCAGGCGCCCCTTCCTGCGCCCCCTGCGGCAACAGAGAAGTCCCGGCGATTTTCGTCGGTGCCACGCCGAGCGGCTCGCGGGTCTTCATCTCCACCGACGAGCGGCTGATCGAAGCCGACGGGGACGAAGCAAGCGACATCTACGCCCAGATTCCCGGCGCCGCGGCGCCGACCCTGGCGACCCCGGGCGGAACCGCCCCGGTCACCTTCCAGGGTGCATCGGCCGACGGCACCAAAGTGATCTTCGAAACCACCGACAAACTCGGCGCCGGCGACACCGACAGCGAAACCGACGTCTACCAGCGTGACCTGAGTGGCGAAACCACGCAACTCGTGTCCGCGACCGGCACCTGCCCGCCTCCGCTCGGGGCGGGGGAATGCGCGCCGATCTACCGCGCGGTGACCGCGGACGGGTCTCGGGTCTTCTTCGAGACCAGGGCGCAGCTCGCGGCCGCCGACCACGATTCTTTCCAGGACGTCTACGAGTGGTCGTCTTCGAGCAGCACTCTCACCTTGATCTCGACCAGCCTCCAGGGGGAAAAAGGCGAAGGCGGATTCACCGCGATCTACGCCGGTGTGGCGGCGGAAGGCGCGAAAGTCTTTTTCGAAACGAGCGAATCGCTCAGCAACGAAGACACCGACGTCGAAGCGCGCGACGTCTACGAAAGAGCTGGTGGCGCCACCGCCTTGGTGACGCCCGGCGGCGCCGAGCTCGACGCAACCTTCGACCGTGCCTCTCCCGATGGCGCCACCGTCCTCTTCAGCACCAGGGAGGTCCTCGGCGGGGGCGACAGCGGTGAAAAGCTCGACGTCTACGCCCGCAATGCCGTCACCAGTGAACTGCTGACGCCGGGAAGTCCTGCCTTTGACTCCACCTTCCTCGACGCCGCCAGAGACCTTTCGGTGATTTTCTACGCCACCTCGCAGAAGCTGTCGTCGGCGGACCAGGACTCGATCTCTGACATCTACCAGCGGTCAGCGAGCGGATCGCCGGTCATCATCTCCATCGGCCCTGAAGGCGGCAGCGGCACCCACCTGCCGCACCTCTCAGCGGTGTCGGAAGACGGCGATCTTGCCTTCTTCACCACGAGCGAACGGCTCACGGTCGACGACGATTTCTCCGGCGAGACCGACGTCTACAGCCACGCCGGAGCGGGAACCCGGCTTGTATCCGTCGGTAACTCCGGCGAGCTGCAGCTCGGCCCTCCGGCGCCGGGGCTGACGGCTGTGAACCCCACTTCGCCGGGTCTGTCGACCGAACCGCTGGTCCTTGGCGAAGCCGAACCCGAGAACGCGATCAAGATCTATCCGACTGCCGATTGCTCGGGGGCCCCGGCTGGAACCGGCAGCGCCACGGCACTGACGGTCGGCGGGATCAAGGTCGTCGTCAAAGCCGGTTCCACGACCACCTTCCACGCGACCGCGACCAACTCCAGCGGCGACACCTCGGGCTGCTCCACCAGTTCCATCACCTATACGCAGGTGAGCTCGCCACCTCCGCCGCCCGAAGAAGAACAGGGTGACGGAGACTCCAGCGGCGACCCGGGAGCGGTCGGAGGGTCAAGCCCTGCCCCGACCTCAGGCCCCGGGGCGGGAGGTGGCGGCGCAGGGACCGGCGCCCAGGAAGCGATCAAGATCGGCAACTTCGTCTACGTCGCGCCCCTGACCCGGATCACCTTCGGTCCTGCCGCGAAGACGCGCTCCCGGCGGCCGGTCTTCCGCTTCATCGATTCGACTGAACAGCCCAACACGAGCTTTTACTGCCGGATCGACCGTAAGGCGTGGAAGGCGTGCAGTTCGCCCTACCGGCTGAAGCGCCTCGCTCCCGGCAAGCACGTCTTCGCGGTCAAAGGCAAGAGCTTCGCCGGCCAGCCGGAGAAGGCGCCGGTCAGCCGACGCTTCAAGGTGGTGGGGTCGTGAGCGCCCGGCGCCGCCTGTCACCGGGGAATGGAGAGGCGGGATTCACGCTGATCGAGTTGCTCGTCGCGATGACGATGGGCTTGGTGGTGATGGGTGGAGTCCTGATCCTGCTGATGGGCGCGATGCGCAGTCAGCCTCGTCTCGAAGAGCAGGCAACGAATATCGCCACCGCCCGGGTGGCCCTCGAGCGGATGACGCGGGAGATCCGCAACGGGATCCGCGTCGACAACCCCACCGCCTCCTCGATCTCCTTCGAAGCCTACGTACGGCACGCCGCCTGCGGCGGCTCGACTTTCCTCGCCAGCACCGCTCAGCCGATCAAATGCGAGATCACCTACAAGTGCGCGGGCACGTCCTGTACGCGCGTCGAGGCGTCTCCGAGCGTCTACACCGGCACTGCCCAGACGATTTTCAGCGGTCTCAGCAACGCCTCGAGCGTATTCACGTGGTCGCCGAGCACGACGCCGACCTACATCGGCATCACCCTGAAAGTTCCCGACCCGGAAGGTGCCGGTGCTCTCACCGTCACCGACGGCGCCAGCCTTCGCAACGCCACCCTCGACACCTGATGCCGGGATCGAGGGACAGAGAGGACGGCTTTACGCTCGTTGAGGTGCTGATCGCGGCGCTGATCCTGGTCCTGGGCGCGATGGCCACCTTCGGCATCCTGGTCTCGGCGACGGTGAGCAACCAGCGGGCGAAGGGGACCCAGGTGGCGCTGGACAAGGCGCAGCAGGAACTGGAGGTCTTGCGCAGCCTCTCCGACGAAGAACTGGCGCTGACCGGCGCGCCGCAGCCCTCGACCGATGAGGGGAACCCCGGCTACCGTGTCAACAACAGCCTCGGGAAGTTCGCGATCAATCGAGGAACGCCGCCAACCGAATACAAGTTGCTGGTCGAAAATGAAGGCGTTCGCTATCCCGACGACATCATCGAAGGGGGAGTGGTCAGCCCGGGGCCGACGAGCTTCACCAGCGGCGACGTTAGCGGCAAGGTCTACCGATACATCGTCTGGCGCAACGACGCCAGCTGCTCCTCGGCAACCTGTCCAGGAGAACAGGACTACAAACAGATCATCGTCGCGGTCAAGCTCGACCCGAAGGCCAATGGCGACAATCCCGGAGGCTATGTGGAAGTCCAGTCGAACTTCGTCGACCCCGAACACTCCGCTGCCGACAACCCCATTCCCGGCGCCGAAGGAGTTGTGACCGCGCAGCAGTTCTTCCTCTCGGACACCCCTTGCTCCGCCTCCGGGGCGACGAGTCGGCAGGTAATCGCCGGTGACCACGCCCTCCACAACACCTTCGGCAGCTGCGCCGACGGCTTGCAAACCGGGACCACGAAAGGCGCACCTGACGCTTTGCTGGCGGGCCCCCCGCCAGATCCCACCCCCGAAGACATCAGCACGCCGCTGACCTACTCCTATTCGAACGACTACGCGAACGCTCCGACGCCCGAAACCGCGAAAGGGATCCAGCTCCGGCGCCAGGAAGCGGCCGGCTGCACCTTCAAAGAAGGAAAAACCGCGCCTCCTTGGGAAGAGCACCGGTGGGTGACGGACCCGATGCCGAAAGAATTCAGGATGACGACCGGAGAATCGACCGGACAGGTGACGATCGACTTCTTCACCCGCGCCCTCAGCGACTCGCAGTACACCGGCAAGCTCTGCATCTACCTCTTCAAACGCGACGAATCGAAAGGGTTTCCCGAAGATTCGCAGATCCCAAACAAGGTGGGCGGAGCTTTGTACTGGACCTGGCTGCCCTCGACCACCAATAACTACTGGCCGCGGGAAAAATGGGAAGAGGTGACGCTGACCCTGACCTTCAACGGGCCGGTGAAAATCGAAAAAAACCAGCGGCTCGGCCTCGCTCTCAGCCTCGAACGCGCCGGCACGCAGGGCGATGCGGTCTCGATCCTCTACGACCACCCCCGCTATCGCTCCCGGATCGAGGTCGACACCACCACGCCCCTCGAAGGCGGCTGACGATGCTGGGCGCAGGAGTGGCACTTGCCTTCCTCGGAGGCCTGATGATGGGCAGCTTCGTGACCGTAGTCGCGCACCGGGTGCCGCGCGGCGAATCGATCGTCGGTCCTCGCTCCCGCTGTCCAGGTTGCGAAACCCAGATCGCTGCCTACGACAACGTCCCGGTCTTCTCCTGGCTGCTCCTTCGCGGCCGCGGTCGTTGCTGCGGGGAGGAGATTTCTCCCCGCTACCCCCTGGCGGAGCTGGGACTCGGCGTCGCCTACCTGGCCACGGTGCTGGTGCTGCGCCACGAACCCGCGCAGATGGCGATGGGACTGGTCTTGGTGACGACGCTGATGGCGGTGACGATGACCGATCTCGAGCAGCGGGTCATCCCCAACAAGATCCTTCTGGCGGCGACGGTGGTGGGGCTGGCGATCGCGGTCGTCTTCGAACCCTCGAGTCTCCCGGAGCGGGTGATCGCAGCCGCTGCGGCCGGCGGCTTGCTCTTCCTGGCCGCGCTGATCTACCCCTCCGGGATGGGCCTGGGAGACGTCAAGCTGGCGGCGGTGATGGGGCTCTTCCTCGGCCGCGACGTTGCGCCCGCGTTGCTGGCAGCTCTCCTTGCCGGGTCCGCCGTCGGCCTCGTCCTCATCGCTCGCGAGGGGGCGTCCGCCCGGAAGAAGGCGATCCCCTTCGGACCCTTCCTTGCATTCGGCTCCCTGGTTGGGCTCCTGGCCGGAAATCAGCTCGTGGACTGGTATCTCGGGACCTTCTCGTAGAGACGTCCAGGTTCTCCTAGAAATCGGTAATTGCAAGACGAAAGGTTGGTCGCCTTTCTGTCGATGCAGGGGGACATGCCTCTGCGCGCACCATCTTTCACGCTCACCAAGAGCAAGAAGATCGCCAACGTGGTCGGCCTCGACATCGAGGCTGGCAGCGTCGCCGCGACCGAAGTGCACCTGAACGGAGGTGTTTCGGTGAAGGCTGCGGCGATCGCCCCTCTGCCTCCGGGAGCTTTCGGCGAGGGCGAGGTCGCCGATCCCGAGGCGCTGGCCGCGGGCCTGAAGTCGCTCTTCAGCGCCAACAAGCTCTCCAAGCAGGTGCGACTGGGCGTCGGCAACCAGCGAATCGTCGTCCGCACCCTGCGGCTGCCGGCGATCGAGGACCCGAAGGAGCTCGAGGCCGCCGTCCGGTTCCAGGCGCAGGAGCAGATGCCGATGCCGATCGATCAGGCGGTGCTCGAGCACCACGTCGTCGGCGGGACGCCCGGGGAGGACGGAACCGCTCCCCAGATCGACGTCGTCGTGGTGGCGGCACGCCGGGACATGATCGCTTCATTTCTCGCACCGCTTCGCCGCGCGGGCCTCGAGCCGGTGGGAATCGACGTCGCCGCCTTCGGGATGATCCGCGCTCTTGCCGGCGCCAGCGCGGCAGTGCCCGCCGAGGGCCAGCCCGCGCCCCAAACCGTCCTCTTCTGCAACGTCGGCGACGTCGCAAATCTCGCCGTGGCACGAGGGCGCGCTTGTCTGTTCACGCGCGTTTCGCACGCCGGGCTCGAGACCCTGGCGGGCCGCCTCGCCGCGGCGCGCGGCCTCAGCTACGAGCACGCGATGCAGTGGCTCTACCACGTCGGCGTCGAGCAGCCACCGGAGACGATCGAAGGGGACCCCGAGATCGTCGCCGAAGCGCGCCGCGTGCTTGAAGACGGCATCTCCGCTCTCGTCGACGACCTACGTCTTTCGCTCGACTACTACAGCGCTCAGGATGCCGCCGTCCCGGTTGAGGGTGTCGTGCTGAGCGGCCCCGGCAGCGTCATCACCGGCTTTGCGGCGCGCGTCGAGGAGGGGTTGAGCCTGCCGGTCTCGTCCTCTCGACCGCCGGCACTGTCGGGTTTCGAGGCGGTTGCCGCCGCTCGTCTCACCCTTCCCTTCGGCCTCGCCCTGGAGAGCTGATGCGACCCGTCAACCTGATCCCGGCGCAGGAGCGCCACGGTAGTCAGTCGCCGTTGCGCACGGGGCCGCTTCCCTACATCGTCCTGGGAGCGCTGGTAGCTCTGCTTGCGGGGATGGCCCTGCTCGTCGTCACCAACAACCAGATCTCCGAACGGAAATCCGGGATCGTCACCCTGAAGCGCGAAGACGCGACGGCCCAGAAGCGGGCGGAAAGACTTGGCTCTTACGTCCAGCTCGCGCAGTTGCGGCAGGAACGGACCGAAACCGTCAGCAGCCTCGCCGACAGTCGCTTCGACTGGGAACGGGTGATGCGCGAACTCTCGAAGGTCCTGCCCGCGGACGTCTGGCTGACCACCCTGGACGCTTCGGCCAGTGGTGGCAGCGGCGAAGCGTCGACCTCCGGCATGCGAGGCTCGATCGCCGGCCCGGCCCTCGAAATCGGCGGTTGCGCCAAGGGCCAGAAAGGGGTTGCCGGGCTGGTCACCGCGCTGAAGGAGATCGACGGGGTCACTCGCGTCGGCGTCGAATCCTCCGCGATCTCTTCTGAAGGAAGCGGCGTTGAAGCAAGTGGAGGTGGAGGCGAAGAAGGTGGCGAAGGAGGCGACTGCCGCACGCGCCAGTTCATCGCCCAGTTCCAGATGGTCGTCGCCTTCGATGCCGCGCCTGTTCCGGCGGTAGGAGGGGAACCAGCGGTCGAAGCGACCGCCGTCGCTCCGGAAGGCTCAGAAGAAGTCAGCGAAGAAAGTCCGGAAGGCTGAGCATGAAGGGGAACAGCAAACTGATCGTCGCGATGCTCGTCGTCGTGGTCCTCGCGGGCGCCTTCTGGATGCTGCTGATCTCTCCGAAGCGGCAGGAAGCCAGCGAACTCGGCAAGCAGGTGGAAACGCTGGAAGCTTCCCTGGCCCAACATCAGTCCGAAGCCGCCACCGCTTCGGCGGCGCGACGGGAGTTCCCGACCAACTACAGCCAGCTGGTCGTGCTCGGCAAGGCGGTGCCGGCCGATTCCGAAACCGCCTCTTTGCTGGTCCAGATCCAGCGCATAGCCGAGCGCGCCGACGTCCGTTTCGAAGAAATCAGCCTTGAGTCGGAAGGTGGGGAAGAAGCCGCTGTGCCCGCGCCCGAAGGAGTTGAAAGCGCGGCGACCGAATCTGCCTCGCCGACCGAGGTTGCCGCTTCGACTCTGCCTCTCGGCGCGACCGTCGGCCCAGCCGGCCTCGGGGTGATGCCGTACACGCTCAACTTCACCGGCGACTTCTTCCAGATAGCCGACTTCATCCACGGACTCGACGAGCTCGTGAAGACCGCCAACGCGAAGGTGGCGGTCACCGGCCGATTGATCACCGTCAACTCGTTCAGCCTCAAAGCGGCGCCCGAGGGCTTTCCGCGGCTGCAGGCAACCTTCTCGGTCACCACCTTCCTGACGCCGCCCGAACAGGGATTGACCGCGGGGGCGACGCCCAGCGGCCCGGCGCCGACTGCTACCGCCACCCCAGCCGCGGAAACGATCGGAGGCACGCCGTGAAAAAGATCAAAGCCCCCGAGATGAAGCTCTCCGAGCTGAAGGTGCCGCCGGTGCTGAAGGACCTCTACTGGGACCTTCGCGACCGCCGCTTGCTGCCGCTGATCGCCCTGATCCTGGTCGCGATCGTCGCTACTCCGTTCCTGCTCGGCGGCAGCGATGAGGCGCCGGAACCAGCGGCACCTCCGGTCGCCAGCGGTTCCTCCGCCCGCGAGGCGAGCCTCACCGTGCTCCCGGCCGCGCCTGGTCTGCGCGAACCGAGCAAGCGGCTCGGCCATCGCGTCTCGAAGAACCCCTTCCGCCAGCACTACACCGGACCTGTCTTCAACCCAGGCTCCGCGCCGATCGTAGAAAGCCCCAGCTCTGGCTCGAGCTCCGCCTCCGGCTCAGAATCCTCGGGTAGCAGCCCCTCCTACACTCCTCCCGCGGAAACGGCGTCCGGGGGCTCGCCTGGAAGCGGTTCGACGGGCGGGGCGCCTGCGCCGAGCGGTGGCGATGGTTCAGGCGAGCTTCCCGATGGCGTGACCACCTTCACCCTGAAGGTGACGCTGCAGATCACGCGGATCGAAACGAAGCCGGATGGCAGCGTCGACAAGAAAGGCCCGACGCTCTACAAAGACGTTCGGGCGCCGGCTTCCCTTCCCGGCGAAAAGACGCCGGTCATCACCTATCTGGGCATGGGATCTAAAGGCCGTGTGCCGATGTTCCTCGTCTCCAACGAAGTAACGGCGATCTACGGCGAAGCGGAATGTCTCGCCGGCGCTGGGACCTGCCAGCTGCTGGTGCTCGAAGAAGGGTTCCCGGTGACCCTCGTCTATGGCGACAACGATGTCCGCTACAAGATCAAACTGATCAAAGCCGACATCGTCACGACCGGCCATTCCTGAGCACAGCTTGCGTTGACCAAAGCTTCAGTTTGTGAAGCTATGGCGCTACACTTGTTGAAGCGAGGCAATTGCCACTAGCCCTCGCTTCGGATCATGAGCGCCGAGAGCAACTCCACCTGCCCCGTCTGTAAGACCGCTGAAGTCGTCTGCGGCAAGTGGACGCTGCTGCTGATCCGGGATCTGGCGGAGGGCAGTGCGCGCTTCTGCGAGCTCGAGCGGTCGCTGGAGGGCATCAGCCCGCGCACGCTCTCGCTGCGCTTGCGGGCCCTGGAGGACGAGGGGATCGTCGAGCGCCACACCTACCCCGAGGTGCCGCCGCGGGTCGAGTACGCGCTGACCCCGAAGGGTCAGGCGCTGGTGCCGCTGGTCGAGGACATGCGCTCCTACGGCATGCGCTGGCTCTTGGGCGACGCGGCCGAACCGGTCGCCGAACGCACCCCCGCCGCCGCTTAGCTGGTCCTGCAAGCGATCGTGCAAACGCCTGCCGACGCAGGAGCGCCCCCGCGCTCACGGAATGCGTGGCTGTGCGTGACTTCCTCCTGACCGAATCGATCAAGCGCCTCGCCACCGAGGCCGCCGGGCGCTTCAGCTCGATGGTCGCGATGGGGGAGGAGATCCCCTTCGACGTCGCGGCCGACTCGGGCGACGAGTCCGCCTTCTACAGCTACGTGCCGATGACCGGCCGCTACGTGCTCGAGCACGCCGCGGAGCTGCGATCGCTGCCGAGCTTCCCGGCCGCCCGCGAGGCCACGGTCGAAGCCGGCGTCGCCGCCTCTTACCTGGAGGCCCGCGGCGAGGCCGTCCCCGCCGAGCCGGCCGCTCGCGCCGAGCTGATGCTGACTACGTTCTTCGCCTCCCTCTGGGAGGGATCCGCCGGGTTCTCGCTCGACCGCGAGCGGCTCGAGGGTGCGCTCGCCACGCTCGACGCCGAATCTCGCGACGCCGACGAGGCCGACATCCTGCTGGTCCCGCTGGTCGGGCTGCGGATGTCGATGCCGCGCCTGCAGCTCCCCCACAGCGTCCGCATCGTCCGCGCCGACTCGATCGAGGCGCCGGTCGACGCGATGCGCAGCGAGGGCATGGGCCGCGCCGCCTGGGAGCCGCAGTACCTCGCCGTCGCCGAGCAGGATGCCGACGGCGGCGCCGAGTGCTCCCTGCTGCAGCTGCGTGAGCTGGTCAGCGTGATGAGGATGTTCAAGGGCGGCGGGATCGGCCTCGGTCCCTACGCCTTCGCCCCGACCGGGGAGGGCTGCTGGCGGCGGATCGCCACCGGCGCCCCCTCGACCCGTCCCGGCGGCTACCGCCTCAGCGAGGCGGAGGCGGCGGAACTAACCGACTTCGCCGCCGCCCTGGAGGCGCGACCGGATCCTGACAGCGCCCTCAGCTGGGCGGTGGGCCGCTTCGAGATGGGCTGCGAGCGCCCGACCGCGCTGGAGGGTCTGAGCGACCACCTGCTGGCGATGCGCGCCGTGCTCGAGGGCCATGGCCCGGTCGGCGCTTCGCTGCCGCTGCGGGCCGCCGCCCTGATCGAGGACGAGTCGATGGACCGCCTGCAGGCGCGCGAGCGGGTCGAGGACGTGCTCGAGCTGGAGCGGGCGATGATGAACGGCCTGCCGATCGAGCGCGCCGTCGAGCTGGCGACCTGGATGGAGGAGGGGACCCGCAAGCTGCTGCGCCAGGCGGCGCTGGGAGAGCTCGGCAGCGACCTCAGCGCCACTGCCGACGAGACCCTGATCGTCAACGGCCTGGAAGGTGGCGACGCCGAGATCACGGTCTCCGTCCCTTCGGAGGCGCCCGTCGAGGAGGAGGCGGCGCCCGAGCCCGACTTCGTGCCCGAGCCCGACTACGAGGAGATCTCGATCGAAGCGATCGAGCCCGAACCCTCAGCCGAACTTCAGCTGCCCGCCGACGAACTACCCGAGGAGGACGAGTACGTGGAGCAGGAGACCCGGATCATGGAGCCGGTCCCGGCCGAAGAAGAGATCAGGATCACGGCCACCCCGTGGCTCGAGGAGGTCTCCGACCCCCGCGCGGGCGAAACGATCGACTGGCCGGCCGACTCCGACCGCGACATCCAGCACCGCGAGCGGATCGACACCCCCCGCGTCCGCCACCTCTTCCCGGTACCCGAGGACGCCGACTGGGAGGTCAGCCACCTCGAGTTCGAGTACAACCGGAACCGGGTCAGCTAACGCTTTACGCCCGCCCCGCCGCCATCTCGACCCGCTCCTCCGCCGTGGCGAAGAGGTAGCGATCGATCTTCGAGAGGCCGGCGAGGTCGTGGACGTCCTCGTCCAGGTAGGGGACGCGGATTACGCAGCTGGTGCGGAGCTCGCCGGCGAGGTGGTCGATGTTGCGCACGTCGCGTTCGGCGAGCGCCTGGTAATCGGCGAAGTTGTCGGCGACTCGCTTGGCGAGGGCCGCGTCGCCGAGCTTCCCGGCGAGAGCCTCCGGGAGGTCGTCGACCTCGGCGACGGGCTCGTCGGCGGCGTAGTGGACCTTGTTGACGACGACGCCGCCGAAGGGCAGCTTCGCCTCGACCAGTTTGCGGTGGAAGTAGACGGCCTCGTCGATCGGCTCGCCCTGGGGGCCGCAGACGACGAGGAAGCAGGTCTCGGGGTCGCCGAGCAGTTTGTTGACCCGCTTGGCCCGCGCCTGGAAGCCGTCGACCATGCTGCTGAAGGCGTTGAAGAACTCGGCCAGGTCGGCGAGCAGGTCGAAGCCGACGAGCTTCTTGAAGACGCCGAGGGCGACTGAGACGCCGCTGCCCATCACCTTCGCCGCTATTCCCGTCGGCTTCATGAAGACGCGCAGCGATTTGCCCTCGATGAACTGGGTCAGCCGTTTCGGC
>Ga0190273_10000314_pt1 | contig 20240 bp, 21 predicted proteins | sample Popmic504IS_FD_134513 | JGI IMG/M metagenome (GOLD analysis project Ga0190273, IMG submission 134513) | Populus adjacent soil microbial communities from riparian zone of Shoshone River, Wyoming, USA - 504 IS | ecosystem: Environmental > Terrestrial > Soil > Riparian zone > Trees stand | place... | reverse complement strand
TCGAGTCCCGTCACTCGCGCCACTTGCGGCGCCTACCCATCATCATCCTCCGCCAGTTCCTGAAGCACCGCTTCGGGGGCGACGTCGCGTTCGAGTTCGTGGAGGGCGGGGTCATGGGCTTCCTCGACGCCGAGGTGGTGGGCGACGGCTTTCATGAGGGACAGCAAGCGGGTGACTTCGTGTTCGGCCAGCAGGTTGATCTGCAGATCGAGCTTGGCGCGGCGGTCGGCCATCTCAGCGGTGCGGTTCTGGCTGATCAGGACGAAAGTCGAGAGGAAGATGGCCTCCACCGAAGCGAAGGTCGCCAGGATGACGAAGGTGGGATCGAACGCCTTGACGCTCGGCACCCAACCCAGGTTCACCGCCACCCAGGCGCCCACGAGCGCCAGGTGCAGATAGACGAACACCATGCTGCCGGCGAAGTCGGTGATGCGCTGGGCGAGGCGCTCCTGGACGGTGGCGCGGCGGCGTTCCTGGCGGGCGTGTTCCTCCAGCGCCTCGATGTTGCGGCGAAGCACCGAGGCCAAGTCTGGGCCTTCGGGGGCCGATAGCGGCGGGCGCTGCTTGGGGGCCATGAGCCGTCAGGCGCTCTCCAGGGCCGGTACGCCGCGCATAGCGACGGCTTCGGTGATGCAGCCCTCCAGTTCCTCGGCGCGGTGAGCAGAAGTGTGCTCGGCGAGGATACGGCGGCGGCCGCCCTCGGCCATAGCGCGGCGCTCGGGCTCATGCATCTGGAGCGCGGTCAGCACGGCGTCCGCATCGTTAGCCAGGATGATCTCGCGGCCGGACTCGAACAGGCTGTCCAGCCCGGCCCAGCGGTCGGAGATGATCGGCGTGGCGCAGGCGGCGGCTTCGAACAGGCGCACGCTCGGGCTGTAGCCGGCGGCGATCATGTCTTCGCGGGTGACGTTCAGGGTGAAGCGGCTCTGGGCGTAGAAGGCCGGGTGGTCGGCGGGCGGTACATGCTCCAGCCGCTCGACATTGGCGGGCCAGTCGATGCCGGCGGGATACTGCGGTCCGGCCACGCAGAAGGTCAGGTGAGGCGCGCGGCGGGCGGGTTCGAGCAGCAGCCGTTCCAACGTCGGCTGGCGGTCAGGGCTGTAGGTGCCGAGATAGGAGAGGTCCCAGCGCTTCTCGCGGGCCAGCGGGCGGTAGGTCTCGGCATCCACTGAGCAGTAGAGCGCCCGTGCGGCTGGTGAGCCATAGCGGCGCTCGATCCGCTCCAACGTCGGGCCGCCGGTGAAGGACAGATAGAGGTCGTAGCCGGGGATCAGCGCGGGCGAGAGGTATTCGTGGTCGCCCTTCTCCAACCTGGCGAGGGTGACCGGCGTGTCGATATCGTAGAAGGCGGTGACGCCGCGCGCCGCCTGCTGCACCCAGCGGCCGACCTCGACGCCGTCCGGCACGTAGGAGCCGACGATCACGGCGTCGGCGCTGCGGATTTCGGAACGCCAGCCGGAAAGCTCGCGAGGGGCGCCGTAGAACTCCAGCCGGCAGAAGCCGGGGTCAGGCAGATCGCGGTGCTCGCCCGCATACCAGGGGACGTCGCGCTCCAGGAACAGGATGTCGTGGCCTCGGGCGGCAAACGCCTTGAGCAGCGCCCGGTAGGTGGTGGCGTGGCCGTTGCCCCACGACGAGGACAGCGACAGGCCGAGGACGACCAGCTTCATGCCGCGCTCCTCTCGCGCTTGCGGGCGGCTTCCCGTTTCAGCAGGGCGTCGGCTTCCACCGCCCGGCGGGCGTAAGTGTGCTCGGCCAGCACCCGCTGCAGCGCCGCCTCGCCAATAGCGCGGGCGCGTTCGGGGGTGAGCGCCGCCACATGGTCGGCGACGTCCTGACCGTCGCGGGCGACCAGCACTTCCTCGTCCGGCTGCAGGAAGAGCTCGATACCCTCCCAAGAGTCAGTAATGAGGCAGGCCCCTGCCCCGGCCGCCTCGAACACGCGGGTGGCGGGGGAGAAGCCGACGTCGGCCATCGAATCCCGCGCCACGTTCAGCACGGCCAGCGGCGAGGCGTTGAAGGCGTTGTGGTCGCTGGTGCCGACGTGGCCGATGCGGCGCACGTTGTCCGGCATCGGCTTGTCATCCCAGCCGTTGCCGCCGAGCAGGAAGCGGTGTTCAGGGAGTTGGGCAGCGGCCTTGAGGAAGAACTCTTCCACCCGCGCCTCGCGGTCCGGCAGCCGGTTGGCGAGGAAGCTGAGGTCGCCTTCGAACTCTGGTTTGCAGGGGACGAGATGGTGGGTGGAAGCGTCGAGGGCATTGTAGATCGGGCGGCAGATGCGGGCGCCAAGGCTCTCGTAGGCATCGATCACGGGCGGACCGCCGCCGTAGGTCAGCACGACGTCGAGGTTCGGCAGGATGCGGCGCAGCGGATGGTCCGGCTGCGGCCGGATTTCGGCGAGTGTCGCCGGCGCGTCGACGTCCCAGTAGATGCGCACTGCGTGAAGCGCGGCGGCGGCCATGACGCCTTCCAGCAGCAGGTCGTCGAAGACGCCGACGCCGCTGGCCTTTACGACCACGTCGGCTTCTGAGGCCTCGGCGATCACCGCGCGGGCGGCGCTCTCGGTGGCGTCATAGACCACGACCTCGGCCCAGTCCGGCGGGTCGATGTCGCGGTGCTTTTGGCGGTCAAAGGCGTCGGACTCGTAGAAGGTGACCTCATAGCCGCGCAAGGCCAGCTCACGCAGCATCCCGCGATAGTAGGTCGCCGCGCCGTTCCAGTAGGACGACAGCAGACTCGAGCCATAGAAGGCGATCTTCATCAGGCGGTCTCCATGTGCGTGGTTCGAGACGCCGGCTGCGCCGGCTCCTCACCATGACGACCACCGAGTTCGTCATCCTGAGGAGCGGCGCGCTGGCGACGCGTCTCGAAGGACGCAAGGATGCCCAGCAGCTCACTGACCCGGTGCGCGCAGGTGTGGCGGGTGCGGATGGTTTCCAGCCCGCAGGCGACCAGCGACGCGCGCAGCTCGGGATCGTCGCGCAGTCGGGCCAGGCGCCGGGCCATGTCCTCGCCGTCCGGGGCGATCAGGTAGTCCTCGCCCGGCCGGAACAGGCCCTCGGCGTCGTCCCAGGGCGCGCAGACCAGCGGGATGCCGCAGGCCAGCGCCTCGAACACCCGGATGGTCGGGATGCCGGGCAGCTGCTCGACGTAGAAGCGCCGCGGCACATGCACGGTGGCCATGTGCCGGGCGAAGACCTCCGGCGCGCGGGCGTTGGGCAGCCAGCCGCGGTAGTTCACCTCGTAGCGCTGCAACATGGCAATGGCGGCGGCCGGGTAGCGGACGCCATAGATGTCGAGCGGCAGACCCACCTCCCTGGCCGGGGCCATCAGGTATTCTTCGAGTTCTGCCGTGCGCTCGCCGTCGCCCCAGTTACCGATCCAGACCAGGCCGTGGCGTTCGGTCTCCACAAGCGGCGGCTTGAAGAGGGTTATGTCGGCGGCCTCGTGCCAGACGAACACCCGCTTGCCCCAGCCCCAGCGGCGATAGACCTCGGCCAGCGTCTCGCCGAACGCCAGCACGCCGTCGTAGCCGCTGAGGTCGAAGGTGCGGATGGCTTCGGGGTCGCTGACGGCGCGGTGGTGGGTGTCGTGAAACAGCAGCGTGAACCGCCCTCCCCGCACCCGCGCCCGGCCGATGGCGGCGACCAGCATCGGGTCATTCCACTCATGGACAATGACCAGGTTGGCGCCGTCGCATGCCTCGGCCACGTCGAAGCAGGGGCCATAGGCCGTGGAGCCGAGCTCAGGGTAGGCCTGCGAATAGGCGTCGAGACCGGCCGAACCGTGGTCGGCGAACAGGTTTTCCAGGCTCCAGGCATGCCGGGGCTCATAGACCTGCACGTTGTGGCCGCGGGCGATCAGGTCGCGCAGGACGCCGCGCACGAAGTGGGCGTTGCCGTGGTTCCAGCAGGAGGCCAGCGAGTGGGTGAAATAGACGATCTTCATGCCGCGGCCTCCTGGATCGCCTGGGTCTTGGCCAGCGCGCGGTAAAGGCTGAGCACCCCCGCCGCCATCGCCTCGACTGTGTAGTTAGCCGCCCTCGCCTTGGCCGCATCGCCCAGTTCGTGGGCGCGGCCGGGATCGTCGATCAGCGCTTGCAACGCCCGCGCGATGGCTTCCTCGTCTGAGGGCGGGACGAACACCGCCGCGCCGTCCCACAGCTCGCGGAAGGTCGCGATGTCCGACAGCACCAGCGCGCAGCCGGCTTGGGCGGCCTCCAGCACCGACAGGCCGAACGGCTCATAGAGGGCGGTGGAGGCGAACACTTGCGCATGGGAGACCCAGCGGCCGACCTCGGCCTGCGGCAAACGCCCGAGGAGGCGAAGGTGTGAAAGCTCGACCCGCTCGCCGACGGGACTCTCCAGCGGCCCGGCCGCGAACACCGGCACGTCGAGCTGCGCGGCAGCGGCGTCCAGCACCGCGAGGTTCTTGCCCGGGTCCCACAGCCGGCCTGAGGTGAAGATCACCCGGTCGGACTTCGGCTGCTCCTCGGTCGGCCAGCGCCGGCCATTGTGGATCACCGTCGGCGCCGCCACCCCATAGCGGCGGCCGGTCGCGTCAGCGAAGGCTTGCGAGGGCGCCACCAGCGCATCGCAGGCGGCGTACCCCTTGCCGAGCGCCTCGGCCCTCCAGGCCAGGTCTTCGGGCAGGTCACCCCCTTTGGCCGCCTCCCACCAGGTGCCGACGCAGGAGTGGCAGACCCCGATCACCGGCGCCTCGAACTCGGCATAGGCGGCCAGCGCGGGGCTATTGAGGTGGACGACATGGGCGCGGCGCTGGTGAGCCAAGGCGGCAATCTCGCGCGCGGCAATTTCCAGTTCGCCGGGCGTCTGCGCCGTCCAGTCCAGCGGCAGGCCGGTGTCGATCAGCTCCAGGCTGGAAACGGCCCGCGCAGACCGCATCTGGTCGCGCCCGGGCGACGGACCCATCACCGCCAGCGTCGTCCGCACTCCCGCCTTGGCCAACTCCCCGGCCAGGTCGATGGCGTAGGTCCAGACACCGCCCACCGCATCGGTGGTCATGAAGAGCCGCAAGGGCGCGCCCTTCAAAGCACCGCCTCCGCGGCGGGAGCCTCCGCGCCGCGCCGGGAGCGCCGGTCGCCTCGCTCGGACTGCAGCCAGCGCATCAGCCCGGCCACGCCTGTCCGCCAGTCGATCGGCTCGGCGAGGCCCAGCTCGCCCCGCACCGCGCGGGTGTCGGAGACGTAGTAGCGCTGGTCGCCCGCCCGCCAGTCGCCGTAGCTGAGGTCGACGGTGCGGTCGGTGATGTCCTCGATGTGCTGGATCAACTGGCGCAGGCTGATAGCGTTGGCCGGGCCGCCGCCGAGGTTGTAGGCGCGGCCCTTGACCCGCTCGATGCGGTTCCAGGCCGAGACATAGGCCTGCACCGCGTCGTCGACATGCAGCACGTCGCGCACCTGCCGCCCGTCGCCGTAGATGCTGATCGGCTCGCCGGCCAGGGCGCGGATCAGGAAATGGGCCACCCAGCCCTGGTCCTCGGTGCCCATCTGGCGCGGGCCGTAGATGCAGCTCATCCGCAGCACCGCCGTCGGCATGTCGAAGCTGCGGGCGTAATCCAGCACATACTGGTCCGCCGCGCCCTTGGAGCAGCCGTAGGGGGTGTGGAAGTCCAGCGGCCGCGCCTCACCCACGCCGGTCGTCCGCACGCGCGGATCGGCGGGCAGGTAGGCGTCGTCCCTCAGCTCCAGTGGGATGTCGGCGAGGTCGCCATAGACCTTGTTGGTGCTGGCGAAGACGAGCGGCGTGCGCTGTCCCCGCCGCCGCAGCGACTCCAGCAGCGACAGCGTGCCGCCGATGTTGACCTGAAAGTCCTCGACGGGATCGACCAGGCTGGTGGTCACCGCAACTTGGGCGGCCAGGTGGAAGACGGCCCTGGCATCCTTGGCGGCCTCAACGACCGCCTGCTCGTCGCGGATGTCGGCGATGACGCTGCTGATGCGCTTGGGGTGACGGGATTTCAGCCAGGCGAGGTTACGGTCGACGCCGGCCCTGGCCAGCGCGTCGAACACCAGCACGTCGTGGCCTTCCCCCGCCAGCCGGTCGGCGAGGTTGGAGCCGATGAAGCCGGCGCCGCCGGTGATGAGGATGGGGCTGATGCGGCTCATGCCACCAGCCCCCGCATTTCGAGTTCCTCGCGGGCCTCGACGACGCGGTCCTCGGCCTCTTGCCGGGCGACCCATTCAGCCAGTTCGGCCAGGCCTTCGGCGAAATCCTGGCGGGTCTCGTAGCCCAGCACCTCGCGGGCGAAGGTCAGGTCGGGGATGCAATGGCGGATGTCACCAATGCGGGCCTTGTGGGTGATCTCGGCCTTCAGGTCCGGACGGCCCATCGAGGCGGCCTGCAGTTCGGCGACCTGCTGGACGGTGCGCTCCTCGCCGCTGCCGATGTTGAAGACCTGTCCGTTGGCCTCAGGCTTATCGAGCGCCAGCAGGAACGCGCGGGCGATATCACTGACGTGGACGAAGTCGCGCCGCTGCTGACCATCCTCGAAGATCATCGGGGGTCGGCCGTTCAGCAACCGCGAGGCGAAGATGGCCAGCACGCCGGTATAGGGGTTGGAAAGCGCCTGGCCAGGCCCGTAGACGTTCCACAGGCGGAGCGCCGTGCCTTCCATCCCGTAGGCCGGAGCCAGGGTCAGCGTCAGCCGCTCCTGCACATATTTGCCGATGGCATAGACCGAGGCGAGCGCCGGGCGCTTGCTCTCCGGCGTCGGCGCGGGGACCAACGGGCGACCCTGGGGGTCCAACGGATCCCATGAGCCGTCGGGATTGCGGTGGCCGCGCACCACCTCCTCCATCAGTTCGCCGCCCTCGGTGCGGTAGAGGCCCTCGCCGTAGATGCTCATCGACGAGGCCGTGACCACCCGGCGGACCGGATTGTCGATCAGCTGCTGGAACAGCACCGCGGTGCCGTAGTCGTTGACCGAAGTGTAGCGGTCGACCGCGTACATGCTCTGGCCGACGCCGACCTCGGCCGCCAGGTGGATGACGCTGTCCACCCCTGTCACCGCGCGCATGACCATCGCCTCGTCGCGCACGTCGCCGACCAGCAGTTCGACGTCGCTGTCCAGTTCGGCGGGGCGGGTGCGGGATGGGTGCACCTGCTCGATCAGGTCATCCAGAACCCGCACCCTGTCACCGCGTTCAATAAGCGCTCTGGCGACATGGCGGCCGATGAACCCGGCCCCGCCGGTAATGAGGACTGTCTCTCCCAAAACGGCCCCCTGTCAGTTCGAAGGCGACGGAGAAAAGCGCGCTAGCGCCTTGTGACAGGTGGTCATTTCGCCTGGCTGCATGGGTCGTCCCTATCCCGCTGCTACTGCCACGCTAAACTGTTCATCATCTAGTAAGTTCCCCGCCTGTGCTGCTTAGCTTTCAGCGAATACAGATTAACATTTGTGAATTGTAGCAAATGTGAATCGGTGGGGAACAAAGCGACGGCTCCGTTTATTTGGCAGGGTACTTACCTAGGCGCGCGCGAGACGCGGCCGTTTGCAGGCAGGGCAAGATGAGCCGCAACAAACTCCGTGTCGGGATCGTGGGCGTCGGCAACTGCGCCTCGTCCTTCGTGCAGGGCCTCAGCTATTACGCCGAGGCCGAAAGCAACGAGCCGCCGCCGGGACTGATGAACGTCGAACTCGGCGGCTACCACGTCGGCGATATCGAGGTGGCCTCGGCCTTCGACGTCCATGCCGCCAAGGTCGGCCGCGACGTCGGCGAGGCGATCTTCACCCCGCCCAACAACACCATGCAGTTCGCCCCGCCCCGCAAGTTTGGGGTCAGGGTGGAGCGCGGACCGACCCTCGACGGCATCGGCAAGTACATGGCCGGCGAGCTGGTGGAGGCCTCCGAGGCCCCGGTCGACACCGCCGAGGTCTTGCGGCGGACGGGAACGGAGGTGCTGGTCTCCTACCTTCCGGTCGGCTCGCAGCAGGCCACTGAATACTATGCCGAGCAGGCGCTGGAGGCGGGCTGCGCCTATGTGAATTGCATCCCGGTGTTTATCGCCTCGGACCCGAAGTGGGCGCGGCGGTTCGCCGAGCGGCGCATCCCCATCGTCGGCGATGACATCAAGAGCCAGGTCGGCGCCACCATCATCCACCGCGTGCTGGCCAACCTGTTCCGCGAGCGGGGCGTCAGGCTGGACCGCACCTACCAACTCAATTTCGGCGGCAACTCCGACTTCAAGAACATGCTCGAGCGCGAGCGGCTGGAGTCGAAGAAGATCTCCAAGACCCAGGCCGTGACCAGCCAGCTCGACGTGCCGCTCGACGCAGACGACGTCCACATCGGGCCGTCGGACTTCGTGCCGTGGCTATCGGACCGTAAGTGGGCCCACATCCGGCTGGAAGGCACCACCTTCGGCGGCGTACCGCTGAACGTCGAGCTGAAGCTGGAGGTCTGGGACAGCCCCAACTCGGCCGGCATCGTCATCGACGCCGTGCGCTGCGCCAAGCTGGGCATGGACCGCGGCGAAGGCGGGCCGCTGCTGGCCCCCTCCTCCTACTTCATGAAGTCGCCGCCCGAGCAGTACACCGACAACGAGGCGCGGGAGCGGACGCTGAAGTTCATCGCCGGCGAGGGCCAGGCGGCGCCGCACCTGAACTCGTGACCACGACGGTGTTCCTGGTGCGCCACGCCTCTCACGACCGCCTCGGCAAGGTGCTGTGCGGGCGCATGGCCGGGGTGACGCTGGGCGAAGAGGGCGTGGCCGAGGCTGCGCGGGTCGGCGAACGGCTGGCGGGCGAGAAGCTGGCCGCCGTCTATTCCAGTCCGCTGGAGCGGGCCGTCCAGACAGCCGAAGCGATCGCCGCCAAGCCTCGCATCGACAAAGGCCTGCAGGAGATCGACTTCGGCGACTGGAACGGCGCGACGTTCGAGGATCTGGAGCGCGATACCCTCTGGGCGCAATGGAACAGCGACCGCGCCACGGCCCGCCCGCCGCACGGCGAGAGCATGGTTGAGGCGCAGGCCCGCGTCGTCGGCTGGCTGCAATGGGCGCTGGAAACCCATATCGGCCAGTCCATCGCCGCCGTCAGCCACGCCGATGTCATCAAGGCGCTGATAGCCCACGCGCTCGGGCTGTCGCTGAACGATCTCCACCGCTTCGAGGTCAGCCCGGCATCGGTAAGCGTGCTCGTTGCCGGCCGCTGGGGGCTGAAGGTTCACAGCATCAACGAGGTCAGCCGATGACGACCATGACCACGGACCAGATTCGCGAGCGGGCCTCGCAGCTCGGCGACTGGTTCCACAACATCGACCTCGGCGGCGCCCGCACCGCTCCCGACCACTTCCTCGGCGATTATCCGAATGTGAAGTGGCGGCGGTTCGAGCACGCGGTCCCCGCCGACCTGACCGGCAAGTCGGTGCTCGATATCGGCTGCAACGGCGGCTTCTATTCCATCGAGATGAAGAAGCGCGGCGCCGACCGGGTGCTGGGCCTCGACTTCGACGACCGCTACCTCGAGCAGGCGCGGTTCGCGGCCGAGGTCACCGGCCAGGACATCGAGTTCCGCAAGATGAGCGTCTACGACGTCGCCGAACTGGGCGAACAGTTCGACGTCGTCCTGTTCATGGGCGTGCTCTACCACCTGCGCCACCCACTGCTGGCGCTGGACCTGATCCACGACCACGTCGCCGGCGACCTGATGATCTTCCAGTCGATGCAGCGCGGCTCGAACAAGGTCGATCCGGTCAGGGCCAACTACGACTTCTTCGAGGACAAGCACTTCGACAGCCCGGGCTATCCGAAGATGCACTTCATCGAGCACCAGTACGCCAACGACTGGACCAACTGGTGGGCCCCGAACGCCGCCTGCACCGAGGCCATGCTGCGCTCGGCCGGGTTCGAGATCGCCGAACATCCGGAGGAGGAGGTCTACGTCTGCCGCCGCACCGCGCGGCCGACGGAGGCCGGGGCGGTCTATCCGGCGAAACCGAAGACCAACGGCAAAGCCAACGGGGGAAGCCACTGATGATCGAAGCGGCCAAGATCTGGAACGAGCCCAATAACAAGAGCCACTGGGACCCGAACTTGGATCCCGAATGGGACCTGTTCGCCGCCATGACCACGCTGGCCGGCCAGGCGATCGCCGCCGAGAACAGCGGCCTGACCCGCGTGCTCGGCGGCATGTCGCCCATCGATCCCTTCTTCCTGGAGCGGCTGGAAAAGCGCGGCGCGCTGGACCACGTCGATGTGGTGGCCGTGCACGGCTTCCCGCTCGACTGGAACCTGTGGTCGATCGACGAGTGGCCGGCCAAGGTCGCCGAAATCCGCGCCGTCACCGACAAGCCGGTGTGGGTGACCGAGGTTGGCGTTTCCTCATTCGGGTCGGAGGAGGTGCAGGCCTGGGGCCTCAGGAAGACCGCCGAGCTGCTGATCGGCCAGGCGCCGCGCATCCACTGGTATAGCCTCTACGACCTGCCGAGGACCTGGGAGGCCACGACCCGGCACAAGGAGGCGGAGGGCTCCTCCTACTACCGCCACTTCCACATGGGTCTACTGCGCGAGGACGGCACGCCCAAGCCCGGGCTGGAGGTTTACGGCCACTACGCCTCGCAGATGGGCCTTTGCCAGTGGTTCCACTTCGAGGATCACCGGTTGGACGAGGCGGTGGCCTGGATGAAGCGGCTGGGCGTGCGCCACCTGCGCACCGGCCTGTCATGGGCGGACAGCTTCCGGCCCGGCTGGGAAGCGTGGTTCGACCGGCAGATGGAGGCGCTGGAGGGCTTCGAGACCACGGTGACCTTCTGCTTCACGCCCGAACACCGCGGGATCGAGCCCCACCACTCCAGCCCGCCCCAGGCCGCCGAGGAGTTCGCCGAGTTCTGCGCCCGCATGGTCCGCCGCTATGCTCCTGCCAATTCGGTCTCGGAGCGGCGGGTCATCGCCGCCGAATGACGTGGAGCGCTGGAGCCCCAACTTCAGCTGGATGACCGGAGCGCTGGCCGTCGGCGGCAGCTTCCCTGCGACCGCCGCGCCGCTGCTGGTCAGCGAGCACGGCATCGGCGCGGTCATCGACCTGCGCGAGGAGGCCTGCGATGACGAGCGGGCGTTGAAGGCGGCCGGCGTCGCCTTTCTGCACCTGCCCACGCCGGACTACCACGCCATCGAGCCGCCGATGATCGAGCGCGGGGTCGAGTTCGCCCGCCGGGCCATGCGTTCGGGCAGCCGCGTGCTGATCCACTGCGAACACGGCATTGGGCGTTCCGCGACCTTGGCGCTGTGCGTGATGGTGGCCGAAGGCTGGGCGCCGATGGGTGCGCTGAACCGGGCCAAGAACCGCCGCGCGCTGGTCTCGCCGAGCCCGGCGCAGTACCGCGCCTGGACCGACTGGCTGGGGCGCTGGAAGGCGCGGCACGGCGCCGACTGGGACATCCCCGACTTCGCCAGCTTCAAGACCGTCGCCTACCGCCACCTGCGGCCGTTCGCCTGAGCCATGCTGGTTTACGGCGACCGCGTCCGAACCACATTGCCCGCGACAGCGCTGGCCGCCATCGCCGCTCGCCTGCAGCAGATCAGGGGCACGAGCCCGGGGATCGTCCGCCACGGCCTGCTCGCGGGCGCGCTGATCGAGGCCGGAGAACTGGCGCAGGGCCTTGCCGACCTTGAGCTGGAACAGCGCGGCGCCGACGGCCCCTCCCCGCTTCAGGATGCGGCGGTGTCGCTGGTCATGGCGCTGGCGAGCGCGCTAGCGATCTCATGGGGCAGCGGTTTCGAGCAGATCGGCTCAATGCCGCGGCTGGAAAACCTCAGGAAGCTGCTCCCTGCCGCGCCGGTGGAGCTGAAAACGCCGGAGGGTTACGCCTTCTACGCGGTCTATCCGGAGAGCTATCTCGAAGCGGCCGAAGCGCTGGCCGACCCACCCACGGTCATCGGCCTGCGCAGCATCGGTACAAGCCTCGCCGCCATGGTCGCCGTCGGCGCGGGAGCGGAGCGGCCGCTGACCGTGCGCCCCACAGGCCATCCGTTCGCCCGCGAGGTGAAGTTGCGAAGCCCGCCCGATCCAGCCCGCTCCTACGCCATCGTCGATGAAGGCCCGGGCCTTTCCGGTAGCTCTTTCGGCGCGGTGGCTGACCTGCTGGAAGACGCCGGCGTGCCCGCCGAGCGTATCGTCTTCTTCCCCAGCCATTCAGGCGACCTCGGCCCGGAGGCCAGCGAACGCCACCGCACCCGCTGGGCCTCGGCGCGGCGGCTGGTGAACAGCTTTGACGAGCACCACCTGCCTGGCTGGTTCGCCGATCTAGTGGGTGAGCCCATCGCGCCGCTGGAGGACCTTTCCGGCGGCCAGTGGCGGCGCGAGCGGGACATCCCCGCCGACCCCACTCGCGAGCGCCGCAAGTACCTGCTGCGGACGGACATCGGCGCCTTCCTGCTGAAGTTCGCCGGCGTCGGCCGCATCGGTGAGGAGAAGTTCGCCCGCGCCCAGACCCTCCACGCCGCTGGCTTCTGCCCCGAACCGCTCGGCTTTCGCCACGGCTTCCTGATCGAGCGCTGGCATCAGGATACGGGGCAACCCGACCCGGAAACCGTGATTGGCCAACTCGGCCGCTACCTCGCCTACCGCGCAGCCACCTTCCCGGCCGCTGACGACGAAGGCGCTAACTCCGACGAGCTCGCCGCCATGGCCACCCGCAACGCCGGCATCGAACTCAAGCCACCGGCGGCCTCGCCACGCGTTCGTACCGATAACCGCCTGCATGCGTGGGAGTGGCTGCAACTGCCCGGCGGCCGCGTCCTCAAGACCGACGCCGTTGACCACGACAACGCCCACGACCTGATCGGCTGCCAGCCTATCGCGTGGGACGTCGGAGGAGCGAAGGTGGAGTTCAACCTTTCGGCCGAAGAGACGGCGCAGCTGTGCCGCGAAACCGATATCGACCCTGCCTTGCTCGGGTTCTATGTCCCCTGCTACGCGGCTTTTCAGCTCGGCCTGTGGACCTTCGCCCAAAACGATGAACAGGTCGCGCGATACCGGCGCGCACTCGCCTCGAATTGAACGCGAAGCGATCGCTTCCTCACCCAAGCCCTTCCGAGAAAGCCCCATGCTCACCGCCGAGAACATTTCCCCACCGAAGGTGAAGCTGGGACGCGCCGTGCGCGGCTTCATCCGGCTGCGGCGCAACAAGGAAGACACCCGTCAGGTCTTTGAGATCGTCAACGCGCTGGCCGGCGGCTCGTCGTTCCGGGCCTACGACCGCATGCTTCAGAGCGTCGAGGGCGGTCGGCAGGCCTATGACCGCGCCGAGCTCGCCCCCTACTTCGACGATCCCGATTGGCTCGCCCGGTTTCCCGCCGGCACGGTCGGCGCCGCCTATCGCGAGTTCCGCGAGCGGCGCAGCCTTACCGCCGATGGGCTGGCGCAGGAGGCCCACAAGGCTTCCGACCGCGTCGACGACATGCACCCGGTCGCCTGGTACGCCCGCCGGGTGCGCGACGTGCATGACGTCTGGCACACCCTCGCCGGCTACGGCACCGACGCACTTGGCGAGTCCTGCGTGCTCGGCTTCACCTTCGCCCAGACCCGCAACCCCGGCATCGCCGCCATCGCGTTCGGCTCGGCCTTTGAGTTCTCCCACCGCAATCCGGGGCCGCCCTACCTGCGCGCCGTCATCGAAGGCTGGCGGCTCGGGCGGGCGGCAAGTCCGCTGATTTGCGAGGACTACCTGGCGCTGATGGCCGAGCCGCTGGCGTCCGCCCGCAAGCGCCTGGGCCTGCGCACGCCACGGATCTACCTGTCCGTGCCCTTCGACGCCCGCGAGACCCGAATCGCTCAGCCGCGCCGCCTTTGGAACGCGAATTGAAAGCGAGTAACTATTCGCATTAGTGTCGCGCCATGAACCAGATTCCTGACCGCTCCCAGTTCGCCATCGACGACAGCCTGCTGACGCCGCCCAAGCTGCAGCCGCTGCGGGCGATCCGCGCCTTCGCCAAGCTGGTCGAGGACAAGGAGGACACCCGGCAGGTCTTCGAGATCATCCAGGCGCTGACGGGCGACTCCTTACGCAAGAACTATTACCGCATGCTGCGCACGGCCAAGGGCGGCGCCCAGGCCTATTCGCACATCGAGCTGGCCCCCTACTTCGACGACGAAAGCTGGCTCGCCCAGTTCGGCGAAGGCACCGTCGGCGCCGCCTACCGCGCCTTCCGCAATGAGCGCGACCTCACGGTAGAGGGCCTCGCCATGGAGGCCGCGAAGGTGAACGACGGCGTCGAGGCCCCTCACCCGATCGCCTGGCTGGCGCGCCGTCTGCGCGACACCCACGACCTGTGGCACACCCTGACCGGCTATGGCACCGATGCGCTGGGGGAGGCCTCCCTGCTCGGCTTCACCTACGGCCAGGTCCCCAACGGCGGCGTCGCCTTCATCGCCGCGGGAGCCGCGCGCGAGTTTCGCAAGACCGGCCAGCCCTATCCCTACGCGCGCTCGATCTGGGAGGGCTACCGGCATGGCAAGCAGGCCGAGCGGCTGCTCGACGAGGACTATCTCAAGCTGCTCGGCGAGCCGCTGGAGAGCGCCCGCCGGCGGCTGAACCTGCAGCGTCCAACGACCTATCACTCGATCCCGGCGGAATACCGCAACCGCTTCGGCGCGGCGCAGGCGGCCTGATTGCGGGCGCCCTGAAATGCGAGTAGTCGCTCGTGTTCAGGGGACCGGATGAAGAAGACACCGACACAGGGGCGCTCGCGCCAGACCGTCGACGCCTTGATCGAGGCGACCGGCCGCGTAATCGGCGAGCGCGGCTGGCCCGGCGCGACGACCAACCACATCGCCGCGCGCGCCGGGGTCTCGGTCGGCTCGCTCTATCAGTATTTCGACAGCCGCGACGATCTCCTTGCCGCCCTCGTCGAGCGCGAGCAGCGCCGGTTCATGGAGCGGCTGGACGCCACCATCCCAACCCTGCTGCACGGCGACGCGCGGTCCGGCATCCGCAAGCTGCTTGAGATCGCCTTCGAGGAGTGCCAGAGCGAGGAGGCGCTGTTCGCCGAGCTGACCAACCACTGGCGCGCGACCGGGACGGGAGAGTTCGCCGATACCCTGGATACGCACATCCTCGATGCGCTGCGGCTGTTCCTCGGCCGGTTCTATGACGTCTACGAGCCGATGGATGCGCCCACGGTGTCGTTCATGCTGACCAACGGGGCGGTTACCGTGATCACCCGCTTCTTCGCGGTGCGGCCGAAAGGCGTCAGCCGCGACAAGCTGCTGGACGAACTCACCGAACTCTACGCCGGCTACTTCGAGCGCAAGCTGCGGCCGGTCTAGCTGTCCAGCACCAGCTGTTCGGCCGTGAAGCCGGGATGGCCGCTGACCCGCTCATAAATCCGCCCCAGCTTGCCGAATACCGCGTCCCAGCCATGCCGCCGCACGGCCCGTTCGCGGGCCGCCAGGCCGATCTCCCGGGAGCCACGCTCGAACAGCGCCTCGATGGCTTCAGCGAGCGCTTCGGCTGAACCGCCGTGGGCCAACTGGCCGACGCTGTCGTCGACCGACTCCGACACACCGCCGGAATTGACGCCGACGACCGGCAGTCCGCAGGCCATGGCCTCCAGCACGATCAAGCCGAACGGCTCGGCGTCGTTGGCGTGCACGAAGGCGTCGCAGCCGGCCAACACCCGCGCCAGCGAGGCCGGATCGCGCTGATAAGGCAGTGTGATCACCTGATCCGACGGCGGGGCCCCTGCCCCGGCCCCGACCAGCAGCAGCACATACTTGTCGCCAAGCTGCTCGATCGCCTCGACCAGCACGTCCAGCCGCTTCTCGCGAGCCGGGCGGCCGGCGAACACCAGCAGACGCTTGTCGGGCGTCAGGCCCAGCTGCCGCCGCAGCGCATCGCGGTCGCCGCGCGTCGGACTGAAGGTTTCGACATCGACCCCCAGCGGTAGGGCGATGGGGTTTTCGACCCCCGCCTCGGCCAGGCGTCCGGCGATGTAGTGGCTGGGGGCGAGGACCTGGTCGAACTCGCGGTAGATGGTCGCCCAGTGTTTCCGCACCGGCTTTTCGGCCCATTCGCCGATGTGCAGCGCCGCCAGCGCGCCAAGGTCAGTGTGGCAAAAGCCGATCACCGGGACCCCCAGCCGCTCGCCCGCCTTCAGCGCCGCCAGCCCCGGCGTATAGACGTCACCCGCCTCGATCAGCGTCGGACGCTGGCGGACCAGCCGGTCCATCCAGGCGGTCTTGCTGATCGGCCAGCGGTAGCCGTCGCCGAACGGCAGCGGGGCGGCATAGATCGAGACCTCTCCATGCCCGTCGTAGGCGTCCTTCGGTCCGGGCGCGACCAGCACATGGCGCACCCGCGGCCGGTTGGCGTTGAACCACGCCCGCTTGGCGGTGAGATAGCGCTTCACCCCGCCGCTGCGGGGCGCATAGAGCATGGTGGTGTCGACCAGCCTGGCTGGCCGGCCAGCGCGCATGGCGCGGCCGGCGCCCTGCGTTTGCCGGTCACCCCAAAGCTCGCCGCCCGCGATGTCAATCAGCACTGGAAGCCGCCCGTTCTCTCAACGCCGCGCCTCTGCTGGGCGCCGACCCAATAAGCATTTGGGATGGGGTGGGGTTCCCCTCAATGGCAAAGGTTAGAACCTCTTGAACCTTGTTGCTAGGGGCCGCGGCCGACGGCGCCCAGAACGAGGTCGGCGCGCTTGGTAACGGGTGCGGCGGGCACCATGACCAGCTCATAGTCCCACCGCCGGTAAGCCTCGGCGTGGACCTGTTCAAACCGCAACGACTCCTCGTACGAAATCCGCCGCGCCTGGGTCGGCGTGCAGAAGCCTAGGTTTTGCGCGAAAAACACCCGCCGCTCGAACACCTGCCCCGCTCGGATGCGCTCCAGTTCCGCCAGCAGCGCCGCCGAAGGCGGGTAGCCAAGCCACAGGCTGAGCGCATAGGTGCAGACAGGTGAGCGATCGAAGAACAGCAGACCCTCGGCAGGCGCGCTGAGCTGCCGCTCCCGCTGCCACTCGACAATGGTGTCGATGAAGGCCGGCGAGCGCCACGGCTCGTCGCGGCCAGCGGCATGCTCGCGCGCGATCACCTCCGTAGCCGCCTCCTCGACCACGGCATGACCTCGCGCCGCCAGCTCATGCAGCAGCGTCGTCTTTCCACAGCCGGGTGTGCCGGTGAGGATGTACCTGTCAGCTATGGCTATCTCTTGGGTCCGCGAGGCAGAAAGACAGGTGGGCAAACCCACCCCTCGCTAGTTCTACAGAACCGGCCCCGGAAGCACGACGCCCCATTCGGATCAGCGGCCGAGTTCAGCCCTGCGATCCGGCAGGTTGCGGCCTGAAGCGACGAGCCGGCGGGTGTTTTCGTCCAACGTAAGAACGACGTCCGTGGCGGACAGCAGCCTGCCATCGGCGGCGTTGAGCAGACGCAGGTTGAGGTAGACCTGGTCGCCGCCGACCGCATAGGAGCCGGCGACCACGGCCTGCGCCTGTCTCTCGGCGGCGACACGACTGGCCTCGCGGCTCAGCACCATTTCTCCGGTGCCCGGCGCGAGCTCCAGCGCCTGGGTGTAGGTCACGTCCATGACCAGGTAGCCCATCTGGGAGAGCCTGCTGGAAACGAGCTGGGACGCCAGCCTTCCGAACGTGGACGAGGAGTTCAGGTCGTCGATGTTGACCGTGGTGGCCACGATGGTCGGCTTGTTTTGCGCCATGCTGGGCGCGGCCTCGATCATCCTTTCGGTCGCCGTGTAGATCAGCCCGCCGAGGTCGTTAGGGCGCTCAGCGTACTGCTGGGCACGCGGCAGCGACGCACAACCGGAGACGGTAGCGGAAAGCGCCAGGGCAAGAAGAAGCGGTTTGATACGCATAATGCTTCTCCTACCGGCCGCTGACGCGCAGCGGAACGACCGGCCAGCCGGGCTCCTGCGACCGATAGAAGGCCAGATCGACCGGGCGGACGTAGAAGGTCTGCGACCGTATGAAGTGGAAGTTGGGGTTGCCCGGCACGACGATCCGCGAAGTCACCACGACCTCGGCATCGGTAACGCCGCTGAAAGCCGCCGCCGAATCCGCCGCAACGCCTGTGACCAAATTGGCGCCCAAGCCTGTGTCTATGCTGGAGATGTTCCTGAACTGCCCGAGCCCGCCGACCGCGGCGGCCCACAGGCTGTTGTAGCCCGTCAGCGGCTTCTTGCCGCCGGGTGCGTAGCGCATCGATTGGACTTTGTACTCGACAACAATGCCGGCGGCGTCAGGCGTCCGCACGACGGGGAAGCCCCGGTCGAGGAGTTTCTCTTCCAGATAGACCTTGTAGGTCTCCCCGAAGGGCGAGCCGTCGGACTGCACATATACAGCCTGGCTGGGGGCGGCGAATGGGATGTGCGCCACCGTGTCCCTGGCCATTGTCTCCCAATCCCGCGCATCACCCGCCTTGGGCTGCCACATCGGCCGATCGGGATGGACCAGCGGCGAGACGCAGCCGGACAGCGCTGTCGCTATGGCGACAGCCAGTAAACCTCTGATGAACATAACCCCATCCTCACGCATAACGTTCAGATCAGCTTCGCTACACGGATAAGGTGAGTCAATCCTTAATCAGAGTTAACCGTAAGCGCGTGCGAGTAAGGGAATGGTGGGCGGCGAGGGGTTCGAACCCCCGACCCTCTCGGTGTAAACGAGATGCTCTGACCAGCTGAGCTAGCCGCCCGCGGCGAGACTTCTACGCGGCGGCGGGCGATCCGAAAAGAGCGTGAACCCGCTAGTTCAGCGAGCCCTTGAGGCTTTCGCCGACCTGGAAGCGGCAGGTCTTGGAGGCGGCGCGCTTGACCGTTTCGCCAGTGCGGGGGTTCCGAGCGGTGCCAGCCGGGCGCGACACGGCCTTGAACGTGCCGAAGCCGACCAGGCGCACGTCCTTGCCCGATTTCAGCGAGGTGGTGACCGAGTGGATGAAGGCTTCCAGCGCCTCCTTGGCCTGCGCACGGTTGAGGCCCGCCTTGTCGGCGATGTCGGCCACCAGTTCGGCTTTCGTCATGCGTGTCTCCCCAGCCACTATGAAGCGCCGGCCGCCCCCCGGGGCCATCGCGCAAGGCGCAGATTATGGCCGCTCTTTGTCGCGCGTCAAACGAAGGCGGCGCGGGAATGACCCGCGCCGCCCAAGTTAACGTCGATTACCCGCTTCAGTGGGTGATGACCGCGTCCCCATCCACCGCCGGCGGACCGCCAGGCATGGGGTTCTCGACCTCATTCCACTCGACCGGGGTGAGCGGTCCGGCCAGCGCATGCTTGAGCACCTCGTCGGCGGTGGAGACCGGGATGATCTTCAGCGCCTGAAGGACGTTGGCCGGAATGTCCGCGAGGTCCTTCTCGTTCTCGGCCGGGATCAGCACCGTCTTGATGCCCGAGCGCAGCGCCGCCAGCAGCTTTTCCTTCAGGCCTCCGATGGCCAGCACCCGTCCGCGCAGGGTGATCTCGCCCGTCATCGCCACATCCTTGCGGATCGGGATGCCGGTCAGCACCGAGACCATGGAGGTGACCATGGCCACGCCCGCCGACGGACCGTCTTTGGGAGTCGCCCCTTCCGGAACGTGGACGTGAACGTCGGTCTTCTCGAACACCGGGGGCAGGATGCCGAAGCGGGTCGAGCGCGAGCGGACGTAGGAGTGAGCCGCCGAGATCGACTCCTTCATCACGTCCTTGAGGTTGCCGGTGACTGTGGTGCGGCCCTTGCCCGGCATCTTGACCGCCTCGATGGTCAGGATTTCGCCGCCGAACTCGGTCCAGGCCAGACCGGTGACGATGCCGACCTGGTCCTCCTCGTCCGTCTCCCCGTAGCGGAACTTCTTGACGCCCGCGTACCTGGCGATCCGTTCGTCGTCGATGGTAATCGAGGTGACGTTCTCACGGGTCAGATCCCGAACCGTCTTGCGCGCCAGGTTGCCGAGTTCGCGTTCCAGCGAACGCACGCCGGCTTCCCGCGTGTAGTAGCGGATCAGGTCGCGGATGGCTTTTTCCGGAACGATGAACTCCTCGTCCTTGAGGCCGTGGTCCTTGGTCAGCCGGGCGATGATGTGCCGCTTGGCGATCTCCACCTTCTCGTCCTCGGTGTAGCCGGGGATGCGGATGATCTCCATGCGGTCCAGCAGCGGCTGGGGCATGTTCAGGCTGTTGGCCGTGGTGACGAACATCGTCTGCGAAAGGTCGTAGTCGACCTCCAGGTAGTGGTCGGCGAAGGTCGAGTTCTGCGCCGGGTCCAGCACCTCAAGCAGCGCGGACGAC
>Ga0190273_10000313_pt1 | contig 20261 bp, 17 predicted proteins | sample Popmic504IS_FD_134513 | JGI IMG/M metagenome (GOLD analysis project Ga0190273, IMG submission 134513) | Populus adjacent soil microbial communities from riparian zone of Shoshone River, Wyoming, USA - 504 IS | ecosystem: Environmental > Terrestrial > Soil > Riparian zone > Trees stand | place... | reverse complement strand
GCCACGGCGGGGCGGCGGCCCCAGAAATGCACGTCGCTGCCGCGCGCCTTGACCGAGAAAGGCACTCCCAGCGCCTCGGCGAGGTGCATCGCCGCGACCCCGTCCGGCCAGAAGAATTCCGAATCGACGACGTCGCAGCGTAGCGCGCGGGCGAGCGGCAGGACCGCGGCCGCGAGCGAGCGGGCGGCGCCGGCCCCGCCCGGCCCCGGCCAGATGCGGAAGCTCGGCCGGTGGACGGCGAGCCCCTGCCGCTGCTCCTTCGCCGCAAGCCGCGCTTTCGTCCGGTAATGCGGGTGAAGGCTCAGCGGCCAGATCGGAAGTCCGACCGGAGCGACGACCTCGACCTCGATCCCCTCGCGCGCCGCCAGCGCCGCCGTCTGCCGCTCGACGAACACCCCGAAGGACGGACGTCCCGAGTGCGGGTAGAGCGTCGAAAGAGTCAGAACGCGCAGCATGGCCGTCCCCTTACAGGCGAGACATTAAACCGCCGTTCATCGTGGAGAGTCACTATCCCAGTGCGAGTGACTGTCACTCCTAGTCCGCGCTTGGCCTTGTCCCAACCCTCCGCTAAGAAGCCCTCCATGCTGCGTAACCATGCCCGCTTCACCGCCGCCGCCGTCCTGGCGTGCCTCGTCCTCCCTCTCGCCGGCTGCGCCAGCGGGGGCAAGAAGACGAAGGCCGACACCCAATATGTCGCCCGCGACGTCAACACCCTCTACAACCTCGGCAAGAAGCGGCTCGACCAGCGCGATTACGCCGCCGCCGGCCAGGTTTTCGACGAGGTCGAGCGCCAGCATCCTTATTCCGTCTGGGCGCGCCGGGCCCAGCTGATGAGCGCGTTCAGCTATTATGCGGCGAAGGATTATACCAAGTCGATCGAATCCGCCCGGCGCTTCCTCTCCATCCACCCCGGCAACCGCGACGCGCCTTATGCTTATTACCTGATCTCATTGAGCTATTACGAGCAGATCACGGACGTGACCCGCGACCAGAGCACCACCAAGCAGGCGCTCGACGCGCTCGGCGAGCTCATCCGCCGCTATCCGGACACGCGCTACGCCGCCGACGCCCGGCTCAAGGTCGATCTCGTCCGCGACCACCTCGCCGGCAAGGAGATGGAGATCGGCCGCTTCTACCAGCGCCGCGGCCAGTGGCTCGCCTCGGTGATGCGGTTCCGGACCGTCGTCGACCAGTATCAGACGACCAGCCACACCCCCGAAGCCCTGATGCGCCTCACCGAATCCTATCTCGCCCTCGGCATCCCCGACGAGGCGCGCAAGTCGGCTTCGGTGCTCGGCGCCAATTATCCGAACACCAAATGGTACCAGCGCGCTTATTCGCTGGTCCAGAAGCACGCTCCGGCAACACCCGCCGCTTGATCCTTTGACTCGGACGGTGGCAGAGTCCGGGCCATGCTGACCGGGCTCTCCATCCGCGACGTCGTCCTGATCGAGAGCCTCGACCTCGAGTTCGGGCCCGGCCTCGGAGTCCTCACCGGCGAGACCGGCGCCGGCAAGTCGATTCTCCTCGACGCGCTCGGCCTCGCGCTCGGCACCCGCGCCGACAGCGGCCTTGTCCGCCAGGGCCAGGCCCAGGCCGTCGTCACCGTCAGCTTCGACCTTCCCGGCGATCATCCCGCCCGCCATCTGCTCCGCGACAACGGCCTCGAAGGCGAGCCGGGCGAGCCGCTCGTCGTCCGCCGCATCGTCCGCGCCGACGGCGGCAGCCGGGCCCTGGTCAACGACCAGTCCGCCTCCGTCGCCCTGGTCCGCGAGCTCGGCGCTCTGCTCGTCGAGGTGCACGGCCAGCATGACGATCGCGGCCTGCTCAATCCCCGCGGCCACCGGGCCCTGCTCGACTCATTCGGCCGGATCGACTCCGGCGCGGCCGAGCAATGCTATCGGGCCTGGGGCGAGGCGGAGGCGGCGCTGGCCCGGGCTCGGGAGGATCTCGAAGCCGCCGCCCGCGACCGCGAGTGGCTCGACCATGCCTTCGCCGAGCTGACCCGGCTCGCCGCGGAGCCGGGCGAGGAGGCGGCGCTGGCCGGCCTTCGCTCCGACATGCAGAAGGGCGCCAGGCTTGCGGAGGACATCGCCGCGATCGGCCAGCTGCTCGACGGCTCCGAAGGCGGCCTCTCGCTGTGCCGCCAGGCGGCGCGCCGGCTCGACCGGATCGCCGGCGAGCATGACCGCCTCGCCGAGGCGCTCGAAGCGCTCGACCGGGCGCTGGTCGAGGCGTCCGAGGCGGAAGACCGGCTCGAAGCCGCGGCGGCCGCTCTGGCCTACGATCCCGCCCGGCTCGAGGAAGCCGAGACCCGCCTCTTCGAGATCCGGGCCGTGGCCCGCAAGCACCGGGTCGAGCCGGACTCGCTTCCGGCGCTGGCCGAGGAGCTGTCGGCGAAGCTCGAATCGCTCGAGGCCGGCGAGAAGAGCCTGGCCGCTCTGGAGGCTCGGGTCCGTGACTCCCGCGCCGCTTATCTGGCCGAGGCCGAGGTCCTGACCGAGCTCAGGACTGCCGCGGCCGCCCGTCTCGATTCGGCGGTGGCGGGCGAGCTCGCCCCCCTGAAGCTCGACTCCGCCCGCTTCCGGACCCTGATCGAGCCGCTCGCCGAGGCGCAATGGGCGGCGCGCGGCCGCGACCGGGTGGAGTTCGAGATCTCGACCAATCCCGGCGCGCCCTTCGCGCCGCTGACCCGGATCGCCAGCGGCGGCGAGCTCGCCCGCTTCATCCTCGCCCTCAAGGTCGCTTTGGCTGAGCGGGGCGACGCCCGGACGATGATCTTCGACGAGATCGACCGGGGCGTCGGCGGCGCCGTCGCCAGCGCCGTCGGCGAGCGCCTCCACCGGCTGGCGACAAGCGCGCAATTGCTCGTCGTCACCCACAGCCCACAAGTGGCCGCGCGCGGCACCCGCCACCTCCTCATCGAGAAGAGCCACGAGGGGCTGGTCACCCGCACCAGCGTCCAGATGCTCGACGAAGGCCGGCGGCGGGAGGAGATAGCGCGGATGCTGTCGGGCGCGCAGGTGACCGACGAGGCTCGAGCGCAGGCGGTGCGGCTGCTGGAGGCCGCGTGATGAGAGACAAGCTTCTTGCGCAGAGGCCGCGCCTCTGCCCAGAGAGGAAATCGTCATGTTGCTCTTGATCGCGTCCATGATCCTTGCCGAGCCGGCACCGGCCGCTTTTCCGGAGCGAACGCCCGGCCTTATCGAAGCTTGCCTCGCGAACGCGGTCGAGACGGGCGAGGTCAGCGATACCGACGACAGCCACAAATATATGTGCTCGGGCGAGGCTGCGGAGCGGCTCTGGGCCTTCCTGGAGAAGAACGGGATCAAGCCCTGGGAGCAGGATGTCGGCGCGGACGGGGTCTGGCTGAGCCGCGGCTTCCCGCTCGGCGGATGCTTCAAGCGCCTCCGCCTGGCCGATGGCTCTCGCACGAAGACCGGCCTTTCGTGCTCCATCTGGATTCCGCGGCCCTCGCGTGTTGACTGACGTCGAAGCCGCCGCCGAGCTGGAGCGTCTCGCCGCCGAGATCGCCCGCCACAACCGGCTCTACCACAGCGAGGACTCGCCGGAGATTTCCGACGCGGACTATGACGCGCTCGTCCGCCGCAACGCCGAGCTGGAGGGGCAATTTCCTCACCTCGTGCGCGAGGACAGCCCGTCGCGCCAGGTCGGTGCCGCCCCCGCCGCGCACCTTTCCAAGGTCCGGCACGCGCTGCCGATGCTCAGCCTCGAGAACGCCTTTTCCGACGAGGAGGTGGCGGATTTCGTCGGCCGGGTTCGCCGCTTCCTCAGCCTCGCTCCCGACGAGGAGGTCGCCCTCACCGCCGAGCCCAAGATCGACGGCCTGTCCTGCTCGCTTCGCTACGAGAGTGGCGAGCTGGTCCTCGCCGCCACCCGCGGCGACGGCACCACCGGGGAGGTGGTGACCGACAATGTCCGGACCATCGCCGACATCCCGCAGCGGCTGAAAGGGGACGCCCCGGACGTCTTCGAGGTCCGCGGCGAGGTCTATATGTCGAAGGCCGACTTCGCTGCCTTGAACGCCCGCCTCCTGGCCGAGGCCGAGGATCCGGCCAGGGCGCGCCAGTTCGCCAATCCGCGCAACGCCGCCGCCGGCTCGCTTCGCCAGAAGGAGGCCGCGGTCACCGCCTCGAGGCCGCTGCGCTTCTATGCCCACGGCTGGGGTGAGGTGTCCGCTTTGCCGGCCGAGACCCAGCTCGAAGTGATGCGGACGATCGAGGCCTGGGGCCTTCCGATCGCCGATCATCTCCGGCGCTGCACCGATCTCGACGCCCTGCTCGCCCATTACCGGACGATCGAGGCCAAGCGCGCCGACCTCGCCTTCGACATCGACGGAGTCGTCTATAAGGTAGACCGGCTCGACTGGCAGCGCCGGCTCGGTCAGGTCGCCCGGGCGCCGCGCTGGGCGCTCGCCCACAAATTCCCCGCCGAGAAGGCCGAGACGGTGCTCGAGGCGATCGATATCCAGGTCGGCCGGACCGGCAAGCTGACCCCGGTCGCTCGGCTCAGGCCGGTGAGCGTCGGCGGAGTGACGGTCACCAACGCCACCTTGCACAACAAGGACGAGATCGAGCGGCTCGGAGTCCGGGTCGGCGACCGGGTCCGGATCCAGCGCGCCGGCGACGTCATCCCGCAGGTGCTCGAGAATTTGACGCCCGACGAGGACCGGCCGGCCTATGTCTTCCCGACCGCCTGCCCGGAATGCGGCTCCGACGCGGTCCGCGAGGAAGGCGAGGTCGACGTGCGCTGCACCGGCGGCCTCGTCTGCCCGGTCCAGCGCGTCGAGCGGCTTCGCCACTTCGTCTCCCGCCATGCCCTCGACATCGAGGGGCTCGGAATCACCCATATCGAGAATTTCTTCCGCGACGGGCTGCTCCAGTCGCCGGCCGACATCTTCCGGCTGACCAAGGAGAAGCTGCTGGCGCGCGAGCGCTGGGCGGAAATCTCGGCCGCCAACCTGATCGCCGCGATCGACGCCAAAAGGGAGCCGCCGCTCGACCGATTCCTCTATGCGCTCGGCATCCGCCATGTCGGCGAGGTCACCGCCCGCGACCTCGCCCGCCGCTACCGGAGCTGGGACAATCTCCGCTCGATGATCGAAGGCGCCCTGAAGGTCCGCGCCGGGACCGCGCCGATCGAGGGCGAGGAGGAGCGCAAGTTCCTCCAGCGCCGCGACAAGGCGGTGGTCGAGGCGGTCGAGACTCCCAATATCGGTCCGGAAGTGGCCAATGCACTGCTCGATTTCTTCGAGGAGGAGCATAATCGCGACGTCCTCGACGATTTGCTCGCCGCCGGAGTCCGGCCCGCGGACGTGGTCTGGGAGACGAAGGAATCGCCCGTTTCCGGCAAGACCCTGGTCTTCACCGGAAGCCTCGAGACCCTCTCGCGCGACGAGGCCAAGGCCCAGGCCGAGAAGCTCGGCGCCAAGGTCGCCGGCTCGGTCTCGGCCAAGACCGACCTCGTCGTCTACGGTCCAGGCGCCGGCTCGAAGCTCAAGAAGGCGGCCGAACTCGGCATCGAAACGATCGACGAGGCGGGCTGGAACGCGATCGTCCAGGGCGCGGGATAACGTCATCCCGGACTTGATCCGGGATCCATCAACACTGTCGGTCGGAAGCTCGCCGGGGCCGTGTTCATGGATTCCGGCTTTCGCCGGAATGACGACGTGACACTATTGCTTTTCTGTTCCATTTATGTTCTGCTCCCGCCCGCAGGTATCCGAAGTTTCGGCCGAAGGTCAGCCCACAACGCGCGGACTGAAATCAAAGGGTTTTCTCCAGCAATTCGCGTGATTTTTGTGACTTTTGGAGGACCGAGATCGATCGCCTTGCCCACCTCCCTGGCCCGTGCCAGACACGCTCCGTACCCTGGAGAAGCCCCTGATGAAAAAGACCTTCCTTCTCGGCCTCGCCGCCCTGATGCTGCCCGCGATCGCCTCCGCCCAGACCGTGCCGAGCCCTCCGGTCGCGGCGAAGAAGCCCCATCAGGTGAAGGGTCCGGCCGGAATCGTCCGCGACGATCCTTATTACTGGCTGCGCGACGACACCCGCAAGAATCCGGAGATGCTCGCCTATCTCACCGCCGAGAATGCCTATGCGGACGCCGCCCTGGCGCCGCTGAAGCCGCTCCAGGAGAAGCTCTACGAAGAGTTCGTCGGCCGGATCAAGCAGGACGACAGCAGCGTCCCCTACCGCAAGCGCGGCTATCTCTATTACAGCCGCTTCGAGGCCGGGCAGGACTATCCGATCGTCGCCCGCCGCAAGGGCTCGATGGCGGCGCCCGAGGAAGTGCTTCTCGACCAGCCGGCGATGGGCAGGGACAAGGGCTATTTCCAGATCGGCGGCTTTCAGCCGAGTCCGGACAGCCGGCTGCTCGCTTATGCCGAGGATGTGGTCGGCCGCCGCCAGTACGTGCTCCGGGTCAAGGACATGGCGTCGGGCCGACTGCTTGCCGACGAGGTCCCCAACGTCGAATCGGACTTCGTCTGGGCCGACGACAACCGGACGATCTTCTACGTCGAGAAGGATCCGGTCACCCTGCTCAGCAAGCGGGTCAAGGCGCACGTGCTCGGCACCCCAGCCTCAGCCGACCGCCTCGTCTACGAGGAGAAGGACGAGAGCTTCTACATGGGGCTCGGGCGGACGACGTCCGAGCGCTATATCTGCATCTACCTGCAGAGCACGGTCAGCAACGAGCAGCGCTGCGCCGGCGCGGCCTCGCCGGACGATTTCACGATCTTCGCGCCGCGCGAGCGCGAGTTCCGCTACCAGGCCGACCATATCGGCGACCGCTGGATCGTCCTCACCAACTGGAAGGCGCCCAATTACCGGCTGATGCGCGTTTCCGAAGGTACCGCGGCGGGCGGGCGGACCCGGTGGACCGATCTCGTCGCCCATAAGTCCGACGTCTTCATCGACGATTTCAAGCCGATGAACGGCTATATCGCCATCGCCGAGCGCTCGGGCGGCAACAAACGGCTCCGGCTGCTCACCGACTCCGGCAAGAGCGATTTCGTCGCTTCGGACGAGCCGGCTTATGCGATGGGCCTCGACGTCAACGCGGAGCCGGATACGGACTGGCTGCGCTACCATTATACGTCGCTCACCACTCCGGCCCGGATCTACGAGGTGAGCGCGAAGACGGGCGAGCGGCGGCTGCTCAAGGAGACTCCGGCGCCCGGCTACGATGCTTCGAATTACGTCACCGAGCGGGTCTGGGCGACCGCCCGCGACGGCACGAAGATCCCGGTCTCGCTCGTCTACCGCAAGGGCTTCCGGAAGGACGGCAAGGCGGCGATGCTCCAATATGCCTATGGCAGCTACGGCTCCTCGATGGACCCCGCCTGGTCGCCGACCGTGACCAGCCTCTTGGACCGCGGCATGGTCTACGCCCTCGCCCATATCCGCGGCGGCCAGGAGATGGGCCGCGCCTGGTACGACCAGGGCCATCTGCTCAACAAGAAGAACAGCTTCACCGACTTCATCGACGTCACCCGCTATCTCGTCGCCCAGGGCTATGCCTCCAAGGACCGGGTGGCGGCCCAGGGCGGAAGCGCCGGCGGCCTGCTGATGGGCGGGATCGCCAACATGGCGCCGCAGGATTATTCGGTGATCGTCGCCCAGGTGCCGTTCGTCGACGCCGTCACCACCATGCTCGACCCGACCATCCCGCTCACCACCAACGAATATGACGAATGGGGCAATCCCTCGGACCGCCGATATTACGACTATATCCTGTCCTATTCGCCCTACGACAACGTCGCGGCCAGGGCCTATCCGGCGATGTTCGTCAGCACCGGCCTGTGGGACAGCCAGGTGCAATATTACGAGCCCGCGAAATGGGTGGCGAAGCTTCGGGCGGCCAAGACGGACTCCAACCCCTTGCTCTTCCGAACCAACATGGAAGCCGGCCACGGCGGCAAATCCGGCCGCTTCCGCCGCTACCGCGACATCGCCGAATATTATGCCTTCATGCTGAGCCGGCTCGGGGTGGAATAGGTGCCGCTCCCCGGCGAAGGCCGGGGTCCAGCCGCACCGTCCGCGCCACTGGGCCCCGGCCTTCGCCGGGGAACGCCTCAGCCCCGCCGTCTCCGAACCGGCGCCGCCCTGCGCTTGCGCATCACCAGGGTCGGCCACTCCCCTCGCTCGACCCGCCCGGTCAGCATCATCCCCTGGCGGCGATAGGCGGCGGCCACGGCCGGCGCCTGATGGTCGAGAAGCCCGGCGAGGATCAGCCGTCCGCCCGGAGCGATCGCCGCCGCCACCGACGGTGCGAGCCCGATCAGCGGCCCGGCGAGGATGTTGGCGATGACGAGGTCGTAAGGGGCCCGCGCCTGCAGCCGCACATGGTCCATTCCCTCGGCGACGACCAGCTCGAGCTGCCCACGCGCCCGCCCCGGCCTCACCCGGTTGATCGCCGCATTCTCCTCGCTGACCTCGATCGCCACCGGATCGTTGTCGGACGCGGCCGCCCGGGCGGCCGGCCACAGCTTCAGCGCCGCGAAGGCGAGCAGGCCGGTGCCGGTGCCGAGATCGACCAGGTTCGCGACGGCAGCGCCGCCGGCCTTCATCGCGCTGAGCGCGACGAGGCAGCCGGTCGTCGTCTCGTGCTGGCCGGTGCCGAAGGCGCGGCCGGCGTCGATCTCGAGCGCGATCAGATCCGGCGGCGCGGAATCGCGATGGGCCGGGGTATGGACGAAGAAGCGCCCCGCCCGGATCGGCTCCAGGCCCTGCTGGCTGAGGGTCACCCAGTCGCGGTCCTCCACCCTCTCCACCGCCGGCTCGACCCCCGCCGAGCTCGGCGCCAGAGCGGCCAGGAGCCCGAGCATCTCCGCCGTCGGCTCATGGTCGAAATAGGCGTCGAGCCGCCATTCGTCCGGCCGCGCCCCGTCGGCCTCGCTGGTCATCAGCACCGGCGGGAAATCGAGCCAGGCGAGCGGCGAAATGTCGTCCTTCAGGGCCTCCGCCTCTGCCCTGGTGCAGGGCAGGGTGACCTTCCAGCTGTCGGTCATCTCCGCTCCTCCCCGGTCCGCGGAGGAGCGGCTACCGCACATAGCTCGCCCCGTTGACGTCGATCACCGCGCCGGTCGCCGAGGCCGGCGCCTCCACCGCCAGCCAGCGCACCGTCTCGGCCACTTCTTCGGCACTGGCGACCCGCCCCAGCGGGATGTCGGCGACGATCTTCTGGCCGCCGCGGCTCGCCATATAATCCTCGACCATCTCAGACGCGGTGAAGCCGGGGCAGACGGCGAAGGCGAGGATGTTGTCGGCCGCGTAGCCGCGGGCGATCGACTTGGTCATCCCGATCATCCCCGCCTTGGAGGCGGCATAATGCCAGTGCTGCGGGCTGTCGCCGCGATAGGCGGCGCGGCTGGCGACGTTGACGATCCGTCCGCCCCCTTCCTCACGGAAGTGGAGGACGGCGAGCCGGCAGAGCTCGGCCGAAGCGGTGAGGTTGACCCGCATCGTCCGCTCCCATTGCGCGGTCCATTCTTCCGCGGGAAGGTCGACCGGGGCGGCCTCGAAGATCCCGGCATTGTTGACCAAAGCGTCGATCCGCCCTCCCAGGCGCTCGAGCGCTTGGTGCCAGAGGCGGGGCGCGGCGCCGGGGGCGGAGAGGTCGGCGGCGATCATGCCGTCGCCGCCTCGGCTGGAATGACCGACGACGGCATGGCCGTCGAGAGCGGCGGCGATCGCCTTGCCGATGCCTCGGCTGGTGCCGGTGACGAGGATGCTGGCCATGGCCGGGGCGATAGTCGGGGGAGAGGGCGAGGGGAAGGGGCACGTCGCCCCAGCGAAGGCTGGGGCCCCGGAGGGTGAAAGGCGCCGAGGTCTTCACCCCCCGGGGTCCCAGCCTTCGCTGGGACGACGGCTAATCCGCGAACGGATCCCGCACCAGGATCGTGTCCTCCCGCTCCGGGCTGGTCGACACCAGTGCCACCGAGATCCGGCACAGCTCCTCGATGCGCCGGATATATTTGATCGCCTGGCCCGGCAGGTCGGCCCAGCTGCGCGCGCCGGCGGTCGATTCCGTCCACCCCTTCATCGTCTCGTAGACCGGCTCGACCGCTTCCTGGTCGGCGGCATGGGCGGGAAGATGGTCGAACGGCTTTCCGCGAAGCCGATAGCCGGTGCAGATCCTTATCTCCTCGAACCCGTCGAGCACGTCCAATTTGGTCAGCGCCACTCCGGTCACCCCAGCGACGGCGCAGGCCTGGCGGACCAGGACGGCGTCGAACCAGCCGCAGCGGCGCTTGCGGCCGGTGACGGTGCCGAATTCGCGGCCGCGTGTCCCGAGGCGCTGGCCGGTCTCGTCCTCGAGCTCGGTCGGGAAGGGGCCGGCGCCGACCCGGGTCGTATAGGCCTTGACGATGCCGAGCACGAAGCCCGCCGCGGCCGGGCCGAGGCCGCTGCCGCCGGCGGCGGTTCCGGCGACCGTGTTGGAGGAGGTGACGAACGGATAGGTGCCGTGGTCGACGTCGAGCAATACGCCCTGCGCGCCCTCGAACAGGATGCGCTTGCCGGCCGCTTTGGCCTCGTTCAGCGTGATCCAGACCGGCCGGGCGAAGCGAAGCACGAATTCGGCGGTCTCGGCGAGGTCGCGCTCGAGCCGGGAGCGGTCGATCGGCGGCTCGCCGAAGCCGGCGCGGAGCGCGTCGTGATGGGCGCAGAGACGGTCGATCTGGGGCCCGAGATGGCCGAGATGGGCGAGGTCGCAGACCCGGATCGCCCGGCGTCCGACCTTGTCCTCGTAAGCGGGGCCGATGCCGCGCCGGGTGGTGCCGATCTTGCCCTGGCCCGAGGCGTCCTCGCGAAGCGCATCGAGATCCCGGTGGAAGGGGAGGATGAGCGGGCAGGTGTCGGCGATATGCAGGTTTTCGGGAGTCACGGCGACCCCCTGCTCGCCCAGCCGCTCGACCTCCGCCCTGAGCGCCCAGGGATCGAGCACGACGCCGTTGCCGATCACCGAGAGCGTGCCCCGGACGATCCCGGAAGGGAGCAGGGAGAGCTTGTAGGTCTGCTCGCCGACGACGAGCGTGTGGCCGGCATTGTGCCCGCCCTGGAATCGCGCGACGACGTCGGCCCGGCTCGCCAGCCAGTCGACGATCTTGCCTTTCCCCTCGTCGCCCCACTGGACGCCGATGACGGTGACGTTGGCCAATTCTCGGCTCCTGCATTCAACTCCCCTCCCTGGAAAGGAGGGGCTGGGGGTGGGTCCGCCGAAAGCGGCTGAAACTCGAAAGGCAGTAATGGCTCGCTGCGCTCGCCACCCACCCCTAGCCCCTCCCCTCAGGGAGGGGAATCAAAAGCGCAGCCGCTTCACCGTCCTGACACTCGGAAGGGCTGAAGGCGCTGCGATCCTGACCATTGCCGATATTGAGCACGGACCCTAGCCTGGGGGCATGAGCAGATTTCTTCGCGCGGCGGTGGCCTTGCTCCTGTCGGCCGCCGCCGGCGCGCCGCCGGCCGCGGCGATCCAGCTCCCTCAGCTTGAGGACAAGGATCTGCCGCCCTCTTTGGTCTGGGACGCTTTTCGCTATGGCAGGAATCGCCGCGACCGGATCGAGCGGGTGGTCAACCCGATCGAGGGCCGCCCGCCCGTGGTCGTTACCCTCTACAGCCACGAGGATTTCACCCACACGGGCCGCTACGACGAGGATTGGCTCGACCATTATTTTTTCGACCACAAGCTGCTGCCGATGAAACTGCATCTGGACGGCGGCGGCCATCGCAACGGCGCCGAGCACTTCGCCGCGGTGGCCGCCGGCATTGGCGAGATCGTCCGCCGCGCGCCCCGGCTCGGCTACGATGCCGATCGAATCGTCCTGGTCGGCAGCGGATGGGGCGCGCAGGTGGCCGCCTTGCTCGCCACCGATCCGGCCTGGCTCGAGGCGCAGGGCGTGCCGCTGTCGTCGATCCGGGCGGTTCTCATCCTCGACGGTTTCGGGCTCGATCTCGAAGCGGAGCTTCAGTCCGTCGATTCGAGGGAGCGCAAGGAGATTGGCAGGATGCTCGACGGGGAGGCGGCCGCACGGTTTTCGCCCCTTCGCCACGCCTCCGCCCCCAACGCCGCGCGCTTTCTTTTCTACACTCTGCCCGATGCCCCGAAAGCCGCGGTCCGCACCGAGGCACTGGCCTCCGCCTTGCGGTCGGCCGGCACCCAAGCCGAGGTGAAGCGCGTCGCGCGCACCCGGTCGGACGTGTGGCCTTCCTATCCGGGCCATCCCCGGCATCCGGAGAAGGATGCCTTGGCCCGCTTCCTCCGCGAGGCGGTTTCGAGACCCTAGAAGTGGAGCGGCTTCACCGTCTTCACGCCCGGCAGGGTCTGGAGCCGCTGGACCAGGTCCGGCCCGACATGGCTGTCGACCGAGACCAGGGCGACCGCCTCGCCTCCCGCCTCGCGCCGCCCGAGGCTGAAGGTGCCGATGTTGACCCCCTCCTCGCCGAGCAGGGTGCCGAGCCGGCCGATGAAGCCGGGCGTGTCCTCGTTGACGATGTAGATCATCTCGCCTTCGAGCTCGGCCTCGACCCGGATTCCGAAGATCTCGACCAGGCGCGGAGTCGAATTGGCGAACAAGGTGCCCGCCACCGGCCGGTCGCCGGCCGAGGTCATTGCCGAAACCCGAAGCAGGGTATGATAGTCGGTCTCGCGGTCGTGGCGGATCTCGCGCACGTCGAGCCCGCGCTCCTTGGCCAGGAAAGGGGCGTTGACCATGTTCACCGTGTCCGAATGGACCCGCATGAAGCCGGCGAGGACGGCGCCGGTGATCGGCTTCATGTTGAGCTCGGCGGCGGCGCCCTCGGCCTCGATCGACAGGCCGGCGATCGCTCCGTGCGACAGCTGGCCGACCAGCGAGCCGAGCTTCTCGGCAAGCGCCATGTAGGGCCTCAGGCGCGGCGCCTCCTCGGCCGAGAGCGAGGGCATGTTGAGGGCGTTGGTGACTCCCCCGCGCACCAGGAACTCCGCCATCTGCTCGGCGACCTGGATGGCGACGTTGACCTGCGCTTCGGTTGTCGAGGCGCCGAGATGCGGGGTGGCGACGAGGCCCGGCGTTCCGAACAGGGGGCTCGCCCTGGCCGGCTCCTCGACGAAGACGTCGAGCGCGGCGCCGGCGACGTGGCCGGAATCCAAAGCTTCCTTGAGCGCGGTCTCGTCGATGAGGCCGCCGCGGGCGCAATTGACGATCCTGACGCCCTTCCTGGTCTTCGCCAGATTCTCGCGCGAGAGGATGTTGCGGGTCTGGTCGGTCAGCGGCGTGTGAAGGGTGATGAAGTCCGCCCGGGCGAGCAGTTCGTCGAGCTCGACCTTCTCGACCCCGAGATCGAGCGCCCGCTCCGGAGTCAGGAAGGGATCGTAGGCGACCACCTTCATCCTGAGGCCGAGTGCCCGGTCGGCGACGATCGAGCCGATATTGCCGGCGCCGATCAGGCCCAGCGTCTTGTTGGTGAGCTCGACCCCCATGAAGCGGTTCTTCTCCCACTTGCCGGCCTGGGTCGAGGAATCCGCCGCCGGCAGGTCGCGGGCGAGAGCGAACATCAGCGCGATGGCGTGCTCGGCGGTGGTGATCGAATTGCCGAAGGGCGTGTTCATGACGACGATTCCGCGGGCGGTGGCGGCGGGGATGTCGACATTGTCGACCCCGATTCCGGCGCGGCCGATCACCTTGAGGCTGGTGGCGGCTGCGAGGACATCCGGGGTGACCTTGGTCGCGGAGCGGATGGCGAGCCCGTCATAGCCGCCGATGATCGCCTTGAGCTCGTCCTTGCCGAGGCCCGGCTTCTCGTCGACCTCCACCCCCTTGGCGCGGAAGATCTCCGCGGCCTTGGGGTCCATCTGGTCGGAAATAAGGACTTTGGGCATTTTGAAAACTCCGTCGCCCCAGCGAAGGCTGGGGCCCCAGGGGGTGAAGGATGCGGCGGCTATAACTCGCTGGGGTCCCAGCCTTCGCTGGGACGACGAGCTAAGCGCCCCGAGCCTCGTGCCAGGCCCAGTCGAGCCAGGGGAAGAGCGCCTCGAGATCGTCGGTGTCGACCGTCGCTCCGCACCAGAGCCTCAGGCCGGGCGGAGCGTCGCGGTAGCTGGCGAGGTCGTAGCCGACCCCTTCCGCCTCGAGCAGCCCGGCCATCTTCTTGACCAGAGCGGCCTGAGCTTCCGGGTCGCCGGCTTCGGCGAACTTCAGGCAGACGCTGGTGTTGGAGCGGGTCTCCGGCACCCGGGCGAGATGCTCGACCCAATCGGTGCGCTCGACCCAGGCGTCGACCGCCGCGGCATTGGCTTCCGAGCGGGCGATGAGCCCCGGCAGGCCCCCGACCCCGACCGCCCATTCGAGCGCGAAGATATAATCCTCGACCGCAAGCATCGAGGGCGTGTTGATCGTCTCGCCGTGGAAGATGCCCTCGATCAGCTTGCCGCCCTTCGTGAGGCGGAAGATCTTGGGAAGCGGCCAGGGCGGCGTGTAGCTCTCCAGCCGCTCGACCGCGCGCGGGCCGAGGACGAGCATGCCGTGGCCGCCCTCGCCGCCCAGGGCCTTTTGCCAGCTGAAGGTGGCGACGTCGATCTTCTCCCAGGGGAGCGGCTGAGCGAAGGCGGCGGAGGTGGCATCGGCGATGACCAGCCCCTCGCGCGCGTCGCTGATCCATTCGCCGTCGGGGACTTTGACCCCTGAGGTCGTTCCGTTCCAGGTGAAGACGACGTCGCTCGCCGGATCGACGGCGGCGAGGTCCGGAAGCTCGCCATAGTCCGCCTTGATCACGGTCGCGTCGAGCTTGAGCTGCTTGACGACGTCGGTCACCCAGCCCTCGCCGAAGCTCTCCCAGGCGAGCAGGGTCACCGGCCGGGCGCCGAGCATCGACCACAAGGCCATCTCGACGGCGCCGGTGTCGGAGGCGGGGACGATCCCGATACGGTGGCTCGCCGGCACCCGGAGCACCTTTCGGGTCAGGTCGATGGCATGGCCGAGCCGCGCCTTGCCGAGCTTCGAGCGATGCGAGCGCCCGAGCGAGCCCAAAGCGAGATGCTCGGGGCCCCAGCCGGGCGGCTTGGCGCAAGGGCCGGAGGAGAAAAAGGGACGTGCGGGGCGCAAGTCCGGCTTGGAAATCGTCACTTCAAACTCTCCTCGCAGAGAGCACGCGCCGCGTTGGGACGGCGTGGCCCGAGGCGGGGTTTAGGGCGGTGAGGCGCGGTGTCAACCGTCGCCCCAGCGGAGGCTGGGGCCCCGGCGGGTGAAGAGCGCAGTGCTTTCAGTCGCTGGGATGCCAGCCTTCGCTGGCATGACGATCCGCTTGACGGGGTCGAATGGAAGCCACAGCCTCTTATTATGCGCTGGGCGATCTCCGCGACCTTGCTTCTGGCGGCTTGCATCCCGTCCAGCGAGCGCCGGCCCGAACCAGTCGCTCGCGACCGTCTGGCACCCGCAAAGGAAATCCTCCAATGCCAGGCCGATCTGAGCGCCGAGGGCGTCCGCTACAAGACGCTCCCCGACCGGGAATTCGGAAACGGCTGCACCGCGCTCGGCGCCGTGCAGTTGCTCGACATCGGCACCCCGGTCGCCAATCTGGGCGCCATGACCTGCCCGCTCGCCCGCCAGTTCGCCCGCTGGGCGCGCGAGGCGATGCAGCCGGCGGCCCATGCCTGGCTCGGAAGCCGGGTCGTCAGGGTCGAGAGCTTCGGAACCTACAGCTGCCGTCCGGTCAACAGCCGGCCCGGCGCTCGGCTCAGCGAGCATGGCCGCGCCAACGCCGTCGACATCGGCGCCTTCCTGCTCGCCGACGGACGCCGGATCACGGTCAAGGAGGGCTGGAGCGGCGGCGACGAGGACGTGAGGCGGTTCCTGCGCAACATTCACGCCGCGGGCTGCCGGCGCTTCGGAATCGTGCTCGGCCCCGATGCCGACGCCTTCCACCGCGACCACCTTCATTTCGACATGGGACAGGGGCCGTATTGCCGCTAGGGTCCGTACTCGATACCCGCACCGCCCCGCCGCTTCTCCGGGCGATCCTGGCCATTGCGGGTATCGAGTACGGACCCTAGACGGGCGGCCATGACCGATCCCATCCCGCCCAACCGAGTCTTCCCGGCAGCCCGCCAGGAAGCCGAGTCCGCCAACCAGCCGACTCCGTCCGCACAGACCGCGCACAACGCCTATCGCCTCGCCTTCCAGGACATGGACTTCCTCCTTCGCGAGGATCTGCGTCCGGTCCGCTTCCAGCTCGAGCTGCTCAAGCCGGAGCTTCTGCTCGACGAGGCGAGGATCGGCTCGACCTTCGTCTTCTACGGTTCGGCCCGGATTCCCGAGCCGGACAAGGCCGACGCCCTGATCGCCGCCGCCGCCGCCGACGAGCAGCGTCACATCGCCGAGCGGCTCAAGGCCAAGTCGAAATATTATGAGGAGGCGCGGCAGCTCGCCCGCCTCGCCAGCCGTTGCGAGCCCGACGAGACCGGGCTGAGGCATTTCGTCGTCTGCTCGGGCGGCGGCCCCTCGATCATGGAGGCCGCCAATCGCGGCGCTCACGAGGAAGGCGCCGAATCGGTCGGCCTCAACATCGTGCTCATGCACGAGCAGATGCCGAACCCCTATGTCACTCCGTCCCTCAGCTTCCAGTTCCACTATTTCGCGCTGAGGAAGATGCACTTCCTGCTCCGGGCCCGGGCGGTGGCGATCTTCCCGGGCGGCTTCGGCACGTTCGACGAGGCTTTCGAGCTGCTCACCCTGATCCAGACCGGCAAGGTCAAGCCGCTGCCGATCGTCTTCTTCGGCCGTGAATTCTGGGAACGGGTCATCAATTTCGAGGCGCTCGTCGAGGAGGGGGTGATCGCGCCCGACGACCTTAAGCTGTTCACCTTCGTCGAGACGGCGCAGGAGGCGTGGGACTATGTCTGCGCTTATTATGCCGATAACGGCGAGCCCGTTTCCTGCCCCTGATCAGCGGGCGCGCCCCGCCTCATATTCGGCGATGAAGCGTTCGACCGGGATCGAGCGGATGGTCGCTGCGAGCACGCTTTCGGCGACATCCTCGGCCCGTTTGAAGCGAAGGCAGCTCTTGCCCATGTCGAGCTTCTTGCCGGCGGCGGCCCAGGCCGAGCGCATCCGTTCGGTGCGTTCCCCGGAAGCGTAGACGCAGTTGAGATAGAGGGCGGTGTGGTTCTTCTGGGCGGCGAGGCCGGCATAGACGAGCGGCTGGCCGTTATAGGTGTCGGGATAAAGCTCCAGCGGGACTTCCCAGCTGATCATCCCCCAGCTCATCCGCTCGACATAGCCGTCGGGCAGGTTGGCGTTGACCAGGTCGCGAAGTCGGGCGACGAAGGCCGCCCGCTCCGCCGGAAGCTCGTCGAGATAGGCTTCGGGGGTTGGCGCCTTGCTGCCGACCATCCCCCCGGCCCCTAATGCTTTTCCTGGCCGGCGCGGCCCGCGACCGAGGGCGCGCCGTCGCCGCCGACCCGGTTCGGGGTCGCCTGCTGCTCGTTCATCACCGGCTGGTCCTCGGCCTTGCCGCCGGCGGCGGGCGCATCCGCCTTCTCGGCCGCGGCCTTGGCGGGATTGGCCTCAGGGGCCGCCTGCGGGGCCGGCGGCGGCAGCGGGCCGTCGCTCTGCGTATTGATGTAGGCGAGAAGATTGGCGCGCTCCTGGGCATTGCCCATTCCGGCGAAGGTCATCTTGGTGCCGGGCGCGAAGTCGCGGGGCGACTTGATCCACTGGCTCATGCTCTCCCAGTCCCAATTGCCGCCCTTGCCGGAGAGCGCGGGCGTGTAGGGGAAGCCGGCCGCGTGCTTGCCGATCGGCTTGCCCATCACGCCCCACAGGTTCGGCCCCTGCAAATTGGGACCGCCCTTGGCGATCGTGTGGCACGTGGTGCATTTCTTGAACGACTGCTCGCCCTTGCCGGGATCGGCGGCGGCGAGGAGGTTGGCGATCGGCGCCTCGGCCTCGGCGGCTCCGCCTTCGCCCTTCAGGACGACGCCCTCGATCGGATAGCCCATCTTCTCGGGCCGCTCCTGATGGAACAGCTCGCCGGTGACGATCGAGGCGCCGAGCGCAACGATGCCGGCGCCGAGCACCCAGCCCGCAATCGTGTTGGAGCGGTTGTCCATGCCTTCAAAGACCTCCAGGGCGGCCCGCGGACGCGCGGGACGAGGGAATTTGCGAGCCCCTTTAGGCGGGGGAGTGAGACGGGGCAAGACGCGGCTTGCCTCCCCATGCGCAGCATGGGGAGGGGGACCATGCGCAGCATGGTGGAGGGGTAGTTGGCGTAGACGTGGAGGTTCGCTCTCGAACTACCTCAATCCCGCGCCTTCTACCCCTCCACCACCCTTCGGGTGGTCCCCCTCCCCATCTTGCGATGGGGAGGCAAAATCCGCCCAATGCCTCAGCAAGGTATGCGCAATCGCGAAATGCGGCGGGCCGAGGAACGGCGCCTCCGGATCCCCCGCCAGCGCGGCCTTCACGCCATCCCTGTCCACCCAGATCGCGTCGTCGAGCTCGTTCGTGTCGAGGACGATCTCGTCGCTCTCCGCCCGGGCCGTGCAGGCGATCATCAGCTGGCCGGGGAAGGGCCAGGGCTGGCTTGCGACGTAGCGGACGTCGCTCACCTCTATGCCCGCTTCCTCGCCGAGCTCGCGCGCCACCGCTTCCTCGATCGATTCGCCGGGCTCGACGAAGCCGGCCAGGGCGGAATAGCGGCCGGCGGGATATTGCGGCTGGCGGCCGAGCAAGACCCGTCCCTCATATTCGGCGAGCATGATCACGACCGGATCGACGCGCGGGAAATGCTCGAGGCCGCAGCCGCCGCAGCGCCGGCCCCAGCCGCCCCGGAACGCGGCCGTCGCCGTCCCGCAGGCGCCGCAGAAGAGGTGGCGGTTGTGCCATTCGATCAGGCTCCGGGCGGTGCCCCAGACGGCGGCATCCTCCGCCGCCATGCGGTTGAGCAGGGCGAAGACCGACCAGGCGCGCTGCCCCGGCTCGGCCCGGATCAGCGGCGCGAACAGCGGAGCGCCTCCACGCAAGCCAAGGAAGATCCGTTCCTCGGCTTCCGCCATCGGGTCCCAGCCTAGCCGGCCGTCCTCGCCCAGCTCCGGATCGAGGCCGCTGAGGCGCAGGAGCCGCGCCTCGAGGCTCGCCGCGAGCTCGGCCAGCCGCGCCTCGTCGAGGCGGAGATGGTCGGCCCGGTCGAGCCCGGCGCCGGTGAAGCCGGGCCTCATGCGGCCTTCCGCCACTCGGCGCCGCGGGCGGCGAGGCGCGCGAACAGGGTCGGCAGGCCCGCTTCGCCGATCCGCTCGATCGGCCACCAGGTCCCGCTCGGCCGCGCCTCGGCGTCGGCGCAGAGCAGCCGCATGTTGAGGGCGAAATGGGTGAAGACATGGTCGACGCTTCCCGCCTCGCGCCATTGCGCCTCGGCGGGAGCGCCCTCGCTGTCGGTCGGGAGCGCAAGCATTCCGCCGAGCAGGCCCTTGGCGGGGCGCCGGACGAGCAGGACGTGGCCGTCATGCTCGAGCCAGTAGGCGATGCCCTCCCGCCTCGGCCTTGGCGCCTTGGCGGCCTTGCGCGGATAGAGCTGGGGCTCGCCCGTCGCCCGGGCCGCGCAACCCGAGGCGAGAGGGCAGCGCCCGCAGTCGGGCGAGCGAGGGGTGCAGATCGTCGCTCCAAGGTCCATCATCGCCTGCGCGAAGTCGCCGGCCCCGGCGTCGGGCGTGATCGAGCCGGCGAGCCGGTAGATCTCCTCGCGCGCCGCGGGCAGCTCGGTCTCGACCGCGAACAGCCGGGCGACGACCCGCTCGACATTGGCGTCGACCACCACCGCCCGCCGGCCGAAGGCGATCGCGGCGATGGCCGCGGCGGTGTAGCGGCCGATGCCCGGAAGCTTGCGAAGACCCTCCTCGGTGTCGGGGAAGCGCCCGCCATGTTCACCGGCGACATGGCGGGCGCAGGCGATCAGATTGCGGGCTCGGGCGTAATAGCCGAGGCCGGCCCAGGCGGCCATGACCTCCTCGTCCGCCGCCGAAGCCAGCGCCTCGACGGTCGGCCAGCGGCGGGTGAAGGCCTCGAAATAGGGCGCGGCGTGGGCGCAGGTGGTCTGCTGGAGCATGATCTCCGACAGCCACACCCGATAGGGGTCGGGAGTCGCGCCGCCCTCGACTCGCCACGGCAACCGCCGTTTATCCACAGCAAACCAACGCAAAAGGGCCTGGGAAGCATCGACTGGCATGCCGTGCCTATGCCATGGTCGGACCGATGGTGAAATCGG
>Ga0190273_10000312_pt1 | contig 20299 bp, 25 predicted proteins | sample Popmic504IS_FD_134513 | JGI IMG/M metagenome (GOLD analysis project Ga0190273, IMG submission 134513) | Populus adjacent soil microbial communities from riparian zone of Shoshone River, Wyoming, USA - 504 IS | ecosystem: Environmental > Terrestrial > Soil > Riparian zone > Trees stand | place... | reverse complement strand
GAGGCAGTGCCCGTCCTCGAGCAGGAGTAGGCGACTTTCGTCGATCGCGGCTACGTCGACCTCGGCCCCCGCCGGGCCCTCGCCGGGCGGAAAGGCGATGAACAGGGGATCGTCGAACAGCGCAGCGCAATCGACGTCGCCGCAGTTGTAAGGCAGTGCCAGCAGCACACAGTCGATCTGGCCCCGCTGCAGCGCTTCGCACGCCGCCTGGCTGGTTTCCTCGCGCAGGTAGAGCTTCAGGCTGGGCCATTCGCTACGCAGGCGCGGCAGCATGGCCGGCAGCAGGAAGGGCGCGATGGTCGGGATGACGCCGAGCCGGAACCGTCCGGCCAGCGGCTCTCCCGCCGCGCGGGCGGCCTGCACCAGGTCGTCGGTCTGGGTGAGGATGGCCTGCGCCCGGCGCACCGTCTCCTCCCCGGCGGCGGTCAGGATGACGCCGGAGCGGGCGCGGTCCACGAGCGGCGCGCCGAGGATTTTCTCCAACTCCTGGATACCGGCCGAGAGCGTCGGCTGCGTGACGTGCGCGGCGTCGGCCGCCCGGCTGAAGGAGCCGTGCTCTGAGAGGAGCCGCAAGTATTGGAGCTGGCGAAGGGTGGGAAGCATGTGCAGTCATATAGGCTATCTCTATCACAAACCCAAAAATAATCGATTGGATTTGTGGATTGGTAGGGCCTATCTCCCGGTTCCTGGTCGCCGGCCAAACGGCGGCCGCACGATTTCAAGTCCAAGGAGAGATGCGATGCTGGGTGTTGGCGAGAAGCTTCCGAACTTCAAGGTCGTGGGTGTGAAGCCCAAGTTCATGCGCCACGAGGAAAACGGCGAGAGCGCCTTTGAAGCCGTCACGCAGGACAGCTTCCCCGGCAAGTGGAAGGTCATCTTCTTCTACCCGAAGGACTTCACCTTCGTCTGCCCGACAGAAATCGCCGAGTTCGCCCGCCTGAACCCGCAGTTCGAGGAGCGCGATACCGTCGTCCTCGGCGGCTCGACCGACAACGAGCATTCCAAGCTCGGCTGGCGCCGGGAACACCCGGACCTGAACAACCTGCCGATCTGGAGTTTTGCCGATAATAGCGGCAAGTTCGCCCGCGCCCTGGGCGTTCTGGACGAAGAAGAGGGCGTCGCCCTCCGCGCCACCTTTGTGGTTGACCCGCACAACACGGTGCAACACGTCTACGTCACCAACCTGAACGTCGGCCGCAATCCGGCGGACACCCTTAGGGTACTCGACGCGCTGCAGACCGATGAGCTCTGCCCGTGCAACCGCCCCGCCGGCGGCGAGGTCCTGCGGCCGGCGGCGTAGTTAGCCCCCCTTTCCACGCCGCTCGTCCGGGAGCGTGCTCGCTCTCCCCCCATTGATTGGGCGCGCTCCCGGACACCTCTTTCCCCAAGATACAGACGTCAGGAGACCCGGCCATGTCGCTGGACAGCCTGCGGGAGTCCATCCCCGCCTACGCCAAGGATCTCAGCCTCAACCTGTCGTCGCTGGCGGCCGAGACCCTGCTCAGCGAGCAGCAGAAGTGGGGCTGCTTCGTGGCCTCCGCCCACGCGGTCGGCAACGGGCCGGTGATCAAGGCTGTCGAGGCCGCTGCGGCGGAAGCCGGCCTGACCGAGGAGGCGAAGACCGCCGCCAAAGCCGCCGCCGCCATCATGGGCATGAACAACGTCTACTACCGCTCGCTGCACCTGCTGAAGAACCAAGAGTACCGCACGCTCCCGGCCCGTTTGCGGATGAACATCATCGCCAACCCGGGCGTCGACAAGGCCGACTTCGAGCTGTGGTGCACGGCGGTTTCGGCCATCAACGGCTGCGGCGCCTGCCTCGACAGCCACGAAGAAGAGCTGAAGAAGCGCGGCGTGCCGAACACTCAGATCCAGGCCGCCCTGCGCATCGCCGCGGTGGTCAACGCCGTCAGCCGCATCGCCGCCGCCGAAGCTGCCGCGGCCTAAGGCATGTGCGGGTCGATATAGCCCTTGTAGCTGTGCATCTGCTCGGCCAGCACGGCGTCGATTGCGGCGGCGGCCTTGATCATCTCCGGCCGCGCGCCACCGACATTATAGGTCTGGACGATCTCCGCGCCGCCGTCGGTGGGCTTGATCTGGAAGCCCAGCACCGCGCTCACGCCTTCGTCCTGTAGCGGCCCAAGCGCCGCCTGCACCCGCAGCATCATCTGGTCCGGCATGACCAGGATGACGCGGCCGTGCTCCACGCCACCGCCGGGCAGCGCCTCGCAAAAGCAGGCGCCGGGCTTCAGCGGCATGCTGAGGTGAGCGGCGTCACCTGAATAGGTGTGGTCGCTCATCCACCAGTTCCCGATCTCGCCCAGCGCCTTCCACGCCGCTTCGGGCGTGGTGGCGACGGTGATCCGGTTCTCGATGCGAAAGCCGGTGTCGCTCGTGCCGACTACCTTGGCCTCGGCCGAGCCGGCTAGCGCCAGGAATGCGGTTATCACCGCCGCTACCGTCCGCATCTTCGTCACCTTCTTCTATGCAGCTTCGAAGACTAGCGGCTCTCCCCAGAAGCTGGCCACCAGTTCATTCTGCGGACCCGGCGTGCCGGTGGTGAGGAAGCGGCGCAGGCCCCTGGTTCCGGTGTCGTACTCGGGGTGCCGTGCGAAGTAGCGCTCCATGGCGTCGGCGGTGGCGTCGGGCTGGTGGATCAGCGGGGTGCCGGGCGGCAGGGCCTCGCGGAACAGGTCGGCGGCCAGTTCGTAGTGGGTGCAGCCGAGGATGGCGCGGTCGGGATAGCGGCCGATGCGGGTCTTCAGGGCCTGCACATGGCCGGCTATCTCGGCCGCCAGCTCCTCGCGCGTGCAGCTGCCCTCGATCATGCGGGCGAGGTTGGGGCAGGGCTCGGAGAACACCGCCACGTCCTGCCGGCGCTTGTCGATCTCGATCTCGTAGACGCGGGAGTTGGCGGTGCCCGGCGTTGAGAACACCCCAACGATATCGAGTTGCTCGATCTTCTCGCCGCGCCGCTCGGCCTCATGCTCCCAGGGCAGGCCGGTGGCCTCCTCGATCGTCGGTACGATGATGCCGAGCACGTTCAGCGGCCGGCCCTTCTCGCGCCGGTAGCCGGGCAGCCAGGTTTGCTGAAGCCTGCGAAGGGCGATGGCCGAGGCGGTGTTGCAGGCGAGGATGACGACACTGGCGCCGAGGTCGAACAGCCGCTCGCAACCGGCTTTCGTGAGTTCGACGATCTCCTCGCCGGGCCGGCCGCCGTACGGCGCGTTGGCCTGGTCGGCGAGGTAGATGAAGTCGGCCGTCGGCATCCGCCGGGTCAGCGTGCGGTGAACGCTCAGCCCGCCCACGCCGGAGTCGAATACGCCAATGACCATGCGTCGGATTTAGCGTCCGGCGGCGCCTGCGTCCACGCCGCTTACTTGCCCTTGGCGCCCATGTTGGCCAGGTCGCCGGGATTGGAGCTTCCGCTCAGCAGCCGGGTGTTGGGGGTCATGCGCGGCCCCAGCTCCTGGATCAGCGCCAGCAGGGCCGCCTTTCGGGCGCCCAGCGCTCGCAGCTCCGGATCCTGTTTGTCGGGAACACCGGCTTTGGCTATCGCCTCGCGGCGGTCGTGTACAGCCCGGTCCATCTTCTTGGCGGCGCCGGTGATGACCTCGTACATCACCATCACCTTCACCTCCTCCATCGCCAGGTGCTGCCTTTTGGCGACGCGCTGGAGATCGGGCTCCAGCTCCTTGAGCATGCCGAACTCGAGGTCGAACATCTCAGTGGGAGCCTCAAACTGGCGCTCGGTCTCGGCGTTCGTCCAGCGCAAGACCTTGCCCGGCAACTCGGAGTGGAAGTCGGGGACGGTGCCCTGGATCGGCTTCGACTTGACCAGCACAGCCGGCTGGGCGGCGGCGGATTGGACGCCCATGAGGGCCAACGCCACGGCAACGATCAACGTCTTCATCTCTAGCGCTCCACGACGAGGCTGCGGCTTACCACCGTGTGTGTTTTGGCAACCTCCGCCAAGTTCGTGTCGAGCGCGGCCTTGCGGGCAGCGACGGCCTGAAGCTCGGCTGCGGGCGCGCCTGCCTTGCTCATCTGGCGCATCTGCCGGGCGAGATCTTCGTCGGCGCCGCTGACGATGTCGTGCATGACCACCAGGATCAGGTCACGAGAGTCGATCTTTTCGCGCTTTCCGACCTTCAGGATCGATGGGCCAATGCTGGCGTCGATGTTCAAGGCCAGCTCCACCAGGTTTCCCGGCGCGGCCGCCTGGCGGGCCCGTTCCTCGGCGATCCAGGCCTGCGCCGGCTTGTCCAGCCGCTCCAGCGGCGAGGTCTCAGCGGCGGTGACGCCGGGCTTACGGGTCAGACCGTCAGAGTTGATGCCCTGCGCCAGCGCAGGCGCGCCGGACGCGACCGTGATTATCGCAGCACCCATGAGCAGCACGCGCATCAGCATTCCCCCATCGTCCCTGATGGAACTGTCGGAGCCGATCTGGGCAAATTTACGGTGGTGTAAGCGCAGCTTAGTCTGAGACGATGCTGCTGGCCTTGGCCGTCAGGCGCCGCCGGGCCTGCTCCTCGAGAGCCCTCAGGCGGGTGAGGCGGGACGTCGAGTTGGCGATGCTCAGCATGTCCTCATCGCTGGGGGTCTCGCCGGCGGCTTTCTTGCGCAGCTTCAGGTCGGTTTCCATCAGCCGGCGCGCCTCACGCACGATCTCGAAGCGCATGGCGGCGGCGAGGTCGGACTTGGCGTATTTCCCGCGCTGACCGGCGGCTTCGAGGTCATCGCCGACGGCCTCCTCAATGTTGTCGTCCAAGTCGGAGAGGCTTTCCGGCTCCTGCGCCTGATGCACCGACTCCTGGGCCATCCAGCTCTGGGCGTGCTCGGGCAGCTTGCCGAGCGCGGTGGTCTCGGTGCTCTGGGCGGTTTGCGGGGCTCCGAGTCCGCCCATTCCGCCCATGCCCATCTGCGCGGCCGCCGGGCTTGCTGTAGCCATGGCGGCAGTGGCCGTGACGAGAATGAACCGACGCATAGTGTCCCCCTTTTGCGTCTAAGCCCCGACTCTAGGGCCGGGACCCAACCCTGCAAGATGGTTGTATGAGGCGAGATTGCGCCCGATTTGCGTTGCGTAGGCCGCGCCTGCTCAGCTTGCGTTTTCAGCCCCCCGCGCGCATAAGGCCGCCTTTCCGGCGCTTCAGTGAGCGCCCTCCACCGCCACGACCCCCATTCTCATATGGGACGAGGGCGGCGAGGACCCCCGTCGACGTGATCGTCCACGGGGGCTCACTGCGTTTGCGTCAAAGGAGTTGTTGAGTGTTCGAAGGCCTTTCTGAGCGGCTGTCCGGCGTCTTCGACCGGCTGAGCGGGCGCGGCGTCCTTGGTGAAAAGGACGTCGACGAGGCCCTGCGCGAGGTGCGCGTCGCCCTGCTGGAAGCCGACGTCGCCTTGCCGGTGGTCAAGGACTTCATCGCCCGCGCCAAGGAGCGGGCGACCGGCGAGGCCGTCATCCGCTCGGTGCGGCCGGCCGACCAGGTCGTGAAGATCGTCTACGACGGCCTCGTCGACATGCTGGGCGGCGAGGAGCCTGTGGGGCTGAACCTCGCCCTCAACCCGCCGACCGTGATCCTGATGGCGGGCCTGCAGGGCTCGGGCAAGACCACGACCTCCGCCAAGCTGGCGCTGCGCCTGACCAAGACCGAGCGCCAGAAGGTGCTGATGGCTTCGCTGGACACCCGCCGTCCGGCCGCCATGGAGCAGCTGGCGACGCTGGGGACCCAGGTCGGAGTCGACACCCTGCCGATCATGGCCGGGCAGTCAGCGCCGGATATCGCCCGGCGCGCCATCTCGGCCGCGAAGCTGGGCGGCTACGACGTCCTCATCCTCGACACCGCCGGCCGCACGACGCTGGACGAGGCGATGATGAGCGAGGCGGCCGAAATCGCCCGCATCGGCAATCCGACCGAGACCATCCTCGTCGCCGACAGCCTGACCGGTCAGGACGCGGTGCGCACCGCCAAGGCCTTCCACGAGCGCCTGCCGCTCACCGGCCTGATCCTGACCCGCGCCGACGGCGACGGCCGGGGCGGCGCGGCGCTGTCCATGCGCCACGTCACCGGCCTGCCGATCAAGTTCCTCGGCGCCGGCGAGAAGGTCGACGCCCTCGACGTGTTCGACGCCCGCCGCGTGGCTGGCCGCATCCTCGGCCAGGGCGACGTGGTCGCGCTGGTCGAAAAGGCGGCGGAAGAGCTCGATCAGGCTGAGGCCGAGCGCGTCGCCAAGCGGCTCGCCAAGGGCCAGTTCGACCTGAATGACCTCGCCGGCCAACTCGACCAGATGCGCAAGATGGGCGGCATGGAAGGCATCATGGGCCTGCTGCCCGGCGTCGGTAAGGTGAAGAACCAGATGGCCGAGGCCGGCATCGGCGACTCCATGCTGGCGCGCCAGCGGGCCATCATCCACTCGATGACCAAGGCCGAGCGCAAGAAGCCGGAACTCCTCCAAGCCTCGCGCAAGCGCCGCATCGCCGCCGGGGCCGGCGTCGACGTGGCCGAGATCAACCGCCTGCTCAAACAGCACCGCCAGATGGCCGACGTCTTCAAGACGATGAGCCGCGACGGCGGCAAGTCGCTGGCCCGCATGGCCTCGGCCATGGGCGGCGGCGACATGGCCAGGTTCAAGGCCATGGGCGCCGGCAAGGTCCCGCAGGCCGGCGAGAGTGTCTCGCCCTTACCTGGGCTGGGCGGCGGCGCACCCAAACTCCCCGGCCTGGGAGGCGCGCTGCCTTCCGGCTTCAACCCGTTCAAGAAACCGAACTGACTTCAAGGACCCACTGACATGATCAAGATTCGCCTCGCCCGCGGCGGCGCCAAGAAGCGCCCCTACTATTCGATCGTGGTGGCCGACAGCCACTCGCCGCGCGACGGCCGCTTCATCGAGAAGGTGGGTTCCTACAACCCGCTGCTTGGCAAGGAAGACCCCAACCGCACGGTGCTCAAGCTCGAACGCATCCAGGAGTGGATCGGCAAGGGCGCCCAGCCGACCGACCGTGTCGCGCGCTTCCTGTCGCAAGCCGGCGTCGTGAAGTGGGAGCACGGCAACAACCCGCAGAAGGGCCAGCCGCACAAAAAGGCGCAGGAACGCGCCGCCGAACGCACTCAGCGCGAGGAAGACCGCAAGGCCGCCGAAGCCGAAGCCCTCGCCAACCCGCCGGCCCCCGAACCGGAGCCCGTCGCTGAAGAAGCTCCTGCCGAGGAAGTGGCTGCTGAAGAAGCAGCGCCCGTCGAGGCTGCCGCGGAAGAAGCTCCCGCTGAAGAGGCCGCTCCAGCTGAAGCTGCTGCTGAAGAAGCTGCTCCCGTTGAGGAAGCCCTCGCCGAAGAAGCCGCTGCCGAGGAGACCGCCGCTACTGAAGAACCGGCTGCCGTCGCTGAGGCCGCTGCCGAGGAAGCTCCGGTTGAAGACGCCGCCGCCGCTTCCGAAGGCGAAGAGCCGGCCCAGGGCTAAAGCCCGTGGCGGGTCCGCGCCTCATCGAAGTGGGCCGTGTCGCCGGGGCGTTCGGCGTGCGCGGCGAGGTGCGGATCACCGCCTATACCGAAGACCCCCTGGCGCTGGCCGGCTTTGCCGAGCTCAGGCGCCAGGACGGCTCCCACGCGCTGACCATCGTCTCGGCGCGCGGGGAGAAGGGCGCCATCGTCGGCCGCGCCAGGGAAATCGCCACCAAGGAGGAGGCCGACGCCTTGCGCGGCCTGCGCCTCTATGTGCCGCGCGAGGCCTTTCCCGAGCCTGACGAGGACGAGTTCTACCTCACCGACCTGATCGGTCTGAGGGTCCAGTCCAAAGACGATGCAAATAGTCTGGGAACAGTCAAAAGCGTCCAGAACTTCGGCGCCGGCGACATGCTGGAGATCGAGCCGGAGGGTGGCGGGGTCACCTGGTACCTGCCGTTCACGCGGGAGACCGTGCCGGAGGTGAGGATCGCCGACGGCGTGGTGCTGGCCGATCCCCCGGAAGAAACCGAGTAGCTCAACGTTCCGTCATCCTAGGCCTTGTGCCTAGGACCCAGAGACACCGGCGCGGCAAGCGTGGGCGGTGCGTTGGCCACCGTCACAACTACTCACCAACGCCTCGATTATGGATCCTAGGCACAAGGCCTAGGATGACGGGGGCGGTTACTTTGGGCGCAACCGCATCAGGCATTCCTGGGCGACGGAGGCCACCAGCTTGCCGTCGCGGGTGAACATCTGGCCGCGGATCAGGCCTCGGCCTTGTGAGGTCGAGGGGCTGTCCTGGTCGAACAGGTGCCAGTCGTGGAAGTCGGACGGGTGGTGGAACCACATGGCGTGGTCGAGGCTCGCCGACTGCAGGCCCTTGGTCGTCCACACCAGCCCATGCACCCGCAGCGCCGTCTCCATGAAGGCCATGTCCGAGGCGTAGGCCAGCATCGCCTGCTGCATGCGGACATTGTCGCCGATGGGCGTACGGGCCCGCATCCACACCTGCTTGCGCGGCGGCTTCTTGACCGGTGCGAACATGTCCTGTGGGTCGGGCCAGCGCACGTCGATGGGCCGCTCGCGCATCATGTTCTCCAGCATGCGCGGATGGATCTTGCCGTCGAGCTCTTTCGCGCGCTCCGCCTCTGTGGGGATGCCTTCCGGGTCCGGCGCGTCAGGCATTTCAGCCTGATGCTCCAGCCCGGCTTCTGGGACCTGGAAGGAAGCCGCGAGATTGAAGATCTGCTCGCCGTGCTGGATGGCGGCCACGCGGCGGGTGGTGAAGGTGCCGCCGTCCCGCGCCCGCTCCACCTGATAGAGGACCGGCGCCTTCACATCGCCCGGCCGGATGAAATAGGCGTGCAGGGAATGGCAGACCCGGTCCGGCACCGTCTCGTAGGCCGCCATCAGCGCCTGGGCGATCACCAGCCCGCCGAAGATGCGCGGAAAGCCGTCGTCGGGGCTCACCCCGCGAAACAGGTTCACCTCGATGGCTTCGAGGGACAGCGTTTCGGTCAGGTTCTCGATCATGGCGGGCTGGATAGGCGCGGGGAGCGCCGCGGGCAAGGGCGTGCTAAGGGAGCGCCGCCATGTTTACCGCCACTGTCCTGACCATGTTCCCGGAGGCCTTTCCCGGCCCGCTCGGCGTGTCTCTCATCGGCACGGCATGGCGCGAGCAGGGGCTGTGGCGCCTTGAAACAGTGGACATTCGGGGCTTTTCCGCAGATAAGCGCGGCTTCCTGGACGACACCCCCGCGGGCGGTGGTCCGGGACAAGTCATGCGAGCGGACGTGATCGCGGCGGCGCTGGATTCAGTGGACGCGCCGGGGCGGCCGCTTTTGTACATGAGCGCCCGGGGCAGGCCCCTGACCCAGGCGCGCGTCAAGGAGTGGGCCGGCGCTCCGGGGATCATCGTCCTCTGCGGCCGGTTCGAGGGGGTGGATCAGCGGGTCATCGAGGCCCGGGGGTTCGAGGAGGTCGCCGTCGGCGACGCGGTCCTGGCCGGTGGCGAGGCGGCGGCGATGGTGGCGATCGAGGCCTGCGTTCGGCTCGTGCCCGGTGTGTTGGGCAAGGCCGAGAGCTTGAGTGAAGAGAGCTTCGAGGACGGGCTTCTCGAGCATCCGCAGTATACGAGGCCGCGGACGTTCGAAGGGCTGGATATCCCCGAGGTGCTGCTCGGCGGCGACCACAGGAAGGTCGCCGAATGGCGGCAGACGATGCGTGAACGGACGACCCGCGAGCAGCGGCCCGATCTTTGGGATGCCCACCTCGCCAACCGACAACCAAAGGGCGGCTTCAAGCCCGACGAAAGGTAGAGACCATGAACGTGATCCAGCAGCTGGAGAAGGAAGAGGCCGCGCGCCTCGCCGGTCTCCGCTCCACCCCCGATTTCCAGCCCGGCGACACCGTGCGCGTCAACGTGCGCATCAAGGAAGGCGAGCGCGAGCGCGTCCAAGCCTATGAGGGCGTCTGCATCGCCCGCAACGGCGCCGGCCTGATGGAGAATTTCACCGTCCGCAAGATCAGCTTCGGCGAAGGCGTCGAGCGGGTCTTCCCGGTCGCCTCGCCGATGATCGAGAGCATCGAGGTCAAGCGCCGCGGCGTCGTCCGCCGCGCCAAGCTCTATTACCTCCGCGACCGCCGCGGTAAGTCGGCCCGCATCGCCGAACGCCAGATGGGCGCTGCCGCGAAAGCCGAGCCGAGCGAAACGCCGGAAGTCTAGGCTTCCAAGCTAACCAGATACGAAAAGGCCCCGGAGCGATACGGGGCCTTTTTGCTGTGCGTGGTTGGAGCGCGCGGCGGCTACTGTGGTTGCCGCTCGGGGTACTGTGGCAGGCCGTCGTCCAGATGCAGCCAGGGGAGCTTCTTGACGACGAAGATGTGTTCAGCCGGGCTGACCGCCGCCGGATCGTCCAGCGTGGCCAGCGACACGCCGATCACGCCGCGCCCGTCGATAGCGCGCGAAAAGAGGGTGGTCCCGCATTGCGGGCAGAACACCCGCTCCAGACGTCCAGAAGAAGCGTAGGCGGTCGTCTCGCCCTCGATGGCGACGTCCGCCTGCTGGTAGAGGGCCCTGGCGTAGAAGATGCCGCCGGTGGCCTTGCGGCACTGCTCGCAATGGCAGGCGCGCACGTTGATCGGCTCGCCCAGCGCAACGTAGCGGACCGCGCGGCACAGGCAGCCACCGGTCAGCGTCATGCCTGCATCGTCCAGCCCTCGACGCCCATGGCCGCTTGGCGCAAGGCCTCTGAGCGGGTCGGGTGGGGGTGGCAGGTGCGGGCGATGTCTTCGGACGCCGCGGTGAAGGCCATTGCCACGCAGTACTCGCCGATCATCTCGGAGACCTGCGGGCCGATCAGGTGGACGCCGAGGATGGCGTCGGTCTTGGCGTCGGCCAGCACCTTCACGAACCCTTCGGTCTCGTGGTTGATCCTGGCGCGGCTGTTGGCGGTGAAGGGGAACTTGCCGGCCTTGTATTGGGCGCCAGCGGCCTTCAGCTCCTCCTCGGTCTTGCCGACCCAGGCCACTTCCGGGGCGGTGTAGACCACCGACGGCACCAGGTTGTAGACCACGTGCCCCGCCTTGCCGGCGATCAGCTCGATGCAGGCGACGGCGTCTTCCTCGGCCTTGTGGGCCAGCATGGGGCCCTCGATGCAGTCGCCGATGGCCCAGACGCCGGGCGCCGAGGTCTTGAAGTGGTCGGTCTCGATCATGCCGCGCTTGTCGGGCGTGACGCCGACACTCTCCAGCCCCAGACCCTCGGTGTAGGGCCGCCGGCCGATGGCGACGAGGACGTAGTCGCCGGTCAGGGTTTCGGCCTCGCCGCCCTTCACCGGCTCGACGGTCAGCTCGACGCCGGACTTGCCCGCCTTCGCGCCGGTGACTTTCGAACCGAGCCTGAACTTGAAGCCCTGCTTGGTCAGCGAGCGCTGGAAGGTCTTGGCCGTCTCCTCGTCCATGCCGGGCGTGATGCGGTCGAGGAACTCGATGACCGTGACCTCCGCGCCCAGCCGCCGCCAGACCGAGCCGAGCTCCAGCCCGATGATCCCGGCGCCGATGATCAGCATCGACTTTGGGACCTCCGGCAGCGACAGGGCGCCGGTAGAATCGACAATGCGCTTCTGGTCGACGGTGACGCCCGGCAGCGGGGTGGGCTCCGAGCCGGTGGCGATGACGATGTTCTTCGTCTCAAGGGTGGTCACCGCGCCGTTCTCGCCGGTGACCTCGACCTTGCCCGGCTCGGCGATGCGGCCGGCGCCCTTCACATAGTCGGCCTTGTTCTTCTTGAGCAGGAATTCGACGCCCTTGGTCAGGGCCGCGACGCTCTCGTCCTTCTGCTTCATCATCTGCGGCAGGTTCAGCTTTGGCGCGACCTCAATGCCCAGATGCGCGAACTCCGGCCCGGCCGCCGACGCATAAAGCTCGGAAGCGTGCAGCAGCGCCTTGGACGGCATGCAGCCGACATTGAGGCACGTCCCGCCAAGGACGCCGCGCTTGTCCACGCAGGCGACCTTCAGCCCCAGCTGTCCGGCGCGGATGGCCGCGTTGTAGCCGCCGGGGCCGCCGCCGATGATGACGACGTCGTAGGGGGTCTGCTCAGCCATGCTCACGCCTTCGAAGGTCCGCTCGTGTCGGCGCGGAACCTAGGCCCGCTGGCCCTCAGGTCAACAGGCGGCGGGGCGAAAACCGGCCGGCCGCGAAAGGCGCCGGGAGCGCGGGCGGTCCGCGCTCCCGGGCCGAGCCGCCGCTAAACGGCGACCGCTGTCGTGGCGTCCCGTTCCGTCCACCAGGTGACGGCGATCATGACCAGCAGCACGAACATGGAAAGCATGTCGATCTGCTGGTCCTGAGCGGAGACCTGGGCGACGTAGGCCGGCACGTTCTTGAGAAGCAGGTAGAAACCGGCGTCGAGGATAAAGCCGATGGCCAGCGGCATCAGCGCCTTGCCGCCCCGGAAGAAGCGGATCGTGGCGACGACGTAGGCGACGATGGCTAGGCCCCAGACGACGATCTGCCAGACCGGTATGGCGTCGATCAGGGTGGCGTACTGGCCGGGATCCATCATGCCGAACTTGCCGCCCGCGGCCAGGGCGAAGAAGTAGAGGCTACGCAACACATAGAGACCAAGCAGGGCGCCAAGCGCCGGACGCAGGTACTTCATGGTGTTCACTCCCCCGAGTGCAGCCGCCTTAGCGCGGCGTGAGGGGAGGCTGAGCCCAAAGCGGCTCGCGGGCAACAGCGTTAATGTTACGCTTGTTAACCTATACCCGGCGGATCAGGTCGTCGGCGAGGCCGGGACGCCCTTCATTTCGCCGGGGTTCAGGCCCCCGACCTGCCGGATGGTTTCCCAGTAGGCAGGGTCTGTGGGCTTAAGGACCATCAGCATTTCGCCGACAGAGCCGTGGTCGTCCTGGGCGACCAGCTTCTGCTCGATGGTGCGGTTAGGCAGCATGCGGGCGATGCCGATGAAGTCCGTCTTCGGCGGCGCCGACGCGCAGGCGACAAGCGCGCCGCCCAGCCCGGCGATGGCGACAGCCCTGACGATCATCCGTTCAGCTCCCCTGACAGCGCGCGCAGCCTGCCTGACCAAACACCTGGGTCAAGCATTTCGGCCAAACGCTCCACAAAGAAACGGGCGGGCCATCGCTGACCCGCCCGCCCGATTTACTCGCATGCGCTCTTAGGTCGTGACCGCTTCTTCCGGGGCGATCTCTTCCTTTTTGGAGAGGTCTTCGCCGGTTTCCTGGTCGACGACCTTCATCGACAGCTTGGTCTTGCCGCGGTCGTCGAAGCCCATGAGCTTGACCTTCACCTGCTGGCCTTCGGTCAGCACGTCGGAGGTCTTGCCCACCTTGTCCTTGGAGATCTGGGAGATGTGGACCAGGCCGTCCTTGGCGCCGAAGAAGTTCACGAAGGCGCCGAAGTCGACGACCTTGACGACCTTGCCGTTGTAGATCTGTCCGACCTCGGGTTCCGAGGCGATGGACTTGATCCAGTCGCGGGCCGCATCGATCTTGGACTGCTCGGAGGCGGCGATCTTGATGGTGCCGTCGTCGGCGATGTCGACCTTGGCGCCGGTGGTGGCGACGATCTCGCGGATCACCTTGCCGCCGGTGCCGATCACTTCGCGGATCTTGTCCACGGCGACCTTCATGGTCTCGATCTTGGGCGCGTATTCACCCAGCTCCTCACGCGGCGCTTCCATCGCCTTGGCCATCTCGCCAAGGATGTGGTCGCGGCCGCCCTTCGCCTGGGCCAGGGCCTGACGCATGATCTCCTCGGTGATGCCGGGAATCTTGATGTCCATCTGCAGCGAGGTGATGCCCTCGCTGGTGCCGGCCACCTTGAAGTCCATGTCGCCGAGGTGGTCTTCGTCGCCGAGGATGTCCGACAGAACCGCAAAGCCGTCCTTCTCCAGGATTAGGCCCATGGCGATGCCGGAGACCGGACGCTTCAGCGGAACCCCGGCGTCCATCATCGCCAGCGACGAGCCGCAGACCGTGGCCATCGAGGACGAGCCGTTGGACTCGGTGATCTCGGAGACCAGACGGATGGTGTAGGGGAACTCTTCGGCGGTCGGCAGGACAGGGCGGATCGCCCGCCAGGCCAGCTTGCCGTGGCCGATTTCGCGGCGGCCGGGAGGGCCCATGCGGCCGGCTTCACCCACCGAGTAGGGGGGGAAGTTGTAGTGCAGCAGGAACTTCTCCTTGTAGGTGCCTTCCAGCGCGTCGATGAACTGCTCGTCGTCGCCGGTGCCGAGCGTGGCGACGACCAGGGCTTGCGTTTCACCGCGCGTGAACAGCGCCGAGCCATGGGCCCGGGGCAGCACGGAAACCTCGCCGAGGATCGGGCGGACCTTGTCGACGGCGCGGCCGTCGATGCGGATGCCGGTGTCGAGGATGCCGCGCCGAACGACGTCGGCTTCCAGCTCCTTGAACACCGAGCCCAGCTTGTTGGAGTCGTAGCCGTCGGGATTGCTCTCCGACTTTGCGAACTCGGCAACGGCCTTGGCGCGGGCGTTCTGGATCGCTTCGTGGCGGTCCTGCTTCCTGGTGATCTTGTAGCCCGCGGCGATGTCCTTGCCGACCAGCTTGAACATCTTGGCCTTCAGCGCGTCGGTGTCTTCGGCTTCGAACTCGAAGGGCTCCTTGGCGGCGTGTTCGGCCAGCTCGATGATGGCGTCGATCACCGGCTGCATGCCCTTGTGGGCGAAGGTGACGCCGCCGAGCACGGTGGCCTCGTCCAGCTCCTGGATCTCGGACTCGACCATCATCACGGCGTCAGACGTGCCGGCGACCACGAGGTCCATCTTCGATTCCTTCAGCTCGTCGAGCGTCGGGTTGAGGATGTACTCACCGCCCACGTAGCCGACGCGGGCGCCGGCGATCGGGCCCATGAAGGGGGCGCCGGAGATCACCAGGGCGGCGGAGGCCGCGATCATGGCGACGATGTCGGGGTCATGCTCCAGGTCGTGGGAGAGCACGGTGGTGACGACCAGGACTTCGTTCTTGAAGCCCTTGACGAACAGCGGACGGATCGGCCGGTCGATCAGGCGCGAGGTCAGCGTTTCCTTCTCGGAAGGACGGCCTTCGCGCTTGAAGAAGCCGCCCGGGATCTTGCCGGCGGCGTAGGTGCGCTCTTGATAGTGGACCGTCAGGGGGAAGAAATCCTGGCCGGGCTTGGGCTGCTTGGCGAAGGTCACGGCGGCCAGGACAGTGGTCTCGCCCATGGTGGCGAGGACGGCGCCGTCGGCCTGGCGGGCGATGCGGCCCGTCTCGAGGGACAGCTGCTTGCCGGCCCAGTCGATGGTCTTGCGTTTGATATCGAACATTTGAGGTTGGTCTCTCTTCTCGAACCCGTGGGCGTATTCCCAGCGGGGGCGGACAGGCGTCGGGTTTGCCGAAATCCTCTCCAATGACAGGCCCGATGAGGATTTCGTCTGAACCCTCGGCGAGTAGGTAGGAACCGCGATGACCCGGAGCCTGTTCGGGGTGGCGGGTGGAAAGCTGGACTAGCGGCGCAGGCCGAGCTTTTCGATCAGGGCCTGATAGCGTCCTTCGTCGGACTTCTTCAGGTGATCGAGGAGCGAGCGGCGGGCGGAGACCATCTTGAGCAGGCCCCGGCGCGAGTGGTTGTCCTTCTTGTGGGTCTTGAAGTGCTCGGTCAGGTTGACGATGCGCTCGGTGAGGATCGCGACCTGGACTTCGGCGCTGCCGGTATCGGCCTCGCCGCGGCCATGTTCGGTGACGAGCACGGCCTTGCGCTCAGTGGTAATCGACATCGGGTAAGTCTCCGCTCAGGTGAGTTGGAAGACCCGCACCGGATTGAGCCGTCCGGCGCGCATCTCGCACAGGGCCACCAGGCGATTACCCTCCATCGCCGAAACGGTTCGGGAACCGCCGGTGAGGCGGGCCTTCATCGTTTCGACCTGTCGGGGAACCAGAACCAGGCTGCGTCCCTGCGCAAGGCTGAAAGCGTCTTCCGCGGTCACGGCCAGCACCGGGATGTCGTCCAGTGCGGTCTCGACCGGAAGCAATGCCTCCAGCGCGGCGGCCTTATGGCTCAATTCCTCAAGTTTTTCCAGCGTTATCGCCCGATCCTCGGTGAACGGTCCGACCCGGGTCCGGCGCAGGTCGCTGACGTGGCCGCAGGCGCCGAGCGCGGCCGCCACATCGCGGACGATGGCGCGGACATAGGCGCCCTTGCCGCACTCCATCTCCAGCACGGTGTGGTCGGCGTCGGGGGCGCCCGCCACCCGCAGATCATGGATGGTGACGGTGCGGCCTTCGAGCTCGAACTCAACGCCTTCGCGGGCGAGGTCATAGGCCCGCTCGCCGTCGACCTTGATGGCCGAGTAGTTGGGCGGGATCTGGGTAATGTCGCCGATGAAAGCGCCGAGCACCGCCGCGACCTGCTCAGGGCTGGGTCGTGCGCCGGATTGGGCGGTAGTCTCGCCCTCGCGGTCCCAGGTAGCGGTCGAGCGGCCCCACTCGATGGTGAAGCGGTAGGCCTTGTCGGCCTCGACCATGAAGGGGACGGTCTTGGTCGCCTCGCCCAGCGCGATGGGCAGGATGCCGGTGGCCAGCGGATCGAGCGTGCCGGCGTGGCCCGCCTTCTGGGCGTTCAAGGCCCGCCGCACGCGGCCGACGGCGTGGGTCGAGGTCAGGTCGTAGGGCTTGTCGAGGCAGATCCAGCCCGAGACCGCGTCGCCCTTCTTACGGCGGCCCATCAGTCTTCGTCGGCGGCGTAGGGGTCGGTTTCGGCGCGCGGTTCGAGGTCGCGTTTGACGCGCGGATCGTCGAACAGGCGGTTCATGTGCTCGGCCGCCTCGAAGCTTTCGTCCTGGATGAACTTCAGGGCCGGTGTGAAGCGCATCTCGATGTTATGCCCTAAGAACCCGCGCAGGAATTTAGCGTGGCGGTTCAGCGCCTTGACCACTTCGGGCGCGTGACCGCCGCCGAGCGGGGCCACGAAGCAGATGGCGTACTTGAGGTCCGACGTCATCCGCACCTCGGAGACGGTGACCGAGACGCCCTCCAGGTCGGGGTCGTTGATGTCCTGCTCGCGCAGGATGTCGACGAGGGCGTGGCGGATCAGCTCGCCGGCGCGCAGCTGGCGCTGGCTGGTCCCGGCGGCGACCTTGGCTTTGCCCTTGAGGGTCTGGCGTTTCATGGCGGCCTCGCTGGCTCGGCGGCGGATCGGACGCGGCCCGAGCGGAAAGGGCGCGCTTCTAGGCCCGCTGGCGCCGGGTGTCCAGTTCGAGCCGGTGGCGGAAGAACTCGATCACCCGCGCCTCGGCGGCCTTGGTCGGCCCGGCCCGGTCGAGGTGGATGGTCAGCACCGAATGGGGCGTCATGCCGGTGCCCTGCCGGGCGTCCTCGGGGTTCAGCTCGATGGCTTCGAAGCGGTCGCCGAACTCCCGCTTGAGCAGGTCGAAGCGGGCGTCCTTGATGAAGGGATCGCCGTGGAAGCGCAGGCCGATCATCGACAGGTCTTCCTCTTCGAAGCGGCGCTTGGCGCAGGCGATCTCAAACGGCGAGGCGTCAATGGCGCCCTCGCTGCCCTTGCCGACCGGCATGGATGGCTGGGAGAGGACCGGTGCGATCACCGACGGCTCGGTCGTCATCGCCAGCGCAAAGCCGCCGGTAAAACACATGCCCAGCGCGCCGACGCCCGGCCCGCCGCACTCGGCGTGAGCCTTGCGGGCCAGCGCCCGCAGCCACTCGACGATGGGCGTCGACTTGCCGTTGGCCCAGACGTTGAATTCGCGCCGGATGCAGACGTTCATGAACATCTGGCCGAGCGCATAGGGCGCGGTCACCGCCTTGCCCGGCTCGCCGAACAGGCTGGGCAGGAAGACAGTCATGCCCTGCGCGGCGACGCGGTCGGCGAACTCGACCACCTGCGGGTGCAGGCCGGGAATCTCGTGGATGATGATGACGGCCGGGCCGGAGCCGCGGCGGAACACCGTGCGGGTCCACGGCCCGTCGGTGAACGCGAACTCTGTGTAGTCCTTGAAGATCTCAGGGTTCTTCATCGGCCGCCCTCCCGTGCGTGGGGCGCAGCCTAGCGCAGCTAGTAGTTGGGCGCGAAGACATCCTTGGTGGGGTCGGAGCTGTTCTCGCGCGGCATCCGCCATTCGCCCCGGAAGGCGAAGTCCATCGCCGCGCACAGACGGGGCTCGCCGGTGGCCGGGTCGTTGCCGAAGGCATGCACCCGCAGCGGCCGGTGGCCGATGCCGCCGATGGCCAGCCAGCCTCGCGTCGAGCCGGGGCAGAAGGCCTGCACCATCACCGCGCCCTGTTGCTCGGCGGGGTCGATTTCGTAGAGGTCGCCGCTTCGGGCCTCGTCGCCCATCAGCGCGCCGAGCTTGCGGTTGAGGCCGCCATCGCCCGAAGGCCGCACCACCACGCCGACCGGCACGGCGGTGGCGTGCACGGCGAGGATGCGGGTGCGCATCATCCGTTTGGTGAACACAAAGGTCAGGCCCGCGCCGGTCAGGCGGCGGGCGTCGGGCGAGACGGAGTCGTAGGTCACCATCCGCTTGTCGGCGGCGTGAGCGGGTGCGGTCGCCAGCAGGGCCAGCGCGGCGGCGCCGATCAGTCGAAGCTTCATCATGGCGGTCATTTCGCCGCCGTGAGGCCGGCGCGCAAGTCGGAAAGCTCGCCCTCGAAGCCGGTGAGACGCCATGTCCCGCCTGCCTCGCTGAAGATCAGCAGACAGTCGCCGCCCTTCTTCCGCGTGGCGCAGACGCGGCCGTCGGGCAGGTATTTCAGCGCGCTGGCGATGGTCACGCGGCCAGGGATCGGCTGGTCGGGCGTGTAGCCGTAGTTCTCGGCCGCCATGCGGAACACGCGCGGCTGGATCATCGTGGCGGTGGCGATCTGCGCCGCCGGCTGGGCCAGCGCGATGCCGAGCGCCCTCAGGCCTTCCGGCGCGTCGGAGCTGCGCGCCTCGCGGACCAGCCGCCCCTCGATCTGGCGGCGCAGGGCGGGGCGGTCGATATGCTGTTCGAACACGGCACGGTCGTTGTCGCGGATGGCGACCAGCAGCGCGTGAACGTCACCGGCCGCGTCGAGGCGCGAGGTGGTGGCGCAGGCGGCCAGGATAAGGGCGAGCAGGGCGGCGAAAATCCTCATGGTGGGGACAAAAGCGGCTCCACGCGGCCAGATGATGGCGCCGCTGTGGAACTCCCGGCGCTCTCCGGCCTTTCCCTCGGCCATGAATACAGTTGTTCGAATGAGAGAGTTCGTCAGCCCCGCCGAGGGTGACGAGGCTCTGCACCGCCGCCTGGCCTGGTGGAATCGGCGGCGCATGGCGCCGTCCGCGCCGTCGCCCGGCTGGCGCGAGGAGTTGGCTGAAGACCACGACATGCGCCTAGCCGAGGCGCAGATGCTGGAAGGCTTGCGCCGTGAGATTGCCGAGCGCGCGGCGGAGGCGCCCTCCGATCCCGACGCCTTCATCGCGTGGTTCGAGGCGCTGAAGGAGAAAGGCCCCGGCCAGGGCGACCCGCTGTTCCCGTGGCTCGGCGAGGCCGCGAGCCTTGACCAGATGCGCTGGTTCCTGCGCCAGGAAGCGGCCGGTGAGGCGGGGTTCGACGACCTGGTCGCACTGACCCAGGTGAAGATGCCGACGCTGCCGAAGCTGGAACTAGCCCGCAACTATTGGGACGAAATGGGCCGCGGCTCCGAGGGCGGCATGCACGGGCCGATGCTCGACCGCACGGTCGCTGGGCTGGAGCTCAACCCCACCATCGATGAGACCCTCTGGCAGAGCCTGGCGCTGGCCAACACCATGACCGCCATGGCCACCAACCGGGCTTACGCCTTCCATTCGCTCGGCGCGCTGGGGGCCGTCGAACTCACCGCGCCAGGCCGTGTCGCCGAGGTGGCGGCGGGGCTGAAGCGCCTCGGCGTCGAACCGGCCCTGCGGAAGTACTTCCAGCTTCATGCCGTGCTGGATATCGAACACTCGAAGGATTGGAACGAGCACGCCATCCATCCGCTCCTCGAGGATCAGCCGCAAACGGCCCGCTGGATCGCCGAGGGTGCGCTGATGCGCCTGACCTGCGGCGCCCGCTGCTTTGAGGCTTATCGCTCCGAGCTTTGGGGCTGAGCTGCATTGCGTTGTTCGAGACGCGGACCTGACGGTCCGCTCCTCACCATGACGAACTTTGTTGCAGCCAACCCACTTGCGTCATCCTGAGGAGGCCGCGTAAGCGGCCGTCTCGAAGGACGCACAACCCCTACAGCGACCGCTTGACCTCTTCGACGGTGAAGCACTCGATGACGTCGCCGGCCTTGATGTCCTGGAAGCCGGCGAAGGCCATGCCGCATTCCTGACCGGCGTTGACCTCG